>Ga0066709_100005417_pt1 | contig 10496 bp, 7 predicted proteins | sample GraSoiAngelo_158_FD_79665 | JGI IMG/M metagenome (GOLD analysis project Ga0066709, IMG submission 79665) | Grasslands soil microbial communities from the Angelo Coastal Reserve, California, USA - 14_1009_16_30cm | ecosystem: Environmental > Terrestrial > Soil > Grasslands | place: USA... | reverse complement strand
TCGATCGCCTTGCGCCATTCGTAGTTCTGGTCGTAATAGTTGCAGCGTGTGTCGAGGCACAGATTGCCCCCAATCGTGCCCATCTTCCGCAGCAGCGGCGTCGCGACCTGCGAGGCGGCCTGCCACAGGCCGGTATAGGTGCGGCGCACGCGCTCGGCCGCGACGAGCGCGGACACCGTGACGGTCGCGCCGATCGTGACCCCTGCGCCCCTCGCCCGGCTCGGAGCGACCCTGAGCGTCGCCGAAGGGTCGCCGTTGGAGATCGCGCGGAGTTCCGCGATCCCTCGGAGCCCGATCAACGTCGACGGGACCTGCTGACGCCGTTTCATGTTCGGCAGCAGATCGGTGCCACCGGCCACGATCATCGCGTCGCCCGGAGACGCCGACGCGAGGAGGTCCGCGGCCTCCTGCACCGTCCGCGGCGCATGGAACCGAAAGTGAGGAAGCCTCATCATTTTTTTATCTCGCGTGGGGAATCCACCCCCACGCGCTGCCGTCGCTTTCGCTCCGGATCTTGGTTGGAAACGATCGTCTGCTTAGTCAACGATTCTGCTTCCACAGGGCGCCGCGGATCGTTGAGGGCCGCTCCATCTCCACCTTCCCATGGCGGCGGCACTTGCAGCGGCTCGGGCCACGGGACGTCTGGGAAGTGTGACGGGCCGTAGCGCGCCGGCTTGCCGGCGGCTTTGGCTTCGAGCGCTTTCAGGATCTTTTCCGGTGTGATCGGCACTTCGTCGATGCGTACGCCAACTGCGTCGAACACGGCGTTGGCGACTGCGGGCATCACCGGCAGCAGCGGCCCCTGACCAACTTCCTTCGCGCCGAATGGACCGCGCGGATCGGGTTCTTCGATCAACTCCGTGAACACCTCCGGCATGTCCATCGTCGTCGGACTCTTGTACTCGAGGATCGACGGAAACTTGTGGACGAGCGCGTGCGATAGACGCGGCGGCAGACGCCGGAAGATCTGCTCCTCCATCAGCGCTTCGCCGAGCGCCATGTAGACGCTCCCTTCGACCTGACCGCGCACGAGCGTCGGGTTGAGCGCGCGGCCGATGTCGTGCGCGATCCACACGCGCGGCACGTGAATCCATCCGGTCGCGGGATCGACGTCCACTTCGACGATTGCCGCCGAGTACGAGTAGGTCGGCGACGGTCCCACGCCTCCGCCCTTGAACCGGGCAGCCGATCGCGGCGGCGTGTACGAGCCGGTCGTCCCAATCGTGCCGAATGCTGCCTCGGCGAGCTGCACGGCTTCCGCGAACGCGATGCCGACCGATGGGTTCTCGGTATCGAACACGCGGCGCTCGGCGAACACGAGCCGGTCTTTCGGGACCGCGAGCTTGCGCGACACGGAGTCTGCCAGAAGGTCTCGCGCGCGCTCGGCGGCCTGGATGGCCGCGTTGCCCATCATCAGCGTCACGCGGCTCGAGTACGAGCCGAGATCGACCGGCGTCAGATCGGTGTCGCCCGTGACGGCGCGGATGTCGATTGGATCGATGCCGAGGACTTCCGCCACGCAGGCGACCAGGACATCGTCCGAGCCTTGACCGATTTCGGTGGCGCCGCAGAACGCGGTGACGCCGCCGCTGCGATCGAGCTTCAACTGCACGCCGGAATGCGGCATGTCGTTCCAGTAGATCGGGAGCCCTGCGCCCGACAGATACGACGAACACGCCAGTCCGACGCCGCGTCCGAACGGCAGCCTGCGATGCTTCGACGACCAGTCGGCCGCGCGCGTGACGCGGCGGATGCATTCGGCGAGACCGATGGTGCCCACGCGCAGATAGTTGGCCGTCAACGTTTCAGGCTTTTCGACGATGCGCAGGCGAAGGTCTGCGGGGTCGAGGCCGAGCGCGTCGGCAATCTTGTCGAGCTGAATCTCCTGGCCGAAACGGCTTTGCGGCGTGCCATGGCCTCGCTTCGGCCCGCAGGGCGGCTTGTTCGTGAACACGCGGCAACCCTGAAACCGGTACGCCGGGATGTGGTACGTGACCGTCTGCAGCGCGCCGGTGTAGAACGTGCTGGCGACGCCGTACGATCCATACGCGCCGCCGTCGAGAACGGTCTGCACTTCCATCCCGGTGATCGTGCCGTCGTCGTTCACTCCGGTCTTCATCCGCATCAGCACCGGATGGCGACCGCGATGGCAATAGAACACCTCTTCGCGCGTGAGGCAGATCTTCACGGGACGGTCGAGCAGCCACGCCGCTTTTGCGATCACGATCTCGTGGTTGAAGGGATCGCTCTTGCCGCCGAAGCCGCCGCCGTTGGGGGTCGCGACGACGCGGATATGCGCGGCCGGCATGTCGAGCGCCTTCGCGAGCGCCCGGTGGACGTAGTGCGGCGTCTGCGTGCTCGACCAGAGCACGAGCTTGCCGTCGGGATCCTTCGCCGCCACTGCGGCATGCTGCTCGATCGGCAGGTGCGTATTGCCCTGATAGAAGAACGTGTCCTCGAACACCTTGTCTGCATCGGCGAGCGCGCGTCCGACGTCTCCGAATTCGAGCGAGACGAGCTTGTGGATGTTGCCGCGATCGCCGTACTCGTGGATGCGAGGGTCGTCGTGCTGCAGGCTGTCTTCGGGCGCCGCGAACGTCCGCAGCGGTTCGTACTCGACGTCGATCAGATCGAGCGCTTCGAACGCAGTCAGCTCGTCGCGTGCGATGACGGCAGCCACCGGATCGCCGACGAAGCGAACGCGATCGACGGCGAGCGCGTGCTCGTCCTGGCTCACGGGGAGGATGCCGTACGGAATCGGGAAGTCGCGGCCGTCCAGGATGAGGAGCACGCCCGGGTGGGCGCGCGCGCGCGCCGCGTCGATGCGGACAATGCGCGCGTGCGGCGCCGTGGATCGCAGGAGCTTACAGTGCACCATGCGCGGCAGCATGATGTCGTCGGCGAACTTCGTTTGACCGGTCGCCTTCGCGCGGCCGTCGACGCGGCGGCGGGGTTTGCCGATGATATTCATTCTCTTATTTCGCGTGAGGCCCCACCTTTCTCACATCGCTGCGGGGCCCCACCCCGCCGCGGTTGCTTTGCGCCTTCGCGCCTCGCAACGGCTCAAGGCTGTCACGCGCTGACGCGCTCGCGGCGTAAACCGCTCGCGCGTAGTTAGAACAGAACGTCAGCATGGTGCTCATGCGCGACGTGCTCACGGGTTAGCTGGCTGCCGTCGTGCGAGGCTTTCAGCCGAGCGCCCGATTGCTGCTTCGACGGCTTCGAAAATCTGCTGATACCCCGTGCAGCGACACAGATTCCCCGACAAGGCTTCCTTGATCTGATCGCGCGTCGGGTTCGGGTGTTCGTCGAGAAGCGCCTTCGCGGCGACCAGGAATCCCGGCGTGCAATAGCCGCACTGCGCGGCGCCGAGGTCGGCGAACGTTTCCTGCAGCGGATGCAGGCGGCCGTCGACGGCGAGCCCTTCGACCGTCGTCACGCGCCGGCCGCCGCATTCGACGCCGAGCACCAGGCACGACAGCACCGGCTGGTCGTCGAGCAGGACGGCGCACGCGCCACACTCGCCCAGCTCGCAGCCGTGTTTCGTGCCGCACAGGTTCAGGTCCTCACGCAGCACCTCGAGGAGCGTTTTGTACGGCGCGAAGGCGATCTCGGTCGCTTCGCGGTTGACCGTCAGCGTGATGTGCGCGTTTGGCATATTTCGGCTTGCGACCCGTGGATGTCGGGGTGTGGGCGGCGCGCTGCGCGCCGCTCAATCCCGCAACCGCGAAGGCGGCGACTTGTTCGGCGATGGCGGCCGGACTCTGCGGACCGTCGGGACGGAACCAGTGGGCGGTCCAGTTGAGCGCGCCGAGGAACGCGCGCGTCGCGATCGTCGCGTCGGCGTGCTGGAGCTCGCGGCGCCGGATGCCGTCGCCGACGAGAGCACGCACGCCGCGTTCGTAGCGGTCGCGCTTGGCGACGATGGCCGCGCGCATCCGGGGCGGCAGCGCCGCCACTTCCAGGTGCGCGGCCGATCCCTCGACCTCGTCGATCAGACAGAGGACATGGGTGACGGCGAGGTCGTGCAGTCGATCGGCGAGCCGCCGGCCGACGCGCCGCGCCGCGGCGAGCGCCTGGAGCAGCTGGTCGAGCGCCTGATTCTGGCAGAAGAAGAGGAGCTCGTTCTTGCCGCGGAAGTAGTGATACAAGTTGCCGGGCGAGAGGTCGGCCGCGACGGCGATGTCGCGCATGCCGGCCGCGGCGAAGCCGTGCGCGCGGAACGTCCGCGCGGCGGCCCTGAGGATCTCGACGCGGCGCGCGTCGGCGCGCCGCAGGCGGATCGAACGGCGGTTCGAAAATTGAACCACCGTTCGATTCTAGCGCGCTCGCCGCGGTTTCTCAACATCTCTCAGGAGATGGCGCTGCCTCGAACGGATAGGTGTCGCCGCGCCGTGTCGCAACCGACGGTGCCCGGCCCGGCGGACATCGAAGTCCAGTGACCTTTTCGTGAAATCGCCCGTCATAAGAAATCCGTTACAACTCGTTCGCGGGATACGGACTTCCGATAACATCGGGGCCTATGGCAACAAGCGCAATCGACAAGTCGAGAGTGCTCGTCGTCGACGACGAGCCGCAGATCACGCGCGTGCTGCGGACGGTGCTGACCAGTCAGGGATACCAGGTCAGAACCGCGGCGGAGGGTGAAGCGGCGCTCACCAATTTCACCGAGTGGCGACCCGAGCTGGTGATCACGGATCTCTACATGCCGCACATGGACGGCATCGAGCTGTGCCGACGGATTCGCGCGATGTCGAACGTGCCGATCATCGTGCTGTCGGTGAAGGGCGAGGAGAAGACCAAGGTCGAAGCGCTCGACTCGGGCGCCGACGACTACGTGACCAAGCCGTTCGGCATCGACGAGCTGCTCGCCCGCGTCCGCGCGGCGCTGCGCCGTGGCGGCGGCGACGCCGACATCGCGGCGTTCGACGCCGGCGACTTCCGCGTCGATCTCGAAGGGCGGCGCGTGCACGCGCGCGGACAGGAAGTGCGCCTGACGCCGAAGGAGTTCGATCTGTTCGTCTACATGGCGCGGCATCCCAACCGCGTCATCACGCATCGCACGCTGCTCGAAGCGGTGTGGGGCGAGGCCTCGCAGGAGCAACCGGAATATCTGCGCGTCTTCATGGGGCAGCTGCGCAAGAAGCTCGAACCGGATCCGTCCAACCCGCGGTATCTGGTCACGGAGCCGTGGGTCGGATATCGGTTCAATCCGAACGGCTGAACGCGTCAAAGAACAGAACGTCACAGGCGGTCGCGCAGCGATTATCATGGGGCCTCAAAGGGGGTCGCCATGCGCCGATTCTCGTGCGCCGGTGCATCCGTCGCCGTTCTGCTGTGCGGTCTTTCCCTCGCGGTCAACGCTCAACAACCGCCGTCGCGCATATCGGCTGATACGCGTCTGGCGACGCCCGGCGGCGCGAGTTTCACCGCGCCCGCCGGTTGGTCGGTTCGTTCGACCGACGCGATGGTCGTGCTCCAGACCCCGGAACCGGATTCGCACGTCGTCGTCATCGACGTGCAAGCCACGGATGCTGACGCCGCGGTTGCGGCCGCCTGGAAGGTTTACAAGGCGGACGCGAAACGGCCGCTGAAGCTCGCCACGGATCGACCGGCGCGCAACGGCTGGGACGCGCGGCGCGTTTACGAGTACGAGACCTCTCCGAACGAGCGCGCGGTCGTGCAGGCGGTCGCCTACCGCGCCGGCGCCGCGTGGACCGTGCTCATCGTCGACGGAACCGAACCCACATTCGAGCGACGCGCCGCACCGCTCTCGCTCGTCGCGCAAAGCTTGCGGCCGAAAGGCTACCAGCGGGAGTCCTTCGCCGGACGCACTTCTCACCCGCTCGACGCCGAGCGCATCGCGAACATCAAATCGCTTCTCGAAAGCGGTATGAAAGAGCTCGGCGTGCCCGGGGTCGCGTTCAGCCTCATCGATCGCGGCAAGGTGGTGTTCGAGGGGGGACTGGGCGTCCGCGAGCTCGGCAAGACCGATCCCATCGACGAGAACACGCTGTTCATCGCCGCTTCCAACACGAAGGCGTTGACGACGCTTCTGCTGGCGCGGCTGGTGGATGCGAAGAAGCTCGATTGGGAGCAGCCCGTCACGCAGGTGTACCCGGCGTTCAAGCTCGGCGATGCCGACACCACGCGGCGCGTGCTCGTCAAGCACCTGATCTGCGCCTGCACCGGCCTGCCACGCCAGGACCTCGAGTGGATTTTCGAATTCGCGCAATCGACGCCCGCTCGCGCGATGTCGCTGCTCGGCACGATCGAGCCGACGAGCAAATTCGGCGAGGTATTTCAGTACAGCAACCTGATGGCGGCCGCGGCCGGATTCGTCGGCGGCAGCCTCTTGTATCCCGGCCGGGAGCTCGGCGCCGCATACGACGACGCGATGCGGACGCAGATTTTCGAGCCGCTGGGGATGAGCCGCACGACGTTCGACTTCGCGCGCGCTCAGAAATCGAACCACGCGCGCCCGCACGGACTCGACGTCGATGGCAAACCGGCAATCGGGAAGATGGATCTGAACTATGCAGTCGTGCCGGTCCGTCCGGCGGGCGGCATGTGGACCAGCGTTCACGACCTGTCCCGTTACGTGATGATGGAGCTCGCCGGAGGCAGGCTGTCCGACGGCAGCCGTCTGGTCTCCGAGCAGAACCTCGTGATGCGGCGCTCTCCGCAGATTCTGCTCGGCGAAGATCAGACATACGGCATGGGCCTGATGGAGGACCGTACGTGGGGCGTGAACGTCGTGCATCATGGCGGCGATCTCGCGGGCTACCACAGCGACATGATCTTCTTGCCGGTTCACGGCGTCGGCGCCGTCATTCTCACCAACAGCGATCCAGGAGTGCGGCTCCGGCGTCCGTTCATGCGCCGGCTCCTCGAAGTGCTCTTCGACGGAAAACCCGAAGCGGCGGAGGACCTCGCCGCGTCTGCGCGTCAGATGAAGACGGCGATCGCCAAGGAGCGCGAGCGTCTGATCGTTCCGGCCGATCCTTCACAGGCCGCGAAGCTGGCAGCGCGCTATCGAAACGCCGCGCTCGGTGACGTCGTCGTGCGGCACGAGCGGGGCGGCACGGTCTTCGACGTCGGAGAGTGGAAGAGCGCAGTCGCGTCGCGCGTGAACGACGACCACACCATCTCGTTCATCACCACCGATCCATCGCTCCTGGGCTTCGAGTTCGTCGTGGCGGATCGTGATGGAAAACGAGCGCTCATCATCCGCGACGGCCAGCACGAGTACGTGTTCGCCGAAACAGCAGACCGATCGCAGGAGTAAGCGTCCGGCTTCGACCGGGTTTCTTATCGTGAGCGCGTCGTTGCGGGTGACGCGTGTGTCGGGAAGGCGTCTGATTTCGCGGCGATCGGAACGGCCTGCCTTTTACGCCATGCGATTGAATTAGACGATCGTTCGGGCTACGATGCATTAATTGCGTACGGTCCGTGCAATTCGGAGGCCCGCCAGCATGACGAGACAGGCCGTTCGCGATCCCTATCGCGGCCGCGATCCTCGCGAGATTCCGACGTACAACGCATTCGACGCCGCGCACTATCTGCAGATCCCCGAAAACACGATCCGGGACTGGGCGTTCGGCTACCGATACCCTTCGCGCGGCGGCCGCGCGCGCGCAACGACGCCGCTCATCGACGTTGCCGATCGGCTTGGACATCGCTTCTCCTTCCACAACCTGGTCGAGCTGCACGTGCTCGGCGCTTTGCGACGGGAACATCGCGTCGACATGAAAATCATTCGTCGGACGATGGACTACCTGCGGCAGAAGCTGAACGCGCAGCGTCCGCTCATCACCGAAGAAATGGAGACGGACGGCGTGTCCATCTTCGTGACGCGTCTTGGCGAATTCATCAATGCCTCACGCGAAGGGCAGCTCGCGATGCGCGCCCTCTTCCATGCGCGATTGAAGCGTATCGATCGGGACGCAGGTGGAATCGCCAGTCGGCTGTTCCCGTTCACGTGGCACATCGACGATCGGGACTCGACGGTGATGAAGGGCGATCTGCCGCGGTTGGTCTCGATCGATCCAACCGTTGCGTTCGGCCGGCCGGTCATTGCCGGTTCGCGCGTTCCGACCATCGAGGTGTATCAGCGATTCAGCGCGGGCGAATCCCCAGATGAACTCGCCGCCGACTTCGGGCGCACGCCACAGGAGATCTGGGAAGCGATCCGCTGCGAATCGGCGCCGGCGTAATCCACCGCGAACGTTCTACGTCGACGAAAACCTCGGCAAAATCGTGCCGGCGATGCTGAGCGCTGGCGGCCACGACGTTCGTGCCTGGTACGATCACTTTCCCGGGGGCCAAGGACATTGAATATCTGCCGGCGATCGGACAACGCGGATGGATTCTTGTGACCAAGGATCAACATATCCGGCGCAATCGTCTCGAAATCGACGCGATACTCAATTCTGGCGTCCGCGCCTTTGTCTTGACCGGCGCCGAGTTGCGCGCTGAAGAGCAAGGGCAGCTGATTCTGAGCGTGATGCGAAAGATCTATCGCATTTGCACTCAGCGTGGACCATTCATCTACCTGATCACTCGAAGCGGAATATTCACGCGAATGTCGAATCGTCGCCTGCGGCGAATTGCGAAAAAGCGATGATGTGCCACGAGTCCGAAAGGGATCGGCACACGTGAAACCCGGTGCAGCCGATACCGATCAAGATTCAGATTGAACCGAGAAAGGGATCGAACCGACGACATCAGGCTCGGGAATCTGCAAGAGGACGAACAATTTCCTGCACCAGATATTCGACGCGTTCATGAACGGCCGCACGCCGGACCTCACTGAACGCCGGCAGCACTGATGTTCGAGCACAACGTGCCCAACAGGCAGCATATGACGCGTCAGGATCGTTGCAAGTGATTGAAAAGATTGGAGCGGGAGACGGGGATCGAACCCGCGACATCAGGCTTGGGAAGCCTGCGTTCTACCGCTGAACTACTCCCGCATTCGTTCGGCCAATTGTATATCAGCCCGCAGTATCACCATTTCCCCGAGTGCCCGGCGTCGAGCCCGGGCGCTACGCTCGAATGAGGCTGACCACCTCATCGCGCCTCGACGCCATCAGCTCGGGCGTCGTCGCCTCGAGGTTCAGCCGCAGCAGCGGTTCGGTGTTCGACGGCCGTACGTTGAAGTGCCAGTCGGGATATTCGACCGATATGCCGTCGAGCGTGTACTGGTGACCGTCCGCGTACTTCGCGGCGATCGCCGTCAGCTTCGCCGGCACCTGCTCCATGCTTTTCAGCTTCGTGTTGATCTCGCCGGAGATGAAGTACCGCCGCTCGAGCGGCTGCACGAGCTCGTGAAGGCTCTGGCCCTTCCTCGACATCAACTCCAGCATCAACAGCGCGGGAATGAATCCATTGTCCGCGTAGAAGTTGTCGCGGAAATAATAGTGGCCGGTCACTTCGCCGCCGAAGATGGCGTTGGTCTCGCGCATGCGCCGCTTGAAGAACGCATGGCCGACGCGGTTCATGTACCACGTCCCACCGTAGCGCTCCACCGTGTCCTTCACGGCGTGGCTCGCGCGCAGATCGTAGATGATGCCGGCGCCGGGATGCTTGATGAGAAACGCTTCCGCCAGCAGCGCCGTGATGAAATCGCCGGAGATGAACTCGCCCCGGCCGTCGATGAAGAAGCAGCGATCCGCGTCGCCGTCCCACGCGATCCCGACGTCCGCCTTGTCGGCCACCACGCGCTCGACGATGTCGCGCCGGTTCTCCTCGATGAGCGGGTTCGCCTCGTGGTTCGGAAACCGTCCGTCGATCTCGAAGCAGAGCCGCGTCGTCTTGCACGGGAGGCGCTCGAACAGCTTCGGCGCGACGAGGCCAGCCATGCCGCTGCCGGCATCCAGGACGACGTTGAACGGCTCGACGATCGACGCGTCGATGAACGACATCACGTGATCGACGTAGGCGTGCAACGCATCCTTCGTCGTCACCTGACCGCGCCTGGCCGCCGGCGGTGGCAGCGTGTCGGTCGCGATCATCTGGCGGATCTCGACGAGCCCTTCTTCGCCGCTCAGCGGGAACGCTTCCTGCCGCACCATCTTCATGCCGTTGTACTGCTTGGGATTGTGCGACGCGGTCACCTGCACGCCGCCGTCGTGACGATCGCGCGCGACGGCGAAGTAGAGCATGTCGGTCGGAATCATGCCGTAGTCGACGACGTCGGCGCCGCGCGACGTGGCGCCGTCGATGAACGCGGCGGCGATCGAAGGCGACGACAGACGCATATCGCGGCCGACGGCGATTCGGTTCGCTTTGAGATACGAGACGAACCCGGCACCGATCGCGCGCGCCACGTCCTCGTTGATCTCGGACGGGTAAATGCCGCGCACGTCGTAAGCTTTGAAGATATTCGGATCGATGTTCATATATCAGCTATCAGCTATCGGCTATCGGCTATCAGCTATCAGCTATCGGTAATCGGTTGTCAGCTGAGAGCTGACAGCTGACAGCTGACAGCT
>Ga0066709_100005415_pt1 | contig 10497 bp, 9 predicted proteins | sample GraSoiAngelo_158_FD_79665 | JGI IMG/M metagenome (GOLD analysis project Ga0066709, IMG submission 79665) | Grasslands soil microbial communities from the Angelo Coastal Reserve, California, USA - 14_1009_16_30cm | ecosystem: Environmental > Terrestrial > Soil > Grasslands | place: USA... | reverse complement strand
GGCGGGTGCTCCCGGCTCCATCGTTCCGGCGAACGCCTCCGCGTCCGGCGTGTTGAGCGGCGAGGCGCGAAACGTCGACGGGAGGGACAATCGTCCGCTGTTGACGAGCTTGCGCGCAAAAGCATACCGCTTGGCAAGCATCAGAACCGCGGCGCGAAACGTGCGGCTCACCCTGCTCTTGGGCGTGATGAAATCGGTGCTGCGCGTGGAGTTGAGTATGTTCTCGTCGGCGGCGACCGTTCGCTCGGCATCGTAGCTGTCGAGGAGCCGCTCCGGTGCCATCCCGGTGAGCACGAGCTCGAGCTTCCAGCCCAGATTGTCGACGTCCTGGATGCCGCTGTTGGCGCCCCGCGCTCCGAACGGCGAAACGAGATGTGCTGCGTCGCCGGCGAACAGCACACGCCCATGGCGGAACGAGCGCATGCGCCGGCACTGAAAGGTGTAGACGCTCGCCCATTCGATGTCGAAGCGCGCATGCTCGCCCAGCATCGCGCGCAGCCGCGGCAGCACGCGCTCGGGCTTTTTCTCTTCCTCCGGATCGGCATCCCAGCCGAGCTGAAAATCGACACGCCAGACGTCGTCGGCCTGCCGATGCAGCAGCGCGGATTGATTGCGGTGGAACGGCGGATCGAACCAGAACCGGCGCTCGGCCGGGAAGCTCGACGTCATGTGGATGTCGGCGATGAGGAACCGATCGTGGAAGACCTGCCCTTCACTCTCCAATCCCAGCATGCCGCGAATCGGACTTTTCGAGCCGTCGGCAACGATCAGCCAGTCGGCGTGGATCGTGTACTCGCCGTCGGGAGTCGCGACGCGGATAGTCACCCGGTCCTCGCGTGGCGTGACACCGACGACCTTGTGCCGCCAGCGCAACTCGGCGCTGGGCAGCTCTGTGGCGCGCTCGACGAGGAACTGCTCGACGTAATACTGCTGCAGATTGATGAACGACGGTCGCCGGTGCCCCTGCTCGGGCAGCAGATCGAACTGATAGACCTGCTCGCCGCGAAAGAACACGCGGCCGACATTCCAGGACACGCCCTTGCGGACCAGACGCTCGCCGCAACCGAGGCGATCGAGGATCTCCAACGTGCGCTTCGACCAGCAGATGGCGCGCGAGCCGATGCTGACGGTGTTGTCCTCGTCGAGTACCAGCACGTCGATCCCGCGCATCGCCAGATCGATCGCTGCGGTCAATCCGACCGGACCCGCGCCGGCAACGATCACCGGCCAGTGACGCGGTGAGCCGGTCAGCTCGACGGGCTTGGTGTACGGATAGACGGGCGGTGTGTACGTCATCATGCGGTGAACTGGTGAATGGGTGAACAGGTGACTGGACAAGGCGCAAAGGCTGACATCGGCGCCCTCCTTCACTCGTTCACTTGTTCACCTGTTCACCTTCTCGTTGCCTACCCCTCGAGCGCTTCCCACAGCTCCTTGTCGCGCTCCGCGGTCCAGATGCGCGGATCGCGGTACTGCGTGGCTTCGTCGTAGGCGCGGGAGACGTCGAAGGGCAAGCAGTGGTCGAAGATGACCCACTGGCCGAAGCGCGGCTTGAGCGCCGCGTAGGTTTCCTTGTACACCGACCGAAGATCCTTCCCCGCCGCAACGCCCTGTTTCACGGCGCCGAACATCGTGGTGATGAATTGGCGCGTTCCGTCGAGGCCGGCCTGTACCGCCTGTGGCGTTTGCAGCGATGCGCCGCGGCCGGGCACGAGCTTCGCAGGTTTCAGCGCACCGATCGCGTCGAGCGTCGCGGGCCAATCGCTCAGATACGCATCGCCCGTGTAGGGCGTAGCACCGTACTCGACCAGATCGCCGGAGAAGAGAATTTTTTCCTGCGGCAGCCAGACGACCGTATCGCCCTTGGTGTGGCCGCGTCCGAGTTGCATGATCTCGACCTGCAATTTGCCCAGCCAAAGCGTCAGTCGCTGCTCGAACACGAGCGTCGGCCAGGTAAGCCCCGGAACCGACTCAACGGCCTGGAAAAGGCGCGGGAAGCGTTCGATCTCGCTTTTCATGTCCTGCGCGCCGCGCTCGACGATGAGGTCGTAAGTGTCGCGGCTGGCGATGATGTGCTCCGGTCGGTAGCCCGCAGCGCCGAGGACGCGGACGGCGTGGTAGTGAGAGAGCACGACGTAGCGGATCGGCTTGTCGGTCACCTCGCGAACGCGCCGGACGACGTCCTGCGCCATCACGGGCGTGGCTTGGGTGTCGACCACCAGGACCGCGTCGTCGCTGACGACGATGCCGGTATTGGGGTCGCCCTCGGCCGTGTAGGCGTATGCATGCTCGGAGAGTTGGTCGAAGCTGACCTTCTTCTCTTCGAGGTCTGCCTGGGAAGCGAATTTCTTTTCGGACATGCGTCGAATCTTATACCCGGGCTGGCTGCAGTCAAAGCAGCGCAAGCGCTGCTCAGCCAGCGTACTTCTTGTTCGGGATGTCCGCGGAAGGTCAGTCTGCCTTGGCGCCGGAGGCCTTGACGACCTTCGCCCACTTGACGGTCTCGGCGCGCATGTAGGCGCCGAACTCTTCCGGCGTGCTGCCGACTGGATCGGCTCCCTGGGCCACGAGCTTGCTGCGGATGTCCGGAGTTTTGAGCGCGCGTCCGATTTCGGCCTGAAGCTTCAGCACGATCTCCCGCGGCAGCTCCGCGGGGCCGAGCAGTCCGAACCATGACGACGCCTCGAAATCCGGAAATCCAGATTCGGCGACCGTCGGGATCTCCGGCGCAGCCCCCGAGCGGCTCTTGCTGGTCACCGCAAGCGCGCGCAGCCGTCCCGCTCGCACGAACTCGATCACCGACGGGATGGTTGCGAACATGAAATGCACCTGCTCGCCGGAGAGCAAGTCGTTGAGCGCCACGGCGCCCTTGTAGGGCACGTGCGTCGCATCGACCCCGGCCATGGTTTTCAGCAGCTCTCCGGAAAGGTGCGACGACGTGCCGGTTCCCGTCGACGCAAAGAAATATTTTCCGGGATTCGCTTTCACCAGTGCAACGAATTCGGCGAACGAATGGACCGGCATCGCGACCGGATTCACGACCAGCATGTTCGGCACGTGCACGACCAGGCTGATCGGCGTGAAGTCTTTCAGATTGTCATAGGGCATCGTCGGGTAAAGAGACGCGTTGATGGCCAGCGGTCCGACCGAGCCCATCAACAGCGTGTAGCCGTCCGGCTTCGCCTTGGCGACGATGGCCGCGCCGATGTTGCCGCCGGCGCCCGGCTTGTTGTCGATGACGACCGGCTGGCCCCAGGTTTTGCGCATCTCCTCGGCGACCAGGCGCGCGACGATGTCGGTGCTGCCGCCGGCCGAGAACCCAACTACGATGGTGATCTGCCGGTTCGGATAGGCGCCTTGCGCGGAGGCGCTCGCCGTCGCGATGGCAAGCAGCACGGAAACGGCCGCTCGGACGAACCCGGCGAGCAGATCACTGCGCCATCGATCTTGCACGTCGATTCCTTTTTTGCCGGTGGCGTTCAGCCGAAGCCGATCAATCGCGATAGGACGGATCGATCCTGTCGAGCTTCTTCAGCAGCGCCGGCCATTCGAGTACGCCGAAGCGGCGACGCACACCGGGCTGATACAGCCGCCATGATTCGTCGACGATGTCCTGAGGCGGCAGCTTGAGCTTGACGTTGCACGAAAGCGCCGCGACCTGCACCTGGCAGGCGCGCTCGAGCCGGAACATGCTGTTGAACGCCTCCGGAATGCTCGCGCCCACGGTGAGCAGCCCGTGGTTCCTCAGGATCATCCCTTCGTGCTCGCCGAGGTCGCGGACCAGGCGCTCCTGTTCCTCGAGCTTGAGGGCCACGCCCTCGTAGTCGTGATACGCGATCCTGGCAAAGCGCATCGAGGTCTGCGCGATCGGCAGGAGGCCGCACTCCATGGCCGACACGGCCATGCCCGCGATGGTGTGCGTGTGGATCACGCAGTCCACGTCGTGCCGCGCCGCATGGACGCAGCTGTGCACGACGTATCCGGCCTTGTTGATCTCGTACTCGGTCGGGTTGAACACGACGTTGCCGGCAAGGTTGAGCTTGATGAAGCACGAGGCGTGCATCTGCTCGTAGAGCATGCCGTGCGGATTGATCAGGAACGCATCTTCCTCTTCCGGGACGCGCGTGCTGACGTGGTTGGCGGACATTTCCGACATGCCATACAGGTCGAGCAGCCGATAACACGCGGCGAGATCGACACGCTTCGCCCATTCGGCCTTGCTGACCTGCTCGCGCACGGATTTGCGCTGGCTCACGGACTGAACCGCCATGACACCGCTTTCGAGATCACACCCACTTTCTACTGCAACCGCGCCGACAACCGAATTACCATCCTACGCCTTCGGCCGTTTGTCGACCACGCGCTTGGCCTTGCCGATCGAGCGCTCGATACCGCCGCTTTGCACGACGCGGACCTCGACACTCACGCCGATCAGGCTCTTGACGAGGTGCGCGAGCTTGGCGCCCGCCGCGTCGCCATCGGCGCCGCCCGCGCCCGGTGCGCGTTCGACCAGCACCGCCAGCTCGTCGAGGTTCTTCGGCCGCGTGACCTCGATCTGATAGTGCGGCGCGAGCGCCGAGTGCTTCAGAATCAGTTCCTCGATCTGGGTCGGGAAGACATTGACGCCGCGGATGATCAGCATGTCGTCCGACCGTCCCGTGATCTTTTCGATGCGGCGCATCGAGCGCGCGGTCGGCGGCAGCAGTCGCGTGAGGTCGCGCGTGCGATAGCGGATGATCGGTAGCGCCTCCTTGGTGAGCGAGGTGAACACCAGCTCTCCCTTCTCGCCGTCGGGCAGGACCTTGCCGGTCTCGGGATCGACGATCTCCGGATAGAAGTGATCCTCCCAGACGGTCAGCCCATCCTTGGTCTCGATGCACTCCTGCGCCACACCCGGGCCGATCACCTCCGACAAACCATAGATGTCGATCGCATCGAGATCGAGCTTCGCCTCGATGGCCTGGCGCATGGTCGGCGTCCACGGCTCGGCGCCGAAGATGCCGATCCTGAGCGAGCAGGTTCTCGGATCGACACCCTGGCGCTCCATCTCCTCGGCGATCGCGAGCATGTACGACGGCGTCACCATGATGATGTCGGGCTTGAAATCGGAGATAAGCTGCACCTGGCGCTCGGTCATTCCGCCGCCCATTGGAATCACGGTGCAGCCGAGCTTTTCCGCGCCGTAGTGCGCACCCAGGCCGCCGGTGAACAGTCCGTAGCCGTAGGCGACGTGGATGGTGTCCCCCGCCCGGCCGCCCGCCGCGCGAATCGACCGCGCCATCACCGTCGCCCATAACTCGATGTCATTGCGCGTATAGCCCACGACCGTCGGCTTGCCGGTCGTGCCCGACGAAGCGTGGATGCGCACGACCTGATCGCGCGGCACGGCGAACATGCCGAACGGATAGTGGTCGCGCAATTCCTTCTTGGTCGTGAACGCCAGCCGCGCCAGATCGGAAAGCGCCCTCAGGTCATTGGGGTGGAAGCCTGCTCCCTCCAGCGCGGCCCGATAGTGCGGCACATGGTCGTACGCGTGGCGCAGCGTCCATTGCAGGCGCTTCAACTGCAACGCCTCGAGCTCGTCGCGGCTCGCCGTCTCGATCGGCTCGAGATCGCCCGGTGCGGGCTTCCTGACCGGCATGCCTCCTCCTACGTTTGTTCTATCACATGACCCTTGATGCGATACGACTTGCCCCGGAAGAACGCGATTCGCTCGCTGTCCTGGTTCGTCACCTCTATATCGTAGACCCCGGTGCGGCCGCTGACGCTGCGCTCGCGGGCGAAAGCCGTCAGACGATCTCCCTCACGCGCCGGTGCGACGAAGTCGATGGCACAGCCCGACGCGACGGTCGTCAGATTGTAGCTGTTGCAGGCAAACGCGAATGCGCTGTCGGCAAGCGCGAAGATGAAGCCGCCGTGGCAGATCGCGTGACCATTGAGCATGTCCTGACGCACGGTCATCGTCAGCTCGGCGTGACCGGGACCGACGGCAGCGATCGTCATTCCCATCGATTGCGAAGCACGATCGCGCGCGTACATCGCCGCCGCCACGCGCTCGGCGAGCGCCTGCGCCTCCTGCGGCGCCGCTGCGGGGTGATGTTCGCCCATGTGCTAACGTCCGGTGAACCGCGGCGCGCGCTTCTCGGCGAACGCCGCGACGCCCTCGCGATAGTCGGCGCTTCGTCCAAGCGCGCGCTGCAGATCGCGCTCGAGATTGAGCTGTGCTTCCAGGCTGTTCCCGGCTGACGCGTAGAGCGCGCGCTTGCTGGCCGCGAGCGCGGCGGTCGGCGCGCCTGCCAGGGTGTGCAGCAGCTTCTCGACGGTCTCGTGAAGATAGCCGTCCTCGACGCACTGCCAGATGATCCCCCATTCCGCGGCCTGTTCCGCGATGAGCCGTTCGCCAAGCATCGCCAGACCCATGGCGCGAGCGGTACCGACGAGGCGCGGAAGAAAGTACGTTCCTCCCGAGTCGGGGATGAGCCCTATCTTGGAAAAAGCCTGGATGAAGCTCGCCGACTTCGCGGCCACGACGATGTCACAGGCAAGCGCGATGTTCGCGCCCGCGCCGGCGGCGACGCCGTTGACCGCGCACACGACCGGCAGCGGCAGAGCGCGCAGCGTCAGGATCAGCGGCTTGTAGTTTCGCTCGATCGACGCGCCGAGATCGACCGGCTCCGCTCCCGGTATTACGGCACGGTCGCCGAGGTCCTGCCCGGCGCAGAAGCCCCGGCCGGCGCCGGTGAGCAGCAGCACCCGCAACGACGCATCGGTCTTGACGCGCGCCAGCGCATCACGCACCTCGGCGTGCATCGCGTCGTTGAAGCTATTGAGCCGGTCTGGCCGATTGAGCGTCAGCCTCGCGATGCCGTTGGCGGACTCGAAGAGGATGTTCTCATAGCTCATGGCTAACCCAACCTTATCCAGCGTCACGCGTGCATCCGGTGCTGCACGACGCGGAAGCGGCTCGCAACAAACGCTGCATCCGTCAGCGCGGCATTGGCCGCCGGGTTCGCGCCCGTACCGTGGTAATCGGAGAATGCCGCGGACTGATTGACGAATACCCCGCCGGTCAGGTTGATCGAGAGTGCCACGCCAGCATCCTCGGCAGCGGCGACCGCCCCATCGACCACTGCGGGACTCTTCGAATAGACGGACAGCGTAAGCGCACCGTGGTCGCGGACGGCGCGCCGCGCGATATCCAGGCTCTCTTCCGTTCCGTCGGTGGCGATGACAAACGCGATCGGCCCGAACCACTCCTTGAGATACTTGGCATCGTCCTTGGCGTCGAGCTTCACGATCAGCGGCGTGCGGATGCGCGCGTCCTTGAATTGCGGATGTGCGATCGGCTGGCTGTCGACGACGATCGGCCCCAGGTTGCGTGCCTCGTCGATGCGCTGGGCCACGCCGTCGTTAACCACCGCACCGAGGATCTCGATGGCACGCGCCGGATCGCCGAGCAGCTTCTGCACGGCCCCGCCCAGCGCCTCTCCCACCTGATCGAATGACAAATGTCCTTCCGCGGTGTCGATCCCGCCGCGCGGCACATAGATGTTCTGCGGGGCGGTGCACATCTGGCCGGTGTAGAGCGCGAGCGAGAATGCGACGTTGCGCGCGACGGCCTTGATGTCGTCGGCGGAGTCGATGACAATCTGGTTGACGCCTGCTTTTTCTGTGTACACCTGCGCCTGGCGCGCGTTCTTTTCCAGCCACTCGCCGTTGGCGCTGCTGCCGGTGAAGTCGATGAGCTTGACCTCGGGCCGCAGCGCGAGCCGCTGCGCGGTGTCGTCGCCGGCGGCGTGTGCGACCAGCGTCACGATGTTCGGATCGAATCCGGCTTCGGCCAGGACCTCGCGCGCGATCTGCACGCTGATCGCGAGCGGAAGGATCGCGTTGGGATGCGGCTTGACTACAACCGCATTGCCGGTGGCGAGGCTCGCGAACATTCCCGGGTAGCCGTTCCAGGTCGGGAACGTATTGCAGCCGATCACCAGGCTCACGCCTCGCGGAACGACGCGATAGCGTTTCTCCATCTTGAGCGGCTCGTTCTTGCCTTGGGGCTTTTCCCAGTACGCCCTGGCCGGAACGCGGCGCATCTGGTCCCAAGCGTAGGCAACCGCCTCGAGACCGCGATCCTGCGCATGGGGGCCTGCGGCCTGGAACGCCATGACGAACGCCTGGCCGGTCGTATGCATGACGGCGTGCGCGATTTCGAAGCTTCGCTTGTTGATGCGAGTGAGGATCTCGACCGACACCCCGACCCACGCTTCGGGACCCGCCTTGCGCCATCCGCTTTCCGCCTTGGCGATAGCCGCGAACAAGGCGTCGAGATCGACTCCAGGATACGCGATCCCCAGCGGGAACCCGTACGGCGAGCGCTCGGCGCCGATCGTTCCGGTGGAGCCGGCGAGCGTCAGCGGAAACGGCTTGTTGAGCAGCGCGTCGAACGCCGCCTTGCCGGCCTCCGCAGCGCCCTCCCCGTAGACCTTGGGGCTCGGCGATTCGGGGAATGCGCTCCAGAAGCCACGATCGGCGATCGCCTTGAGCGCGCCTTCGAGCAGCGGCTGATGGCGGGCAAATAACGGGTGGGTCACGTTACCTCCTGTGGAATCTTAAGTATACCGACGGCACGGCGATCAGGCGGTCTGATCGAAATCGACCACCACCTTGTCCGTCACCGGATAGCTCTGGCAGCACAGCACGAACCCACGCGCGACTTCGTAGTCCTCCAGCGCGAAGTTGACGTCCATGTCGACCTCGCCTTCGACAAGCTTGGCGCGGCACGTCGAGCACACGCCGCCCTTGCACGAGTACGGCAGCTCGATGCCCTGCTTGAGCGCAGCGTCGATGATGTTTTGCTTGCCCTTCTCCAGCGTGAATTCGCGCGCGGCACCGTCGATGATCGCCGTCACCGCGCACTCCGTACGGCCGGGCGGCGCCTCTGCGTGCGTCTTGTGCTCGTGCTTGGGGATGCTCGCCGCGAAGAGCTCGATCTTGATCCGAGACTTCGGAAATCCGTGTTCCTGCAGCGAGGCGGAGACCGCCTGCATCATGCCGTCGGGACCGCAGATGAACGCCGTGTCGACCTCGGTGAGGTCGACCCAATGGGCGAGCAGCGCGTCGGTCTTCTGCCGATCGATCCGACCGTTGAGGAGCGCGATGTCCTGCGGCTCGCGGCTCATCACGTAGACCAGGTTCAGGCGAGCCAGGAAAGCGTCCTTGAGGTCGGAGAGCTCCTCCTTGAAGATCACCGCGGCGGAGGAGCGATTGCCGTAGAACAGAGTGAAGCGACTCCCCGGCTCTGCGATGAGCGTGGTCTTGATGATCGACAGCAAGGGCGTGATGCCGCTGCCGGCGGCGAACCCGAGATAGTGCTTGCGGTGCGTCGCGCTGAGCGGCACGTTGAAGTGGCCCATCGGCGGCATCACCTCGATCGTCTGGCCTGCCTTGACCTGCTCGTTGATCCAGGTCGAGAACGTCCCGCCCGCCGCCCGCTTCACGGCGATTCGCAGCGTGGCATCCTGGACGGCGGAGCAGATCGAGTACGATCGGCGAAGATCGTCGCCGCCGATATCGGCGCGCAGCGTGAGATGCTGGCCCTGAAGGAAGCGGAAGGTCTCGGCGAGCGCCGGCGGCACATCGAACGTCAGCGTAACCGCGTCCCGCGTCTCGCGGGCGATATGAGCGATCCTGAGCAGATGAAATTTGCTCAATGCGGCTTGAAGTAATCGAACGGCTCGAGGCAGTCGTCGCAGCGGTACTGCGCCTTGCACGGCGTCGAGCCGAAGCGGGACAGCTCGCGGGTGCGCACCGAAGCGCAGCGCGGACAGGGAACGCTCGGGCGCTTGTCGCGGCGCAAGAGCGCGGTCGTGTCGATGACCTGCCTGCCTGGCACCGCCTGCGCACCTGGCGGCGCGATGCCATAGCCCGAGAGCCGGGCGCGCGCCTCGGGCGCGATCCAGTCGGTCGTCCACGCCGGCGAGAGCCGGATTTCCAGCCGATGCTTCGCGAAGCCGGCGGACACCAGAGCGCGGCCGATGTCGGCCATGATGAGCTCGGTGGCCGGGCAGCCCGAGTACGTCGGCGTCACCGTGACCACCAGTTCCGCACCGCGCCATTCGACCCCGCGCACGATGCCCAGATCGACGATCGAGATCACCGGGATCTCCGGATCGGGAACCCTCGCGAGCGTCCGCCAGACTGCGGCGTCGCGTTGCACGACCTCGGCGCTCGCGCTCACCACTGGGCCTGCGGATGTGAGCGCTGCAACCATTGCATCGTCGCCAGCATATGGCCCAGGTGCTCGGTGTGCACGCCGCGCCTGCCTCCGCGCTGCATGAACTCCACCTTCGGAACGCTCAACGTTGCCTCGCTCAGCACGGCTTCCACCGCGTCGCGCCACGGCTGCGCGAGGGCGGGGAGGTCGCAGCCGATCCGCTCGTCCGCCAGCGCGCTGTCGGTCTCGTCCGCATCGAACATCTCTCCGGTATACGTCCATAG
>Ga0066709_100005413_pt1 | contig 10500 bp, 13 predicted proteins | sample GraSoiAngelo_158_FD_79665 | JGI IMG/M metagenome (GOLD analysis project Ga0066709, IMG submission 79665) | Grasslands soil microbial communities from the Angelo Coastal Reserve, California, USA - 14_1009_16_30cm | ecosystem: Environmental > Terrestrial > Soil > Grasslands | place: USA... | reverse complement strand
GATGTGGTCAGTCCCGCTCGCGTAATCCAACGTGCCGCCGTCGGTTGGAATGAAGCGCGCCGGAATCGTGAAATCGGGCGTGACGAGGTTGAGCGCCGCGAAACCCGGCGTGGCGATCAGCACGCTGCGACTTGCCGTGCTCGATGAAGGCAGGTTCGATGGAAACGGAGAATTCTTGCTGATACCCGCTACGTTCGTCGTTCGTAACGAGTTGCCGGCCCAGAAATTTTCGCCGTTGGTGCCCGTCGCCTCGCGGATCACGACGTATTGCACGCTGCCGTCGGCGTTCGAGTAGATCTGATCGATCCGGAACAGGTGGAACGCCGCCTGCGCTGGTGTGATGGACAACGCAGCCGTCGCGACGGCCGCCAGCAAGAGCGAGCGTAGATTCATGACGCACTCCTTCGCGGAAATTGCGCGCCCTCGGCAAACAACTGCGCGCGGATCCCTATTCCAGCGGCATGGCGCTTACGTCGCGGCGATGTCGTAGGCGAGCCGCCAGCGGCCCGCCGCATCGCGGAGCCACAGATGAACGTAATAGCCTTCCTTTGCGCCGCCGGTGCCTCCGCTCGAGTGAAATTGGCCATACGTTGCTGCCATGTCGGCCGATCGTGCGATCTTCACGTCGAAGGGCAACCAAGCGATGCGTGCGGCGCCCGCGGCGACATGTTGCGCCACCGTCTTGCGGCCCGCGATCGGTGGCATGCCGTCGCGATGCAAACGTACGTCGGCAGCGAGCAGCTGTTCATAGGCACGCGCATTGAATGTGCGCGTGTCGTGCGCGAAGAGCATCTTGCGCTGTTCGGAAACGTTCGCCTTCCCCATGTATGCCGGTCGCGGCGCAGCGCCGACGCGAACGAAGTCAAAGGGTTCGGGCGTCGTGATGCCGATGTCGATGCCGACGCGCCAAACACCGGCCTTATCGCGTTGCCAGACGGAAAAGAACTCGCCGTGTCGGATGAAGCCCGGACGTCGCGCATCGGTCAACTTGAATGGTCCGGTCGTGAATCCCATCTCGCCGCTACGCGCGACACCCGCCTGCGCGGGCTGCCATTCGAGACGTAACGCTTTCGGGTCCTCGGGGGCGGGTCTATGCGGCCAAGCTTCGTGCAAACGGACCGGCGCGGGCTCGAACACGATGCCGTCGCCAGCGAAGTTCGCAAGGAACGCCGCGCGGATTCCCTGCTCCAACGACATCCGAGCGAATGCGAGTTCGGCATCGATCAAGGATCCGAGCGCAATCTCCGTTGCGTCGGGGCCATGGGCGCGCGCAATGTTCAACCCGCTCGTCACGATGGCAATGAAAGTCGCGGCTGCGAGCGCGCGGCGCGAATGGGAGGCAAGCATGCGACGCAGTATAATTCGCCGCTTTTGCGCGATGTCGATGCGCCCGCTCGCCTTTTCCGCCGCGCTCTCTGCCGCGGCAATCGTTCACGCGGCCGTTGCGCCCGTCCCGCCGGCAGCGGAATTGCCGCAGCCAGCGAGCGCAACAGCGCCGGCGCCCGGTGTTGCCGCGCAGTCCTATTTCCTGCTCGATACGCTCTCCGGCCAGACGCTCGCCGCCGGCAATGTAGCCGAAAGGCGCGACCCTGCGTCCCTCACGAAATTGATGACGGCGTACCTCGTTTTCGATGCGCTGCGGTCGAAGGCCATCGTTCCGTCGCAAATGGTAACGGTGTCGCAAAAAGCATGGCGCGCAGAAGGCTCGCGAATGTTCATCGAGCCGCGCAAGGCGGTCAGCGTCGACGAGCTTCTCCGCGGCATGATCGTGCAGTCGGGCAACGATGCGTCGGTCGCGCTTGCGGAGCTTGTCTCCGGCAGCGAAGAGGCGTTCGTCGAAAAAATGAATCGCGAAGCGGCGCGCCTTGGCCTCGCGGGCACTCATTTCGTGAACGCAACGGGGATTTCCGACCCGCAGCACTATTCCACCGCCTCCGACATGGCGCAGCTCGCGGCCGCGCTGATACGCGACTATCCGGAGTATTACCCGATTTATTCGCAGAAGGAATTTCGCTACAACAACATCACGCAGCCGAATCGTAATCGGCTGCTTTGGACAGATCCCTACGTCGACGGCGTGAAGACGGGCCATACCGAAGCCGCCGGCTGGTGCTTGATTGCGTCGGCCAAACGCGGCGATCGCCGCTTACTCGCGGTTGTGCTCGGCGCGAATTCCGATGCGGGGCGCGCAGCGGAGGCGCAGAAACTATTGAACTGGGGCTTCCAGACGTTCGACACCGTGCAGCTTTATCAATCCGGTAAGCCCGTGTCGACGCTACGAGTGTGGAAAGGCGCGCAAGGCGAGATCAAGGCTGGCTTCCTCGCGGATCGTTATCTGACGCTTCCCAAAGGAAAAGCCGGCAATCTCGCGTTGACGCTCGAAGCGCAGGAGCCGTTGGTCGCGCCGGTTGCGCGCGCGCAGCGCGTGGGCGTCGTCAAGGTCGCGCTCGAAGGGCGCCCGGTGGCGGAATTTCCGTTGATCGCCCTCGAAGATGTGCCGCCCGCGAACCTTTTTGGACGCGCGTGGGATACCGTACGCTTGTGGTTTACGAAGTGACCTGATGGAGAGGTGAATGCTGAATCCGGATCAAGTCGTCTATCTGAACGGCGAATTCCTCGCGCTCGAGGACGCGAGAGTTTCGGTGCTCGATCGCGGATTCATCTACGGCGACGGCGTCTATGAAGTGATTCCGGTTTATAGCCGTCAGCCGTTCCGGATGCCGCACCATTTGCGCCGCCTGCAATACAGCCTCGACGGCATCCGCCTCGGCAATCCGCACACCGAGGCGCAGTGGGAAACGCTCGTTCGCGAGCTGATCGTCAAACAGCCGTTCGCGGATCAGGCGCTGTATCTGCAGATCACCCGCGGCGTCGCGAAACGCGATCATGCGTTCCCGCCGGGCGTCCCGCCGACGATCTTCATGATGAGCAATCCGTTTCCGTTTCCGACGCGTGATCAAATCGACCACGGCGTCGCGGTCGTCACCGCCGAAGACAATCGCTGGGATCGCTGCGATTTGAAGACGATATCGCTGCTCGGCAACGTCTTGATGCGTCAGGTCGCCGTCGATCACAACGCCGTTGAAACGGTGCTTTTTCGTGACGATCGTCTGACCGAGGCGTCGGCGTCGAACGTGCTGATCGTCAAGCACGGCGGCGTGATTGCACCGCCCAAGGATCACTTGATGCTCCCGGGGATCACCTACGACGCAACGCTTGAGATCGCGCGCGCCATCGGCCTTCCGGTCGACGTGCGGCCGATCATGCGCAAAGAAGCATTGTCGGCCGATGAGATGTGGCTTTCGTCATCGACACGGGAAGTGCTCGCCATCACGAAACTCGACGGCGCGCCGTTCGGGGGCGGAACGCCCGGGCCCGTGTTTCGCGCCGTGTGGCAGGCGTTCCAGGAGCGCAAGCCGCACCCCAGCGACGCTTCGGCCCACGCGCTCAACCGTTAACCGCTCTTCAGGTCGGGAGGCGACGCAGTGCTCGTGAAGCGGCCTTGATGAAAGATCAGCGCGTGGCCGCGCGCCCGCTCGACCGTCACCACCTCGCCGACGAATACGACGTGATCACCCGCGGTATGCCGCGCGTGGTGGCGGCATTCGAGCCATGCTACGCAGCCGTCGATCAAGGGCGCATCGGACCACCCGAGCCGATGCGCGACGCCCGCAAAACGGTCGGCGTGCGGATGCGAGAAGCGGCGCGCCAGATCGGTTTGCTCGGATGAAAGTACGTTGACGGCGTAGCGCTCGGCGGCCTCGAACGCTCCGAGGCTACCGGAGCGGCACGCGATCGTCCAAAGGATCAGCGGTGGATCGAGCGACACCGAATTGAACGAGTTCGCCGTGAAGCCGACGTAGCGTTTGTTCGGTGCTCGCGTGCAAACGATGGTGACGCCCGTCGCGAACTGCGCGAGCGCGTCGCGAAACTGGCGTTGATCGAACGCAGGACGATCATCGCCGGGGGCGCGGCCGTGAGAGGGCATGAGTCGCGGGGGTTGGAGGGGCGGCCGATGGTAAGGGGGCCGCGCTGCGACTGTCAAAGCGGGAACCGGACCCGGCCAGCGGCGTCTTGCTACACTTGCAATCTGTCAACCAGCGGGATGACGTCTTCCGATCATGACGGCGCCACTCAAGCGATTGATTGAATCCCGGTACGGCGGGCGCGATCTCCCAGTCGCGTTGGTCCTTCCCGACGGCGGTCGAATTGCGCTGTCTCCAAGACCGGAAGTGGACGTCATCGTGCGGTCGTGGAGGGGCGTCAAGGCGCTGGTCGCCCCGGCGCTAGGCACGCTTGCCCGCGCGTACGTCCATCAGGATATCGATTTCACCGGCAGCGCAAAGCGCGCGCTGGCCGTCGCCGAATCGATGGCCGGCTCGATCACGGCAGGCGGCCATTCGCTGGGCACAGGCATTCGGGGAATCTGGCATCGCCGCCGGGGTAACCGCCCGAACATTCAACACCACTACGACGTATCGAACGCGTTCTACCGGCTTTGGCTCGACGCGCGGATGGTCTATTCGTGCGCGTATTTCCGCTCCGAGAGCGACACGCTCGACGACGCGCAAGAGCACAAGCTCGACCACATCTGCCGCAAGCTCCGCCTGGCGCCCGGCGAGACGCTGCTTGACATCGGCTGCGGGTGGGGCGGCTTGATCTTCTGGGCTGCGCAGCACTACGGCGTCGAAGCGACCGGTATTACGCTTTCTGCCAATCAACGTGACTTCGTTGCCGCGGAGATCGCTGCCCGGGGACTGCAGAATCGCGTGCGAGTCGAGTTGCGGGACTATCTCGATCTGCCCGACGACGTGCAATACGACAAGGTCGCGAGCGTCGGCATGTTCGAGCACGTCGGCATCCGCAACTTCGGCCGTTACTTCGGCAAGATCCACCAGATCCTCAAGCCCGGCGGATTCGTGCTGAACCACGGCATTACGCACAACTGGCTCGACGGGACGCATCTCGGCAGCGGCATCGGCGACTTCGTCGAGGAATATGTGTTCCCGGGAGGGGAATTGACGCACGTGGGCCGCGTGATCGGCGGTCTTGCGGATGCCGGCCTGGAGTTGGTCGACGCCGAAGCGTTGCGCGAGCATTACGCGAAGACGCTTTGGAACTGGGTCGAAAGGCTCGAAGGAAACGCCGAAGTGGCTCGCGCCGAAGTCGGCGAGGAGAAATTCCGCGTATGGCGCATCTACATGGCCGGATCCGCGCACGCGTTCGATCGCGGCTGGCTGTCGCTGTGGCAACTGCTTGCCGGGAAGCCGTTGGCGGATGGGCGGTTGCCGCACCCGCTGACGCGCGAGTTCATTTACAAAAATTGATCCGGCGGGCGGAATCGTCCCGGCGTTGCACGATCCAAATCGGTGACGGGTTGCAACGCGCGGGCGTGCGCCGCATATTGTCGAATGCGGGCATCTGAGCGTGCCCGGAAGGAGAACTCCCACATGACCGCAACGACCACCGCTTCCACGCTCGAATTCCCTTGCGCCTTCCCCATCAAGATCATGGGACGCACGCAGGCGGGGTTCGCGCAGGCGGTGCTGGCCGTCGTGCAAAAGCACGCGCCGGACTTCGACGCGGCGTCGCTTGAGATGCGCGCGTCGACGGCGGGCAACTGGTTGTCGGTCACCGCGACAGTGAACGCGACGTCGCGCGAGCAGCTCGACGACCTCTACCGCGAGCTCGTCGCGCATCCGATGGTCAAAGTCGTGCTGTGAAAAACGCGCCGCGGCGCATCGATCAGGTCGGCGGCGTCGTCGTCCGCCGTCTCGGTCGGTCCGATTATGTCGCGACGTGGCACGCGATGCAGGACTTCACCTCGGCGCGCGACGCGACAACGCCCGACGAAATCTGGTTGACCGAACATTCGCCTATTTACACGTTGGGTCTCGCCGGACGGCGCGAGCATCTTCTGCGCGACAACGGGATCGCGGTGATCAAAGCCGATCGCGGCGGTCAGGTGACCTACCATGGTCCGGGACAGCTCGTTCTCTACACGCTCTTCGACCTGAAGCGGCTGCGGCTCGGCGTTCGCGACATGGTCCGGTCACTGGAAGCCGCGGTGATAAACTGGCTTGAGTCGCATGCGGTCGCTGCACACGGGAAACCCGCAGCGCCCGGCGTTTACGTGACGTGCAATGGCCGCGAGTCGAAAATCGCCGCGCTGGGTCTCAAGGTCCGCAAGGGCTGCACCTACCACGGGCTGGCGGTCAACATTGCGATGGATCTCACACCTTTCTCCGACATCGATCCCTGCGGCTATCCCGGACTCGCCGTGACGCAGCTTTGCGACGTCGGACCGCACCGCACCGTTGAAGAGGCCGGCGACGAGCTCGGGCCGATTATCGCTTTGACCTTAGATAGCCGCTGACGATGGAGACTTTCGACCCACCCGCACCTTCGAACAGCGCCGGCATCAAGCACAAGGGCGACGCGAAGACCGCGCGCGTGTTCGCGAAATTCGCGATTAAGGTGGTCGCGGCGGAGCCGCTCAAGAAGCCGCCGTGGATTCGCGTACGCGCGCCTTCGTCGCCGCGCTTCTACGAAATCAAGAAGATCCTGCGCGAACACAACCTGCATAGCGTATGTGAGGAAGCGTCGTGTCCGAACATCGGCGAGTGCTTTGGCAAGGGCACGGCGACGTTCATGATCATGGGCGACATCTGTACGCGCCGCTGCCCGTTCTGCGATGTCGGCCACGGCCGGCCACTGCCGCTCGACGCCGCTGAGCCGGCGAATCTTGCGCGGACGATCGCCGCGCTCAAGCTCAAATACGTCGTGATCACCAGCGTGGATCGCGACGACCTACGTGACGGCGGCGCCGGCCATTTCGTCGATTGCATTCGCGCGGTCCGCGCGGAATCGCCAGCGACGCAGATCGAATCCCTGGTGCCGGATTTTCGCGGACGATTGGAGCGCGCGCTCGGCGTTATCGACCAAGCGCCGCCCGACGTGATGAACCACAATCTCGAAACGGTGCCGCGCCTCTACAAACAAGCGCGTCCGGGCTCCGATTACGCCCATTCGCTTTCGTTGTTGCAATCGTTCAAGCGTCGACATCCGGACATTCCGACCAAGTCCGGCCTGATGGTCGGGTTGGGCGAGACCGACGACGAGATCCTGGCAACGCTCCGCGATTTGCGTGCGCACGACGTCGACATGCTGACCATCGGGCAATACCTGCAGCCGACGAAAGCGCATCTGCCGGTCGCGCGTTACGTGCATCCCGACAGGTTCGCGATGTTCGAGCGTGAAGCTTATGCGCTGGGATTCCGCCATGCTGCCGTCGGCGCGCTGGTCCGTTCGTCGTACCACGCCGATCGCCAAGCCGAGGATGTGCTTGCCGCGTCGGCCTGATCGCGCGCGCCTGCGCGGCATTGTCGCGTCGACTGCCGCTTTCGTTGCGCTGGCCGTCGCATTTTTGCCGCTCGCCGCGCGCGCGGAAGTCTCGACCGTGCGCATCTCGTACGGCTATGGGATTCTCTATCTGCCGCTGATGGTGATGGACCGCGAGCAGTTGCTCGAAAAACGGGCGAAGGCGGCGGGCCTGCCGGACCTGAAGGTCGAATGGAAGACGTTCGACGGCGGCAACGTGATCAACGACGCGATGCTTGCGGGAGCGCTCGACATCGCCGGCATCGGCGTGCCAGGATTTCTGACACTGTGGGCCAAGGCAAAAGATAATCCGGCGATCGAAGTGCGGGGACTCACGGGCATGAGCTCGTCGTCGATGTACCTGATGACGCGCAATCCGCAGATCAAGTCACTGAAGGACTTTTCCGCGTCAGATCGAATTGCAGTCCCCGGCATCAAGACGTCGTTGCCGCGGTCCTTCTGCACATGGCCGCGGCGAAAGAGTTCGGCGACGCGAATTATGCGAAGCTCGATCCGATCACCGTCGGGCTCGGCCATCCTGAGGCATTGGGCGTGATGCTGTCGGGCAAGGGCGAGATCGACAGCCATATGGCGTCGCCGCCATTTTCGTATGTCGAGGACGGGACGCCGGGGTTGCACCGCGTGTTCAACTCGGTCGACATTCTGGGCAACATCACGCTCGACATCACGTTCACGACGCGCCACTTCGTCGAAGCGAATCCGAAGCTCGCGGCCGCCTTCGTCGCGGCGATGGAAGATGCCTGTCTGCTGATCGCCAACGACAGGCGCAAGGCGGCGGAAATCTACAACGCGGTCGCGAAGGTCAAGCAACCGGTCGATGAAACGCTGAAGATCCTGAACGATCCCAATACAAAGTTCAGCGTCGTTCCGGACGGCACGATGCGCTATGCAGAATTCATGGCGCGTGTGGGAACGATCAAAGCCAGGCCCGCGAGCTTTCGGGAGCTGTTCTTTGCGCCGGTTAGCGGGATGCCGGGGAGCTAGGCTCAGCTGCATTGCTGCGAGTCTCTTTCCCATCCCCATATTTTGTAGCCTACACAGTGGCTTAGACGCTTTCGACGCGGCCCGCAGTCCACCTATGCTCGGCGCCCGCCCCTATTGCGCGCCAGCGGCGTTATGTGTCTAAATGAGAACGATTCGCATTACTCTTAGTGTTATGCCGCAGCAAAACGCTGTGGCAATGCCGTCCGGAGGAACCGTGCTGCAGATTCTGATCATCACGATGCGCGAAGGGATCGAGGCATTTCTCATCGTCGCAATCACCGCGGGGATTCTCCGGCAAACGGGGCGTGCGGCGCTGCTGCCCGCGCTTTATTGGGGCACGGGCGCCGCGATCGGCGTCAGCTTTATCGCCAGCTGGTTTTTCGCGCAGGCTGAAAACAAGCCGCTGTGGGAAGGCTTCCTCGCGGCGGCTGCCGCCATCATGGTCGTGACGATGACCGTTTACATGTGGCGGACGGCGCGCACGATGCGCAAGTCGATCGGCACGCGAATCGAGCTCGCAACCAAGGACAAGGTGACCACGGCGGCGTGGTGGGGCGTGTTCGTTTTCGTGCTGCTGATGATCGTACGCGAAGGCATGGAAACCGCGTTGTTGCTGTCCACATTGCTGCTGCAGCAAGGCGAGCGCAATCTGCTCGTCGGCGCGTTGATCGGCGTGGGCTGCGCCGCGTTTCTTGCCTGGGCTTGGACGCGTTACGGCCGTCGCATCAACCTCGCGCGGTTTTTTCAGGTGACCGCGATCTTCCTGCTGATCTTCTCGCTGCAGCTCGTCGTCTACACGCTGCACGAATTCTTCGAGGCCGGCGCGGTGCCGCTCGTCGACAACGAGTTCTGGCACGTGGCGACCGAGCCGTACGGTCCCGAAGGCGTCTACGGACAATGGCTCACCTATCTGATGGTGTTGATTCCGGCCGGATGGCTTGGCATCGCGTGGCTCAAAGATCGCGTCTTCACGCCGTCGACAGCTCACTAACGCAGCAAACGAGTCGCCCATGTATATCTGTCTCTGCAACGCCATCACCGATCGCGACATCGTCAAGGCCGCCGAGGAAGGCGCACGCTCGTCAGAGGACCTCGCACACAACCTCGGCGTGGGCCTCGGTTGCGGCCGCTGCACATCATGCGCAAAATCCCTGTTGGCCGAAACGATCGCACGGCTCGCGTGCGCGACGGCAGAGGCCGTGTCCGCGAGCTGACGACGCTAGCAGCGGAGAAACGCGATGAAGGGCGATGCCAACGTTGTCGCGCGGTTGAACGCCGTGTTGACGAACGAGCTGACGGCAATCAACCAGTATTTTCTGCACGCGAAGATGTTCGATCACTGGGCATTCGGGCGCCTCGCGCAGTACGAGCGCAAGGAATCGGTCGACGAGATGCGCCACGCGGAAAGCTTGATGGAGCGAATTCTTTTTCTCGAGGGTCTTCCCAATCTCCAGGATCTGCACAAGCTGCTCGTCGGCGAGACGGTGCACGAGGCGCTCGATTGCGATTTGAAGCTCGAGCTCGCGGCCCATCCGCTGTTGAAAGACGCGATCGCCGACTGCGAGCGCGTCGGCGATTATGTGAGCCGCGATCTCTTCCGGCAAATTCTCGATGCGGAGGAGGGGCACATCGATTGGCTTGAGAAGCAGCTCGAATTGATCGACAAGGTCGGCATCGAAAATTACCAGCAGTCGCAGATGAAGGAGCACGCGTAGGCGATGGCGGCGCGCGCGGAACATGATGAGCCTGCCGCAGCTTTTCGCGCCGCGCAATCGGAGCGGGTCTCATGCCCGCATCAGCCAGCCGACGGAACGACGCGAATCGCCGCTCGGCAGCATCCATCAGGAACTGCAGCTGGCGCGGGCGCGCAAATCTGTCGTTCCATGCGGCGGCGAATTATCAGGGCGTTCCGGAATTGACGGTCGGCGGCGGCGTGTTTAGCGGCAAAGCGGGACAGGGACCGCCAACTTCGCGCCCCAATGCATGCGTCACGTTGTGGGAGGGCCATGCGCGCTGGCAGACCGGCCCGCTCGATCTGCAAGCGCTTTATGCGCGCGGCGCGATCACCGACACCGAGGCACTCAACTTGACGTTTGTCGGCGATCCAACGCCGGT
>Ga0066709_100005412_pt1 | contig 10502 bp, 10 predicted proteins | sample GraSoiAngelo_158_FD_79665 | JGI IMG/M metagenome (GOLD analysis project Ga0066709, IMG submission 79665) | Grasslands soil microbial communities from the Angelo Coastal Reserve, California, USA - 14_1009_16_30cm | ecosystem: Environmental > Terrestrial > Soil > Grasslands | place: USA... | reverse complement strand
TCTGCTGCGGGAATTTCACCGACCGCCATCCGAGCTGGCAGCCCTCGAGCGCGAGGACCTCGTGATCCTCAATCGCGCGTTGGAGAAGCTCGGGCAGCCGTCTCCCGCGCAAAAGGAGCACTTGCTGCGCCGGCGGCCCCAATCTTCGGCGCTGAGCCTCTCGCTGCCTACTTCTTCGCGGCCTTCGAGCGCGGGTCGTCGGCAGGGTTCACATAGGTAACGCCCCACGGCCCCACTCCATGTAGCTGGACGACGGTCTCGCCTTTCGTCATCGCGAAGTGGGCCTGCTTGGTGGGCATGACGACGAAGCTCCCCGTGGGCAATTCCTTCGCGGCGGCCTCGTCGAACTTGTCGCCCATGCCCATGTAGAACGTGCCGCTGATCACGGTGACGTGCTCATCTGCCGGGTGCGTGTGGGGGGCAACCTTGTAGTTCGCCGGGAACTTGAGCCGCATCGTGAAGGAGCCAGGCTCCTTCGCGTTTCCTTCCATTCCCGCCACCTTGGCGCCCGGCGGCAGCGAAGGAGGTGCGTCCACCCACTTGAGATCGGCAGTCGTGACCATGACATGCGTGGCTGCGGCTGCGGGCGCCTTCGCCGCCTCCTCTGCGAACAGCACCGTCGCGCCGAACAGGTTGAGAGCGACGACTCCGATTCCGAGAAGCCGGCACCGCCGTGTCGTTTGCATGGTTTCCCCTTGAGAAGCAGGGCAAATGACACCTCCGATCCCACCCTGTCAAGATGAGGACGTAACGACGACGGAGCGCATGCGAACGGCGGCCGGGCACATGACGCGCGTGTCACGGTTCGGAGGCGGAGCTGGTTCCTCGATTGCGTAACCGAGTGAAGGCCCGGCGAATTCGTGCGGGCATGAAAAATGCTCGCGGGAAACGGATGCGCCATTCAATTGCCGAGTTGAGGGCCGCCGGGTCCCTGCACCGTTGGCTCCGGCGGGCAGCGCTTTCGGCAATCCCCATCGCCGGCCTCTCCGGCTGCGGAAGCCAATGCGACCAGCCCGACTATGATTTGTCCTTTTCCGTCGACGGCGGCGTACCCTGGCCATCGGGCTCGCAGCACTCGCCGAGCGAGTGCGTCCCGTATTGTGGGTCGGGCACGCACGACGTCTGCTTTACAACCGAGATCACCAGCTGCACGGCGGCGTCCCCATCCACAGTCACGTGCCACAATCACTATACCTACTGCGCCCAACGCCCCTGTGGCCGCCTCCCTCCAGGCCTGAAGCAAATCGCAAACCGAGAACAGCCGTCGCTCGTCGCCGCGCACGTGGCGGACGCCGCGCGACTCGAAGGAGCGGCAGTGGTAGCGTTCCAGACGGTCGAGCGAGAGCTGATCGCGCACGGTGCCCCGGCGCACCTGGTCGCGCGGGCAAGGTCCGCGCAGCGAGACGAGGTGCGCCACCATGCGGCAATGTCGAGGCTGGCCGTCCGCTTCGGCGCACAGGTCCCGGCGATCGAGGTGGAACGTCTCCAGATCCGGACGATGCTCGAGCTCGGGATTGAAAACGCCGTCGAGGGCTGCGTTCGCGAGACCTACGGCGCGGCGGTCGCCGCCTTCCAAGCGGAATGGGCACAAGATCGTCCGATCCGCCGAGCGATGCGGGTCATTGCGCGCGACGAGGCAGAACACGCATCGCTGGGCTGGGCCATTGATGCGTGGGTCCGGCCCCGCCTGCAGCCCGGCGAGCGCGCGCTGGTGGAAGACGCTCGGCAAGAGGCCCGCGAACGGCTCCTTTCGCAAGCGCGCCTACCCGTCTCTCTGGAGCTGATGAGCACGCTGGGCCTTCCTGACGCCACGGCTTCCGCGCAACTCATCGCCGCCCTGGCGCCGCTCTGGTCATAGCCGCTGCAGCCGTCGGTGGCCTTCGAGATCACGCCGCGGCCACCCGCCCATTGCGGTTTTCCTCCTCCAGCAGTCCCTCGAGGTGTTCGAGCTCGTCCTCGGGAGCGAACAGCACGTCGTCGGCATGCTCCTCGGCAGGCGCCGGATGGGTACCCAGGTATTCCTGCGCCCAGCGCCGGTGGCGGTGGCGCCTTTCGCGCGCTCACCTCGCCCCGCCGCACGGCCTCCCTCAAGGCCGGCCGGTCATCGTGTGCGCCATCCAGAGGCCGACGGCTGGGTCGCGCACCCGCGGGAGCCGCGAGCCGAGAAGAGCCGCGGCCTTCGCCACCGCCTCCAGCCTCGCATCGAGCTCGGTGCAGGCCTCGCTCACGTGGTGAGCGTAGCAGCCCCCTCTGACATGCCGTGACGCGCGGGCCCGGGTCTTATTGCTGGGTGATATGGTTCCGCGCTCGTCCCAAGGAGGAAACATGTGCTTCATCGAACCTGAAGCAGCCGGTCTCTTCCGCAGGCAGATCATCGGCGCTGGATTGGCGGGAGCGGCCGCCGCCGGAGCAAGTCTGATGCTCCCCGGGCTCGCGGAGGGAGCCGAGCCCACGACCAAGAGCGGTGGACCGGGCGGAAGCGGGGTGCGGTTCAAGTGGTTCGGCACGAACGGCTGGGAGATCGCCTTCGGCGGGAAGACCATCCTCATCGATCCCTGGTTCGGCCGTTTCGACAGCGGATTCTTCAGCGGCAAGTTCAACCCGAACACGCCGATCACGACCGACCAGGGCCTGATCGATCAGCACATCGGCAAGGCAGACCACATCCTCATCGGCCATGGCCACTGGGACCATCTCGCCGACATCCCCGTCATCGCGAAGAAGACCGGCGCGATGGTGATCGGCTCGGAGACCCACGGAAACGTGCTGCGCGCGGCCGGCGTCCCCGAGAAGCAGATCGTGCAGGTGAAAGGCGGCGAGAACATGCAGTTCGACGGGTACACCATCGAGGTGTTCCCGGGTCTCCACTCGATGGGGCCGATCAAGAAGTACGCAGTGCCCGGCCATCTCGTCACCGTGCCGGCGGCGGCGCCGAGCAAAGTGGGCGAGATGCCCGAGGGCGACACCCTCATCTACCTGATCACCGTCGGCGGCAAGTACCGCATCTTCTCGATGAGCACCGCCAACTTCATCGAGCGCGAGATCACGGGACTGCGGCCGGACGTGGCGCTCCTGGCGTCGATCTTCTACACGCAGGTCCACGACTTCACGCCTCGGCTGATGAAGGCGCTCAATTTTCCCGGGCTGATCCTGCCCACGCACTGGGACAACTTCGAGAAGCCCTTCTCCGAGCCGCCGCAAGATCTCAGGGCGATCTTCGGCGACCCGGGCAACCTCGACATCTGGGTGAAGGAGGCCCGCCGCGTGTCGCCGAAGAGCAAGGTGGTGATGCTCAAGTTCTTCGAGTCGTACGCGGCGTAGGACTCAAGCCGTGCCGCTCGGATGCTCGAGGAAATCGCGCTCGTACATGCGCAGGAGCGCGAGCAGGAACGCAATCACCAGCGGCCCGGCGATGATCCCGAGCAGTCCGAACATCGTGATGCCCCCGAGCAGCGCGAGGAACACGAGCCCGGTGTGCATCTCCACCTTGCCTCGCATCGCGAGCGGCTTGACCACGTTGTCCGCGAGAGTCAGCAGGACGCCGCACCAGATGGCGACGAAGATGCCCGCAGTCATGTGGCCAGTGAGGACGAGCAACACCGCAGCCGGTATCCAGATGATGGCGGTCCCCACGACGGGGACGAACGAAGCGACCAGTGTAACGATCCCGAGAAAGACCGCGTGGGGCACGCGGGCGATCGTGAATCCGATGGTCGCGAGCACGGCCTGCACAACCGCCGTGAGCGCAGCACCCACAAGCGTGGCGCTGGAGACGTTCGCGAACTCGTGCAGCAATTCCTCCGTCTGGGCCGCCTGCAAGGGCGAGACACGGCCAAGCAAGCGGATGAGGTGTCGCCCGTCCACCAGGAGGAAGTAGAAGGCCGCGAGCATGATCAAAGTGCTCGCGACCGCGCCGGCAGACGCGCCGAGCGCCGCCGGCCCCGCGGCCTGAGCGTAGTCCACCGCCTTCGCCGCGAACGTCTGGACCTGCTCGCGCGACACATGCAGCGTCGAGAGGATGCGGTCGATGGCGTGCTGCGCCTCGGGCGGCACTCGCGAGAGGGAGATGTCCCCCACCGATTGGACGCCCAGCGAGTCGCGCACCCAGGTCAGCCCCTGGGTAATCTGCTGCGCGATGAAGGCGAGGATGCTCGCGATCGGAGCGACGATCGCCCCGAAAACGAGCACCGTCAACAGTGCACCGGCGAGGCGGCGGCGGCCCTTGAGCAGGCGCTCGGTGCGAGCGAGCAGCGGCTGGAAAGCGGCGGCCAGCACGGCGGCGAGGAAGAGCGGAGAACGGAAGGGCCAGATGACGTAGACAGTGAGCGCCACCGCCACGGCGAACAGCGCCCAGAAGGTCCGCCGGGACCGTATCGTCGGGGCGCGGGGGCCCAGGGGAGGAAGGCGCCGTTCGAGCGACGTCGGAGTGATGCTCTCGGACATGAATACAGCTTACGCACGCCCGAGCGCGGGCGGCAGGAGGCCCGGTTGCAGGGCGCTCCCGCCCGCGCCGCAGATCGCGCCGGCTCAGGGCGTCACATCCAGCCGAGTTGCAGGCGGGCCGCGTCCGACATTCGCCCCGCGTCCCAAGGCGGATCCCAGACGACCTCGACCTCCACTTCCCGGACGCCGGGGACACTCTGGACCTTGCGCCGGACGTCCTCTTTGAGGACGTCGCCCATGCCGCAGCCGGGCGCGGTCATGGACATCGCGATCTCGACGCGCTGACCGCCTTCCGGCAGCGGTACGGCCTGGCAGCGGTAGATGAGGCCGAGGTCGACGAGGTTGACGGGGATCTCCGGGTCGAACACCGTCCTGAGTTGCTCCCAGACCCGTTCTTCCTCGAAGGGGCCTTCGACCATTGGCGCCGGGGCGGCGGCCGCTGGAGCGCCGAGCGCGTCGGCATCCTTGTCGGCGATGCGTAGCAGGGCCCCGTCCTCCGTGGTGACGGTGAAGTGGCCGCCCAGCGTCTGCGTGATCGTCACGCGGGTCCCGGCGGGCAGCACCACGCTGGCACCGCTCGGGATCCGGGTCGCCTCGCAATCGCGTGCGAGGATGATGGACCCGCTCCTGTCCGGCGGCGGCTCGACGACTTCTACGACCGGGAGCTTGCTCGCCATCGCCCAACCCTCACTCGGTAGAGACCGGCGCGCCGGCTCCGTCGAGCGCGGAACGCAGCGTGTGCCAGGCCAAGGTGGCGCACTTCACGCGCGAGGGGAACTCCCACACGCCCGAGAGCACGGCGAGCTTTCCCATCTCCTGCGCATCGACCTTGCTCTTCGGTCCTTCGCTGATCATCGAGTGGACGCGCTCGAAGAGCGCCTCCGCTTCCGCCTTGGTCTTGTTCTTCAGCGCGGCCGTCATCAGCGAGGCGGAGGCCTTGGAGATGGCGCAGCCGGCCCCCTGGAAGCCGATGTCCTCGATCACGTCGCCCGAGAGCTTCAGGTAGAGGGTGATCTGATCGCCGCAGAGCGGGTTGATTCCCTCGGCGCTCCGGTTGGCTCCCTCCGGCTTGCGGAAGTTGCGGGGCTTCTTGCTGTGGTCGATGACGACCTCCTGGTAGAGGTCCCGCAACTCGGAGCTCACCCGAAAACCTCCCGGACCTTGTGCAAGCCGGCAACCAGCGCGTCGACGTCCTCGCGGCGGTTGTAGAAGGCCAGCGACGCGCGGGCGGTGGCCGCCACACCCAGGCGGCGCATCAGCGGTTGGGCGCAGTGGTGGCCGGTGCGGATGGCGACGCCTTCCCGGTCGAGGATGGTGCCGATGTCGTGCGGGTGCACCTCGCCGAAGAGGAAGGAGAACACGCTCGCCTTCTCCTTCGCGGTGCCGACGAGCCGCAGGCCGGGGATCTGGCGGAGCGCCTCGGTGCCGTAGGCAAGCAGATCGTGCTCGTGCGCCGCGATCGCAGGAAAGCCCAGCGCGCTCACGTAGTCGATCGCCGCGCCGAGGCCGATTGCTCCGGCGATGTCCGGGGTGCCCGCCTCGAACTTGTAGGGGAGCTTGTTCCAGGTGGTCTTCTCGAAGGTGACCGAGCTGATCATGTCGCCTCCGCCCTGCCACGGAGGCATCTCCTCGAGCAGCTCCGATCTGCCGTAGAGAACGCCGATCCCGGTGGGCCCGAACAGCTTGTGGCCCGAGAAAGCGTAGAAGTCGCAGCCCAGCGCCTGCACGTCGACGGCGAGATGCGGCACCGCCTGCGCCCCGTCGAGGAGCACGGGCACCTTCCGCCGGTGCGCCATCTCGACGATGCGGCGGACGGGATGGATGGTGCCGAGCGCGTTGGAGACGTGGCCCAGGGCGACCAGCTTCGTGCGCGGCCCGATCAGGCGCTCCAGCTCGTCGAGCAGGAGCTGGCCTTCGTCGTCCATCGGCGCCACGCGCAGGACCGCGCCCTTCTCCTCGCAGAGCATCTGCCAAGGCACGATGTTGGAGTGATGCTCCATCACCGTGATGAGGATCTCGTCTCCGGGGCCGACGCGGCGGCGGCCGTAGGTCTGCGCGACGAGATTGATCGCCTCGGTAGTGCCGCGGACGAAGACGATCTCATGGGCCTCCGCCGCATGGATGAAGCGCTGCACCCTCTCGCGGGCCCCCTCGTACGCCTGGGTGGCACGTTCCGACAGGAGATGGACTCCGCGGTGCACGTTGGCGTTGTCCTCAAGGTAGTAGCGCGCGACCGCGTCGATCACCGCACGCGGCTTCTGGCTGGTCGCCGCGCTGTCGAGATAGACGAGCGGCTTCCCGCGGACCTCTTGCTCGAGGACCGGGAAGTCCTTGCGAATCCTCTCGACGTCCAGGGCCGCGACCCGGCCGCTCTCGCGCAACGCCTCGGCCATCATGCGACCTCCCTCAGCTTCTCCCACTCCGGCAGCCGCGAGGTCACCAGCTCCCGCACCCGCGCCCGCAGCGGAGCGAGCGGGATGAGGTTCACCATCTCGCTGGCGAAGGCGTAGGTGAGCAGGCTCTTCGCCGCCTCCTGGCCGATTCCACGAGACCGCAAGTAGAAGAGCGCGTCCTCGTCGAGCTGGCCGACCGCGGCGCCGTGCGCGCACTTGACGTCATCGGCGAAGATCTCCAGCTGCGGCTTGGTATCTACCAGCGCCTCATCGGAGAGCAGGAGGTTCTTGTTGGTCTGGCTGGCATCGGTCTTCTGCGCGTCGTGTCGCACCAGCACGCGGCCGCTGAACACACCCCGCGACTGGCCGTCGAGCACGCCCTTGTACAACTCGCGGCTGGTGCAACGCGGGCTCTGGTGATCGATCATCGTGCGGTTGTCGAGATGCTGTTTGCCGGTGGCCATGTAGAGGCCGTTCAGCGTGCACTCACTCCCCTCGGAGGCGAGAAGCGCCCGCACCTCGTTCCGCGCCAGTGCGGCGCCGAGTGCGACCGAATGCGAGGTAAAGCGGCTGTCGCGGCCGTGGTGGACCTGGGTGAGCGCGATGTGGAAGGCGCGCGCGCCCTCCTCTTGCAGCTTGTAGTGATCGAGGCGGGCATTGTCGCCCAGCACCACCTCGGTGACGGCGTTGGTGAAGTAGACCTCGTCGGAGAGGCCGGCGTAGGTCTCGACCACGGTGGCCTGGCTGCCGGCGCCGAGGACGATCAGATTGCGCGGCTGCGACAGCGTCGCGTTCCTGGGCGCGCTCGAGACGAACAGCAGCTGGATCGGCCCCTGCAGCACCGCCCCGGCCGGCAGATGGATGAACGCGCCGTCCTCGATGAACGCAGTATTGAGCGCCGTCAGCGCGTCGCGCTGGTAATCGGCGTGGCGGGCCAGTTCCCGCTCGACGAGCTCCGCCCGCTCAGCGTGCGCGGTACCGAGGCCCCCGATGAATGCGCTACCGGTACTGGTTCCGCACGACGAAAGCTCTGGGCGGTAACGGCCGTCGACGAACACGAGGCGGACGGCGCTGTCCCCTGGCGAACCTCCGGCCAGACGGTTGAGCTGCTCCAGAGTCGGCGGCTTCGCCTCCGCGGGAGGGACGAATTGGATCTGCGTGAGCGGAGCAAGGCTCGTGTACTTCCAGTCCTCGTCCTGCGTGGTAGGAAGCCCCAGCTCGGCGAAACGCGCGAACGCCGCCTGGCGGAGTAGACCGATCCGCCCGCCGCCTCCGTCGAGCAGCTTGAAGTTCGCGCGCAGGTTGCGGACAAAGTCCGTCATCTCGCCGCTTCCTGCCGCACGGGCGGCTCGACCATCGCGTAGCCCTTCTGCTCCAGCTCCAGCGCCAGCTCCCGGTCGCCGGATCGGACGATGCGGCCGTTGCTCATCACGTGCACGCGGTCCGGGACGATGTAATTGAGGAGGCGCTGGTAGTGGGTGATGACGATCATCGCCCGGTCTTTGTTGCGCAGGCTGTTGACGCCGCTGGCGACGATCCGGAGCGCGTCGATATCCAGGCCGGAGTCGGTCTCGTCGAGGATGGCGAGCCTGGGATCGAGCACCGCCATCTGGAAGATCTCGTTGCGCTTCTTCTCCCCGCCGGAGAAGCCCTCGTTGACCGAGCGACCGGTGAAGCTCTGGTCCATCGCGACCAGCTTCATCTTCTCCTTGGCGAGCGCGAGGAAGTCCATCGCGTCCAGCTCCTCCTCGCCGCGGCGCTTGCGAAGCGCATTGAGCGCGGTCCGCAGGAAATAGAGGTTGCCGACGCCGGGGATCTCGACTGGGTACTGGAAGGCCATGAAGATGCCCGCCACCGCGCGCTCCTCGGGAGAGAGCGCGAGCAGATCCTTCCCTTCGTAGAGGACCTCGCCTGCGATCACCTCGAAGGTCTCGCGCCCGGTGAGGACCTGCGCCAGGGTGCTCTTGCCGGAGCCGTTGGGACCCATGATGGCGTGCACCTCGCCCGCCCGGACCTCGAGGTCGATGCCGCGAAGGATCTCCTTGTCTGTGTCGCGCACCTTGGCGTGCAGATTCTTGATGCGGAGCATGGGTTCCATCCGGCTCATCCGATGCTCCCTTCGAGGCTCACGCTGAGGAGCTTCTGCGCCTCGACCGCGAACTCCATCGGCAGCTCCTTGAACACCTCCCGGCAGAAGCCGTTGACGATCATCGAGACCGCATCCTCCTGCGAGATGCCCCGCTGCGTGCAGTAGAAGAGCTGGTCCTCGCCGATTTTCGAGGTGGAAGCCTCGTGCTCCACCTGCGAGGACGTGTTCTTCACCTCGATGTACGGCATCGTGTGGGCCCCGCAGTCGCTGCCGAGCAACAGCGAGTCACACTGCGTGTAGTTGCGCGCGCCGGCCGCGCCCTTCTGGATCTTCACCAGACCCCGGTACGTGTTCTGCCCGTGACCGGCCGAGATTCCCTTGGAGAGGATCGTGCTGCGGGTGTTCTTCCCGATGTGGATCATCTTCGTGCCGGTGTCTGCCTGCTGGTAATTGTTGGTCAGGGCCACCGAGTGGAACTCTCCCACTGAGTCGTCGCCCTGCAGGATGACGCTCGGATACTTCCAGGTGATCGCCGATCCGGTCTCCACCTGCGTCCAGGAGATCTTCGAGCCCTTGCCCCGGCAAGCGCCGCGCTTGGTCACGAAGTTGTAGATGCCGCCGCGGCCTTGCGCGTCGCCCGGGTACCAGTTCTGCACCGTCGAGTACTTGATCTGCGCTTTGTCGAGCGCGACCAGCTCGACCACCGCCGCGTGGAGCTGGTTCTTGTCGCGCATGGGTGCGGTGCAGCCCTCGAGGTAGCTGACGTAGGCGCCCTCCTCCGCGATGATCAGCGTGCGCTCGAACTGGCCGGTGTTCTCGGCGTTGATGCGGAAGTAGGTCGACAGCTCCATCGGACAGCGCACGCCCTTGGGGACGTAGACGAAGGAGCCGTCGCTGAAGACCGCGGAGTTGAGCGTTGCGAAGAAGTTGTCCGAGTAGGGGACCACCGAGCCGAGGTACTTCTTGACGAGCTCCGGATGGCTCTTCACCGCCTCGGAGAACGAGCAGAAGATGACGCCCGCCTTGGCAAGCTTCTCCTTGAAGGTGGTCGCCACCGAGACGCTGTCGAAGACGGCATCCACCGCGACGCCGGAGAGCATCTTCTGCTCCTCGAGCGGAATGCCGAGCTTGTCGAAAGCCTTGAGCAGCTCGGGATCGACTTCCTCGAGACTCTTCGGGCCCTCGCCCTTCGGCCTGGGCGCCGAGTAATAGACGATGTCCTGGTAATCGATGGGCGGATACCGCACGTTCTGCCAGCGCGGCTCCTTCATGGTGAGCCAGTGGCGGAATGCCTTCAGGCGCCACTCCAGCATGAACTCCGGCTCGTTCTTCTTCGCCGAGATGAGCCGGATCACGTCCTCGCTCAGCCCGCGAGGGACGGTGTCTGTCTCGATGTCGGTGACGAACCCGTACTTGTACTGGCGGGAGGTCAATTCCTGAAGCGCTTTTGCGGAAGTGCTCACGAGACCGTCCTCAATGGAAAGAGCTCCGGATGCGAGTGGATGAAGCCGGCCATCTCCGGCTCGCTGCGGAGCAGGTCGCTGAGCTTCGTGCTCTGCAGCGCGCGCTGCACCGCC
>Ga0066709_100005410_pt1 | contig 10503 bp, 21 predicted proteins | sample GraSoiAngelo_158_FD_79665 | JGI IMG/M metagenome (GOLD analysis project Ga0066709, IMG submission 79665) | Grasslands soil microbial communities from the Angelo Coastal Reserve, California, USA - 14_1009_16_30cm | ecosystem: Environmental > Terrestrial > Soil > Grasslands | place: USA... | reverse complement strand
ATCCGTCGCGCTCTCACAATGGGATCGCTTTCTCCGCGATCCGAACGTCGATGTCGAGAAACTGAAGGCGCTGTTTGAACTGCATGAACGCGCCGAAGCCCGCAACGCGAAAGCCGCGTTCAATGCGGCCTTTGCCGCGATGCAAGGGGAGCTCCCGACGATTGATGAAACGGGCGCAGCCATCATGAACGGGCAGCGCCGGTATTCGTACGCGACCCAGGAAACGATCATCGAGATTGTGCGCCCCATCCTGCAAAAGCACGGCTTCTCGCTGCGCTTCCGGCATCTTTATCCCGAGGGCAAGATCAAGATCATCGGCATCCTCTCGCATTGCGCCGGCCATTCTGAGGAAGACGAATTCGAGGCGCGAGCAGATACCAGCGGGAGCAAGAATGAGATTCAAGCCATCGGATCGACGCGCACGTATGGCGAGCGGTACACGACGCGGGCGCTCCTGAACATCGTCAGCCGCGATCCGAACGATCCCGCCCGCGATACGGACGGCCATCGCACCATGCCGACGCCCATCACGATGCCTGCCGGCTATGAGGCGTGGCTCACCAACATGGAAGCGAAAGCCGAGGAAGGCACCGATGCCTTGCGGACGGCCTGGCGAGAAGCGAAGCCAGCCTATCGCGCCGCGATGCCGTTGATTGTGCGTGAACGACTGAAGGCGAGAGCCAGCATTCAAGACGATGCCAGCAGGGCTGATCGATGATCGTGCATGACTGCGCCCAACGCAGTGACGCGTGGCTAACCGCGCGACTGGGGAAACTGAATGCGAGTCGTGCCGGTGACATGCTCGCCACACTGAAGAATGGCAGCGAAGCGGCATCCCGTCGTGACTTGCGCGTGCAGTTGTGTCTTGAGCGCCTAACCGGCCAATCACAAGAGAACGGCTACATCAATGCCGATATGCAACGCGGTACAGACCTGGAGCCCGAAGCCCTTGCAGCGTATGAAGCCTACACTGGCGTGCTAGTGGTACCTATGGGCTATTGCGCGCATGACACCCTTGCCGCCGGTGCCTCACCGGATGGATTCATCGGGGACGATGGGCTAGTGGAAGTGAAATGCCCGCGAGCCGCCAATCATCTGGCGTATCTGAAAGCGCAGAGCGTCCCGAAAGAACATCTGCCGCAGTTGGTACATCAACTGTGGATTACAGAGCGGAAATGGGTGGATCTGGTCAGCTTCGATCCAAGATGGCCCGAACCGCTGCGATTATTTATTGCACGGTATCAGCGCAATGAGGACGAGATCGCGCTGTATCAGCAGACGGTTGAACGCTTTCTCGCGGAAGTGGACGCGGAGTATGAATCCGTGCTGGCGCTAATGGAGACATACGCATGAAATTCAAAAAGAAAGCGACCGTCTGCGACCTAATCGAATTTCAAGCCGGTGGACCACTCCCGCCTGATGTCGAAGTACGGATTCCGCATGGCGGCAGTTCATTTGAGGTCTGGAACGCTCTCCACGGTTCATGGATCAAGCTGGACCCTGGCGATTACCTCAACATCACGACGCCTGGTGATTATTATCCCATCAAAGCCAGTATCGTCGCGATCAATTATCAACAAGTGAAATGAGTCTGGATCGTTACGATACGAGCGGGAGCATTGAGGCCGGGCAATTGAAACTGCGGCATCGGGAGCAGTTTGAGCGCGCCATGCGGGAGATGCGCGAAGGCGAAGTGCTTGTCACGATTCGCAAGGCACATGCCACGCGGTCAGTGACTCAAAATGCGTTGTATTGGCGCTGGTATGTGACGCCGCTCGCTGAATATACGGGCTACTCACCGCAGGCGATCCATTCATATCTCAAACAGCGGCTACTTTCGCCGCATGTGATTACCATTGCCAATCCAGATGGCGAACTGATTGACGAAGCCACTATTGAGGCAACAACAACAACACTCACGAAGGACGAGTTCTCGAATTACCTCAATGCCATAGCAGAATTTTCAGAGACGTTGAATGTCCACGTCGGCCCACCGATTCCTGATCCGGCGTTCAGTTATGAGTGAATCGAAACTCTTTTGGTTATCGTTCGTGACCGATGACAAGCCCGAAGGCGAGCGCTTTCTCGGCGCGGCGATTGTCGAGGTCACGTCGGAAGAGGCCGCCGAAGCCCTTGAAGAGATTCGTGTGAAATTCCTGCGCGCCATCGAAGGTGCTGAGTGGATCGCAGCCGCCAGTCGCAAGGCATGGCGCACCGGCTGTAATCCCGGCGGTGAAATGGGATCATGCGAGATCCCACCGGATGCGCCACGCGAAATACTGGATGCTCCTCGGCACGAATTGATGCAGCGCACGGAACTCTCAGTGCGAGGCATCGCGATATGAGTGAGCATCGCAGCTTTCCGAAGCCGACGCCGCGCTTACAGGATCGCGTGCAGCAACGACGCGAGGCGATGCGTGCGTGGCTCGAATGCTGCCGCGTCGTGGATGCTCGAGATAAATGGATCTGCCGCTGTTGCGGAAGAAAAGTGCGCAAGACATTGACGGTGTGTTCTGAACGGTTAGAACACCATCACTTGCACGGGCGACGTGTGGCCCCAGAACGCCGATATGACCCAAGGGCGGTCATTACGGTGTGCCTGGAATGCCACGGCAGATTGACACGCCATGAAATTGCGATCGTCGGCGAGGACGCCACTGGCTTATTAGGAGTGATCGAATAAGACTGTCCTATATCTCATGTATATAGGCTGTTCGTGTGATGTGTCACTACAGGATGTATGTCGCCATAAGACTCGAAAATAGGGCACTTTCCCGTAGTGATTGGCGATTGTATTTGGCGTTGAAGTGAGTAGACTGCGCTGTTCTTGATTCGCTTGGAAGACACCGGCTGACGGAGTGAACGCCAGCCGGCCAGGCGGGTCGCAGCAGAAGGAGTGCTGCTTATGGCGCAGTCTAGCAAATCTCCGGCCGAGATAGCACAACAATCTGTCGCGGACCTGACGATTCAAGCGTTGGCGCATGATGAACGCCGATTGGCGCACGTGCTTGGGATCTATCAGGATTTAGCACGCGCTGCGATGGCGGCTCATGCGGAGGAAAAACAGAAGCGAAAATGGTATCAGCGCGAGTACTTCCGTTTGCGCGACGCGCAGCAATGGCCGCGCCGAGTCCGCGAGGAGGTGGCGCGATGACGGTCGCCGCAACGCGTCACATTCCCGCAGAATTTCGGAGCAAAACAAACGGCACAATTCTCCCTGAAGACTTTGGCAACATCCGACTCGCCCTCAAAAAGCTCGGCACGACAATCACTTACGACAGTTTCGCGCGAGTCGCGCTCGTCAACGGCGGCATTCTCGATGAAGCACGATTAACTCGGCTTTGGATTGCCATTGCCGACATGTTCTCATTTCGACCCGCTAAACTGACCCTTCATAGCCTCTTGACCGATGAGGCGATGGCCGCCCCATTCCATCCTGTTCGCAACTATTTAGACGCGCAAACATGGGACGGGAGTCCGCGTCTCGATACATGGCTCTCCGTATATGGCGGTGCCCCAAACACGCCCTATGTTCGCGCGGTCGGTGCGTTGGTCCTCATTGCTGCGGTGCGCCGCGTGCGCTCGCCTGGTTGCAAATTCGATGAGCTCTTGATTCTCGAATCCGAACAGGGTCGAATGAAATCAACAGCCCTTCGCGCACTCTGCCCCCAAGACGACTGGTTCTCCGACGACCTCCCACTTGGCGTAGACAGCAAGCTTGTGATTGAGCGCACAGTCGGGAAATGGATTGTCGAAGCCTCTGAAATGCACGGCAATCGCGGCCGGGAAGCGGAACAACTGAAAGCATTCCTCTCACGACAGACAGACGGACCCGTCCGACTGGCTTATGACCATCTCGCCACGACCGTACCGCGCCAATTCATCATCATTGCCACGACCAACGCGAAGAGCGGGTACCTCAAGGACCAAACTGGGGCACGACGATTTTGGCCCGTGACGGTCGAACGATTCGACACAGAGGCAATGGAAAGGGACCGTTCACAACTCTGGGCGGAAGCAGCAATGCGTGAAGCGATGGGCGTACCGATTCGACTGGACCCTACGCTTTGGACAGACGCCAGCGAAGAACAAGAGGATCGCCGCGCGATGGACCCGTGGGAACCGATTCTTGAGCCGTTGTTCACGGGTAATGGATTCGGTGAACCGCTCTACATTGCGGTCGAAACCATTTGGGAAACCTTGGACTGCAATGCGTCCATGCTCAACAATACTCATGCCGATCGCATCGAAACGATTGCACAACGGTTCGGATTCAAAAAGGCGAGAAAACGAGTAGACGGCATTCAAGGCCGGTATTGGGTCCGTGCGAACCGTGCTGAGCGAGACGAGCTACTGAGTTGAGCAATCTGCGAATTCCTTAGGTTGTGACAACTGAGACAAGCGAGACAGGTAGATCTAAACACTTATGAAAATTGGGAGAGAGAACAGCGCATTTTTGAAACCTATAGGGATAGGCTGTCTCGCCCGACTCGCTTGGATTTACAAAGAAAAGTGAGGGGTCGCCCGACTCAACTCAGCCATTGCCTGACTCGGTTTGCATCACTTACACTGATAAGGTAACGAGAAATGCAGAGCCAGCGCACGTTGGACATCCTTTGGGCAGTTGCCGAAGCTCGGGACCGTGGCGGACATCAACCGCTGACCTTGACCGGATATTGCGAGGGACGGGGCTGTCCGGCGCGCGAAGTCGAGGTCTTTGTCAAAGACCATGATGACGAACTCGATGGGCTGCTCGAAAAGAACGGATTCCGCTGTCCGCTATGCGGACATCCCCTCAAAACGCATTACGTCCAAACACGCGAAGAAGTCCACCGCGAAGAGGATCGGCTTGCGCGCATGTCCGTGAACACGCAACTCTATGAGCAAGCGACTGGATCATCCTTAGTGCCGATGGCGGTGATTGGCGATGAGCGTCTGCCGCCAGTTCCCGACGATTGGTTTGAACCGAAGAAGGGCTGAGGGAGATGCCGAGCGCCGTCGCCTGCGAGAACGGTCCCGTCTGGACGCACCAGTACGGCGATGATTGGACGCCAGAGCATGGCACCCCGTGCGACTGCGGGAAAAAGCGTTGGGGCATCCCGCTGTCGCAGGCTCGAGAACATGATTGGCGGTTCTACATGAACGGCACGTTCTGTCGTCGTTGTGGCGCATCGATTGGTGATTCGCGGTCATGTTCATAGCTATCAGAATGGGTTGTTGATGCCGAGCGCGGTCGCCAAAGGCCAAGCCTGGAAACTGAAAACAAAAAAATGGCTAGAGGGGCAAGGGTATGTCGTGGCGCTCCTCGAGCGGATGCTGTCCGTCTGGACGCCGCATGGCATGGTGCATACGAAGCGCGATCAGCTCGGGAGTGATTTGATTGCTGTGAATTGCGAAAAAATCATTTTCATTCAATGCAAAGGCGGTGACACCTGGCGCACCGCCCGGGCCGCCGCTCGAGCAGAATTCGCGCGCTACCCGCTCGGACCGAGCTGCGAACAATGGCTCGTTGGCTGGGAGCCGCGGGCACGCGAACCGATCATTGAAGTCGTGGCCGTGGGGCCGCAATCAGCGCAGCATGTCACGATCGTGCCACCCCGACGAAAGCCGAAACCGCTTCCACTTTTCGCCAGTCATGTTGGGTAATAGCCGATACTTCCATTGAGGCAGGCGGCGCATGAGTCCTCATCGGGTCCACTCGAGCAGGCAGGGAGGCCGGGATGCAGGAACAGATCGTGAACCAGCCACTCACCCAGATAAGTATTTTTGAATGTGCCACTTGTCAGAAAGGGCCGGTGCGGAGCGATCGGAATCATCACCCTTATCCCTGCCCCTTTTGCGGGCAGTTGATGCCTGTGGTGCGGACGGAATGGGAAGAACGGGGCACTGCGGCGGGGCCACTGAAACAGGAGCAAGCGTATGCTCGGGATCCGTCCCGATTTCGTGCGTGAAGGCGCATTACGGCTGGCATTCTGGGCCGGATACCTCGGGGGCTTGGTGCGCCAGGTGACGCTCCCGCTGGTGCAGCGGTTCCGGGGGCACTAAGCGGAGCCAATGCCTGGAACCGGCCGGTCTGCCGCTCTGCGCGCGCAACGGAAGCAGCAGGGCCGCTGTCAGCGCTGCGGCAAACAGCCGGTCACGGGCAAATTCGCTACCTGTCTGCCGTGCCGGTTGAAGGTGCGGAGCTCTCGCGTGGGCGTGGGGACGCCCCATCGGAACCCATGGCGCTTGAGTGAGGCCCTGCACATGACTGAAGCGCGGGATCGAGCGTTCATCATGGCCCTCAAGGCGCTGATCCAGGCGATGCGGGCGGCGAGTACACCCGTGAATCGACTCGGGCGTTGGGCGGATCACTTGGCCAATGTGATTGCGACGCATCGGAAGTTGCGATGAAACCGTATATCTGGCTATGGCTCAGTTGGCTCGATCGCTTTGTGCGGCGTGGCCAACGCCCGTGCCACCCGCCTGCGAGCTGAGGTAAAATAATCGGACTAGCTGAGCGTTCCCATCGCTCAGCCAGCCCTCACCGACCGCATGAATCGGAGGTTCACGCGATGGCTCCCCGCACTATACCCGCTGGCACTCCAGGCGTTCCCGGTGTCAGACAACAGACATGGCGCTACAGCGTTTCCTTCGAGTTCGATGTCCGTCCGGTGCTCACCCATAGGGGCACGGTAACAGCATCTAGCTACGGTAATCTCGTCGCCCGTGCGATGAAGGAGGCGCAGAAGGTTCTGCGCCCCGTCAACGCCCGATCAATGGTTTGCGTGCTATTGGAACGGGTACCGGCGGCGGGTGAGGTCATTGAGCCAGAATTAGAGGGGGCATGACCTACGCTGAATTTTTGGCCCGCAAGCGCCGCGTCTGGGCGGGGCAGGCCATTCCACTCTCTACGTTACCAGCTCCGCTGTTCGACTGGCAAAAAGCGATTGTGCGCTGGGCGCTCAGAAAGGGACGGGCCGCAATCTTTGCTGATTGCGGCCTTTGACCCGGCAAAACCTTCATGCAGCTTGCCTGGGCCGCGAACGTGCCCGGCCGGGTGCTGATCGTCGCGCCGCTCTGCGTGGCTGAGCAGACGGTTGCCGAAGGCGTGAAGCTCGGCATCGAAGTGGTCTATGCCCATCGCAGCGACCAGACCGATGCCCGATTGACAATTACGAACTACGAGCGGCTGGATGGCTTCGATGCCAGCCTATATGCCGGCATCGTGTTAGATGAGAGCTCGATCCTCAAATCCTTCGATGGTGCGACGCGCACGACATTGATCGAGATGTTTCAGCGCACGCCGTATCGGCTCTGTTGCACGGCGACGCCCTCACCGAACGACACCGCCGAACTCGCCAACCATGCGGAATTTCTCGGGCTGATGACGCGGCCGGAATTTCTCGCGACATGGTTCGTGAAGGTCGATCAAGGGCTCCGCACGACGACGCATCACGGCTGGCGACTGAAAGGGCACGCGGTCGAACCGTTCTATCGCTGGCTGGCCTCTTGGGCGATGACCATGCGCACACCAGCGGACCTCGGGTATCCCGATGATGGTTTCAAGCTCCCGCCGTTACGAATTCACGAGCACATCGTAGAAGCCGAAGCCACGACGGATACACTCTTTCCCGAACTCGGCTTGTATGGGTTGAGCGGGCGGTTGACCGCACGACGCGGATCACTGGACGCGCGCATTGATGCGACAATCAATCTGCTGGATGAGTGGGGCGTATCGTGGCTGGTCTGGTGCGGCTTGAATCAAGAAAGCGACCGACTTGCGCGACTCTTGCCGAATGGCGTCAACGTCACGGGCTCCGACACGCACGATGCAAAGGTTCATGCCTTGCAAGCCTTCTGCGCGGGTCGGATCAAAATTCTGATCAGCAAATTGAAAATTGCTGGCTTTGGGATGAATTTCCAACATTGCTCGCACATGGCCTTCGTCGGCATTGGGGACAGTTACGAGCAGTATTACCAAGGCATTCGACGGTGCTGGCGGTTCGGACAAACCAAGCCGGTGGATGTGCATATCTTCGTATCGGATGCGGAGCGCGGGATTGTCGAAAACGTGCGCCGCAAAGAGCAGCGCGCGAATGATCTGGCGACGGGTTTACTCGAACACGTTCGTGAGATCGAACGAGAAGAACTGAGCGCATGAGCGAACAAATCTGGACCGGCGAGAGTTGGGAACTCCGTCAAGGCGATTGCGTTGAAGAGATCGCGACGCTCGCTGATGACAGTATTGACTTGAGCGTGTTTTCGCCGCCCTTTAACTCGCTATATGTCTACTCGGCCACCGAGCGCGACCTCGGGAATTGTTCATCCACGCCAGAATTTTTCGAGCACTTCGGCTTCGTGATTCGAGAACTCCTGCGCGTGATCAGGCCTGGTCGGTTGGTGTGCTGTCACGTCGCGCAAGTACCAGCGATGCTGTCGCGGGATGGCTACATCGGTTTGAAAGATTTTCGCGGTCAATGTATCGTCGCGTTCGAGAAAGACGGTTGGATCTATCACGGCGAAGTCTGCATCGACAAAGATCCCCAAGCGCAAGCCGTTCGTACGAAGTCCAAAAGCCTACTGTTCGTGCAGATGCGGAAAGATTCGAGTTGGTCTCGGCCCGCACTCGCGGATTACATTCTATTGTTTCGCAAACCTGGCGACAATGCGAAAGCGATCACGCATGTTGAATCAGGCGCGGAATTGACTAATAACGAATGGATCGAATGGGCGCGACCGATCTGGTACGGGATACGCGAGAGCGATACCTTGCAAGTGGCCGAAGCGCGGACGGAGCAGGATGAACGCCACATCGCACCGTTGCAGCTCGGGACGATTGAACGCTGTCTGCGGTTGTGGAGTAATCCGGGTGAGTTGATTCTCTCGCCCTTTGCGGGCATTGGCTCAGAAGGTTATGAAGCGATTCGACTCGGGCGACGGTTCATCGGCTTCGAGTTGAAAGCCTCGTATGCGCGACTCGCAGCGACGAATCTGGCGACCGCAAGCACCCTCCGTCAGCAGCAATCGCTGTTCAGCGCATGATAGGAGTAGACTCCGCCCATGCTGGCGACGGCCATTGAGTTGAGTGTGCTCATGTGGTGTCTGTTCCTTTATGGTTGGTATCGCCTGCGGAAGCTGACTGATGAACCGCTGCATGAGGATCACGGGTGATGGAAATACCACCGAACGAAACCTTTCGCACCACATCGGATCACGTGTTTCTCATCAACGATCCGAATCATGCGCTGTATATCCGACGGCAACGGTGTGGAGAATTGCTCGTCGCCTTACGAGCCCTACCGGCCGGATCGTTCACGGTTGAGGAGATTGGGCTGCTGCTGTTGACGAATGTGATGCTCTTGAACGACAGCGGACTGACGCGGATCGAAGCCATGTGGAGCGACCATCTCGGATGAGCCTGTTCAGTCATCACGACATGAGTGATAGCGACCGGATTCGAGCGCTGGAACAGCATGTCCTCGCGCTTGAGGAACGCATCGTGGCCCTCGATGACCGCCTCGATTTGGATGTGCGCCGCCTCGACGCGCAGATCACGGCTCAGCAGCGCTCGCAACCGTGGTGGAAAGCCTTCATCAAGCCGGGCACGCCGTGACCGCGTAGAATCACCCTTCAGTGGCTGGAGGCTGGCTGAGTTCTACTTCACATGACGCCACAGGATGCCGCGTTGAATCAGACGTATCGTCGTGGTCGAAACCTTGAAGCGCTTGGCGAGATCGACTGTCGTCGGCGTATTTCGAATAATTCGAATGGCGTCTTCCGTGAGCGTGGCATGGTGATGGGCTTCACCATGCGAAATGCGTCCTTTGTTTTGAGCATCCCGAATGTTGTCGAGCGTGGTTCCTAAAAATAAATGGCCGGGATTGCAGCACGCACGCACATCACAGCGATGCAACACGCAAATATCGCGTGGAATCGGACCGTGTGCCAGTATCCACGCCAAGCGATGACTGCGCAGCGTCAAACCGGCGACTCTCAACCGCCCATAGCCGCGCGACAGGCTCCCGGTCCACAACCAGCAATCATCAGCTCCGGCAACGACGATATATTTGTGAAAACGGGACGCCCACGGATACTCTGGCGCGGAGCCGATCACGAGAACCTCCATTCTCGGATTGGTAGGGACGCACCGCCGCTATCAACGTCGGTGCGTTCCGCTGAGCATATCTAATTGGCTCTCGAAAGTTACGCGAATAGTCCTTCGCTCTCATCGCCGAGCGCCGCCTGGACGACGCTGAACGGGGCCATTCTCGCCGGCGATACCAGCCTCATCGTTGCGTCCGTAGCCAGTTTCCCAGCCAGTGGTCAATTTCGGATTCTCATCAGCGATGAGTTGCTGCTCGTCACGGCCATCGCGGGCACGACGTTCACGGTCACCAGAGGCATTGAAGGGACCACAGCCGCTGCTCACGCGGATGGCGCGAGCATCTATCACACCCTCACCGCCGCATCGCTCTTGCGGTCACCCGGCGCACTCACCACGACGGGAGACGTGCCCTATCT
>Ga0066709_100005409_pt1 | contig 10505 bp, 10 predicted proteins | sample GraSoiAngelo_158_FD_79665 | JGI IMG/M metagenome (GOLD analysis project Ga0066709, IMG submission 79665) | Grasslands soil microbial communities from the Angelo Coastal Reserve, California, USA - 14_1009_16_30cm | ecosystem: Environmental > Terrestrial > Soil > Grasslands | place: USA... | reverse complement strand
CCGATGCTGTCGCTCTTGGGCGCGCCGTGAAGGGCCTGGAGGTGCGGATGGCGCGGGCGATCAACAAGGTGATGTCGCGGCGGGGGCCTGTATTCGCCGACCGTCGCCGACCGCTACCACGCCCACCTCCTGGAGTCGCCGCGGGAGGCCTTCCAGGCCGTCCGCTACGTGCTCGAGAACTGGGTCATCCACGCGGAGCGGGAAGGCCAGCCGCGGCCGGTGGGCGTCGACCGGTTCTCTTCGGCATCCTGGCACGAAGGAGCGCCGCTCGTCGCTGAAGCAGAATGGTGGATGCTTCGCGTGGGCATCGCGCGACCGAGGTTCCGCAGCGCAGCAGCCTGATCTGGCGCCACTCCTAGCGCGCCGAGTGCTCCGCGCGACTGGACTCCATGTCGGCGAACAGCCGAGTAGCGGCGGACTCGAAACGCTGCACGTCGCCATAGGAGCGCGCGACCAGCATCGCTCCCTCGAGGGAGGAGACCACCATCCGCGCCGTCTCCTGTGCCTGGCCGTCGCGCCGGAGGCTCCGGGCGCGCCGCCCTTCCTCGACGACCCTGGTCAGCCAGGCCTCGTTCGCGTCGAAGAACACCCGCACTCCGTCCTTCATCGGCTTGGGGAGCGTGGCGAAGTCCGAGGCGAGCATGCCGCAGAGGCACATGCGGTTGCGCCGGAGCACGTCGGCGTAGAGCTCGGCGTAGTGGCGCAGCTTGCGCCGGGCGTCGCCGCTCTCGCCGTCGATGGCGGCGAGCGCGGCCTGGAAGCGCCCGTGATAGCGGGCGATGAGGCGCGCGCCCAGCTCTGCCTTGGTGGCGAAATGGTAGTGAAGGCTGGCTTTGGTGATCTTCAGCTCGGCCGCGATGTCGGCGTAGCTGAAGCCGTTGAATCCCAGCATCTGCACCAGGCGCTCGGCCACGTCGAGGATGCGATCGGCGGTGTCGGATGGGATCTGGGCGGTCGTGCGCATGGGTTCCTTCTAGCATCGTCTGGTCCGCGAGTCTACCTACTAGTTGACAGCTTATCTACTAGTTGGTAGATGGCAATCTACTAGTAGGTAGCCGTAACCAGCCGCAGAGGAGGTTCCCGTGACGATTTCCCTTCGGACGCTGATCGTGACTCTCGTACTCGCCGCATTCCCCGCCACTGCCGAGCGCGCTTCCGACGCCCGCGCGGCGCTCGCCGACATCAAGGGTACGCTCGGGTTTGTCCCCGGCTTTTTCGCCATTTTCCCCGAGGAGGGCCTTCCCGGTGCGTGGGACGAGTTCAAGAACGTCCAGCTCAATCGCGAGACCGCAATTCCACTGAAGTACAAGGAGCTGATCGGCCTGGGCGTGGCCGCGCAGATCCCGTGCGAGTACTGCGTCTACTTCCACACGCGCGCGGCGAAGGCCAACGGCGCCACCGACCGCGAAATCCGCGAGGCCGTCGGCATGGCCGCCATCGTCCGTCACTGGAGCACGTACCTGAACGGCGCGCAGGTCGATGAGGCCGGCTTTCGCGCCGAGCTCGACCAGGTCATCGCCAACGCCAAGGCGGGGGGCAACGCTCCGGCGCCGGTTGCCATCACCGACGCGGCGAGCGCGCGCGAGGACATCCGCGCCACTCTCGGTCTCGTCCCCGCGTTCTTCGCGAGCTTCCCCGACTCCGGGATCGCCGGCGCGTGGCGCGAGATGAAAGGCCTGCAGATGAACCCGAACACCGCTATCCCACCCAAGTACAAGGAGCTGATCGGCCTGGGCGTTGCCGCACAGATCCCCTGTCGATACTGCGTCGCGTTCCACACGCAGGTGAGCACCGGACTTGATGGCGCCAGCCAGGCCGAGGTGCAAGAGGCGATCGCGATGGCGGCGATCGTCCGCCACTGGAGCACGTTCCTCAACGGCGCGCAGATCGACAAAGTAGCTTTCAAGGCAGAGGTGGACCGCGCGATGGCGCCGTCGAAGAAGACCGCGAAGATGCAGGCAGCGAAACAGTGAAGGAGGTAGCGCAAATGGAGCTCAAATCGTTGAACCTCAAGCACGGCAAATGGGTGGTCGCGAACTGCGGAAAATTTCCCAGCGAGAAGAATTGCCAGCTGGTGATCATCGCGCCCGAGTCGCAAAGGGGCGACCTGGTCGACGCGGCCGCCACGCATGCCGAGAAGAACCACGGGCACCAGGACAATCCGCAGCTCCGCAGAGAGCTCGATCAGATCCTCGACGTCGTCGAGGTTTGAGCTGAAGCGGTCCGGATCGAGATCTCCGGCAAGGGGCCGCCTGTCCTCTCGACGGCCTTGCCGGATTCGCCCCGACTGACCCCCGGCTAGAATCGGTGCGGAGCCATGCGGCAGCCTCGGTCCCCTCGCCGCCGTGGCCTCACTTCGGGGACGGCAGCTTCGCGATCACCCGCATCATCGGCATGGTGGCCTCCTCGGACCTCTGTCGTTTGACACCGTGGCTTACGGGCGCGATAGCTGCGCTTCGGCATTCCCCTCCGAAGGAGGCGGCCCATGAGAACGACATCGTTCGTTGTTGCGATCGGTCTGAGTCTGAGCACCGCCGCGCTCGCCACCGTGAAGACGGAGGCGATCAAGGTCAGCGGCTGGAAATGCGAGAAGTGCCCGGCGAAAACCGAGGCCAAGCTGAAGCAGTTGAACGGCGTCGAGTCGGCCTCCGCCGACCGTGAAAAGGGCCAGGTCATCGTCAAGTACGACGACAGCAAGGTGAAGCCCGCCGATCTGGACAAGGCGGTCGCCGACTCCGGCTTCTCCGTCGCGAAGTAGCGAATCACCCGGGGCCTTCCCCAGGCAACCGGGATTTTGTACTCACTCGGCCATCGACGCCCCGATGGCCCCGGGTGAAGTGACATGGTCGCGTTTCGCTGGGACATCCCGGAGCGGTTCAACATCGGCGCCGACGTCGCCGATCGGTATCCCAGCGCCCGGGCGCTGATCGAGATCGACCCCTCCGGCGCGGCGCGTGAGTTCACGTTCGACGCGATCTCGGCGCTCTCCAACCGCCTGGCCAACGTGTTGGTCGCTCGAGGCCTCCAGCAGGGCGACCGCATCGCCACTTTGCTTCCGCAGCGGCACGAGACGGCCGTCACCCACGTCGCCGCCTGGAAGGCCGGCCTGATCTCGGTGCCCCTCTTCACGCTGTTCGGCGAGGAGGCCCTCGAGTTCCGCCTGCAGGACAGCGGCGCGCGCGCCATCGTCACCGATCGCGATCAGCTTCCCAAGCTCGCGAGCCTGCGCGAGCGACTCCCACATCTGGAGACCGTCTTGTGCGTGGACAGTCCCGCGGAGGGGGCGCTCGATCTGCATGCGCTGCTGACGAAGGCATCGGACCGCTTCGAGGCCAAGGACACGCTCGCCGACGACCCGGCGTTCATCATCTACACCAGCGGCACCACCGGGCAGCCCAAGGGCGCGCTTCACGCGCACCGCGCGCTGCTCGGGCATCTCCCCGGCGTCGAATACCCGCACGACGGCTTTCCACAACCCGGCGACCGCTTCTGGACGCCGGCGGACTGGGCGTGGATCGGCGGCCTCTTCGACGTGCTCATGCCCGCCTGGCACCACGGCGTCTGCGTCGTCGCGCACCGGCCGCGCAAGTTCGACCCCGGCGAGGCGATGCGGCTGATGGCGCGCCACGGCGTGCGCAACGTCTTCATGCCGCCCACCGCGCTCAAGCTGCTGCGCGCCTCCGGGGCGGTGGAGCCCGGCGTGCGGCTGCGCAGCCTCGCCTCCGGCGGCGAAAGCCTGGGAGAGGATCTGATCGAATGGGGCCGCAGCAGGTTCGGGCTCACCATCAACGAGTTCTACGGCCAGACGGAGTGCAACCTGGTAGTCGGAAACGGCGCGGCGCTCCCTCCGGTGCGACCGGGTTGGACCGGGACCGCGATTCCGGGGCACAGGGTGGCGATCGTCGACGAGGAGGGCCGCGAGCTGCCTCCTGGCGAGATGGGGAGCCTCGGCTACAGGCGGCCGGATCCGGTGATGTTCCTGGGCTACTGGGGAAATGAGGCCGCCACGCAATCGAAGTTTCGCGGCGACTGGCTGATCAGCGGCGACCTGGGCGTCCGGGACGACCAAGGCTATTTCCGGTTCATCGGCCGCGACGACGACCTGATCACCAGCGGCGGCTACCGGATCGGCCCGGGAGAGATCGAGACCTGCCTCTCGCGTCATCCCGCCGTCGCCCTGGCCGCCGTGGTGGGCGAGCCCGATCCCATCCGGACCGAGGTGGTGAAGGCGGTGGTCGTGCTGAAGGCCGGCTTCAGCGGAAGCGAAGCGCTCAAGTCCGACCTCCAGGAATACGTGCGCTCGCGGCTCGCCGCCCACGAGTATCCGCGCATCGTGGAGTTCGTCGCGGAGCTGCCGCTCACCGCGACCGGAAAGATCATCCGGCGCGCCCTTCGCTCGGCCCGGAAGTAGCCAGGCTGCGATGCCGCTAGGTGCGCGCCGGCCGAGGCAGCCACGCCAGCGCTTCGTCCATGCTGCCGCGCGGCCGGTACTCCAGCCCGACGCTTCCGCGGTATCCGACGCGATCGAGATCCTCGAGGAACTCGCGGATCGGCTGCGTGCCCGTCCCGGGCTGGTTCCTGCCCGGCACGTCGGCAACCTGGACGTGGGCGACGAGCGGCGCGTACCGCCGCAGCGCAGCTCGCGCATCCGCCCCGACCATTCCCACGTGATACTGGTCGAGCTGCAACCGCACCGAAGGCGACCCGGCTCCCTCCACCAGCGCTGCCGCCCGTTCGACCGTGTCGGCGAAGTACCCCGGCATGTCCACCGGGTTGATGGCCTCGACCAGGAGGCTGGCGCCGATCTTCTCGACCAGCGGGGCGGCCGCGCGCAGGTTCGCGAGGGCGGTCCGCTCCGCCGTGGCGCGCGGCACTCCGGCGGGAGGAATGCCGGCCAACGCATTCAGGAGCTTCGTTCCGAAGCGCTGCGCAGAAGACACCGCGTCGCGGACGGTGGCGAGGAACTCCTGCTCGCGCCCAGGCACGCTCAGCAGCCCGCGCTCGCCCTTGTTCCAGTCACCCGGCGCCGGATCGAAGAGCACCAGCTCGAGCCCGTTCTCCCGCAGGGCGCGCTCCACGCGCCCGGCGTCGAGAGCGTGGACGAAGAGGATCTCCACCCGCCGGAACCCCGCTTCCGCCGCCGTCCGGAAACGGTCATACACGTCCAGATCCGGCCACAGCATGGTGAGATTCGCGGCGAAGCGCGGCATGGCTCACCCCTTCCGCGGCCGATCGACGGTCACGCCGGCGGGCTCCTCCCACAGCTTCACCAGCGCGGCCATGTCCTCCTCCGCCAGCCCGCGGGCACACGCCTCCAGGAAGCGCTGCTCCGCGAGTCCTCCGAGCAGCAGCGGTACCTGCGCGCCCTTCGCCTCCTCGTGGATGATCCCGAGGTCCTTCAGGATCAGCCGCGCCGGCGTGGCCGCGCTGAAGTCTCGCGAGATGAAGCGAGGCAGGTTTCGCGTCATCATCGTCGAGCCCCCGAACGAGGTGCCGATCAGCTCGAGCACCGTCCTGGGATCGGCGCCGAGCTTCGCCCCCAGCACGGCCGCCTCCGCAATGGCGGCGGTGTGGACACCCACCAGGAGCTGATTGACCAGCTTCACCGCCTGGCCCGCGCCTACGCCCCCGCAGAGCCGGATGTTCTTGCCGAAGGCCTGGAAGACCGGCAACGCCTTCTGGAACGCCTCCGGCTCGCCACCCACCATCACCGTCAACGTTCCGGCTTGCGCGCCGGCCGGCCCACCGGACACGGGAGCGTCGAGGAACTGCGCGCCGCGGGGGCGCAGGATCGCGGCGCAGCGGCGGTTCAGGGCGAGGCTCACCGTCGAATGGTCGGCGTATATCTGCCCGTGGCGAGCCGAGATGGCGAGCTCGTCGTAAACGCGCTCGACAGACTCCGGGGTGGGCAGCGCCGTGAGCACGAATTCTGCGCGGGCAGCCGCCTCCGCCGCCGAACCGGCCGCCTCGGCGCCCTGCTTCACCAGCGCATCGACCGGGGTACGCGAGCGATTGAAGGCGTGAACGCGGTGCCCCGCCTGCAGAAGCCGAGCCGCCATCGGCAGCCCCATCTTTCCCAGCCCGATGAACGCGACCTGTGCCATGGGAGGCGCCATATCACGGCCGTTGCATCAGAACATCGTGTTGGGGTTCGCCGATTCCGCTGGCACGCGCTGCAGCACGTCCCAGTGCTCGACGATCCTGCCTTGGCCGTCGAAGCGAAAGATGTCGATCCGCTGACCGCGGTGCCGCACGAGCTGATCCGGAGCTTCCTGGGGCGGCTGCCTCGCAGCGATGCGTTCTACGCCGAATTGGGCCTCTGACGGCCGCCGTCGCACCGGGCCGATCCCCTGCAATTTTGCACGGACGAACTGTCGCGCGCGGCCCCACAAAGGCGACCGCGGATCGACGCGGACCCACGTGCTCTCACATCGCGCAACCAGATCGCGGAATGGTACCGTCCTCCTCGGAAATCAACCCTTTCGTGAGGTGATCGAATGCGACTCTTCTGCAAGCTGATGTTGAGCGTCCTGCTCGCCGCGAGCGTTGCGCGCGCGCAGACTCCTTCCACCGATGCGCCGGCCAAGGCTGAGCCGGCCACCCCCGCTGACTCCGCGCAAGCCGCTGCGAAGGCGGACGCGCCGCGGCCGTACGTCGAATCCGCGCTCACCTTCCTCCGCGCGTTCACGCACACCAACCGGACCGGCCCAGAGGGCGAGAAGGCCTGGGCGGAGCTGCGCTCCGTCTCGGCCGACAAGGTGGCGCTCAAGGTGGCCGGCAAGGACCTGGTCATCGACGCGGCCGCTGGTCACAGCAACGCGATGCTGATCCGCTTCGCCAAGGTCTCGACCTGGCGCGAGGCGCTCGACGTCCAAGGGGTCACCATCGAGAAGACCCAGCTCCGCCTGGGCGACGAGGAGCACTCCGGCAAGGGGAAGCTCAAGCTCGCGGAGAAGGACGGGAAGTGGATCGTGGAGTCGTTCGAAGTCGAGTAGCTGGCAGGCTCGACGGGGGACACCATACGCAACCCGGCATGCCAACTCCGCGGTTGGCACGGCATTGCGTATGGTGTCCCCGATCAGGTCGCGCGCGCCGCGGCGCGTGTTGACCGCTCCTTCGCCGGGTGCTAACGCCCGATCCCCTCCGAGGCCGCCTCCGGCGCCCGGAAGGGGGTTCATCGTGTCCTCCATCACAATCCAAGTGAACGGGGCTGCAGCGACCCGCGGGATCGAGCCACGGATGTTGCTCGTCCACTTCCTGCGCGACGAGCTGGGGCTCACCGGCACGCACGTCGGCTGCGATACCAGCCAGTGCGGCGCGTGCACCGTCCTGCTCGATGGCCAGGCGGTGAAGTCCTGCTCGCTCTTCGCGGTGCAGGTCGAGGGCCGGTCGGTCACCACCATCGAGGGGCTCGCCCGCGACGGGAAGCTGCACCCGATGCAGCAGGCGTTCTGGGACCAGCACGGCCTGCAGTGCGGGTTCTGCACGCCCGGGATGATCCTCTCCGCCTGCGACCTCCTGGCGAGGAATCCCAGCCCGAGCGAGACCGAGATCCGGACCGGAGTGGAAGGCAATCTCTGCCGGTGCACCGGCTACAACAACATCGTCAAGGCGGTGCAGCAGGCCGCGCAGGCGAGGTGAGCCATGGAAAAATTCTTCGGAGCGAGCATCAAGCGCCGCGAGGACCCCCGCTTGATCACCGGCAAGGGCACCTTCGTCGACGATCTGCGGATCCCAGGCACCACCACCGCGGCCTTCGTGCGCAGCCCGCATGCGCACGCCCGCATCGTCCGGATTGACGCGACCGCGGCGACGAAGATCAAGGGCGTGCTGGCCGTGTACACGGGCAAGGACCTGGTCGCGGCCGGCGTGAAGCCGATCCCGGTGGGCTGGCTGATTCCCAACATGAAGATTCCCCCGCACTACCCGCTGGCGGTGGATCGCGCGCGCCACATGGGCGAGGCCGTCGCGGTGGTGATCGCCGAGTCGCCGTACATCGCCCGGGACGCAGCGGAGCTGGTCGAGGTCGAATACGAGCCGCTGCCGGTCGTAGCCGATGCTGCCAAGGCGGTCGAGCCCGGGGCTCCCGCGGTGCACGACGACGCGCGCGACAACGTCAGCTTCCGCTGGCAGCTCGGCGACAAGGCCGCCACCGACAAGGCGTTCGCCGGCGCTCCCAGGATCGTCAAGCAGAGCTTCCGCAACCACCGGCTGATCCCGAACGCGATCGAGCCCCGGGCGGCGCTGGCGAGCGCGAACCCCGGCACCGGCGAAGTCACTCTCTGGCTCACGACCCAGAACCCCCACGTGCACAGGCTGCTGATGGCCGCGTTCGTGCTCGGACTGCCCGAGCACAAGCTGCGAGTGATCTCGCCGGACGTGGGAGGCGGCTTCGGTTCGAAGATCTTCGTCTACCCGGAGGAGTGCGTGGTGACCTGGGCCTCGCGCGCTCTCTCGCGCCCGGTGAAGTGGACTGCCGACCGGCGCGAAAGCTTCCTCACCGACGCGCACGGCCGCGATCACTACAGCGATGCTGAGATGGCGCTCTCCGCGGACGGCCGCATCCTCGGGCTCCGGGTCAAGACCATCGCCAACATGGGCGCGTACCTGTCGCTGTTCGCGCCCTGCGTTCCGACCTACCTCTACGGCACCCTGCTGGCGGGCGCGTACCGCACGCCGGCGATCCATGTCGACGTCACGGCCGTGTTCACGAACACGACGCCCGTGGACGCGTACCGCGGCGCCGGTCGGCCGGAGGCGTGCTACCTGGTGGAGCGGATGGTGGACCTCGCCGCGCAGGAGCTGGCGATGGATCCGCTGGACCTGCGGCGGAAGAACTTCATCACCAAGGACCAGTTCCCGTACCAGACGCCCGTCGCCCTGCTCTATGACAGCGGGAACTACCAGGCGGCGCTGGACAAGGCGCTGGAGAGCTTCGATTACGGCGCCTTCCGCAAGGAGCAGGAGCAGGCCCGCAAGCAGGGCCGCTATCTCGGCGTCGGTTTCTCCACCTACGTCGAGGCCTGCGGTCTCGCGCCCTCGCAGGTCGCGGGTGCCCTGGGCGCGCAGGCCGGCCTGTACGAGAGCGCCACCGTCCGGGTGCATCCCACCGGGAAGGTGACGGTGTTCACCGGCTCGCACAGCCACGGGCAGGGGCACGAGACCACCTTCGCGCAGGTGGCGGCCGATGAGCTGCAGGTCCCCTTGGAGGACGTCGAGATCGTTCACGGCGACACCGGCCAGGTGCCCTTCGGGATGGGCTCGTACGGCAGCCGCAGCGGTCCAGTGGGGACGGCGGCCATTCACATGGGCGCGCAGAAGATCAAGGACAAGGCGAAGAAGATCGCCGCGCACCTGCTCGAGGCCAACGAGGCCGACGTCGTCTACGAGGGCGGCAAGTTCTCGGTGAAGGGCTCACCGGGCCGCTCGAAGACCTTCGGCGACGTCGCGCTGATGGCGTACCTCGCCCACAACATGCCGAAGAACCTCGAGCCTGGCCTCGAGGCGATCAGCTTCTTCGACCCCGGCAATTTCGTCTTTCCCTTCGGCACGCATGTGTGCGTGGTGGAGGTGGCGCGCGACACGGGGCAGGTGCAGGTCCTGCGCTACCTCGCAGTGGACGACCTGGGTCGCGTGATCAACCCGATGATCGTGGACGGAATGGTCCATGGCGGGGTGGCCCAGGGCGTCTCGCAAGCCCTGTGGGAACACGCGGAGTACGACGAGAACGGCCAGCTGATCACCGGGTCGTTCATGAACTACGCAATGCCACACGCCGACGACCTGCCCACCATCCAGGTGGGTCGGACCGAAACCCCCAGCCCCGTGAACCCGCTGGGCATCAAAGGCGCCGGCGAGACGGGCACCATCGCGTCCACCGCCGCGGTGGCGAATGCCGTCATGGATGCGCTCTCGCCCTTCGGCATCCGGCACATCGACATGCCGTTGACTCCAGACCGACTCTGGGAGGCCCTGCGGGGCCGCTGAGGAGAAACCATGTATCCGGCATCGTTCGAATATCACGCACCCACGACGCTCGCGGAAGCGATCGCGCTCCTCGGGCGGTATGGCGATGAGGCGAAGGTCCTCTCCGGCAGCCAGAGCCTGATCCCGCTGATGAAGCTGCGGCTCGCGCAGCCGGCGCACGTGGTGGATCTGCGCAAGGTGGACGGCCTCACAGGAGTGCGCGAAGTCCAGGGCGCGCTGCAGATCGGGGCATTGACCACGCACGCGGCGCTGGCGAAGTCAGAGCTGCTGCGGTCGAAGCTGCCCATGGCCTCGGAAGCAGCCGGCCAGATCGGCGACGCCCAGGTGCGCAACCTGGGAACCATCGGCGGCAGCCTCGCGCACGCCGATCCATCCGCGGACTGGCCTGCCGTCCTGACCGCGCTGGACGCCTCGGTGGTGGTCGCCGGTCCCCAAGGCGAGCGCACGCTCAAGGTGGAGCAACTGATCGTGGGGCCGCTCACCACCGCGCTCGAGCCTGGAGAGATCCTCACCCAGGT
>Ga0066709_100005408_pt1 | contig 10505 bp, 13 predicted proteins | sample GraSoiAngelo_158_FD_79665 | JGI IMG/M metagenome (GOLD analysis project Ga0066709, IMG submission 79665) | Grasslands soil microbial communities from the Angelo Coastal Reserve, California, USA - 14_1009_16_30cm | ecosystem: Environmental > Terrestrial > Soil > Grasslands | place: USA... | reverse complement strand
GCGAACCTGGACGACCTGGGCGACCACCGGCCCGGCCTCCAGGCCGCGGCCGAGCGCGGCGTTCGGCACGTGCTGGTCGAGGCGGGGTTCTCGAAGGACGACATCCGCGCCGGGAGTCGCGCCCTTGGTCTGTCGACGTGGGACCGGCCGGCGAGTCCGTGCCTCTCCTCGCGGTTCCCCTATGGGACCCGCATCACGGCCGAGCGCCTCGCGCAGGTGGCGGCGGCGGAGCGGTTTCTGCGCGCCCAGGGCCTGCGGGAGCTCCGGGTCCGCCATCACGAGCACACGGCGCGCCTCGAGGTGCCGGTGGCCGACATGCCGCGCCTGCTCGTCCCCGGCGTGCGCGAGGCGGTGGTTCAGGAGCTCAAGCGACTCGGCTTCGCCTATGTCGCGCTCGACCTGCAGGGCTTCCGCAGCGGCAGCCTGAATGAAACGCCGGCCGTCCCGGAAACACGAAGGGCCGGGGGGTGATCCCCCCGGCCCTTCGCATCCGCTAGGCACGCGGGACGGACCGACTCTCAGTTGGCGAAGATACCTCGGAGCTCTTCCATGATCTTCTCCTCGCTGTGCGCCTTGGCGATTGCGAGTTCCTTCACGAGGAGGTTCCGCGCTGTGTCGAGCATCTTGCGCTCGCCGAAGGAGAGCTCCTTGTCGCCCTTCAAGACGAACAGGTCGCGGAGCACCTTGGCGATCTCGAGGACGCTCCCGGTCTTGATCTTCTCGGTGTACTCCCGATAACGGCGGTTCCAGGTCTGCTGATCGATCTCGACCTTCTTGTCGCGGAGGATCTTGTAAACCTTTGCGACCATGTCCTTGCCGATGATGCGCCGGAGGCCGACGGAGTTGACGTTTTCGGTGGGGATCATGATCGTCATGTCGCTGTCGATGATGCGGAGCATGTAGAACTTGCGCTCACTCCCGGAGATCACCTTGGTCTGTACGCCCTCGATCACTCCGACCCCATGGGCGGGATACACGACCTTCTCCCCGACCTTGAACGTTCCGACCATCTTGTAGAGGCCTCCGGTTGCCGATGACGGCAATCCAGCATTTTAGGAGCCCGAGACCCCTCCCGTCAATGTCCTTCCGAAAAGCCCGCATTTCTGCAACTAATCTGCAACTAATTTGATGCGCATTCCAAGCCAAGCGCTCGGAATATCAGGATAAAGGGTCTCGCTGAGGTGTCGCGTTCGGCGCCACTCGGGTCGGACCTCGGCGTGACGCAGACGGCCAGGTGATTGACGGGTACCACCGCGCCCGCCTGATGGGTGGGAAGGTCGCAACGTGATGAGCCACAAGGCCTGCGGCGCGCCGACCGTGACCGAGGAGGATACCGCGGCGGTCCGGAGATCGACCCCCAGGACAAGTTCGAGAACATCCGCCACCGTGCGCGCACGCGCCATGTACCGCGAACGCCTCCGGCTTCTGGCGTCCGGTTGCGACACGATGGAGCTGAAGCGCGGCATAGACGCTGCGGTCGAGCGGGTCGTCGAGCCGCTCGAGGCTCAGGCGAAGCCGGTGCAGGAGCGCGAGCGCCTCGCACAGATCGGCACCGTATCCTCGAACGGCGACGCCACGATCGGCGCCATCTCGCCCAGGCGATGGACAGGGTGGGGCAGAACGGTGTCATCACGATCGAGAAAGCGAAGGGTCTCATCAAGGTCGACGACGCCATTCAGGCCACGCGCGCCGCCGGCGAGGATGGCATCGTATCCGGCGGCGTCAGGGTCGTGCTGCTGCACGCGCAGAAATCGGTGGCCGATCCGCGACCCGACGGCAAGCGCGCGGAAGGTGCGGCCATCGTGCTGCGGAAGATCGCCGGCAACGACGGTCACGAGCCGTCGGTGGTCCGGGAGAAGGTCCGAGGCTGCAAGGACGACTTCGGAGGACGAGTCCCCGCGCGCCGCCGCCCCGATCGATCCGGTCCAGGTCGTCCGCACGGCGCTGCTGAACGCCGCCAGCGTGGCCGGCCTGCGCCCGACCACGGAGGCCGCGATCGCCGAGAAGCCGGAAAAGAAGAAGGGTAGCGCGGTCAGGGCCGCGGGGAAGGAGGGCGAGGAGGAATACTAGCCGAAGGGGCTAGCTTGCGAGGCCCAGTCTTTTGTGCCAAGAGGAGCCCGGTTTTTCAGCCACCCCAGCTTGGGGCCCAAAGGAGGTGAGCGGATGCGGTTACAGACGATCGGTGTCAGCGTAGCGAGCGTGATGTTGCTCACCATGCTCTCTGCCGGCTGCGCGAAGAAGGAGGATACCGGGACGGCCACCCGAGCTGAGCAGGCGGCGGCCCGTGCGGAGGATGCCGCGCGCCGGGCGGAGTCGGCGGCGAGCCGCGTGGAAGCAGCAGCGCAGCGCGCCGAGGCGGCCGCCGAGAAGGCGGAGCGGATGTTCTCGAAGCACATTCGCAAGTAAGGGATTCGCGTTTTGTCGGCAAAGAAGGCGGGGGCGTAAGCCGTCGCCTTTTTTGTTTTCCCCACTCCATGCGTGACGCTGCCCGCCCGCTCCCGACCGTCGACGTCGTCATCGAGGTCGGCGATCGGATCGTGCTCGTCCGACGGCGCAACCCGCCGCCCGGCTGGGCGCTGCCGGGCGGCTTCGTCGATGCCGGGGAGCGGGTGGGGGACGCCGCGCGGCGCGAAGCGCGCGAGGAGACGGCGCTCGCGGTCGAGCTGACCGATCTGCTGGGCGTCTACTCCGACCCGTCGCGCGACGCGCGCGGCCAGACCATCTCCACCGTGTTCGTGGGACGCGCCACCGGCACGCCGCAGGCGGGCGACGATGCGGCCGGCGTTGGCCTCTTCGGCGAGCACGACCTTCCCGCGCCGCTCGCCTTCGATCACGCACAGATCCTGGCCGACTACTTCCGCTACCGGCGCACCGGCGCGAAGCCGAAGAATTACTGACGGTTCAGCGCGCGGAGAAGCGCGCCGCGCGCTCGACGAGCCGCGGCAACACCGCATCCGGGACGAGCCCGGCCACGTTGCCGCCGAGGCTCACCACCTCCTTCACGAGACGGGAGCTCGTGTAGAAGTGCGACTCGCCGGTCATCATGAAGATCGTCTCCACCTGCGGTCGCAGGTGCCGGTTCATCATCGTCATCTGGAACTCGTATTCGAAGTCCGCGACCGCCCGCAGGCCGCGGATGATGACGCCGGCACCCTTCGAGGCGGCGTAATCGACGAGCAGGGTGGAGAAGGCGTCGGCCGCCACGCGCTTGCCCTCGCTGCGGAACGTGTCGCGGATCATTTCGGTCCGCTCCTCGGGCGTGAACCACGCGGAATCCTTCTGCGGATTGAACGCGACCGCGACGATGACCTGGTCGAACACCTGGAGACTTCTCCGGATGATGTCGACGTGCCCCTTGGTGATCGGGTCGAAGGAGCCTGGGTACACGGCGACCGGATTCATGCGGCGTCCTCCTGGAAAGCGCTCGGCGTCATGACCTTCCTGTTCATCGAAGCCTCACTTCTTCTGCTGCATCTCGGTTCCGCAGCAGCTGATCGTGCCGGCGCCTCCCTTGGTCACGATCACCTGCGCGCCGCACTGCGTGCAAACGTAGATCTTTCCGATCTGATTCGCCATGCGCGTGCCGTCCTCCTAGCGGCCCCGAAACCGTGGCCGGCGGCGCGCCCGGAAGGCCGCGATGCCCTCGCGGCGGTCCGCCGTGGTCTGCAATAGCACGTACAGGTCCTGTTCCAACCTGATGCCCTGCTCGAGCGGAAGATCAAGGGCCCGCACCACCGCCTCCTTGCCGAGACGGACCGCCAGCGGCGCCCGGGCGGCGAGGGCCCGAGCGGCGGCGGCGACGACGGCGGCGAGGCGCGCGGGCTCTACCGCGGCGGCGACGAGGCCCCACGCCGCCGCCCGCGGCGCCCGCAGCCGGGTGCCGAGCAGCAACAGCTCGAGCGCCCGGGCGGGTCCGACGATGCGCGGCAGACGCTGCGTGATCCCGCCGCCGGGCAATCGCCCTGCCGCGACGTCGGGCAGCGCGAACACCGCCGTGGTGGCCGCGATCCGCACGTCGCAGGCGAGCGCGAGCGCGAAGCCCCAGCCGAGCGCGTCCCCGCCGATCGCCGCGAGCACGGGCTTGCTGAGCGCCGCGACGGCACCGACGCCGTCCGGCCACGCCGGCTCTGGCCAGGCACAGCCGTCCGGAAGGCCGGCCGAGAACAGGCGACCGCGGGCGCCGAGCACCGCCACCCGCGCGCGCTCGTCGTCTTCCACCGCCGCGCACGCATCGCCGAGCGCGCCGAGCAGCTCGGCGTCGAGCCGGTTCCCGGTGGCCGGACGCGCGAGCGTCATCCACGCCACGCCGTCGCGCACGCTCAGCTCGACGGCGGCCTCCTCGCCGCGCGGCCGCCTCACGCGGCCCCGAGCTCGGCGCGGAGGTCCTTGCGGAGGATCTTTCCCATCGGGTTCTTCGGCAGCTCCGCGACGAAGCGAAGGACCTCGGGCTTCTTGAAGCTCGCCAGGCGCTCGCGGCAGAAGTCGGTGAGCGCCTCCGGGGACAGCGACCCGCCGGGACGCAGCACCACGAAGGCCGCCACCCGCTGGCCCCACTCGACGTCCGGTATGCCGACGACGGCCGCTTCCTCCACGGCGGGGTGCGATTGGAGCACGGCCTCCACTTCGGCGGGCGCGATGTTCTCGCCCCCGCGGATGATCATGTCGTCCTTGCGGCCCGCGACGTAGAGGTAGCCGTCCTCGTCGACCCATCCCATGTCGCGCGTCGGCAGCCATCCGTCGCCCCGGAGCGGCGAGCCGCCGGTTCCGGCGTAGCCCTTCATCACCCGCGGCGTGCGCACCCAGATCTCGCCGACGTCGCCGGGCGCGAGCACGCCGCCGTCGTCGTCGACGATCTGCACCTCGACGTCGGGCAGCGGGCGGCCGATCGAGCTGAGGCGCCGGGTCCGCCGCTCGACCTCCTCCGCCGTGCCCTCGAGCCGGTGATCCTCGGGCCCGAGCAGCGTGAGCGTCGACGTGGTCTCCGTCTGGCCGAATGCGTTCACGAACCCCACCGTCTTCGGGAAGCGCTCGATGGCCCGCCGGATCACGGGAAACGGCATGGCTGCACCGCCGTACGACAGGATCTCCAGGCTCGAGAGGTCGCGCCGCTCGAGGTCGGGCTGGTCGAGGAGCTGCTTCATCATGGTGGGCACGAGGAAGGCGTGGGTGATGCCCTCCGCCTCCACCAGGTCGAGCCAGGCACGCGGCTCGAACTGCGCCATGAGGACGAGGCGCCGGCCGGTCCAGAGCGTGGTCATCATGTTGGTCGCGCCGGCGATGTGGTAGAGCGGCACGCAGAGGAGCGCCGCGCCGCGCGGCGTGCCGTCCGCCAGCTCGACGTTGGCGGTGACGTAGGCGGTGAAGTCGCCGAAGGTGAGCATCACGCCCTTCGGCAGCGCGGTCGTGCCGCTCGTGTACATGAGGATGGTGACGTCGTCGTCCTCGACGTCGGCCTCCGAGGCGTGCTCCCCCGCCGCCACGACCAGCTCCTCGTAGCCTGCCAACCGCCCGGCCGGGCGGTCGAGCCCGACGACCGTCCGGAGCTCGGGAAGCCCGCTCCGGAGCGCCTCGAGGTGCTCGAGGTAGCGCGCGCCGACGAGTACCACCTCGGCCCCGCCCGCGCGCAGCATGTGCTCGAGCTCGGGGCGCTTGGCGCGGTAGTTGAGCGGGATGAAGACCGCACCGAGCATGGCGGCCGCGTAGTACGCCTCGACGTAGCGATGAGAATTGGTGTCGAGGGCGGCAACCCGGGTGCCGCGGCCCACGCCGAGGCGCGCGAGCGCCGAGGCGAATCGTCGCACGCGCGCGAGCGTCTCGGCGTAGGTGAACCGGCGGCCTTCGCTCACGACCGCTTCCTGCTCCGGCACGATCTCGGCCGGGATCGCGAGGAAGCCGAGGGTGTTCATCGGCGGGCTTCTAGCGCGGCGGCGAGCCGCCGCTCAAGTGGATGGATCGCGGCGGCGAGCCGCCGCTCGAGACCGATGCCCTCGGCGAGCGTCAGGTCGTGCGCCGCGCGGACGCTCCGCCGCGTGGCCGCGACCAGCGACGGCTCGAGGCCGGTCATCCGGTGCGCGAGCGCCAGGGCGGCCGGCTCGAGTCGCCGCCGCGGGACGACACGGAGAACGATCCCCGCGTCGAGCGCGCCGCGGGCGTCGAGCCACCGTCCGGTCAGGACGAGGTCGAGCGCCCGGGCGACACCGACACGCCTCGGGAGCGTCTGGGTGCCCCCGACGCCCGGGATCATGCCGAGGCCCGTTTCGGGCAACGCGAATCGGGCGCCGTCGGCCGCGAGGCAGAAGTCGCAGAGGAGCGCCATCTCCATTCCGCCCCCGACCGCGAAGCCATGGACGGCAGCGATCGTCGCTCCCCGTAGTGAAAGGAGACGACCCCACACGTCGCGACGCCAGCGGACCATCCGGGCGATGAGTGGCGAGGGGGCCGTCCCGAACTCGCTCACGTCGCCCCCGGTCGAGAAGGCGCGGCCGCGGCCGCGCAACACGAGGGCGCGGACGTCCGGGTCCTGGTCGGCCGCGCCGAGGACCTCGTACAGGTCGTCGCGCATGGCGACGTTGTAGGCGTTCAGCTTCTCGGGCCGATCGAGCGTCACGACGCCGATCGCTCCGCGCTTCTCGTAGCGGAGCGTCGCGAAGGGTCTCACGCGCGCCACGCGGGCTTGCCGCCGACGAGTGTCAGCAGGACGCGCGTGTCGGCGACCTCGTCGGGAGGAGCGCGCAACGGGTCCGGCTCGACGACGATCAGGTCGGCGGGGCCGCCCTCGACGAGGCGGCCGAGTGCCGGCGCGCGCAGCGACTGCGCGGCGCCGGTGGTGAAGAGGGCGAGCGCGTCCGCCGCGCCCAGTCGCTCGCCGATGGAGAGCACGTGGCCGCCGGCCGTCCGCCGCGACCGCGCCGCAGCGAGGCCCACCCACGGGCTCGCGGGCACGATGGGCGCGTCGGAAGCGCCGGCGAGGGTCACCCCCGCCGCGGCGAGGCTCCGGGCACGGTAGAGCCAGCGACGCGCTGGCCCCGAGGTTTCGGCCCGGTAGGCATCGCCTCGCCAGTGGACGAAGGCGGGATTGGTCACCACCACGAGATCGAGGGCCGCAATCGTCGCCACCATCGGGGGCGGACACTCCGCGACGTGCTCGAGGCGGTGCCGGCGGCCGACGCGGTAGCGGGCCGGCAGCGCCGCGAAGGCGGCGACCGTCGCGACGAGGGTCGCGGCGCCGAGGCAATGGACGGCCACCTGCGCGCCCGACCGCGCGGCTGCCGCGATCCGCCGGGCGAGCGTCGAGGGCCCGGGCCGGAAACCGCGGGAGCCTTCCTCCACCATGATCTTGACCGGCCCGGGGAAGAGCATGCCGCCCCCTCGCCAGGGCGACGATCCGACCGGCCGCATCGCGAAGACACGCAGCGGGAAGCTTCCCGCAGCCATCAGCTGCCGCAGCGGCGCCAACCCCTGGTACGTCCGGGGAGTAGCGTCGGCGATCGTCGTGAGACCCATCGCCGCCAGCCGGCGCCCGCTGGCGACGAGGCCCTCGGCGAGGATGGCGCGCGGGACTGGCCCGACCAGCCGCGACAGCGCGTTCTCGGCGCCCCCGACCAGGCCGGCCCGAGGGTCGCATCCCTCCACCCGGCCGAGCAGGGTGAGCGCCCGCCGGTTCAGCACCGAGGCGTGCCGCGTGCGGTGACGCAGCCGTACCGGATGACGTGGGGCGGCCGCCTCGAGCTCGGTGGCCGTCGGGAGGCGGCCGAGCCGCCGCTCGTCGAGCCCCTCGCCGCGCAGCCATTCCCCGGCCGGCAGGTTCCGAGCTCGCGCCCGCAGCGCGGCGAGCAGATCGGCGACGTCCCGGATCGCCGGCGCCGCGCAATCGAGGTTCACGGCGCTCGCCGCCAGCGCGTAGAGGTGCAGATGCGGGTCGACGAGACCGGGAAGGACCGTCGCGCCGCCGCAGTCCACGCGCTCCGGGCGGCGGCCGGCGAGCGGCTCGACCTCGGCCCGCGTCCCGATCGCCACCACCCGCCCGCCGGCGACGGCGAGCGCCGCGGCCCGAGGACGACCCGCGTCGAGCGTCGCCACCCGCGCGTTCTCGAGCAACCAGTCGGCGGCGGTCAGTCGGACGACGGAAGCGGCTTGGCTTCCTTCAGCTTCATCTCGTGACCGCAGCACGTGAGGGCGCCCTGACCCGGCTTGTTGCAGAGGGCCTCCGTCCCGCAGGTATCGCAGAGGTACCGCTTGCCGAGCTGCATCGCCATGGGGCTCCCGTACCAGAAAGCGGCAGGACGGGGAAGGTGGACGCTCAGGCGAGCGGGAGCACCGCCACCCGGGCGAGCGTCACCGCATGACCGTGCTGCACGCGCAGCGCGGTGCCGGGGTCCCAGTGCTCGCGGCGCACGAACCCGAGCGCCGCCGGCGCGTCCAGGCCGAAGGAGTACGCGACCGTCGTGAGCCGGCCGACGTCCTTCCCGTCCTGGACGAGGGGCGCCGCGGCCGGCGGTACGGGTCCTTCGATCAGCAGGCCGACCAGCTTCCGGTTCACGTGACCGCGCGCCGTCCCCCGGGCGACGACCTCCTGGCCGAGGTAGCAGCCCTTGGTCGCGCTCAGCGCTTCCTCGACTGGGACCTCGAGAGCGAGCGTCGTCAGGTCCATGTCGAGGCCGATCCGCGGCACCCCGACCTCCACCCGCCGCCCTTCGAGCGCCTGCATGCCGCACGGTCGCGCCCCGCGCGCGACGAGGGCATCCCACAGCGCCGGCGCGCGCTCGGCGCCAACGTGGAAGACGAAACCGGGTCCGCCGACCTCGCTCGCCCGCATCACGTGCACCGGCACACCGGCGACCTCCGTCTCGCGGTGCGCGTAGGGCCCGAGCCCCTGCCCGAGGAGGCGCTCGGCGCCCGGCCCCTCGAGGCCGACGAGCGCGACCGGCGGCTCGGGGGGACGGAGCTCGACCTCGTCGGCGACGATGAGCCGCTCGAGCGCCTCGACCAGGGCGTCGCGTACCCGGACGTCGACGTCGAGCAGGAGGGTCTCGTCGGTCGCCGCCACGCGGACGTCGGCGACGACCCGGCCCTGGATGGTGAGCAGCAGTGCGGGACAGCCCTCCCCCGGGCGGAGCGCCGCCACGTCGTTGCTGAGCATGCCCTGGAGGAACGTCGCGCGGTCGGCCCCGCTGGCACGGACGACCGTGCGAAAGCCGAGGTCGATGAGCGCCACGCCCTCGCGCAACGCGCGGTACTCGGCGGCCGCGTCGCCGAAGTGTCGCGGCAGGACGACGCCACGGTCGTCCGCGTGCGTGGCGCCGCGGGCCGCCAGGTGTGTGTGGAGCGCGGTCTCGAGCATGCTCGCCGGACGACCTTGCGCCGCCGGCCCCGTGTTGACAAGGGGGCGCCGCTGACCGAAGGGGGGCCATGGCGTACGAGGACATCCTCCACGAGACGCGCGACGGCGTCGCCTGGATCACGATCAACCGGCCAGCGGTTCGGAATGCCTTCCGCACGCTCACGGTCGACGAGCTGATCCGCGCCTTCCGCGCCGCGTGGGCCGACCGCTCGGTCGGCGTCGTCGTCCTCACCGGCGCCGGGGACAAGGCGTTCTCTGCCGGCGGCGATCAGCGCGAGCGCGGCACCGGCGGCTACGGCGGGGCGGGCGGCATCGGCATGGACGTGCACGGGCTGCACGGCGCGATCCGTGGCATCCCGAAGCCCGTCATCGCCATGGTGAACGGCTTCGCGATCGGCGGCGGACACGTGCTCCACGTCCTCTGCGATCTCTCGATCGCGGCCGACACGGCGGTCTTCGGCCAGGTCGGACCGCGCGTCGGCAGCGTCGACCCGGGGTTCGGCACGGCGTACCTGGCACGGATCGTCGGCGAGAAGAAGGCGCGGGAGATCTGGTATCTCTGCCGGCAGTACACCGCGCAGGAGGCGCTCGCGATGGGTCTCGTCAACGCCGTCGTGCCGGCCGCAGAGCTGCGCGCGGAGACCGAGCGATGGTGCCGCGAGCTGCTCGAGAAGAGCCCGACCGCGCTCCGGCTGGCCAAGCAGTCATTCAACGCCGACACCGAGCAGCTCGCGGGCATCACCGAGCTCGGCTTCAGCGCGCTCGAGCTCTACTACGGGACCGAGGAGGCCGAGGAGGGTCGCAAGGCCTTCCTCGAGAAGCGGCCCCCGCGGTTCCGACGGTCGTAGCAGGGGACGTCATGCACCCGCGACGGCTCGGCGGCCTCGAGGTGTCCGCGATCGGGCTCGGCTGCATGGGCATGAGCGAGTTCTACGGACCCACCGACGAGGCGGAGGCGATCGCCACCATCCATCGGGCACTCGAGCTCGGCGTGATGCTCCTCGACACGGCGGACATGTACGGCCCGTACACCAACGAGGAGCTCGTCGGGCGCGCGATCCGCGGCCGGCGCGACCGGGTGGTGCTGGCCACCAAGTGCGGCATCGTACGTGACCCGAACGACCGCTCGCTGCGTGGTCTCGACGGCAGCCCCGCGTACATCCGT
>Ga0066709_100005407_pt1 | contig 10506 bp, 9 predicted proteins | sample GraSoiAngelo_158_FD_79665 | JGI IMG/M metagenome (GOLD analysis project Ga0066709, IMG submission 79665) | Grasslands soil microbial communities from the Angelo Coastal Reserve, California, USA - 14_1009_16_30cm | ecosystem: Environmental > Terrestrial > Soil > Grasslands | place: USA... | reverse complement strand
CTCAGAAGCCGAACGCCACCTTGACGCTCCGCGACCGCCCCTTGCCCCGCGCGGTCGCGAGCGCCTGGGCGTGATCGGCGAGCGGGAACGTGTGCGTGAGCAGCGGGGCCACGTCGGCGCGGCCGTCGGCGATCATCGCCAGCGCCTCGGCGAAGTCGGACCGGGAAGCGCCCGCGTGGGCGGCGCGAGGCCCCGCGGGCGTCGGGCCCGGCGCGGCGCCGTAGGTGAGGCTGCCGCGCAGCGTCAGCTCCTTGAGCCAGAGCGGCGTCCAGTCGAGGCCGTCGAGCGCGCGGGCATTGCCGAGCAGCACCACCGTGCCGCCGGCGCGGGTGACGCGCAGCGCGTCCTCCATCCCGCGGGCCCCCGCGATGCACACGAAGGCGCGGTCGAACCCGCCGACCGCGGCGGGCGGACCGATCACCGTCTTGAGCAGCCGCGACCCGGCCGCCTCGGCCAGGGCCGCCAAGTGATCGCCGCGCCCCATCACCACCCGGGCCGCCCCCAGGCGCTCGGCGTGCTCGCGCTGGAAACCGTGGCGGGCGAGCACGGTGACCGGGCTTCCCGGCGCCAGCGCCCGCAGCGCCGCCAGCGTCAGCAGGCCGATCGAGCCCGCGCCCACCACCAGTACCCGCTCCCCCGGGGCGGGCGGATCGGCGCGCACCGCGTGGACCGAGCAGGCCAGCGGCTCGGTGAGCACCGCGGCCCGGTCGGGGACCGCCTCCGGCACGCGCAGCAGTTGCGTCTCGTGGGCGACGAAGCGCTCGCCCCAGCTGCCGCCCAGCCCGCGCGTGGTGCCGATCAGCATCCCGGGCGGGACGTCCCCGTCGCTGAAGTGCTCGCAGCGCGACGGGTGCCCCGCCCGGCAGGCGTCGCAGACGGGCTCCAAGCCGCGCGCGGCACAGGCCAGGAGCGGGTTGGCGACCACGCGCTCGCCCACGGCCAAGCCGCGCACCGCGGACCCCAGCGATTCGATGACGCCCACGTTCTCGTGACCGAGGACGAACGGGAAGGACGAGAACGGCGAGGTCGCGGGGCTCGCCGCCAGCGCCACGACCGCGAGGTCGCTGCCGCAGATCCCGCCCAGCCGCGTGCGCACGCGCACCCAGCGCTCGCCCGGCAGCGCCGGGTCTGGGACCTCGCCGTAGCGGGTGCAGGCGAAGCGCCCCACGCGCAGCCGCGGCGCCAGGGCGCCCGCCGCCATGGTGAGCAGGTAGGTCGGGATCGGTGCCGCGAAGGTGATCGCCTTCACTCAGGCCGCCGCGCCCGGCCCCGGGGGTCCCACCACCACGCGCAGGGCGCGCGGCACGCAGGCGATCTCCAGCTCGGCCGAGCGGGCGCGCCGGTACTCGCCGTCGGTCTCGTACGCGGGCGGGACCGCGAAGCGGAGCGTGAACCGGTCGGCCTGCTCGGCCACCACGCGCCGGTCGGCCAGGTGGGTGCCGCGCATGACCGCCGCGAACAGGCCGAGACGGGCCAGCGGCGGCCCGTCCAGGATCGCGATCGCGTCCAGCATCCCGTCGGCGAGCTCGGCCCGCGGGGCGATGTGGAACGAGCCGCCGAAGTGTCGCGCGTTGGCGACGATCAGCATCATGTGCCGGGCCGGATCGCGGCGGGCGCGCGGCGAGCCGATCGCGATCTCGACGCCCGGGTAGCCGAAGAGCTGCCGCAGGGCCGAGACCGGATACAGGGCAGCCCCCTTGAGCCAGGTGAGGCGCGCGCAGTCCTCGAGCACCGCGATGTCGAAGCCGAAGCCGGCGATGTTGAGGAAGTGCCGGCCCTCGATGCGCCCCACGTCGACGCGCCGGTCCGGTCCCTCCACCGCCAGCCGCGCGGTCGCGGCGAGATCAAAGGCCGGAGCCCCCACGGTCTTGGCGAAGTCGTTGCCGGTGCCGGCGGCGAGCAGGGCCAGTCGGGCGTCGGCGCCGGACTCGAGGATGGCCCCCGCCACCTGGCTCCAGGTGCCGTCGCCACCCACCGCGACCAGCGTGCGGCAGCCCGCCGCGAGGCCGTCCAGCGCCTGGGCCCGCTCGTCCCCGGGGGCGGTGGTGGTCGCGACGTCGTGCACGCCCACCTGGGCGAAGGCGTCGCGGATCTCAGGCAGCATCGCAGCACCCCGGCCGCGTCCGGCCGCGGGGTTGACGATCACGCGCACCTCACCGCCCACGGGGGACCACGGCGGGCTCAGCGACCCGCGTAGGCGGTCAGCGTCTGCAGGGGATGGATGGTCTCGACGCCGTCGCGCATCCACTGCTCGCGGAACGGGGTGGTGGTGACCTCGTCGGGGTCGATGGCGCGGTTGAAGAGGTGGGGATGCAGGACCAGGCTCCCCCGCTCCTCCTCGTGCTCCATGAACGGCCCGGCCATGACCAGCGGCGAGACGTAGCCGCCCGCGGCGTCGCTCATGAAGGTCTGGTAGCGGTGCTCGACCTGGTCCCACGCCACGGCACCCCCGTCGGTAACCCGCAGGGTCAGGATCGGCTTGCCCCGCGCCGCCGCCGTGACCACGATCGCGCCGTCCTTTTGCTCGAAGGCGACGTCGAGGTTCTCGGGGAAGTGCGGCAGGCGCCACACCTCCATGCCGTGCTGCCGCGCCTCGGCGGTGGTGGTGCCGACCAGGAACGGGTACATCGCCGCGCGCGGCATGGGCTCGCCGGGATGGATGCGCGGCGGGATGATCACCGAGAGCGCCAGCTCTCGGTAAGCCCCCACCGCGCTGTCGTGGAACTCGAAGGCGGTCACCGTCAGGATGCTCCGGCCGTGATGCGGCTCGACCGGCTGCAGCCCGTGCGGGAGGATGGCGCGCGCGTTGTCGGTCGGGATCTCGAAGAACCCGTTGATGGCGTGGCGATAGTGGTAGCGGCGCGCCTCCGCGGCGGACCCGCTCACAGGATCCCCTCCTCGCGCAGGACGTGGGCCAGGATCGCCACGCCCTCGTTGAGCTGGTCGTGCGTGTGGGCGGCCGAGACCGAGATGCGGAAGCGCGAGCGGTGCTTGGCCACGGCGGGATACACGACCGGCTGCAGGTAGAGCCCGGCGCGCTGCAGCCGGTGCCCCAGCTCGAAGATGCGCCGGTCGTTGCGGATCATGACCGGGATGACCTGCGAGGTGGACTCGCCGACGTCGATCCCCTCCTCGCGCAGCAGGCGGCGGATGTGGGCCACGTTCGCCCAGAGCCGGCCGCGCAGCCCCGGCTCGCGCCCGGCGATGCGCACCGCCTCGAGCACGCCCGCCGCGACCACCGGCGAGAGCGCGCAGGAGAAGAAGCGCGAGCGGGCGAACGCCTCGAGGTAGGCGCGCAAGCCCTTGGAGCCGCACACGTAGCCCCCCTGCCCGCCGATCGCCTTGGAGAGGGTGCCGACGTGGATGTCGATCTGGTCCTCGAGCCCGAACGCCTCGGCCACGCCGCGCCCGTTCTCGCCGTAGATGAACGTGGAGTGGGCCTCGTCGATCATGATGCGCGCGTCGTACTTGCGCGCGATCTCGACGATCTCGGGCAGCCGGCAGACGTCGCCGTCCATCGAGTAGACGCCCTCGACCACGACCAGGGTCTTGCTCCGCCTGGACTGCAGCTTCTTCTCCAGATCCTCGGGGCGGTTGTGCCGGAAGAACCGCACCTCGGCCTTGGAGAGGATCGCCCCGTCCACGACGCTGGCGTGGGAGTTCTGGTCGGCCACGATCAGGTCGCCCGGGCGCATGAGGCCCTGGATCAAGCCGACGTTGGTGCTGTAGCCGGTCGGGAACACCAGGCAGGCGGGCCGCTTCTTGAACGCCGCCAGCTCGTGCTCCAGCTCGACGTGGACGTCCATGGTGCCCGAGAGCACCGGCGAGCCCGCGGCCCCCATGCCGTAGCGATCGAGGGCCTGCTTGGCCGCCTCGATGACCTCGGGCCGGTAGGACAGCCCCAGATAGTTGTACGAGGAGAGGTTGAGGAGGTTCAGGCGCCGCTGCTCGAGCATCTCCTGCAGCTCGACCCGGGTCGTGGGCCGCGACGACATGGGCTGCCCGTACAGGTAGTAGCCCCGCAGCGTCGCGTCCTCGTGCCAGTCGTTGTAGATCCCCAGGATGTCGAAGACGTCGTCGCTCGAGGAGTAGTAGAAGCTGCTGAGGTCGTAATCGAGCGCGTCTCCCCGAGCCTGCGACTGGACGCGTGTCCGTTCCGTCATGCGGCCCTCCGGTTGCGTGACTCCCCCCTGCTGGCGTATGGCTCTCACCGTCGAAGGAGGAGGGGGGTCGTGAGGCGAGCGACGCAGAGCCTGTTATGCGCGGTAATCTACTCTATTCTGCTGGTGGCCGTCATGGGGCCCATCCAGTGGCTGGTGATCCAGCCCCTGTGCGCCCTGAGGCCCACCCGCCGGGCGCGGATCGCCCGGCGCTGGCTCAGGCTCAACGCGCACCTGGTGCTGGGCTCGGCGCGCCTGCTCGGCGGGCTCAAGCTCCGGATCCGGGGCAGCCTCCCCGCCACCAGCTGCGTCGTGCTCATGAACCACCAGTCGCTGCTGGACATCCCGATCGGCGTCTCCCTGATCCGTGGCCCCTGCCCGGTCATCCCGACGCGTGACCGCTACACGCGGGGCGTCCCGGTGATCTCGGGGATGGCCCGCCTCTCGGGCTTCCCGTCGCTCAAGCAGCAGGAGCGCGCCACGCGGGCCGAGCACCAGGCGATGGTGCGGTCGGCCGAGGCGGTGGGCCGGGGCGACCGCTCGCTGCTCATCTTCCCGGAAGGCCACCGCAGCCGGGACGGCGAGATCCTCCCGTTCATGACCTCGGGGCTCCGGCTGATGTTCCGGCACGCGTCCCAGCGCCCGCTCTACCTCGTGGTCGCCGAGGGCATGTGGCGGCTGCGCAGCCTGAGCGACATCGTGCTGCGGCTGGCCGGCAGCCAGGTCCTGGTCGAGGTGCTGGGGCCCTACCAGATCCCCGCGGACCCGGGCGAGCAGCCGGCCTTCGCCCAGTCGCTCCACGACGTGATGGTCGCGACCCTCGAACGGATGCGGGCCTCGGGGCCCGCGACCGCACCCGATGCCTCCGCCGCCCGACTGGCCGGATGATCCGGCGCTCTGCGCCGCCCTCGCCCGCGGCCTCGACCGGCCCGCCGGCGAGGACGCGCGCGGGCTCGCCGACTTCCTGGCCCGCGCCTTCGGCCCCGCCACGGCGGCGCTCATCCACTACGGCTCGCACGCGCAGGACTCCGGCGCCGCCGCGGGCAGCGCCTGGGACTTCTTCGTCATCGTGGACGACTACCGCGCCGCCTACCGAGCCCTGGCCGGCGCGATGCCGGGGCGATTTCCGGCCGGCCGGGCCGCCTTCCTCAACCGCATCCTCCCGCCCAACGTGCTCGGCGTGGCCGGGCCGCGGCCGCGCATGACCGCCAAGTGCTGCGTGCTGAGCCAGCGCGACCTGGCGCGCGCCTGCTCGCGCGCCCCGGCGGACCACTTCGTGCGGGCGCGGCTGTTCCAGCAGATCCAGCTGGTGTGGACGCGCGACGCCGCCAGCGCCCGGGCGGTGACCGACGCCGTGGTCTCGGCGCGGGCGTCGACGCTGGCCTGGGCCCGGCCGTTCCTGCCCGCCCGGTTCGACGCCGCCGCCTTCGTCCGCCGGCTGCTCGAGGTCTCCTACCGCGCCGAGATAAGGCCCGAGGACGACCAGCGGATCGACGTGCTGCTGGTGGCCCAGGGCGGCACGCTGCTGCCGGTCTACGACCACCTGCTCGCGCACGCGGCGGCGCGCGGGAGGTTGCGGCGCGACGGCGACGCCTACCGCGACCCGCACCCGCCCACGGCGCTGGCGCGCGCCCTAGCCCGGGTCTGGTTCGGCGCGAGCCTGGCGCGCGCGACGCTGCGCTGGGCCAAGTACGTGGCCCTCTACGACGACTGGCTCGACTACCTGGTGCGCAAGGTCGAGCGCCGCGGCGGCATGGCCATCGAGCTCAGCGCGCGCGAGCGGCGCTGGCCGCTGCTCTTCCTGTGGCCCCGGCTGTTCCGCTTCCTCACCCGCCGCTCGGGGCCGCGAGGGGCCTCGTGACGCGCTCCACCACCGTCGCCCTGCTCGCCGCGGCGACGCTGCTCGCCACCATGCCGGTCTACGCCCTGGTGGCGCGCTCGCGGCCCGGGGATCCCGACGTGGCGCGGCGGCCGCGCACGGCCCTGCTGGGACGCTGGGTGCGCGAGTGGTTCATGTGGGTGATCGCGCCGCTCGAGCGGCTGTTCCTCGCGCTTGAGGTGCCGCCGATCGCGTTCAACTGGGCCGGCGTGGCCTGCGGCATCGTCGCCGGCGTGCTCTACGCGCGCGACGACCTGCCGGCCGCCGGCTGGCTGGTGCTGCTGGGCGGGGCCGCCGACACCTTCGACGGCCGCATCGCCCGCGCCCGCGGCGTGGTCTCGAGCGCCGGCGCGTTCCTGGACTCGACCCTCGACCGCTTCGCCGAGACCTTCGCCTACGTGGGCCTGGCGGTGTGGGCGCGCGGGTCGGTCCCGCGCGAGCTGGCGGCGGTGCTGGCGATGGGCGGCTCGCTGCTGGTGAGCTACGCGCGCGCGCGCGGCGAGGGGCTCGGCGTCCACTACCCGGGCGGGCTCATGCAGCGCGCCGAGCGGCTGGTGCTGCTGGGGCTCGCCTCGCTGCTCGACCCGGTCGCCGCCGCGGGGCTCGGCTGGCCCGCGGGCCGCCTGCTGTTCTTGACCCTGGCCTTCATCGGCGCCGCCTCGCTCGCGACCGCCCTGCAGCGCACCATCGGCATCGCCCGCGCCCTCGACCGCGGAACGCCGGGCGCCGGTTGAGCGGCCTCAAGGGCCCGGCCCTGGGCGCCGCCAGCGATCCCGGGGCGGGCCGCGCGCTGCTCCACCAGCGCGACTTCGCCTCCCTGTGGTGGGGCCAGCTCATCTCCATCCTCGGCGAGCGGCTGAGCTACGTCGCCTTCATCGGGCTGGTCGCCGCCCAGACGCGCCAGCTCGCCGACCGCGACGCGCCGCTGCTGCTGGCGGCCCTGGCCAACGTGATGGCGGCCCCGGTGCTGCTCCTCTCCCCCTTCACCGGGGCGTGGGTGGACCGCTGGAACCTGCGCCGGGTGATGCTGGTCTCGGACCTGCTGCGCGCCGGGGTCATCGCGCTGGTCCCGGTGCTCTACCCGATCGGCGGTCTCGCCTCCGCGTACGCGCTGGCGTTCGTGCTGTTCACCTGCAACGTGTTCTTCCTCCCCGCCAAGAGTGCCATCGTCCCCGAGATCGTGCCGCCGCGACAGCTGCTCGCCGCCAACGCGCTGCTGGTCGTGGCCGGCGTGATCGGCACCGCGGTCGGCATGCCCGTCGGGGGCTGGATGGTGGACCGCTTCGGCTGGTCCAAGGTGCTCGTCATCAACGCCGCGACCTACCTGGTCTCGGTGGTCTCGCTGTGGCGCATCGCCTACGTCCCGCATGCGCACCCGGCGGCGGCGGCGGCCGCCGCGGTCCGGCCCGCCAACTACCTGCGTGAGCTCGGCGAGGGCTGGCGCGTGGTGCGCTCGCGCGCCCCGGTGGCGCTCGGCCTGCTCGCCACCGGCGCGGTGTGGCTGGGCGGCGGGTTCCTCAACGCGGCCGGCAATCCCCACGTGCTGCGCGCGCCCGGGGCCCCGGGCATGGCGCGCGTGGGCGTCCTGCTGCTGGCGCTCGGGGCCGGCAGCGCGCTGGGCACCGCCTGGGTCAACGCGCGCGACCATACGGTCCCGAGGGCGCGGCTGCTCGGCTTGGGACTCCTCGTCGTCGGCGCGGGGTTGGCGGGGTTCGCGCTCTCCAGCCGATTCGCGGTCTTCGCGATCGCGGCCTTCGTGGTCGGGATCGCGGTGGCCCCGGCCTACGTGCTCTCGGAGACGCTGCTGCAGGAGGGCGTGGAACCGCGCCAGCGCGGCCGGGTGTTCAGCGCGCGCGACTTCGTCCAGCGGCTGGTGTTCGTCCTGAGCGGCACCGCCGCGGGGTTCCTCACCCGCTCGGCCGGCACGCGCGCCGCGTTGCTCACCGCGGGCGGACTCGTGGCCCTGGCCGGGATCGCCTCGCTCGCCTGGGGGGCGCGGGGGAAGGTCAGGGCCGCGGCGTCAGATCCACGCCGCAGCGATCGCGCAGCGCCAGGCGGAACGCCTGCGGCGTGACGCCCGGACCGGCGCGGCGCAGGTACTCGGCGTAGGCGTCCAGGATCGCGGGGCCATGCTCGGAGAGCACGTGCCCGCGCGCCCGCGCCTCGCTGAGGCCGTCGCCGAGGACGTGGACCAGGTCGTCGAGCACGGCGGCGGCGATCGCCTCGGGCGGGGCGGGCGGCGGCGAGGCGGGCCCTGAGGCCGGGGCCGAGGCGGCCGGCGCCGGGGCCGCGTCGCCCGCGGCGTCCCGCACCACCACGAAGTCGCCCGCGCACTGGGGGCAGCGCACGCGCGCGCCCCCCGGGCCGACCAGATGGTCGGGCAGCAGGTAGCCGGTCGAGCAGTGCGGGCAGTGGACGGTCATGGGGGGCGGATGCGGTGCCTCGGGTGTCTCGCGGCCTTCATTGTCGCGCATCACGGCCCTCCGAAGGAAGCGCTCATCCGGCGAGCGCCAGCACCAGCGGTTCACGGTAGTCGGACAGCAGCACCTCCTTGAGCCGGGCATGCGCGGGATCGGCGAGCCGCGGGTCGGCGGCGACCAGCGCCCGAGCCGCCGCGCGCGCCGCCAGCAGCAGGTCCTCGTCGCGGGCGAGATCGGCGAGCCGCATCCGCGGGACCCCGCTCTGGCGGGTCCCCCAGGGTTCGCCCGGGCCGCGCGTGCGAAGATCCGTCTCGGCCAGCGCGAAACCATCGTCGGTGCGCGTGAGCTCGGTGAGCCGCGCGCGCGCCGGAGCGGTGGCGCCCGGCCCGGGGATCACCACGCACACCGAGCGGTGGGGCCCGCGGCCGACCCGGCCCCGCAGCTGATGGAGCTGGGAGAGCCCGAAGCGGTCGGCGTTCTCGATCACCATCAGCGTGGCGTTGGGCACGTCGACGCCCACCTCGATCACCGTGGTGGTGACGACGGCCCGCACCTCGCCCGCGGCGAAGCCCTCCATCACCGCCTGCTTCGCCTCGGCCTTGAGCCGCCCGTGGAGCAGGCCCAAGCGGAAGGGGGCGAGCAGCGGATGCTGGGCCAGGCGCCGGTACTCCGCCTCGGCCGCCTTGGCCCCGTCGCGCCCGCCCTCCTCGATCGCCGGCACGACGATGAACGCCTGACGACCCGCCGCGAGCTCGCGGGCCATGAACTCGAGCACCTGCGGGAACTTCTCCTCGGGCGCCAGCCGGGTCACGAGCCGCCCGCGCCCGGCCGGGCGGGCGCGCAAGGTGCTCACCTCGAGGTCCCCGAAGTGCGCCAGCGCCAGCGTGCGCGGGATCGGGGTCGCGGTGAGCACCAGCACGTCCGGCAGGGCGCCCTTCTGGGCCAGCGCCGCGCGCTGCCCGACGCCGAAGCGATGCTGCTCGTCGACCACCGCCAGGCCCAGGGCCGGCAGCGCCACCTTCTCCTCCAGCAGCGCGTGCGTGCCCACCACCAGCATCGGCTCGCGGGCCAGGAGCCGCGCGGCGAGGGTACGGCGCTCGGCGGCCGGGGTGGCGCCGGTCAGGGCCGCCACCGCCACGCCGGCCGGGGCGGCGAGGCGCGTCAGGGTGGCCGCGTGCTGGCGGGCGAGGATCTCGGTGGGCGCCATGAAGGCGGCCTGGTGGCCGGCCTCGACCACGTGCAGGGCGGCGAGCAGGGCGACCACCGTCTTGCCGCTGCCGACGTCGCCGATGAGCAGGCGGTGCATGGGCCGCGGGGCCTTGAGGTCGGCGACGATCTCGTCCAGCGCCTGGCGCTGGTCGTCGGTGAGGGACCAGGGCAGCGCGGCGATGGCCTGCTGCGCCAGCCGGCCGGGCCCGGCGGTCGAGAGCCCGCGCCCCTGCTCGGCCAGCACGCGCCGCCTGAGCTCGAGCACCGTCTGCAGCAGGAACAGCTCCTCGAAGGCGAGGTGCGCGCGCGCGCGCTCCCGGGTCGCCTCGTCGGCCGGGAAGTGGATGGCCTCGAGTGCTTCGGCCAGCGAGGCCATGCCGGTCCCGCCGCGCGCGGCCGCCGGCACGGGATCGGCCACGCGGGGTCCCACGAGATCCAGCGCGCGCCGCACCGCCGCGCGCATGCCGCGGGCGGTGAGGCCGCGCGTGAGGGCGTGGACCGGCACCAGGCGGCCCGCGTGCAGCAGGGACTCGAGGTCGCCCTCGACCACCTCGAAGAGCGGGTTCACCATCCGGCGCTCGAGCGGATCGACCTCGCCGCTCACCACCACCCGGGTGCCGGGCTTGAGCGTGCGGGCCAGGAACGGCTGGCCGTAGAAGTAGCAGGCCAGCGTCCCGGTGGCGTCGGCCACCGAGGCGGTGAAGTCGGTGCGCCCGCCGCGCGTGCGCAGCGCCGCGGCGTGGCGGACCGCCCCCACGACGGTGAGCAGCGTCCCGGGTGTCAGCTCGCGCACGCTCACGAACCGCCGGGCGTCGAGCCAGGTGCGCGGATAGTGGCG
>Ga0066709_100005406_pt1 | contig 10506 bp, 6 predicted proteins | sample GraSoiAngelo_158_FD_79665 | JGI IMG/M metagenome (GOLD analysis project Ga0066709, IMG submission 79665) | Grasslands soil microbial communities from the Angelo Coastal Reserve, California, USA - 14_1009_16_30cm | ecosystem: Environmental > Terrestrial > Soil > Grasslands | place: USA... | reverse complement strand
GATCGAGCCCCAGCCCCGGCAGCTGGTCCGACTCGCCGAATACCCAGCGGTAGTACGGCGCGCTGGTGAGCCGCTCGCGCAGGGCGAGTGCCGTCCGCAGCCGCCGTTCGATCAGTGCCCCGCCGACCGGGCGGGCCTCATCGCGCGACAGGATGCGCGCGCAGATGAGCGCGTGGGGGTTGACGCAGGCGTAGCCGACGAATGCGTCGCGCTGCGTGCGCACCTGCGCTATGACACCGGGCGCGAATGCGGTCAGCGGCGTGCTGTCGGTGTCCACCTCATTACTGAACACCCACACGTGCCCCGCCGCCAGGCGCCGTTCCTCGCCACGCTTCAGGCGCAGCACGCGCGCAGCGGGCTTGGCGTGGGCGGCAGGGGGGTTCGACATGAGTCCGGAACGGATGAGGGCAGGCGCGAGTATACAATCGGGACTGGAGATCCGGATGAAAGTCAGCCACCGCAAGCCCGACGGCACGCCGAAGTACACGAACCATCTCGCGACTGAGACGAGCCCCTACCTGCTGCAGCATGCTCACAATCCAGTCGAGTGGTATCCGTGGGGCAGTGAAGCACTCGAGCGGGCACGCGTCGAAAAAAAGCCGATTCACCTGAGCGTGGGCTACCACGCCTGCCACTGGTGCCACGTCGCGGCCGACGAGAGCTTCGAGGACGAAGCCACCGCGCGGCTTCTCAACGAGCACTTCGTCAACATCAAAGTCGACCGCGAGGAGCGGCCCGACATCGATCGCATCTACCAGATCGCGCAGCAGATGTTGACACAGCGCGGGGGCGGCTGGCCGCTCACCATGTTCCTGACGCACGACGACCACCGGCCGTTCTTCGGCGGCACTTACTTTCCGAAGGAGGCGCGCTACGGCCTGCCGGCGTTCCGCGACGTGCTGCTGCGGGTGACGAAATACTATCGCGATCATGCCGCGGAGCTGCGCTCGCAGAACGACGCGCTGATGTCGGCATTCGCCCAGCTCAATCCGCCGCCGCCCGCGGGCGACACCGAGCTCGGCGATGCGCCGCTGAAGAGCTGCCGGGCGCAGCTGGCGCGCGGTTTCGATGCGCGCCACGGGGGCTTCGGCGGCGCGCCGAAATTTCCGCATCCGCTCACCATCGAGCGGCTGCTGCGCGACTGGCACGCGAGCGCCGCCGCCCCCGAGCCCGACCTGCAGGCGCTGCACATGGCCAGCCTCACGCTGCGGCGCATGGCCGAGGGCGGGATCAACGACCAGCTGGGCGGCGGCTTCTGCCGCTATGCGGTCGATGAGCACTGGATGATCCCGCACTTCGAGAAGATGCTGTACGACAACGGCGCGCTGCTGGCGGTGTACGCGCAGGCGGCGCTCGCCGGCAGCGATCCGCTGTACGCGCACGTGGCGCAGGAGACCGCCGCCTGGACCTTGCGCGAGATGCAATCCCCGCTGGGCGGCTACTTCTCGAGCCTCGACGCCGACTCCGAGGGTCACGAAGGCAAGTTCTATGTCTGGGATCGCGGCGAGGTCGAGGCGCACCTGAGCGCCGAGGAATTCGCGGTGTTCGCGCCGCGCTTCGGCCTCGACCGGCCCGCGAATTTTGAGGGCCGCTGGCACCTGCACGTGTGCTCGCCGGTCGATGAGATCGCGCAGCGGCTGGCTCGCACGCCCGCCGAGGTCGAGGCGCTGCTCGAGTCGGCGCGCGCGCGGCTCCTGGAGGTGCGCTCGCGGCGCGTGCGCCCGGCGCGCGATGAGAAAGTCCTGACGTCCTGGAACGCGCTGATGATCCGCGGCATGGCGATCGCCGCGCGCGCCCTGGGGCGGGATGACCTCGGCGATTCCGCCCGCCGCGCGCTCGATTTCATTCGCGGCACGCTGTGGCGCGACGGGCGCCTGCTCGCGACCAGCATGGCCGGCCGCGCGCACCTGAACGCCTATCTCGATGACTACGTGTACCTCGCGGATGCGGTGCTCGAGCTGCAGCAGCTGCGTTTCGCCGGCGACGAGCTGGAATTTGCCCGGCAATTGCTCGAGGCGGTGCTGCAGCATTTCCCGGACGGCGAAGCAGGCGGCTTCTTCTTCACCTCCGCGGATCACGAAGCGCTCATCCATCGCTCCAAGGTCTTCGGCGACGACGCCACGCCCTCCGGCAACGGCATCGCCGCGCGCGTGCTGCTGCGCATGGGGCACCTGCTCGGCGAACCCCGCTACCTCACGGCGGCCGAGCGGACCCTGCGGGCCGCCTGGCCGGCGCTGGCGCAGCACCCGCAGGCGCACGTCGCGCTCCTCGCCGCGCTGGAGGAGCTGTTGCATCCGCCCGAGATCGTCATTGTGCGCGGAGCCCCGCAAGCGATCGAGGGCTGGCGACGCGAGCTCGCGCGCCTTTACGCCCCGCGCCGGCTGGTGCTGGCGATACCCGCAGACGCGCCGCTCCTGCCGCCCGCGCTCGCCGACAAGGCCCCGCGGGCGGGCCCGGTCGCCTATCTGTGCCGCGGCAGCAGCTGCTCCGCGCCGCTGGACTCCCTCGAGGCGTTGCTCGCCGAGTTGCGCGCGGACGGCCCGCCGCCACCATGAGGTACCAGTACGGCCGGCTGCCGGATGCCGCGGGAACCGGCCAGCCGACGCGTCACTGATTACCGCCCCTCAGGACAGCAGCTCGACATTGCCGCCGATGGCGGCGGTGTTGATGGTGAGCGTGCGCTCGGTTGCAAAGCGCAGCAGGTAATGCGGTCCTCCGGCCTTGGGTCCGGTGCCCGACAGGCCCTGGCCGCCGAACGGCTGAACCCCCACCACCGCGCCGATCATGTTGCGGTTCACGTAGGTGTTGCCCACCGGCAGCGCGCGGAACAGGTGCTGGGCGACGCTCTCGAGGCGGCTGTGCACCCCGAGCGTGAGCCCGAAGCCGGTGCGGCGGATCGCCTCCAGCACCTGCGGCAGCTCGCCGCTGCGATAACGCGCCACGTGCAGGATCGGTCCGAACTCCTCGGTCCTGAGCTGATCGAGGCTGCGCAGCTCGAACAGATGCGGCGGAAAGAAATGTCCCGCTGCCAGGCTCGCGTCGAGCTCGCAGGCGTACAGCAGCTTCGCCTCGGCGCGCATGCGCTCGGCATGCCTGCGCAGGCGCAGCTGTGACGCCGCCGAGATCACCGGGCCGACATCCGTGGCGAGATCCCCCGGCGCGCCGATGATGAGGCAGCGCATCGCGCCGATGAGCATCGCAATCACGCGGTCGGCGATTTCCTCCTGCAGATACAGCACCCGCAGCGCCGAGCAGCGCTGGCCGGCGCTGTTGAACGCGGACGTGATGACGTCATCGACCACCTGTTCGGGCAGCGCGGTCGCATCGACCACCATGGCGTTGACGCCGCCGGTCTCGGCGATGAGCGGCACGATCGCGCCGTCGCGATTGGCTAGCGTGCGATTGATCGTGGCCGCGGTCGCGGTCGAGCCCGTGAACGCCACACCGGCGAGCGCCGGGTGGCTGAGCGCCACAGCGCCGAACGCCGGACCATCGGCCGGGGTGAGCTGCAGCGCCTCGGCCGGCACGCCCGCCTCGTGCAGCAGGCCGGTCATGGCGTGCGCGATGAGGGTCGTCGCGGGCGCCGGCTTCGCGACCACGGTGTTGCCGGCCGCGAGCGCCGCGGTGATCTGCCCGGCGAAGATCGCCAGCGGGAAATTCCACGGGCTGATGCATACGAACACGCCGCGGCCGTGGAGGGAGAGCGTGTTGCGCTCACCCGTCGGCCCGGGCAACTCCTGCGGTGCCCCGAACAGCTCGCAGCCGCGCGCCGCGTAGTAGCGGCAGAAGTCGACCGCCTCGCGCAGCTCCGCCACGGCATCCGGCAGCGTCCTGCCGGCTTCGCGCACCAGCAGACTCAGGAACTGACCGCGTCGCGCCTGCAACAGATCCGCCGCGCGCGTGAGGCACGCCGCGCGCTGCGCTGCGGGCCGCGCATCCCAGGCCGGCTGCGCCTCATGCGCCGCCTGCAGCGCGCCGCGGATCTCATCCGCGGTCGCATCACGGGTGAGTCCCACCGTCTCGCGGCTGTCGGCGGGCGAGACAACCGGCGTGCTCACATCCCGCGCACGGCGGCCGCTCACAATCGGTCCGCCGGAATAACAGCCGCCGGCGTGCAGCTGCACTTCAGCCTGCAGCGCGGCGAGCGCGGCCGGGTCGCCGAAATCCTCGCCGTCGGAGTTGGCGCGCTCGGCGCCATAGAGTGCGTGTGGCTCGCGCACACGCGCCGCCCCGGTCGCTGCCGCGCTCAGGGAGGAGAGGGGATCGCGCACCACCTGCTCCACCGGAATCTGTGGGTTCATGAACTGATGGACGAAGGAGCTGTTGGCGCCGTTCTCGAGCAGCCGCCGCACGAGGTACGGCAACAGCTCCTCGTGCGTGCCCACCGGCGCGTACACCCTGACCGGCGGCAGGGTGGGAACTTCCGCGCGCGCCGCCTCGTAGAGTGCCTCGCCCATGCCGTGCAGGCGCTGGAACTCGTGACTGGCGTCCGCCGGCGCGAGCTCGAGCACCGCGGCTACCGTGTAGGCGTTGTGGGTGGCGAACTGCGCGTGGATCACGTCGCGGGCCGCGAACAGATGCCGGGCGCACTCGAGGTAGCTCGCGTCCGTCGCGGCCTTCGAGGTGTACACCGGAAAGCTGGCGAGTCCGCGCTCCTGGGCGCGCTTGATCTCGCTGTCCCAGTAGGCGCCCTTGACCAGGCGCACCGTCATCCGTCGCCCGCTGTCGCGTGCCAGGGCTGCGACCCAGTCGAGGACCAGCGGCGCGCGGCGGCCGTAGGCCTGCACCGCGAGTCCGAGCCCGTCCCAGGCGCGTGTCGCCGCATCCCGCGCCAGCGTCTCCACGATGTCCAGCGACAGGTCGAGCCGGTCCGCCTCTTCGGCGTCGATGGTGAATCCGATGCCGGCGCGCGCGGCGCGGCGCGCGAGATCCAGCATCCGCGGAGCGAGCACCTCGTTGACGCGTGCGTTCTGCAGCTGCGTGTAACGCGGCTCGAGCGCCGACAGCTTCACCGAGATGCCGGAGCGGGCGTGCACCGATCCCGCCGTCTGCTCGCTCAGGGCCTCGATCGCGTGGGTATACGCGGCGAGGTAGCGCAGCGCGTCCGCTTCGGTGCGGGCGCCCTCGCCCAGCACGTCGAAGGAGCACAGGGCGAGTCCGGGCTCGGAGCGGCCGCGCGCCAGCGCCGCGTCGATCGTCTCCCCGACGATGAACGCGTGGCCCAGCAGCTGCATCGACTGCCGCAACGCCGCGCGCACGATGGGAGCGATCATCGGTTTGGTGAGGCTGGCGGCGGAGAGTTCCCCGGACAGTTCCGCGGACACCTCCGGTAGCAGCCGGCCCGCCGCGCCGAGCAGCGTGAACCCGGTTCTCAGCAGCAGGTCGGTGTCGCCCGGAATGCCGGCCTCGCGCACCGCGGCGAGCCGTTCGGCGATCAGCTGGTCGGCGCGCTTCGGGTCCGGCGTGCGCAGCAGCGCCTCCGCCAGGCTCATGAGCGCCTTGCCCTGCGCGCTGTCGAGCGGAAACTGCTCGAGCATCCGGTCGACCAGCGGACGGGAGCGCCGGTCCGCGCGGGCGGCTTCGACCCAGCGGGCGGCACGGGTCGCGGCGCGCTCGAGCGCCGCCTGCGCCACCGACAGGTCGGCGAGCAGGTCGTCCGAGGCATCCGCCTCCGGGCGCAGCGTCGCCGCGCGCAGTCGTGCACGCAGTGCCGCGAGGTCAGTCCCCTCGTGATTCACCTGTTGGGCCGTCGCTCGGTCCATGTCCGCCTGCCTAGTTGATTGCTCTTATGTTATGCTCTTATTTAGAGAATAATTGTCCGTTTTAGCCACTTTAATAGCGAAATCAACTGCCATGAGCCCGAAATCGACGTCCGCGCCGGCCGGCCAGCGCGTTCTCGACCGCATCGACCGGAGCCTGCTCGCGCGGCTGCAGCAGGACGGCCGTGCGGCGGTCTCACAGCTCGCGCGCGAGGTGCACCTCACCGTCACACCGACGCTCGAGCGGGTGCGGCGTCTGGAGTCCGCCGGCTACATCGAGGGGTATTTCGCGCGCCTGAACCCGGGCAGGCTCGGGCTCGGCCTGCTCGCCTACGTGGAGGTGTTACTGGACCGCACCACGCCCGACGCCTTCGAGCGCTTCAAGCAGGTGATGCTGGCGCACGACGAGGTGATGGAGTGCCACATGGTGGCGGGAGGGTTCGACTATCTGCTGAAGGTGCGCGTGACGGATATGGAGAGTTACCGCCGCTTCCTCGGGGATCGCATCGCCGCGGTGCGCGGCGTGCAGCAGACCCACACCTACTTCGTGATGGAAGAGGTGAAGTCCACGCACCGCATCATCGTGCCGGAGAGCCCGCCAGCACCTGCGCGGTTGCGCGCGCGAAGTACTCGAGGTTCTCCCGGCGCAGCCCCGCGATATTGATGCGGCTGTCGTCGGTCATGTAGACGTGATGGCGGGCGCGCAACTCGCGCACCTGTGCGGTGTTGATGCCGAAGAAGGAGAACATGCCGCACTGCGTGGCGATGAAGCCGAAGTCGCGCTGCGGGCAGTGTTCGCGGAGCTGCTGCACCACCTCGTGGCGCAGGCTTTGGATCCGCTGGCGCATGGCGGCGACTTCCTCCTGCCACGCCGCGCGCAGCGGCGCCTCCGCGAGGATCCCGTGCACGATGGCGGCCCCGTGGTCCGGCGGCATCGACCAGATGCCGCGCGCGATGCGCACCAGCTGGCTGAAGGCGGCGTCCGCCCTCGCCGGCGTATCGTTGACGACGTGCAGCGCGCCGGTGCGCTCGCGGTACAGGCCGAAGTTCTTCGAGCACGACACGGCACACAGCACCTCGGGAAGCTCGGCGCAGAACAACCGGACACCGAATGCGTCCGCCGCGAGACCCGTGCCGAGCCCCTGATACGCCATGTCGATGAACGGCAGCAGCTGCCGCCGTTTGATCAGCGCCAGCAGCTCACGCCATTGCGCCGGCGACAGATCCGCGCCGGTGGGGTTGTGGCAGGAGGCGTGCAGCAGCAGCACCGCGCGCGCCGGCAGCCGCTCGAGCGCCGCCGTCATCGCGTCGAACTGCACCCCGCCGGTGGCCGGATCGAAATATGGATAGCGCTCGAGTCTCAGTCCGCTCCCCGACAGCAGCGGGGAGTGATTCGCCCACGTGGGGGTGCTCACATGCACGACCGAGTCCGGCGCGGCGGTGCGGATCAGCTCCGCCCCCAGTCGCAGGGCGCCGCATCCGCCGGGCGCCTGCACGGTGCGCACGCGTGCGGTGAGGCGCGCCTCGTGCTCGTCGCCGAGGACCAGCCGCTCCAGGGCCTCGTTGAATCCGGGGTTGCCCGCCGGCCCGACGTAGCTCTTGGTGCTCTGGCGCGCCAGCAGCGCACTCTCCGCCCGGCGCACCGCGTCCAGCACCGGCGTCTCGCCGCGATCGTCGCGATACACCCCGACACCCAGGTCCACCTTGCGCGGATCCGGATCGGCCCGAAACGCCGCCATGAGGCTGAGGATCGGATCTGGAACGACGGACTCGAGCCGCTCAAACATGCTTTCTGCCTCGTGCGAGAGTCTACTTGCCGGGCGGGGCGCCGAGTGCCTGCCTGCGCGCCGCCTCGAATTCATCGCCGGGCTGCCACGCCGGCATGGCATCGGCCTGCGTGATGAGCCACGCGGCCAGCATATCGAGCTGCGCGTCCTGAATCATGCCGTCGAAGTTCCAGCCGCCCTCGAGCCTGTCGGCCGGCTGATGATATTTCTTCAGCTCCCACTCCTCGATCTGCTTGCGGCCCCAGCCCGCGGGCCGGCCGATGAAGTCCGTGCCGTCCGCGAAGAACAATGCCGGCACGCCGATCCTGGCGAACGCGAACTGGTCGGAGCGGTAGTAGTAGCCGCGGTCGGGGAACTGATCGGGCTGCAGCACCCGTCCCTGGGATCTGGCGACGCTCCCGGCGACCTCATCGAGCGACGACTTGCCGAGGCTGATCAGGGTCGCATCACGGGTGCGGCCGAAGATGTTGCCGCCGTCGATATTGACGTTCGCGGCGATGCGCCCGGCGGGGAAAGATGGATGCAGCGTGTAGTACCTGGACCCGAGCAGCCCGCGCTCCTCGCCGGCGACGAACAGCGCCAGCACCGAGCGGCGCGGGCGCTCGTGGAGCGCCGCGAAGGCCTGCGCGATCGCCAGCACCTGCGCGCAGCCGGAGGCATTGTCCACGGCGCCGTGGTAGATGCGGTCGCCGCTGGCGTCCGGCTCGCCGATGCCGAAGTGATCGTGGTGCGCGGAGAGCACCACGACTTGCGCGGCCAGCTTCGGATCACCCCCGGGCAACACCCCGCCGACGTTCGCGGTCTGCACGCGCGAGAGCTTGCTGGCGAAGGCGATGGAGGTACGGATACCGAGCGGCACGGGCCTGAAATCGCGCGAGCGGGCCGCCGCGAGCAGTTTGTCCAGATCGTAACCACTCGCCTTCAGCAGGCGCCGCGTCGCCCCCTCGGTGGCCCAGGCCTTCAGGCGCAGCCGCGCCTCGCTCCCGGCCGGCAGCTCGAATTGCTCACCGCCCCAGGAACTCTGCACCACCTGCCAGGGGTAGCCTGCCGAGGGCGTCGTGTGGATGATGATCGCGCCCGCGGCCGCCTGGCGCGCGGCGCTTTCGTACTTGTAATCCCAGCGGCCGTAGTACAGGCGACGCTTGCCGGCGAACAGATTCGGGTCCCAGTCCGGATCGTTGTTCATCACTACGAGGATCTTCCCGGCGAGCTTCGCGCCCTTGAAGTCGTCCCACTTGTATTCCGGCGCCTGGATCCCATAGCCGACGAACATGAGCTCCGCGTCGTCGAGCGCGACGCTCTCGCTCTGCAGTCCGCTCACGGCGATGTAGTCCTCCCGCCAGGCGAGCTCGACACGCGCGTACTTGCTCTGGAAGCCCCAGCTCCTCGGGAACTGCGACTTGATGCCGACGATGTCGAACGGCTGCTCCCAGGCTGCGGTGCCGAAGGCGGCCCTGTAGCCCATGCCCTGCAGCCGTGTCTGCAGGTACAGGCGCGTCAACTGATCTCCACGGGTGGCCGGTCCCCGGCCCTCGAGCAGGTCCGACGACAGGAAGCGGATCGGCGCTTCCAGCGCGTCGCGCGTGATGTAACTGCGCGCCGCCTGCCCGACGGCATCGGGAACTGCCGGGGACTGGGCCACGGCCCCTGCCGCCAGGGCTGCGGTCAACAGCGTGCCGAATCGCCCAAGCTCACCCACTGCAATCACGTCCGCTTCCTTCTCTACGGGCCAGCGACCACGTCCCACGGGCCGCGGCCGACCGACACCTTGCCGACGACGGTGAGCGTGTCGGTATCGACGACCGACACATCCCCCGAGGGGCCGTTGGCCGTGACGAGGCGGGTGCCGTCGGCGCTCAGCGCCAGCCCCCAGGGTCGTGCGCCCACGGGGACCTCGCCGATCAGCTTGCCGTCCTGCGCCGAGATCACGGCCACGGTGCCAGCGTGCCCGGTGCTCACGTACAGCCGCCCGCGCGCCGCGTCGAGCGCGACGCCCATGGGGCGCGCCTCCCTGCGCAGCTGCACGAGCTGCGTGGTGGGAGCACCGCTCGGAAGTGAGATGCGATACACCGACGCATCCGCTTCCCCCGAGACGTAGGCGCTGCGGCTGTCGGGTGTGAAGGCGAGATCGCGCGGACGCGTGCCCACGAGAACCGTGTGCAGCAGGGCGTGGGTGCGCGCGTCGATGATGGCCACGGAATTGCCGCTCTCGCTGGTCACCAGCACCCAGCGGCCATCGGGCGACGCGCGCACACCCTCGGGCTCACGCCCGACCGCAATCGCGGCGACGACGCGTCCCCGTGCCACGTCCAGCACGCTGAGCCGCGCTGCATCCTCATCGGTGACGAACAGCGAGTGTCCGTCACGGCTGATCTCGAGGCGTTCAGGATCGGAGACTCCCTTCAGCAGCCGCGTCTGCTTGAGCGTCGCGGTATCGATGACCGCCACGCCGTCGGCCTGCGCGTCCCGCGGGCGCTTCGCGCACTGCTTCTCCGGGATCGGCGGCGGGCACTTGGGGAGCCCCGTGAGCGCGACGTACAAGCTTGCCCCGTCACGGCTGAGCACCAGTCCCCTGGGCCGCTTGCCCACCGCTACGGTCGCCAGCGCCGCCACGCGCTGCGTATCGATGACAGTCACGGTGCCGTCGTCCTCGTTGGAGACGTAGGCCCGCGCCGCGCGGGCGAGCGCCGGTATGAGCGAGGCCACCAGCGCCAGCGAGGCCGCGAGCGAGGCGCGCGGGGCCACCGCACGCACAAGGATCCACGTCATAGAATCGGACTCACACAGGTGCCGCAGGGGCGCAGCATACTCAAAAACGACTTAAGTCCCACCTCGGGAGCCCGGGCGTGATAAGTTACGGCGCCCTATTTAACACTTGGCTGCGCATGTCCGACACCACCCGCAATAAGCAGACCCCTCCGCTGGTCTGGACCAATGCTCTGATGTTCGCGCTGACGTTT
>Ga0066709_100005394_pt1 | contig 10512 bp, 11 predicted proteins | sample GraSoiAngelo_158_FD_79665 | JGI IMG/M metagenome (GOLD analysis project Ga0066709, IMG submission 79665) | Grasslands soil microbial communities from the Angelo Coastal Reserve, California, USA - 14_1009_16_30cm | ecosystem: Environmental > Terrestrial > Soil > Grasslands | place: USA... | reverse complement strand
TCGTCCTACAGCCCGCCGGCCTCGAGGACGTCGAGCGGTTTCATTTGGCCGGTCAACGGCCCGGTGACGAGCCCGTTCGGGATGCGCTGGGGCCGGATGCACACCGGCATCGACATCGGTGTCCCGTACGGAACACCGATCCACGCCGCCGCCTCGGGCCAGGTCATCTACGCCGGCTGGATGGACGGGTATGGCAACCTGGTCTTCATCGACCACGGCCGCGGACTCTCGACGGGCTATGCACACCAGTCCAGCATCGCGGTCTCGAACGGGCAGGTCGTCACGCAGGGACAGGTAATTGGTTACGTCGGCTGCACCGGCCACTGTTTCGGGCCCCACCTCCACTTCGAGGTGCGGGTGAACGGCACGCCGGTCGACCCGCTCGGCTATCTCTAGTCGTCATCCCGCCTCGGAGTCCAGCCCGCCCGAACCTTTTGGTCCGGTTTAGACGGGCCGTAACCAGATTTCCGGCACATACGTTTGTTACTTAGAAGGCGTAAGTGGTAGGGGAGAGAGACTCACGCTTACGCCTGCACGTCTCCCGACGGCACCGGCCGTCTCCCCCGGGGCGGCCGGTGCATTAATCACGGGGGAAACCATGAGGCACGGGGGAAACCAGGTTTCCCCCGTGAGCCCCCTTCTTCTTCCATCGGCATTGCAAACGAGTGCTGCGGCTCCCGCCGGGGCAAGCCCGGCTCCGCCGGCCAGCGGTGCATCTCCGTCAGCGCCTAGGCCCGGAGACGCCGGATGTGTCGTCTTTGACTGCTCAGGCGTTTGCGAAGGCGAGGCGACGCGCGATCGCCGCTTCCACGGATCGAGCGTCGATTCGGGGTCCGGCGATGCCGATGGCATGTAAACAGGACGAGGCCAAGCTTCCAACCGCCCATATCAAGACTACGCTCGGCCGCAGGACGCGCGTCCGGCTAGAAGAGGGTCTGGTAGAGGAGGAAGACGTTCAGGCCGGAGATCAGCGCGGCGACGACCGTGGCCACGATCGTCGTCGCCCGGTGATTGACGAGGGCGCCCATGATTTCGCGCTTGCCGGTGAAGATCACGAGCGGGATCAGCGCGAAGGGAATCCCGAACGAGAGCACGACCTGGCTGAGGACGAGCGTTCGCGAGGGGTCGGCGCCGATCCCGATCACGACCAGCGCCGGCAGCATCGTCACCAGCCGGCGCACCCAGACGGGGATCCGGCGGCGGATGAAGCCCTGCATCACGACCTGACCGGCGAGCGTGCCGACCGTCGAGCTCGACAGCCCCGAGCCGAGCAGAGCCAGCGCGAAGAGCGTGCTCGAGTGGCCGCCGAGAAGCCCGGCCAGAGTCTTGTGCGCGGTCTCGAGCGAGGCGACGTTCGTGAGGCCGCTCTTGAAGAAGGTGCTCGCGGCGACAACGAGCATCGCGACGTTGATCAGACCGGCGATCGTCATCGCGATCACGACATCGATGCGCGTGAACCGGTAGAGGCGCCGCGCCTGGTCCTCGGACTTCGGCAGTACCCGCTCCTGCAGCAGCGCCGAGTGGAGGTAGATCACGTGCGGCATCACCGTCGCGCCGAGGATCCCGACCGCGAGCAGGACCGACTCGCTGCCTGCAAACTGCGGCACGACCGCATGCTTCGCGACGGTGCCGAGCGGGGGTTTCGCATAGAAGAGCTCGCCGAGGTAGCAAACGCCGATCATGCCGACGATCGCGGCGATCACCGCCTCGAACGGCCGGAAGCCGAAGCGCTGGAGACCAAGGATCAGGAAGGCCGCGATCGCGGTGATGACTGCCGCCGGGAAGAGTGCGATCCCGAGCAGCAGGTGAAAACCGAGCGCAGCGCCCAGGAACTCCGCGAGGTCGGTCGCCATCGCGATCAGCTCGGCCTGGATCCAGAGCGCGAAGGACGTCCGGCGCGAGAATTGCTCGCGGCAGACCTCGGGCAGGTTCTTCCCGGTGGCGATCCCGAGCTTCGCCGAGAGGGTCTGGATCAGCATCGCCATCAGGTTCGCGGCGACGATCACCCAGACCAGCGTGTAGCCGAACTTCGAGCCGCCGGCGATGTTCGTCGCGAAGTTGCCCGGGTCGATGTAGGCGACGCAGGCGACGAATGCCGGGCCGAGGAAGGGGAGGATGCGGAAGCTGCCGCGGCGCTCGCCACGGAGCACGCGGCCAGCGTCGTACGCGGTGCGCGCCGTGGCGTTCATCAAGCTGAGTGTAGCGAGAAGTTAGGTGCGCCTAAACTTTGCGACGCGAAGTTCTGGCAGGTTGCGGTGCCGTTCGTCCAGGTCGAAGCCGTAGCCGACGAAGTATTCGTCCGGGACGACGAAGCCGACGTACCGGACGGGGAGATCGTCGACGAGCCGGCGGTAGGGACGGTCGAGCAGGGTCGCAATCGCGAGAGAGGCGGGCCGGCGAAGCGCGAGCAGCTTGCGCAGGTAGTTCAGCGTCAAGCCGGTGTCGACGACGTCCTCGACGATGAGCACGTGACGGCCCTCAATCGGGCCATTCAAGTCCTTCAGCAACCTCACCCGCTCGTGGCCGCCCGGGACCGCGCCGCCATAGCCCGCGAGCTCGACAAAATCGAGCTCGTGGAGTGACGGGATCGCGCGCGAGAGGTCGGCGACGAAGAACAACGAGCCCTTGAGTGGCGCAACGAGCAGGAGGTCGAGGCCGGCGTAATCGACGGCGATCTGGGCGCCCAATTCGCTGACGCGCGTCTGGATCTCCTCTGCGGAGAAGTAGGTCTCGCCGACGCGCAGGTCGTCAGCTAGACGATTGACCGATAAATCGCTCAATCGTCTAACACGCTCGGTCGGCGAGCCGACCGAGCGTTTGGCGCCGGCGCCCGTCGGTCCCGACCTCTCCCTTGCTCCTCACGCGAGGGCCGACGAGCGCGCTTCGGCGCGTTCGTGTAGATGATTGGCCGGATTTTCGGGCCAATCATCTAGTGGGCGAGGTCGAGCCTGAATCGCTGGGCCAGGCGCTCGATGTCGCGCCGATAGAAGAGCTTGATCCGGACGTCGGGGTAGCGCTCACGGAGTTTGCGCAACTTGCGGTTCTTTCGGGTCACGAGGGCCTGCTTCATCACCGTTACCTCGACGTAGAGATCCTGCTCCGGCAGGTAGAAGTCGGGCGTGAAGGCCAACGTGACGCGGCCGTCCTCGGCTTCCTCGAGCGCGAACGTCCGCGGTTCGTACTCCCACGCAACCCCGTAAAAGTCCAGCAGGCGGGCACATTCGCGCTCCGCGTCGTTCGCGAAGCGGGGTGTCTTCGCGCTTCGGGCTGGCTCTACCGCCACTCGACCGAAAGTAGCAACGAGAGCGGATGCCGCGCCGAGGCGTCGATTGCGATGCTGTCCAAATCCGATTCCGGCGGACGCTGGCTCTTGGACCCTCGAATCGATGCCGCGCGTCGCCGAGTGACCTGCTATAGGACCGCGGACCGATGGGGCGCCTGCGACTCATTCCGCAGAAGCAGGAGTTCTTCGACCTCTACTCCCGCGCCTCCGCGAACACCGTCGAGATCTCGCGTCTCCTCGTCGAGCTACTCGAGCGGTTCCCGGCCGAGGACGGCAGCCTGATCGCGCAAATCAAGGAGCGCGAGCACGAAGGCGACGACCTGACCCACGCGGTGGTCGATCTGCTCAACCGCACCTTCGTGACGCCGTTCGACCGCGACGACATGTACCGGCTTGCGGGCGCGATCGACGATGTCTGTGACCACGTCGACGAAGCGGCGGACAACCTCGGCACCTACGGGATCGAGCGGGTCCCCGGCAAAGCTGTCGAGCAGGCGCGGGTGATCCACCAGGCGGCGCGGAACCTCGACGCCGCGGTTCAACGTCTGGAGGGCTTCAAGGATTCGCAGCCGCAGCTGATCGAGCTCCGGCGTCTCGAAGACGAGGGCGACCGCCTGGTCCGAGACGCCGTCGCGGAGCTCTTCAACACCGTCAAGGACCCGATCGTGATCATCCGCTGGAAGGACATCCACGAGCGGTTGGAAGATGCCGTCGACGCGCTCGAGAACGCGGCGGATGTGCTCGAGGCGATTCTCGTCAAAAACCGCTGAAAATGCTGCGCATCTTCAGCGGGGCTAGTTTGTCCCGTCGCTTCGCCCGGGCGACCCGATGAACGCAGAATTGGTCTGGGTCGTGGTCGTCGTTGCGCTCGGCTTCGACTTCACGAACGGGTTCCACGACACCGCCAATGCCGTCGCGACCTCGGTCTCGACCCGCGCGCTCTCGCCCCGTGCGGCCGTCTTCGTAGCGGCGGTCGCGAATCTCGCCGGCGCCTTTGTCACAACGGCGGTCGCGAAAACAGTCGGCAAAGGAATCATCGACACGGGCCTTGCGACCGAGAAGACCGTGCTGGCTGCGCTACTCGGCGCGATCGCGTGGAACCTCCTCACGTGGTGGCGCGGCCTGCCGTCGAGCTCGTCACACGCGTTGATCGGCGGCCTGATCGGCGCCGCGCTCGTCCAGTCGGGGTCGAAGGGGGTCGAATGGCACGGCGTCGTGCACAAGGTTGCCTTCCCGGCCCTGGCGTCGCCCGCGCTTGGTTTTGCAGGCGCCTTCGTGCTGCTGCTGGTCATCTACTGGGTCTTCGTCTGGCTCACTCCCGGGGTCGCCAACCGCGGCTTTCGGATCGGGCAACTCGCCTCGGGGACTTGGGTCGCGTTCACGCACGGGGCCAACGACGCGCAGAAGACCATGGGCGTGATCGCGCTCGCGCTTTTCGAGGCTCACAAGATCGACCATTTCTACATTCCGGTCTGGGTGATCGTCTCGGCCGGCCTCGCGATCGGCGCCGGCACGTATGTCGGCGGCTGGCGGATCATGCGGACGCTCGGACAGCGAATCTTCTCAATGGAGCCGGCGAGCGGTTTTGCGGCCCAGGTTTCCGGGGGCACCGTGATCTACCTCGCCACGCATTTTGGCTACCCGGTCTCAACCACTCATGTCGTCTCGGGCTCGGTGATGGGCGCCGGGGCGACCAAGCGGCTTTCTGCCGTGCGGTGGGGCGTCGCCGGCAATATCGTCTTCGCATGGCTGCTGACGATCCCGGCGGCGGCGCTCGTCGCCGCGGCGCTCTACTGGCCGGTGGAAGGACTGTTCTAGCCCGGATTGAGGAGGGCTCGGCGAAACGCAGCGTCCCGCCGAGCCCTCCTAAACTTCCGGCGATGAAGATCGCGCACATCTCGGACATCCATTGCGGCGAGGTTCATTTCGTGCCCGGGCTGATGGAGCGGGCGATCAACGAGATCAACGACCAACAGCCGGACATCGTCGTCTGCTCTGGCGACCTGACGGCGATGGGGTTCAAGCACGAGTACCTGCAGGCGAAGGCGTATCTCGACCGGCTCGAGTGCGACAGCGTGGTCGTCATCCCCGGCAACCACGACTCCCGCAACGTCGGCTACATCCATTTCGAGGAATTGTTCGGGTCGCGCAACCAGGTCGTCCGCAACGATTTTGTAACTATCGTCGCGGTCGACTCGACGGAGCCCGACCTCGACCACGGGCAGATCGGCCGCGGCCGCTACCGCTGGATCGAGGAGCAATTCGCCGAGAGTGAGGCCGAGTTGCGGATCTTCGTCCTCCACCACCACCTGCTGCCGATCCCGGGCACGGGACGCGAGCGCAACATCGTCTACGACGCGGGCGACGCGATCGAGTGCCTGCAGCGTTCCGGCGTCGACATCGTCCTCTCCGGACACAAGCACGTTCCGTATGCGTGGCGGCTCGAGGATCTCTTCGTGATCAACGCGGGCACGGTCTCGTCGCAGCGCCTTCGCGGCAAGACTCGCCCCTGTTACAACCTGATCGAGATCACCGACCACCACGTGGACGTCTGGCGCAAGTACCCGTTCCACGGGCAGGAGAAGATCATCCAGTTCTCGACCGAGACACGCTCGTTCGAGAAGTACACGGCGCGAATCGAGGGCGAGGTGACCTCGCCGCGATGAGGACCTTGGCCTTGATCGACGGCGAGCACTATCCGTCGACAGTGCGGGACGCGCTGGCCGAGCTGCCGTACGAGTTCGTCGGCGCGTTCATGGCCGGCGGGACGGAGAAGCTCCGCGGCGACGCCGACTACGGCGTCCCGCTCCACGACGATCTCGAGGAGGCGCTCCGCGAGCTGGAGCCGGAGCTCGTGCTTGACCTGTCGGACGAGCCCGTACTGGGGCCCGCGGCGCGGTTCCGGGTCGCCAGTCGGGTGCTCGCGGCCGGGATCCCTTACGCCGGGGCGGACTTCCGGCTCGAGCCGCCCGAGCTCGAAGCCTTTCCGTTGCCTTCGCTGGCGGTCTTCGCGACCGGCAAGCGCGTCGGCAAGACCGCCGTGTCCGCGCACACCGGGCGGCTGCTCTCGCGCGATCGCGACGTCATTGCGGTCGCGATGGGGCGCGGCGGGCCCGAGACGCCCGAGGTGGCCGAGTCGCCGCCGAGCCTCGAGGAGCTGCTCGCGCTCTCGCGCGCAGGCAGTCACGCGGCGTCCGACTACCTCGAGATCGCAGCGGTCGCCGGCCTCGTCACGATCGGCTGCCGGCGCTGCGGCGGCGGGCTGGCCGGGGCCGTCGCGACCTCGAACGTCCAGGCCGGTGCAGAGCTGGCGTTGCAGCGCGGCGCCGACTTCGTCGTCTTCGACGGCAGCGGCGCGGCGATTCCGCCCGTCGCGACCGGCAAGCGCGTGCTCGTGACGAGCGCCTTCGACCCTCCGGCGCTCGTCACCGGCTATCTGAACGCGTACCGCATCCTGCTCGCCGACCTCGTTCTCGTGACGATGGCGGATGCGTCGACCCCGCACGAGGCGCTGGCGGAGGCGATCGGCGAAGTGAAGCCCGAGGTTCCCGTGATCGCCGTCGGCTTCCGGCCGAGGCCGCTCGCGCCGATCGACGGGAAGCGTGTCGCGTACTTCACGACCGCCGCACCCTCGGCTCATGAGTGGCTCGCCGCCGCTCTGGCCGGATACGGGGCGGAGGTCGTCCACGTCTCCGGGAACCTCGCCGACAGGCCGGCGCTCCAGCGGGAGTTGGAGACCGTCGACGCCGACGTCTACCTGACGGAGATCAAGGCGGCCGGGATCGACGTAGTCGCCGAGGCCGGCGCGAAGCGAGGCGTCGAGATCGTTCTCGCCGCAAACGACGTCGTCCACTGTCCCGGGCAGCCGGAGCTCGAGCCCGCGCTCCTGGCGCTCGCCGACGCGGCGCGGGTGGAGCCGGTGGGCACGTGAGCGTCGCTCGCCTTCGGCTCACTCCCGTGGGGGAAACCCTGTTTCCCCCACGACCCCCCTTCTCCATAGATGCGGGGGAACCTCCCACTCGCTCCGCGCTGGTTTCCCCCTCCCCTGCTCACAGGCCAGAGGCTGGCCCGTGAGCGAGCGGCGTCACCGCGAGCCGCTGCCGCTCGGCGGCGAGGATGGCCTGCCGTTCTCGAAGGGTCTGCTCGCGCGGGCCGTAATCGCAACCGGTGTCCCGGCCGAGAAGGCGTACGAGCTGGCGCTGACGGCCGAGGCCGACCTGGTTGCCGCGGGAGGCCGCGCCTCCTCGCTCGAGCGGCTGCAGGAGCTGGCCGTCGGGATGTGGGGGGAAGACGAGGGCGCTCAGGTGATCAGGCGGCTGCGCCTTTTCAGCCGGCTCGACGACCTTGACCTGCCGGTCGTCCTGCTGATCGGCGGCGCGACCGGCACGGGCAAGTCCACCGTGGCGACCGAGATCGCCTACCGGCTTGGAATCACCCGCGTCACCTCGACCGACTTCGTCCGCCAGACGATGCGCGCCTTCTTCTCCCAGGACTTCATGCCGGCGATCCACTACTCGAGCTTCGAGGCGGGAGCCTCGCAGGACGACGATGACGCGGACCGCGTCCTGCACGGCTTCCTCGCTCAGACCCGCAACGTGCTCGTCGGCGTCCGAGCCGCGATCGAGCGGGTCATGCAGGAAGGCTGGTCGATGGTGCTCGAGGGTGTTCACCTCGTCCCGGGCATGGTCTCGGCGGACATCGAAGGAGCGCTCGTCGTCCAGTTCGTGCTGGCGATCGACGACGTCGAGGCGCACGCGAGCCACTTCTGGCTGCGCGATTCCGCTTCGGGGAGCGCGCGGCCGTTCGAGCGGTACCTCGACTCGCTCGGCGACATCCGCGAGATCCAGGACTACATCGTCGGGCGGGCCGAGAAGGCGGGCGTGCCTGTGATCGAGAACGGCAACATCGAGGTCGCCATTGCGCAGGCGATGGAGCTCGTGCTCGAGACTCTGGCCAATGTCCCACAATTAACCGATGTGTCGCGGCCTTAGGGGGATTAGCGGTCGCCCGAGTGAATCGGGCGACCTCTGGAACGGCATCGCAAGCGAAGCCGCAGGCGCCGAGCAGTTCGAGAAGGTCGGATGACCGAAACGGCACCGATCCGGCAGCGCGAGGGGTCCGCACTCGACCGCTACTGCCTCTGCGAGAGCTACGCGCGCGCGACCGAGCGCGCCGCGCTGGCGGGCGCGCGCTGGCTCGGGCGGGCCGACCAGGAGGGCGCCGAACGCGATTCCGCGGAGGCGATGCGATCCGCGCTCGAGCACCTGCCGATCGACGGGCAGGTCGTGATCGGCGCCGGTGCGGACGAAGACGAGACGCTCGCGCGGGGGCAGCGTGTGGGGGCCGGAGGCGAGCAGGTCGATCTCGCGCTCGACCCGCTGGAGGGACGCGGTATCGTCGCTCGGGGCGGGGGAGGGGCCATGTCGATGATCGCGGTCGGCGAGCCGGGATCACTGCAAACCCTGCCCGACATGTACATGCGGAAGCTGGCCGTCGGCCCTCGCGCCCGCGCCGCGATCGACCTGCGCCTTCCGGTCGCCGAGAACATCCGCGGGATCGCGGAGGCCTTCGGGCGAAGCGTCAACGATGTGACGACGATCGTGCTCGACCGGCCGCGGCACCACGACCTGATCGAGGAGATCCGAGCCGCGGGCGCCCGGATCAAGCTGATCCAGGACGGAGACGTGACGGCGTCCATCTCGGCGGCGATTCGCGGCACCAACGATCACCTGGCGATCGGGATCGGCGGCACCCGGCAAGCGGTGATGGCGGCTGCCGCGCTCCGCTGCCTCGGCGGCGAGCTGCAGGCTCAGCTCTGGCCGACGACGCGAACGGAGATCGAAGAGGCGCGTGAATACGGGATCGAGGACCTCGAGAAGATCTTCACCATGGACGACCTCTCGCCCGGCGAGGTGATCGTGGCGGCGACAGGCGTCTCCAACGGCGACCTGCTCCGCGGCGTCCGCTTCCTCGCCGATTCGGCGCGCACGCACTCGCTCGTCATGTGCACGCGCTGCAACTGGGTGCGGTTCGTGGACGGCATCCACTTCTTCGCCCGTGAGCGCCGCGAGGAAGTGCGGCTGCTCGGTTAGCGCCCCATCAAACATGGCGGCATTACTGGACGGGGCGCTAGGCTGGACCTGATGACTACGAAGGAACAGGTCGTCGACGCCCTGCGCGCCGTCGAGGACCCCGAGCTCGGGATGGACATCGTCGAGCTCGGCCTGCTCTACGACGTCGAGGTCGAGGGCCCCAAGGTCAAGGTGATCCATACGCTGACCTCGATGGGCTGCCCGGTCGGGCCGATGATTCAGGAGAACATCGATCAGATCGCGCGCTCGATGCCCGAGGTCGAGGACGTCGAGGTCGAGCTGACGTGGGACCCGCCGTGGTCGCCAGAGAAGATGTCCGACGACGCGAAGTTCATTCTTGGCTTTGGCTAGCGGTTTGCGGGCCTAGCGGCGCCGGTCTTTACCCGCGCTTTGGCACGGCTTGACCGCGGCGATCGATGCTCGAGGCGACACCAACCGAAAGGAGTCGTCATGAAGTCATCGTTCGTCATCCTCGCCATTGCCGTCGCGGTCGTCGGTGTCGCCGCTGCCACCTCGGCGCCGTCCCGATCCGCGGCCGCACCGGCCGCCAAGCAGAGCTGCACGTTCGCGACCCTCCCGCGCGCCACTCCGGCGGGTCAGCAGTCGCTCTACGGGCACATCACCTCCCTCACTCGCAGGGGCAGCCACTACGTGCTCCGCTTCGACCCCGCCTGGCTCCTCAGCGGCGTGACGGCCAGCCGCGCCGCGCTCGCAGACACCGGGTCGGCAGACGTGCCGAACGACACGTACACGCGCGACGAGACGCACAAGCTGTTGACGTTTCTCGTCCCCGCGGGCGCGCACGTAACTGTCCTCACGCACGCGACGTGCTCGACCAAGACCACTGTGGCAAAGCTCGCGAAGTCGACGACGTCCCGCCGTCGCTTCTGGATTCGCGTCCGGATCGACACGGTCCAGTCCGTCGACGAGCAGTACCACCCGTAGGCGCAACAGCGGCGACGCCCGCCTCGCCCCGAGGCGGGCGATCGTCCGTCAGGGGCGCCGCTGCACCGGCGGCGGACCGGCGTCGCTGCCGATCCATGGAACCGTGGCGCCACGAATGGAAGCCGCGGTCAGCTGCGTCACCGGGGCCAGGGCCGAGCCGGACATTGTCCGGGGTCTGGCCCCGGGCAATGT
>Ga0066709_100005393_pt1 | contig 10513 bp, 15 predicted proteins | sample GraSoiAngelo_158_FD_79665 | JGI IMG/M metagenome (GOLD analysis project Ga0066709, IMG submission 79665) | Grasslands soil microbial communities from the Angelo Coastal Reserve, California, USA - 14_1009_16_30cm | ecosystem: Environmental > Terrestrial > Soil > Grasslands | place: USA... | reverse complement strand
GGCCGGCCGGCTTCCGGGAGCCGTGCTGCGCGATCGCCCGGACCGCCTCGTCCGTGAGCTCACTCAGATATTCCGCCTTCCAATAGTTCTGGTGACCGGGCGGGTTCGCCGCATCGAGCTGCCGTTGAAGATCCACGTAGGCCATCGGACGAACCAGGTCGAGCTCCGGGGGGCCGAACTCGCGAAGGGGCCCGAGGGCGGAATCGGCGTGCTCCGGGTCGCCGGTGTAGCAGACGCCGATCGTCACGACCGGCCGGCCCTGCAGCCGCTCGGGCACGTGGGGCGCGATCGGCGCCGTGATGAAGAAGAGGATGGCCGAGAGCTCGTCGGGGATCTCCAGGGTCCACTCGGCGAAGAACCGCACTACCTCCTCCGCTCGATCGGCGAGGTGCCACACCATGCCGCCAACGGCGTAGTCGAGCGGATGGAGCCGGTACTCGAACGAGGTGACCACCCCGAAGTTCCCCCCGCCGCCTCGGATCCCGAAGAAAAGGTCCTCGTTCTGGTCAGCGCTCGCGGTGAGGATCCAGCCATCCGCCGTGACCACATCGGCGGAAACGAGATGGTCGCACGTGTTACCGAACCTCCGGGACAGCCACGAGATCCCTCCGCCTAACGTGAACCCGGCGATCCCGGTCGTGGATTGGATCCCCCCGCGCACGATGAGATCGAAGGCCTGTTCCTCGCGGTCCAGGTCTCCCCACAGCACGCCCGGCTCGGCGCGGGCGATCCGGGCCATCGGGTCGACCCTGATGCCCTTCATCCCCGAGAGGTCGAGCACGATGCCGTCGTCGCACACGGCGTTCCCTGCAACGTTGTGGCCACCGCCTCGAACCGCCACCGCGAGGCCGTTTTCACCAGCGAACCTCACGGCATCGATCACATCCGCGACTCCCGCACAGCGTGCGATGAGAGCGGGATGCTTGTCGATCATGCCGTTCCAGATGCTCCGAGCCTCATCGTAGGAGGGGTCTTCGGGGTGGACGAGCGATCCACGGAAACGCTCCGCCAGCCCGGTCGTATCGAGGGTGGTCGCCATCTCGCATCACCTCACGGGGGAACGTAGGGGCGGCCGGGCCCGGGCGGCAAGCTCGAGACCCGGAACGCAGGCGCGGGCTTGAGGTCTGTGCCGGCACAGAGATCGGTTCGCCACCAGACAGGCCTCGCGCGCCGGGGCGCGTGGACTGTAGCCACCGCGCTCGATCGAGGCCGAGTGGCGCTAGTTCGGGATGCGCATACCGCTGCTCTCAAGCCCGGGCCGGGAGCCCGCCCTCCGATCCCGGCGATCTCGGCTCTGGCCTTGTTCGCCCACAGACCCGCGCCGAGCTGCTCGAAGATCTCCAACGACCGAGCGAGCACATCTCGCGCCGGCCGCCACGTCTTCGCCCGCCGGAGCGATCGCCCCGCGCGAGCAATGTCCTATCCCCCCGCGACCGCCTTCAGGAAGTCGAGGTTGTCGGCCACGTTCACATGGACGCCACGATGAACCTGTGGCCTTTCCCCTCTAGCTCGCGACCGTTCCGCCTGAGATAGGTTCCCAACCGTGCGCGTCCACCTTCCCCTTCGAAGGACGCTCGTTGCTGCTGGTCTCAGCGTTCTGGTAGCCGTCGCCGCCATCAGCGGGAGGGATGCCCTCGTCTCGCGCCGACGAGTGCCCCCTCAGATCACGATCAGCGTTCGGGTGCGAGGCGCCACCCTCCAGGTCCCGCCGGGGACAACGTTCGGAGACGTCATCCGTCTCCAAGGCCTGCGCCCGAGGGCAGGGAGGTTGTTCGACGTCGATGGGAACGTGATCGCCGGCCACAGGGATCCAGGCGCGCTGTTGCTCGACGGACGCCACTCTTCCCTCAAGACGCCGCTCGCTCCCGGTGACCGGATCAGGGTCGTCGACGGCACCGACCGGACCGAGGCAACCACCACGGGTCGAGTACACGAACGGTCGTGGGCCCCAGGCGATCCAGAGTTCTCCCTGTCCGTGGCTCGCCACGACGAGGTGATCACCCGGGGAGCGATCAGCGGCGAGGTGGCTGGCATAAGCTTCGTACCGACCGGCCGGGCCAAGACACCCAGAACGGTGGCGCTCACCTTCGATGACGGCCCGTCGCCGACGTATACCCCGCAGATCCTCCGGTTGCTGCGTCGCGACCGCGTTCCCGCGACCTTCTTCGTGATCGGGGAGCTCGCCCAGCGCTACCCGAACCTCGTGCGCGCGGAGCTCCGATCGGGCATGAGCGTTGGGAACCACTCCTGGGACCACCCCGAAAGTCCGCCCTTCGTGGACCTGGAACCTGCGCGCGTGCGTTCGGAGATCTCAACGACGAACGCTGAGTTGGCACGCTTAGGTGACCACGTGCACCTGTTCCGGCCGCCGGGTGGCAGCTTCGATCCCTCACTGGTCGCCGTCACTCAGGCACAGGGCTTGCGCGTGGTGCTGTGGGATGTTGACCCTCGAGACTGGGCCCCGGGAGCGAGCGCGAGGCAGATCGCGCGAGCGGTCCTGGAAAGCGTCAAACCCGGAGCGGTCGTCGAACTGCATGACGGAGGGGGCGATCGGTCCGCGACGGTCGCGGCACTCCCGAAGATCATCCGCGGGATCCGCAGCATGGGCCTGCGCCTTCGAGCGATCCGTTGAGCGACCTCTCCCTTCGGGTGATGCTGGGCGAGGCGTTACCTGCAGCTCCCTGCCTGCGTCCACGGAAAGGGAGCCCACTGAAGTGGGCTCCATTCCGGTCGCATCCGCGCTACGACGACCTGTCAAGGCGACGAGGACACGCAGGTGTAGCGGCGGTGGGCCCTTCCCTGAGGAAGGACCGTCCTGGTCCCTGAGGGTCGGCCTAAGCGCATCTTGTTTACTCCGCGCTCACCTTCGGGAGAGACACCGGGTCGAGGTCGAACGGGTTGGGCGCGGCATCGGGTTGGGCGCGGCATCAACTCCAAGCCTCGGTACGAGCGCCGGAGATCAGATCTATGCGGGGGTCCCTCCGTCAACCCGGCCCCTCCCTAGGGAAGGCGGGCTGTTTCCACTAGTACCCACAGGTTAAGCGGGGTAGTACCCACAGCAGGTCAGAGGCCTGTTCGGGTTCTCCCAGACTTCCGCGAGGCACCGGGCTGTTTCTTGGGCGCGCGGGACCTACGCCAAGAGCAGCCTCCCGACCGAAAGCGAGTAGTAGACGACGTAGGCGCCGGACGCGAGGAGCAAGGCAGCGCCGATCCCGGATACCAGGGGCCCGGCCCCGTGAACCCGAGCGAAGATGCCCCAGCTCACGACCGCTGCCGCGAGGGTAAGAACGCCGAGCACCGTTGCCATCCCCAGCCCGTACAGGGCGAACGCCACGACGGCGCTCCCGCGACCTGCTGCCGCCACGGCGGTGCCCAGGAGTGCGAGGAACAGGGGCAGCGCGCATCCGAGCGATGCGAGCCCGTAGGCGAGCCCGAACGCCGCGTACCCGCGGAGCCCCGATCCCGCGGCGCTCGGTCCCAGGCGGTCCGCCAGACGTTCCGGCAGGCCGGCCCCGAAAGACCCTCCGGCGAGGAAGACGCCGCCCGCGATGATCAGGAGGACCCCAACGCCGAGGCCCACCCAAGGGAGCGAACGGACGATGACGGATGAACCCAGCTCGAACACCCCGCCGATCACGCCGAAGAGCCCCGTGAACGCGCCCGCGACGACGACGCTCACGAGGAGCGCTCTCTTCGTCCGGGCCGAGCGGCTCGCGCGGGTCCGCTCGTCGTAGAGGTACAGCCCGAGATAGGCGGGGATCAACGCGAACCCGCAGGGGTTGAACGCAGCTACCGCGCCCAGGAGGAACGCGTAGGTCCACCAAAGCCGGCTCCCGGCCCCGTTCGCGACATCAGCGACGGTCGAGGACAGGTGGGCAACGAGGATCACCGGGGTACCGCCGGTCGGATCCGCCATGAGCCCGGCCGTCACGGCCAAGGCGAGCACGGCGAGGGTCGTCGCCGCGACCACCCAGATGCACGTTCGGGAGATGCGCGGTTGGCGTGCCGGAACGGCGGATCCAACCGTCACGGCGGTGAGGTCCCGCCGCGAAGGAGCGATCCGATCGCCTGCTCGAGTGCGGAGCTCTGTCCGATGATCGAGCCACCGGAGCTGACGAGGGGACCGGGGATGGATGTCCAACGCGCTTCCGGCCCATACAAGAAGTACACATCCCAAGCCGGAGCCGAGCTCTTCACCACGTTCTCGGCGAACCAATCGCTCGTGACCGCGCCGCCGTCCCAGAACTGGTCGACCCGCGGGTCGGGAAGGACCCGTTGGGAAAGATCAGCCGCTTGCTGGTTCCCTCCGAGGAACGGCACCCACACGGCGTACACGCGGAGGTTCGCGGTGGGGTTCTGCTCCAGGATCTTCGACTGCACCCAACTGGCGCCAGCGAGACACGTCGTTCAGGTGGGCGATACCAACACGATCAACCGCACTGCGCCCGCATCCTGGTTGAACCGGTTCTGCAGGTCCGAGACGTTCGAGAGCTCGGTCACCTTGGACGTGGCGACGGGTCCTCCGGCGTCGTGAGACGAACACGTCGTCGATAGCAGCGCGAGCGCGATCAGCACGAGCAGCAGACCGGAATGCCCCCGGACACTGCGGCGGGTCTGCCTGCACTCAGCCATCGGGACCATCCTGGCCATGGCGCTCCCCCGTTCACGCGGCGCAGCACGAGAGCATCTCGACGCCGGTCATGAAGCTCTGCGCCGTCAGTTTGATGCCCTCCGACATGGTGAGATACGGCGCCCACGTCCCCGCGAGATCGGAGACGGTGAGCCCGAACTTCACCGCGTACACGCCCGCCAAGATCGCGTCGCCAGCATCGTCGGCAAGCGCATGGACCCCAAGCACTTTCCCGGTCCGTCGGTCCGCCACGATCTTGAAGAGGCCGCGTGTGTCGAGGTTGACCCGGGCTCGTGGGACGTGACGCAGTTCGACGACCCGGCACTCGCACTCGTACCCGGCCTCTTGAGCCTGCTCGTCGGTGAGCCCGACCGCAGCGATGTTCGGAGTGGTGAAGGTGACGCGCGGAAGGCCCGTGTAGTCCAGGGTCTGGTTGGCGTCGGCGATCGCGTTCTGCGCCGCGATGGTCCCTTGTGCCGCGGCCACGTAAACGAATTGCGGGGCGCCCGTGACGTCGCCCGCCGCGAAGATGTTGGGGTTCGTCGTTCGGAGTGTCTCATCCAGCACGAGCCCGCCTCGATCGTTGAGCTCCACTGCGGCGTCGGCGAGTTCGAGGCCGTCGAGGACCGGTCGGCGCCCGGTTGCGACGAGGATCTCGGCCGCCTCGAACGTGATCTCGCTCCCGCCCGCGCGGGCGATGACCCTCTTCGGAGGACCACCTTCGACGCGGGTCACCTCCGCGGAGGTCACGACCTGGGTCCCATCGTCTCGGAGGATCCGCGTCATCTCCTCTGAGATCTCGGGCTCCTCCACCGGCGCGATCCGGTCGAGCGCTTCGACGATCCGTGACCCTCGAGCCGAGGTTCGCGAACACCTGCCCGAGTTCGAGCCCGATGTAGTTGCCGCCGATGACGACGAGCGACTCGGGAAGCTCGAGGAGCTCCATGGCCGTGGTGGACGTGAGATACCCCGACCGGTCGAGTCCTTGGATGGGCGGCGCCCAGGGCGCGGACCCGGTGGCGATCACGAAGCGCCGTGCGCGGAGCTCGCGGCCACGGATGTCTACGCGGTCCGGTGCAGTGAACCGCGCGTGGCCGTAGATGAGCTCGAACCCGTAGCGCTTGGCGAGATCGACGTACTTCTCCTGTCGGAGCCCATCGACCAATTCGGCCTTCTTCCCGATGAGTGACTTCATGTCGACCTCGCCCTGGGACGTCGTGACCCCGGCGAACGGATGATCGCCGGCTGCCCTGTACACGTGGGAGGCGGCGAGAAGGTGCTTGGAGGGGATGCAGCCGACGTTGACGCACGTACCGCCGACGGTGCCCTTCTCGATGAGGGCCACGCGAGCTCCCAGCGAGGTCGCCCGGATCGCGGCCGCGAACGCCGCACTGCCGGCGCCGATCACTGCGAGGTCATGGTCGAAGGTATCCACGTTCTTATCCCTCCTCGTCGTCCATGAGCGGTCGCCACTCCATGACGCCGAGATCGGTCCCTTCCTCCAGTGAGACCGCGCGCCCAGCCACCCCGTGATCCTCGCCCCAGCGGTCGGCTGAGGAGCGGTCCTCGAAGAGGTTCACGTTCGGGCACCAGTCCTCGTTCGGCCGGCTGCAACACGACTGATCGGCGAGGAACAGCACCGCCTCCGAGCCGACCGGTCGACCCTCTCGAACAGAACATGGATCGCCGCCCCGGTCGACGGAGAACGGGCCGCGATCACCCCGTCGGCGCCGAGCGCCCCGAGGATCCCCAGCGCGTCGTAGGCGCAGTTCGTCCAGCGTGGATCGAAGCCGACCAGGATGTGATGGGCCGTGGGTTCGGTGCTCAACCCGGCCGCGGCCGTGACCCGTCCTTGCTCATCGGTTCGCACACGACCGGCCTCGACCAAGTCGTCGACCGCCGTTCTGATCGAAGCCGCGGGGATGCCGAGGTCCGTCGCCGATGCGGGATCCCACGGTCGACCCGTGGCGAGGATCTCCACGAAGGCGGTCTTCCGTACGAGCCGATCCGCCTCGGTCAACGGTGTCATCCCCTCGCCCGGAGATGTCTGCTCTGGATCAACGGTCATAGATCTCCTCCCGTGGTCTCAGATCCACTCTGGGCCGATCCGTTGGCACGACGCGAGGTGATCGCAGTTCGGCTCGGCGAGCGATGAGGCGAGCTCGAGAAGGCTCAAGACGCGCTCGTCCGAGATCCGGTACACGACGCTTCGGCCGCGGCGCTCCGACTCCACGAACCTGCACCACCGCAAGCACGCGAGGTGGTTCGAGATCCGACTCTGCGGCGCCCCGAGCAGCTCCACGAGCTCGGAGACGGTGCGCTCGCGTCCGACCAGTGCCTCGACGATCCGGAGCCGGGTCGGGTCCCCAAGCACCCGGAAGTATCGAGAGAGCGCCTCGGGATCCGTGATCGCGCGTCGCAGGGTGCCGGCACGAACGCTCATCGGACGTCCTCCGCGAGCGACGGGAAGTTCCGGGCGTTGACGAGCCGTCCCAACTCGAAGGCGTCCGTGAGGAACAGCAGGAAGGTCCCCGGATGCTCAGCGGTCCACGACTCGCCGGCTTCTTCCGACGTGAAGAAGTGCACGAAATGACAGAAGGTCTGGATGACGTCGGCGTCGAAGTCGGTGCTGGGGAGGAGGAACGACACGACGGCATGGGGATGCGAGGTCTCGCGGATGCCATCAGGCTGCACGACGAGTGCGATCGTCTCCTTGGTCGCGGGGCAGGTGGACTCCACACGGACCGCGGCGCCGAGGATGCCCGGAAGGAAGAGCGTGTCCCAGGCGCACCAGGCGAAGAGCCGCCGACCCTCGACCTCGATGGCGTGCGTGGGGACGAGCTCGGTGATCGTGAGGCCCCAGAAACCGACGACGCCGCCGGCCGGGCTGCGGAACACGCCCGGCCACGAAGCAAGGAGGTGCTCGGTCAGCTCGACGCTCTCGCCTGCCCGTTCGGCGATCTCATGAGGCGGAGCGGCGGTGCCTTCTGAAAGGCGCCGATAGGTCGCGATCGCAACGTGGCGGGCAGGTCCGTCGAAATCGGGCTCTGCCTTCGCGACCGCATCGGCCAGCACCTCGAGTCGGTCGTGTTCGGTCTGCATCGGTCCTCCAGGGTGCGATGAAGTATCAGGTTTTCCTGTTTATATCGCGGAGCAGAGGATACGGCAAGAGAGGGAGCGCGTTGAGAGACCGGTTTGCCACTGCGCAGATGAGCAGCCCTTCACTCACCGCCGCCCGAGCAACGCGGACTCCGGGGAACCGCCTACCCGAGGCCCGCCACCCTGAGCGCTTCATCTCGGTCTCGGCACGCATGGATCGCGACGATCCGTCCTTCGTGCACCGTGAGCGCGTCGTAGTTCCGATCGTCGGCCCTCCCGACCCGGTAGGCGTCGATCCCTGGGGTCCTCACGACCACGACAACTCGGTCCCCGTTGCCGATCACGTCCTCGAGCTCCGACGTCAGGCCTCGCCCTGCTTGGCGTTCCAGAGCGGTCTGATCTCCTGCCGCCCGTGGCAGACGTGCGGTTCAGGGTCCTCGAAGCTCGGATCGAGGTAGGTCCACTCGAACTCCGGATCGATGAAGCCGAGCAGCGTCGACAGGTCGCCTCGAGCGTACGCCTCATATGCGGTGCGGACCGTCGTTGCGTTCGCGTTCTGCATCGTCTCCTCCCTCGAGGAAGCGCCGGACGCCCCGAAGGGCCGAAACCCACATCTCGAAGAGGCTGCGCTTCGCGAAGGGTCTTCTCTGAGAGTGCCATGCCCCGCGAGCAGAGGCTCGCGCGACCTTGCCAACGTAACGCCCGCGACCTACGGTGAGACCGATCGGAGATGCAGATCCCCCATCGTCTCCGCGGTCCCCCCGTGTCCCGATGCCCGTCGAGACCAGGGTTTCGTATACCCGCGGAAGAGAGAGGGGAACCATGAGGCGATGGATCGCACCGATGCTGGTCGCCGTAGCAGCGTTCGCGGCGATGCCGGCGGCTCAGGCCGCGCACAGTCCCGATACGTTCCTCCTGATGGCCCGAGGAGGAGAACACCGGCACGGCGGCCAACGGTGATCACGTCGCGGCGACGGTCGACGAGGGCGCATGGTTCGATGCGTCCCCGAAGTCCGTCTCTGCGACCGGGGAGTTCACGCACTTCGACGCCGACGGCAACGTCCGGGGAGCCGGAACGTGGACCGCCACATCGCTTATCAGCTTCGACTTCTATGGATGCCGATTCATCCCGTCGCTCGACGTCGACCTCGGCGACGACAACCTTTGCGGCGGCGCGGTGAAGATGGCCGTGATGCTCGATACGCCGATCGGTCAGTTCCCAGGGATCCTGACCGTTTTCTGCGTCGTCGGGCCGCAGGCGCCCGCGAGCCATAGACCGCCCGCCGGCGAAGGCGTAACGCTGAACGTTCCGGGAATCGTCAACTTCAGCCACACCGCGGGAGGCGACAACATCTACATCCGCATATGAGGAAATCTAGGGGGAGCCCGCCCCCCCCACTTCATCACGGTCGGGCGTTGGCGGAAATCGTGGGGTCTCGGATCCTGTCTGAATGAGCCGGCTGCTAGCTGATGAGACCCGTGGTCCGGGTTGAGTGAGGGAGCGGTGTTAAGGGCCGTCGGAAGACTTCGGGGGCTCGACTTCAACATGAAGCATCTAGAGGACGCGTCGAGTTCCACAACGTCGCTTTCGAAGAGTCGCGGCCGCCACTGCGCCTTCGACGTTCGATATCGCGATCCTGTCTTGGTCCTTATGCTGAATGGAGCACGAGGGCATGGTCGATGCCCTTGAGGGGATCGAACGGCTTCTTCGGCCCGATGGCAGCCTGATCGACATCCATCCGGTCCTCGAAGCGCCGCTCGTCGAGGTACATGGGGGCGGCCGGGTCGCGTTCGCCGAGTCCTCTCCGAGCTATGACTACGAGGAGGACCTGCGGCAAGCGGAAGACGCGCTCGCTCGGATCGTCGACCGCGGCATGTTCGTCACGGATCGCGGCCGTGAGTTCGACTTCCTCACCTATGGATCATCCGTCGCCGAGCTTCGAGACTTCATGGCAGAGGCCGGAGCGTACGACGATCGCCCCGAAGAGGATGCCGTGGTCGCTCGGAAGACTGAGCTGTATGCGCGGGTCGACGAGCTCATGAAGGCCGCCGGAGATCGAGTCGAGGTTGCCTTTCACGAGAAAGCTCGCATGGCACGACTCACACCAGTGAGGTGATGGAGCTGACGACTTTGCCGTTCGTTTCCCAGTCGTTAGGTCGTCGTCAGGGATCCCGATAGGGCGACGATCATCCTGGGGACATGAGGCTTCTCGTTTTAGCCGCGTGCCAGTCCAGGCCCATCGCCTCGAATCTCTCCACCGCCTGCCGGATCAGTCTGTTGTCGCCACGGGCAAACCCCAGCGCGCGAAGAGCGAACGGCTCAAGATACGTCTTCGGCTTCGTCCATGCCGGCGCCTCTTCTTCGATCTCAGTTCGTCGCGCCAGGGCGGTGAGCGCGTCAAGCCGCGCGATGAGTCCATCGATATCCCGAAAGCCTCCGGGGCTCCACTCGCTGAGTTTCCGCTCGACCCAAGCCAGGTCACGTCGCGCGATAGCGATCTCGATGTACATGGGGTCGAACACGTAGCTGTACCCTTCCATGCCCAGATCTTCAGCGCCACGCTCGAGGCGCCGCGCCTCCTGCTCGTTCCCAAGCTGGACGTTGGCGAGAGCACAGGCGAGCAGCGACCACACGCCGAGCGCGCAGGGAGTCGCCATGCTCGCGGCGATCGCCGGCTCCGCACGCGGCACGAGGTCGCGGACGGCCTCCCAGCGGCCTGCCGCTTGCTCCACGAGGATCAGCATCGCCACGGCGTGCAGTCGATGATGCGGCGTGAGGCTGCT
>Ga0066709_100005392_pt1 | contig 10513 bp, 8 predicted proteins | sample GraSoiAngelo_158_FD_79665 | JGI IMG/M metagenome (GOLD analysis project Ga0066709, IMG submission 79665) | Grasslands soil microbial communities from the Angelo Coastal Reserve, California, USA - 14_1009_16_30cm | ecosystem: Environmental > Terrestrial > Soil > Grasslands | place: USA... | reverse complement strand
GCAAGAGTGATAAAGAATGCCACCGTGTGTGGCCTTAGTCGCGCTGTAGAAAAAGACATTGTGACCGCTGCCCAGGCTTTGAAACATGCCGTCAAACCCAGGATACATACGGGCATTGGCACATCTGACCATCACATCAAAACCAAATTCAATTCTACAAGGGAAGAGATTTTGCAGCGGGCCATTCAATGTGTAAAATGGGCCCGGAAGTTTACGGACAACGTTGAGTTTTACGCAGAAGATGCCGGTCGCACCGACAACGACTACCTCGCCACTGTTATTGAAGCTGTGATCAATGCTGGTGCTTCCACAGTTAATATCCCTGATACCACTGGTTATTGCTTGCCGTATCAATATGGTGAAAAGATCGCCTGGCTTGTGAATCATGTTCCCAACATTGATAAGGCTGTTATTTCTTGTCATTGTCATAATGATTTGGGCCTGGCTACTGCCAATTCAATTTCCGGCGTTATCAGTGGAGCGAGGCAAATCGAGTGTACCATCAATGGTCTTGGTGAAAGAGCGGGTAACACATCACTTGAGGAGGTAGTGATGATCCTCCGGCAGCATCATGATCTCGGATATCATACCGACATTAAGCCGCAAAAACTCAACCCGATCAGCAAACTCGTGTCTGACACGATGCGGATGCCGGTTCAACCGAATAAGGCGATTGTCGGCAGTAATGCCTTTGCGCACTCTTCCGGTATTCACCAGGACGGATTTCTGAAAAATGCGATCAACTATGAGATCATCAACCCCCAAGAAGTGGGAGCCGATGGTTCAAAGATCGTACTCACAGCAAGAAGCGGTCGCAGTGCATTGGCTTATCGCTTTTTGAAGCTGGGTTATAATTATAATCGCAACGATATAGATGTCTTGTACAATGAGTTTTTAAAAGTAGCCGACGGGAAAAAAGAAGTCGAAGATGGAGATCTGCATGAATTGGCGGAAAAGTATTCGGTAGAGGTCGTATGATTATGTAACAAGCTGCAACAATTCTATTAAGCCTTTGTTGCGTCGCACTCTTGTACGTTTAGTTCTTTATTGAACAAATTATTTTCACGCAAAGCCGCAAAGGGTAAATTGCAAAGGTCGCCAAGACTTTGCGTCCTTGCGCACACTTAGCGTCTCTGCGTGAGACAATTCGAACAAAGAATTTATCAAGGAGACCATGGCAAAAACATTATTCGATAAAATTTGGGACAGACACGTTATCAAACAAATTGACGGCGGACCTTCTGTGTTGTATATCGACGAACATTTTATTCATGAAGTAACAAGTCCGCAGGCATTTGCCGGGCTAAATAAAAGAGGCATTAAAGTTTTTCGTCCCAAACAAACAGTGGCAACGGCGGACCATAATGTGCCCACATTAAATCAGCATTTGCCAATCAAAGAGGAGTTGAGTCGCCGACAGGTTGAAGCCCTGAAGAAAAATTGCGCCGAGCATGGCGTTGAACTATATGGCCTTGGACACCCGTTCCAGGGCATTGTTCATGTTATAGGGCCTGAGTTGGGTATCACACAACCCGGCATCACTATTGTGTGCGGCGACAGTCATACATCCACTCACGGCGCTTTTGGCGCCATTGCATTTGGAATCGGTACCAGCGAAGTAGAAATGGTTTTGGCCACGCAATGTGTATTGCAGACCAGACCAAAACTAATGCGGATAAATGTTGATGGTGAACTGCAAAATGGGGTGCTGAGTAAAGACATCATTCTTTACATCATCTCTCAAATTTCCGCAAGCGGGGCGACGGGGTATTTTGTAGAGTATGCCGGCGCGGCAATTCGTTCGCTCTCGATGGAAGCAAGGATGACCATTTGCAATATGAGCATTGAGATGGGAGCGAGGGGTGGAATGATCGCGCCTGACGAAACAACATTCAACTATCTAAGAGGAAGAAAATTCGTACCTCAAGGTGCTGAATGGGAAAAGAAACTCGCTGAATGGAAACAATTGTATTCTGACGGCGATGCAATTTTTGATAAGGAAATATTTATTAATGCTGCTGATATTGAACCCATGATCACCTATGGTACTAACCCGGGCATGGGAGTGGGTGTTAGTGGTCATGTTCCTTCCTTGGGCGAGATCAATGAAAAAGAAAAAGCTTCGTTCGAGAAATCACTTAACTACATGGGTCTTCAGCCCGGCGTAAATATGAAGGGGAAAAAGGTCGATTATGTTTTTATTGGTAGTTGCACCAACTCAAGAATTGAGGACTTGCGAATGGTAGCGGGATTTGTGAAAGGAAAGAAGAAAGCGAATGATGTGCAGGTATGGGTAGTTCCCGGGAGTAAGCAAGTAGAGAAGCAAGCCATAGAGGAAGGTATCGATAAAATTTTTGAAGAAGCGGGATTTCAGCTTCGGCAGCCCGGTTGCTCCGCTTGCCTGGGTATGAATGAAGATAAAATTCCGGCAGGCAAATATTGCATCAGCACCAGCAATAGAAATTTTGAGGGAAGGCAGGGCCCAAGTGCCAGGACATTTTTGGCAAGTCCGCTTACCGCTGCCCTCGCCGCCATAACAGGTGAGGTAGGCGATGTGAGGGAATACGTGAAGCCACAGCCCTCAAGAGACAAGGCACAAGAAGTTTTAAGCGAGAATTGATTTCAATGACGCGCAAAAAGAGTTTTTAGGAATTGTGATTATGTCAAAAAGTGAAAATACAAATCTAAGTTCCCCTTTTATGGGGACAGTGGGCTTTCGTTCAACGGTAGTTCCGCTCAATATAGAAAATGTGGACACTGATCAGATCATTCCGGCACGCTTTCTCAAGGCAACGAGTAGGGAAGGCTTCGGAAAAAATTTATTTCGTGATTGGAGATATAGCAACGATGATGAGAAGCAACCAAAACCGGATTTTGTATTGAATGATCCAGCTTATTCAGGCAAAATTTTAGTGGCTGCAAAAAATTTTGGCTGTGGCTCCTCAAGAGAACATGCGGCCTGGGCCATAAAAGATGCGGGCTTTGATGTTGTGGTGAGTAGTTTTTTTGCGGATATCTTTAAGAACAACGCGTTGAACAATTTCCTGCTGCCTGTGCAAGTCAGTGAGGATTTTTTGAAAAAGATTTTTGAGGCCGTTCAAAAGGACGCAAAGGCAGAGGTAGAAATAAATCTCGAAGAACAAAATATAAAAATCATTCCAACAGGTGAGCAGGAAGCGTTTGAGATCAATGCGTATAAAAAAACCTGCCTGTTAAATGGATATGATGATATTGACTATTTATTAAGTATCAAACCGGAAATAGAAGAATTCGAACACCACTATGAATAAAAATATTGTAGTTATAGAAGGCGATGGCATCGGGCCCGAGGTAACCAGGCAGTCACTCAAAGTACTGAATGCAGTGTCAGATAAATTTAACCACGAATTTGAGTACAGATATTGTCTCATGGGTGCAGATGCTATTGATAAAACAGGGAATCCGTTACCTGATGAAACCATTGAAGCCTGTTTGAACAGCGACGCAATTCTTTTCGGCGCTATCGGTCATCCGAAGTACGACAATGATCCGTCTGCCAAAGTAAGGCCGGAACAAGGATTGCTCAAGCTAAGGAGGTCTCTGCAATTGTTTGCCAACATCCGACCTGTGAGCACGTACCCTTCTTTACATCATTTGTCACCCCTGAAAAACAAAAATCTCGAAGATGTTGATTTCATCATCTTCCGTGAGCTAACAGGCGGAATTTATTTTGGGAAAAAAGAATTAAGTGAAGATGGCGAACAGGCGACTGATGAGTGCATTTACACAAAGGCTGAAATTGAGAGGGTAGCACATCTTGCTTTTCAGACGGCGCTAAAACCTGGAAGAAGGAAAAAACTAACGCTTGTCGACAAGGCGAATGTTCTGGAAACCTCAAGACTTTGGAGGAAAACGGTACAGCAGGTTTCGAAGCAATATTCCGGTGTTAAAGTGGATTTCATGTTTGTTGACAATGCGGCTATGCAGATTATTCAGAACCCAAGGCAGTTTGATGTGATACTCACTGAAAATATGTTTGGAGACATTATCAGTGACGAAGCCAGTGTATTGAGCGGTTCATTAGGTATGTTGCCCTCTGCTTCGGTCGGCACGGGTACTACATTGTTTGAACCTATTCATGGTTCTTATCCGCAAGCTGCCGGCAAGGACATTGCAAATCCTTTGGGATCTATTTTATCAGCGGCTATGATGCTGGAGTATCTTGGAATGCCAAAGGAAGCAAATGTGGTTCGTGAAGCCGTCAATTGGACGTTGGAAAATTCATTCGTTACCAAGGACCTTGACCCGGTCAATTTTTACTTCACGTCTACTATCGGTGAGTTGATCACGGATTACGTGAATGGTAAAATCCCGGCCTCCGTGAAAAAAGAGAATATTGAATTGAGGAAATCGACGATAATATGAGCCCGATTTTAAATCCTTCCCCAGAGGAAGGAGTTACCAAGGGCCCCAAAGCTGAGATTGGATTTGTTGATAGTTGACTTGGAAGATTTACAGTTTGGCTCTGTGTTGAAGTGCCGCTCCTTCTCTTTTGGAGAAGGAGACGGAGGATGAGGCCACAAAATAAAGTTGCTTGCTCAGTTCTTTTTTTGAAGCAGCGGGTGTATATTTACAAGACGTACATCCCTTCATGAATAGAAGAACACATAATATCACTCCCATAATAGGCACAATTATTATTGTGGTCGTGATTATTATATCTTCTCTAAATGGAGGTGGTGTCTAAGTCTAACTAAAAACAAGAAAATAATACGACCCGCCTCCGACCGGCGGGTTTCTTTTTGTAAGACTAAAAACTACGAATGAATTACTACGACGATAACACGATCGTTTATTTAGATGACAGGTTTATAAAAGCCACTGAAGCAAAGGTTGATCTATATACTCAATCATTGCACTATGGCTATTCTGTCTTTGAAGGTATTCGCTCGTATAAAACGTTCACCGGGGACACTAAAATCTTCAAAGCAAAGGAACATTATGAGCGGTTACGAATTTCTGCCGATACTTTAAATATCCCATTTGATTACACCGTTGAACAATTAATCGATACAACATATGAAGTATTAAGGCTAAATAATTTGCAGGACGCTTACATCCGTCCGCTGGTTTATAGCCCGGCAAACATGAGCTTTAACATGAACACCGAATCACATTTGGTAATTGAAGTTTGGGAAATGCCATTGTTTTTTGGTGACAAATTATTGCGAGTAATGACCTCGTCGTTTGAGCGTCCTAATCCAAAAGCTTTTAAGATTCATGCAAAGGCAGCTGGTCATTATGTGAATTCAATTTTAGCGAGCCAGGAAGCAAAGGCAAATGGCTATGATGAAGCGTTGCTCCTCGATATAAATGGAAATGTAGCAGAAGGTACCGGGGCCAACGTCTTTTTTGAAAAGGATAAAGTGCTTTATACGCCTGCGAAAGGAAATATTCTGGCGGGGATCACGAGAGCGACTGTGATCGAAATCTGCAATGAATTAGATATTCCTGTTGTTGAAGAGTTTTTTAAACCAGAACAAATGCGGGGAGCAGATAGTTGTTTTTACTGCGGCACCGCTGCCGAGATCGTTGGCCTGGCATCACTCGACGATGTTCCATTCAAAATAAAATGGGAAGACTCATTGGGTGCTGCGATACAGAAGAATTATAAAGATCTGGTCCGCGAGAAAATTGATCCAGATATAAATATCATTGCTGAACCAAGCTCGGTAGAATTTCTGGAAGCTGAAGTGAGTGACGCTTTGACTTTGCTCAGGGTAACCTCCAACGGAAGCTGAATAAAGAACAAAAGACGGAAACATAAAAAATAATGGCTGAACTTAACAGATATTCAAAAACAATTACGCAGGATGTAACTCAACCAGCTGCACAGGCTATGCTATATGGGATCGGGTTGACCGATGACGATCTCACTAAGGCGCAGGTTGGGATTGTGAGCATGGGTTGGGATGGCAACACGTGTAATATGCATTTGAATGAGCTGGCCAAAATTGTGAAGCAATCTGTTTGGGACAACGACCTCGTTGGATTAGTGTTTAATACGATTGGTGTGAGTGACGGCATCAGTATGGGCACGGAAGGCATGCGGTATTCCTTGGTGAGCCGGGATATTATTGCCGATTCAATTGAAGCGGTGTGTGGCGCACAATATTATGATGCATTGATCGCCGTGCCGGGTTGTGATAAAAATATGCCTGGTTCCGTCATTGCAATGGGAAGATTGAATCGTCCCGCGATCATGGTGTACGGCGGTACGATCGCAGCGGGCCGCTACAAGGGGGAGGATCTAAATATCGTATCTGCATTTGAAGCACTTGGGAAAAAAATCGCAGGGCAACTAAACGATGAAGATTTTAAGTGCATCGTGCAGCATTCTTGTCCGGGCGCCGGCGCTTGCGGAGGAATGTACACTGCCAATACAATGGCCAGTGCGATTGAGGCATTGGGAATGAGCCTGCCTTTTTCATCATCTAATCCTGCCTTGAGCGACGAAAAAAGAAAGGAGTGTGAAGCTGCAGGAAAAGCGATCCGGATTCAATTGGAAAAAAATATCAGGCCATCGGACATAATGACGAGAAAGGCATTTGAAAATGCAATTACCGTAGTAATGGTGCTGGGAGGTTCAACTAATGCTGTGTTGCATCTGATCGCAATGGCAAAAAGTGTGGGCGTGGAAGTGACCCAGGATGATTTTCAGAAGATCAGTAACAGGGTCCCCGTGCTTGCTGATTTTAAACCGAGTGGAAAATACTTGATGCATGATCTTCATCAGCACGGCGGTGTGCCAGCGGTGATGAAATATTTATTGAAAAATGGATTGCTGTTCGGCGATTGTCTGACAGTAACAGGAAAAACGATTGCAGAAAATTTAGAAGGGGTACCTGAACTCAATTTTGAGTCGCAAAAAATTATTCAGCCATTAGAAAAACCGTTGAAAGCAACGGGTCATTTGCAGATCCTGTATGGAAATCTGGCTGCTGGTGGCAGTGTAGCCAAGATCTCAGGAAAAGAAGGCGAAAAGTTTGAAGGATCTGCAAGAGTGTTTGAGGGAGAATTTGAATTGATCAATGGGATCAATTCGGGAAAGATAAAAGCGGGTGATGTAGTGGTGATAAGATATGTAGGACCCAAGGGTGCACCCGGAATGCCTGAAATGCTAAAACCTACGTCTGCCATTATTGGCGCGGGGTTAGGAAATTCTATTGCATTGATCACGGACGGAAGATTTAGTGGTGGCACACATGGATTTGTTGTGGGTCATATTACACCCGAAGCTTACGATGGCGGCTTGATAGCCTTGGTGAAAGATGGCGATATCATAGAGATCGACGCATCGAAAAATACAATTACGCTAAGAATAAATGACAAGGAGATTACAGAAAGGAAAAATAATTGGAAACAACCGGTATTAAAAGCAAAAAAGGGGATCCTGTTTAAATATGCAAAGCAGGTGAAGACGGCAGCCGAAGGATGTGTAACAGACGAATGAGAGGCGTGCGCCGCCTCAGCGCGGAACTTCGGTCAAGTAGTATTTAATTTATTTGATTAATCAACTAGAAGAAAATGGATACACTACAAAAAATAAAAGCGACTTCAAAGGAACAGGAAGCTTCGAAGTTACCCCTTCAGGCGACGGTTAACATTTCAGGAAGTGAAGCGGTGATGAGGGCGATGGTTTCCGAGAAAGTGCACACTATTTTTGGATATCCTGGCGGCGCCATTATGCCTATCTATGATGCTTTGTATGATTATGCTGACAGATTGCAACACATTCTTGTTCGCCATGAACAGGGAGCGATTCATGCAGCTCAGGGATATGCCAGAACATCGGGAAAAGTAGGAGTGGTGTTTGCAACGAGCGGACCTGGTGCCACCAATCTCGTTACTGGCTTAGCGGATGCAATGATCGACAGCACGCCGGTGGTTTGCATCACGGGACAGGTGTACGCACACCTTCTTGGAACGGATGCTTTCCAGGAAACAGATGTGATGAATATAACGACGCCTGTTACAAAGTGGAATTATCAGGTAACGGATGCTACCGAGATCCCGTCAGTTTTAGCAAAGGCATTTTACATTGCAAAAAGCGGTAGACCCGGTCCTGTTGTGATCGACATTACCAAGAATGCTCAATTGCAAAAATTTGACTACGCCGGATACAAAAGATCCGATCATATCAGGAGTTATCGTCCAAAACCGATTGTCCGCAAAAAATTCATTGAAGAAGCTGCCGAGCTCATTAACGCGGCCGAAAAACCTTTTGTGATTTTTGGGCAGGGTGTAATTCTCGGCCGGGCGGAAAAAGAATTCAAGAAATTTATCGAGAAGGGTGGCCTGCCTACTGCCTGGACTATTCTCGGCATGAGCGCAATTCCGACCGACCATCCGCTTGCTGTCGGAATGTTGGGAATGCACGGCAATTACGGTCCGAATGTGCTAACCAATGAATGCGACGTATTGATAGCCGTCGGCATGCGCTTTGATGATCGTGTGACCGGGCGACTCGACAAGTATGCAAAACAAGCCAAGGTTATTCATCTCGATATAGATCCGGCTGAGATTGATAAGAATGTAAAGGCAACGGTGCCGGTCTGGGGTGATTGCAAAGAAACATTGCCTATGCTCACTGAGCTAATCGAGCAAAAAACTTACCCTAACTGGTTGCAGCGTTTTCGCGAATATCAAAAAGAAGAGGAGGAGTCTTGTATCGTTCCCGAATTAAATCCCACAGGGGAAACCCTGACAATGGGTGAGGTGATAAAATTGCTCAACGAACTTACTAAAGGCGACGCCATTATTGTTACGGATGTTGGGCAGCACCAGATGGTGACTTGCCGCTATGCAAAATTCAATCAAACAAAGAGCAATATCACTTCCGGTGGGTTGGGTACCATGGGATTTGCATTGCCTGCAGCCGTAGGTGCTAAATTCGGTGCGCCGGAGAGAAAAGTTGTCGCAGTGATCGGCGATGGAGGTTTTCAAATGACGATTCAGGAACTTGGAACTATCATGCAAAGTCAGGTGGACGTGAAGCTGATCATAATGAATAATAACTTCCTCGGCATGGTAAGACAGTGGCAGCAACTTTTTCATGAAAAAAGATATTCTTTTGTGGATATCAGCAGCCCCGATTTTGTGCAGGTAGCAAATGGGTATCATATTGACGGGCGCCGGGTTTCAAAAAGAGAGGAGCTGGGAGTAGCATTGAAGGATATGCTGGATCACAAAGGTCCGTATTTGCTCGAAGTAATGGTTGGAAAGGAAAATAATGTGTTTCCAATGGTGCCGCAAGGATGTAGTGTAGCCGAGATAAGATTGAAGTAAAAAAGAGCTAAACAAATGACCGATACTATTTTCTTAGAGATGCCGGTGCAATATGAAATCATTGTGCAAGCAACAAAAAAATTGGATTTCAAAATGGCTTCTGATATGCAAACGGGAAGCCTGTTGAAAACATTAGCTGCTTCCAAGCCATCCGGAAGAATATTGGAATTAGGGACAGGAACTGGTTTAGCTACATCATGGATCATTGATGGTATGGACGATAAAACACAATTGATCACTATAGAGAATAATGGGTTGCTTCTTGATATAGCGAGGGAAGCGCTTCAAGACCGGAGAGTCGAATTTATTTTGGCTGATGGTTACGAGTGGATTCAAAATTATTCGGGAGAAAAATTCGATTTAGTTTTTGCAGACGCCATGCCTGGTAAATACGATCTGTTGGAAGAAACAATAGCTCTTGTTAAAGCCGGAGGTCTATATATTGTTGATGATATGCTGCCTCAGCCGAATTGGCCAGGTGGTCATTCTGAAAAAGTAAAAACATTTATTACAGACCTTGAGAAGCGAAAAGATGTGACTCTTACGAAATTAAATTGGTCCACAGGACTTATTATTGTGACTAAACTTAAATAGAGGATTTAACTAATTGCGAAATAAACCGAATTAGATATGAACAAGCAGGAATATACAATTACAGTCTATACAGAAAACCAGGTTGGTTTGCTGAATCGTATTGCAATTATTTTTTCAAGAAGAAAAATTAATATTGACAGCCTGAACACTTCGCCCTCGGAGGTAGAGGGCGTTCACCGATTTACGATTGTGATCAATGAAACGGAAGACGTGGTGAGGAAACTTTGCCGCCAGATCGAAAAGCAAGTAGAAGTGTTGAAGGCCTACTATAATACAAATGACGAAATCGTGTGGCAAGAGTTAGCTATGTATAAGGTGCCAACCGACATTATAGCCGAAAAAGTAAAGGTGGAACGATTGCTCCGAGAATATGGAGCCAGGGCTGTTGCCATACGCACAGACTATATCGTGTTTGAAACGAGTGGCCACCGGGAAGAGATTGATGCACTGATAAAAGCATTGGAACCCTATGGACTTATCGAGTTTGTCAGGAGTGCAAGAGTAGCCATCATAAAAACAAGTCATGGCTTCCATGAAAAATTAAAAGAGTTTGAATATCGGGAGCCGAGTGAGGAAGTTGCAGAGAATGAAT
>Ga0066709_100005388_pt1 | contig 10514 bp, 8 predicted proteins | sample GraSoiAngelo_158_FD_79665 | JGI IMG/M metagenome (GOLD analysis project Ga0066709, IMG submission 79665) | Grasslands soil microbial communities from the Angelo Coastal Reserve, California, USA - 14_1009_16_30cm | ecosystem: Environmental > Terrestrial > Soil > Grasslands | place: USA... | reverse complement strand
GAGGTGCTTCATTCCGACGCCACGAGCGCCGGCACGTCTCGTGTATCCCTGTCTCCAGCAGCGCAGTTTGCGGCGATGATTCCTGAAGGTCTTCGGGGAGGATATATCCGGATTACAGCGAATCTACCGATCCAGGTACTCGGCAGCATCGGCACGCAGGATCTGAAGATGCTTTCCCAACTGCCAGCTATTTCTCCAAGCGATGGTCCGCCGCCTGCGCTCACCGCCCTGCCCCGCGATCTCACGCCCGCCGAACACAAGGTCATCGACTCGGCGAATGCCTTCTCGCTGGCGCTCTGGGCCAAGATCAATGCAGCGCAGCGCACATCGAACGTCTTTGTCTCGCCCCTGAGCGCATCATTCTCTCTCGGCATGACGCTCAACGGCGCGGCGAATCAGACCTTCCAGGAGATGCGCTCGGCGCTGCAGTTCGGCGGCAGCACCGAGCAAGAGATCAATGACGGGTACCAGTCCCTCATCGCGCTGTTGACCGGACTCGATCCTGCGGTGAAGACCGGGATCGCGAACTCCATCTGGTATCGCGATGGCTTTCCCTTCACGCAGAGCTTCCTCAACGTCAGCAAGCAGTACTTCGACGCCGAGGTCCGCGGGCTGAACTTCGCCGACCAGGCCGCCTCGCTGGCGGCGATCAATGGATGGGTGGACAGCAAGACGAATCACAAGATCCCGTCGATTCTCGATAACATCAACCCGGAAGACGTCATGTTCCTGATCAACGCCATCTACTTCAACGGCAACTGGCGTGAGAAGTTCAACCCGGCTGAAACGCGCGAAGCATTGTTCCACGCCGCCGATGGGACCACGCAGCCCATGTCGCTCATGCACCGTCAAGCCAAGATGTCCTACCTGGAATCCGCGACGTACCAGGCCGTCGATCTCCCGTACGGCAACTCCGCATTCACGATGACCGTCGTGCTGCCAAAGGAGGGCACCGACGTCGAGAGCCTCGCGGCTTCGCTCACGCCCTCCACGTTGCAGTCACTGACTACTGGGCTGCATACCGAGGATCCGCAGTACTGGGTGGATGTGGATCTCTCGCTCCCCAAGCTCAGGCTCAGCTATGAACGCACGCTCAACGACGACCTCAAGGCCCTTGGCGTGACCTCGGCGTTCGTGCCTGACGGCGCCGACTTCACCCGCATGTCACCCAGGGGGAAAAACCTCTACATCTCATTCGTGAAGCAGAAAACATTCATCGACATCCACGAAGAGGGCACGGAGGCAGCGGCGGTCACGGCAACCGGCATTGGTGCGACGTCGGTCCCGCCACCCCCAAAGGTTATGCGCGTTGACCGGCCCTACATCTTCGTGATCCGAGAACGGCTTTCCGGCACCCTGCTCTTTATGGGAAAGATCGCCCGGATGCCGAGTTGATCTCCATTCGGATCTCCGGAAAGGCGGCTCCTCCTAAAGAAGTAGAATCGTTCTTTCAACACCATCCGGTGGGGTGGTCACTCCACTCGATTAATCGCAATCAAGGCGGGATCGCCAATAATCTGAATCCTTCCCTTGCACTAGGAACCGTGGGACTCCAACCCGTTTCCGTTTCAAACTTGCGATTGGAAACGCGCTGGCTCCGGGTCAAAAACATCGCGTGCTTGCCTGCCAGCACCCGCAACAATACGGTGGGTGGGCGCACTAACCACGTGCGACCGACGGTAAGGGCGAGCGTCGATGCGAGCTCCCGCCGTTGGAGCGGCTCATCATCGACCACATCGTAAATCCCTGAGGACGCCTTGGAGATTGCGTCTACGATGGCAACGGCGGCGTCATCCACCCAGATGAGAGGCTGGTATGCATTCGAGCGCCCGAAAAGCATGGCCACGCCATACCGTGCTATTCGGAGCATCTCCCGTGTGCTCGAAGCCGTTGGCCCATAAAAGCCTCCCATTCTCAGAACCACGCCGCGATTCCCGGCTCTAGTGAACCGCTCGACTTCCGCTTCGGCGTTTAGCGATGACTACAGAATGGGCGAAGGGTCAGGCGGCGGTGCGACATCCACCCGGGCCGATCCCCGGTCAGGATAGACGAATACGATGCCCGGATACACAAATGTCGACACACGCAAGTCCAGGGCGACATCGACAAGATTCCGGGTACCCTCTGTCCGTATCCGATCGTTGTCGCGCCAGGCTTCCCATCGTCTGGCCTTCTTCGGCGGAGGTATTCGCGTGGCGAGGTGGAGGATGGCATCGCAGTCCCTAATGGCAGCTTGCAGCGATGTTGGATCAAACAGGCTTGCTTGGACCGGCTCTGCACCCGCTTCTCGAAGACGCAACGCATTGCCGGAATTCCTCGCAAGCGCGCGCACCCGGTAACCACAATCGACCAACAGCCGCACGACCGGTCTGCCTAGCACTCCGGTGGCGCCTGTGATGAACACGTTCATAATCTCAAGGAACTAACTCCCACGTTAGATGAAACACAAAGACACAAAGGCACGAAGCCACAAAGAAAGGCCGCTTTTGAAGGTTATTTATGCGGCCTTTCTTTGTGGCTTCGTGCCTTTGTGTCTTTGTGTTTCATATGAATATAGTGGCTAGTGACACCTTATCGCCTTGCGCCGTGCTGTGGGCGCGGCGACGCGAGTATCAGCGAGATCATCTGGGAGGCTTGGCCGCGCGTCAGCCCTTCAGGCACGGGGATGCTCTTACGCGCCAACAGTTGTTTTTGCTTCTCCGTCGGCGTCTCAGTTCGCCAACGGGCGGACTGTCGCACCAGCAGGGCCGCGTCCGGGCGCTCGTCAAGCACGAACTGATCCGCAATTTTGATCGCACTGATGAGGCTTGGGGCGCGGTGGAGAAGCGTTGCGCCGTTGCGCAGCGTGACGTGCTTCACTTCCCACGCATCGAGCAAGTTCGGCTCGACGAGCAGCCATTCGCTATCCGGCAGGCTCAAACGGTAGCCGCCGGGCGCGGCACACCACGTGTTTTGGGTATGGCCCGCAAGTTCGTCCGGTGGATCGAAATTGAAAAACTCGATCCGTTCAGCGGCAACCTTGATGTCTTCCGGCGTGTGAATGCGTGATGTGTCGATCCATGGCTGGGTACGGCTGATGCGCTCGATCTCTTGCTCGATCTCCAGCGCGTCGCCGCCATTGAGACTCATGTTCAGAGGAAGGTTGAACAAGCTGTGCAAGCCGGGCAGTTGGTGCGTTTGCGAGTTGTCGGCGACATCAATGACCGTGAGGTCCGCCTTATCGCGATGCAGCCGCGTGCCGCGCCCGATCATCTGCGCATAGAGCAGCTTCGATCGTGTCGGCCGCGCCATGATCACGCAGTCGATGCGCGGCTCATCAAAACCTTCCGTCAGCAAGTTGCAGTTGGTGAGGACATCGATCTCGCCCGCGGCGAAGCGGGCGAGCGTGGTTCGGCGGTTGTACTTCGGCAGCTCACCCCAGACCGCCTCCGCACGGATGCCCGCATTGGCGAAGGCTTGACTCACATTCTTGGCATGCGCCACGTCGACGCAGAAAACGATCGCCCGCCTCCCATCGGCGAGCTCGCGGTATGCTTTGACCAACAAGTTGTTGCGGGGCGGTGTGTCCACGACGCGCGCCAGATGGCTTTCGACGAAGTCGCCATGGCGCACCTTCACGTCGTCCAACCACAGATCGGTATCCACGCGCCAGCCTCGGATCGGAGAAAGGTAGCCGTCGGCGATCATCTCGCGCAGATCGCGCGCATAACAAACCTCCTCGAAGACTTCGCCGAGCCCCTGATGGTCGCCGCGCCGGGGCGTTGCCGTGAAGCCAACCAGGTAGCGCGAGGCCCCTGACAGAAACAGGCCGAAGTGATCGAAAATTCGACGGTAGCTTGGCGCTACGGCGTGGTGCGCCTCGTCGACGACGATGATGGAGAAGTCATCGGGTCGAAGTTCCGACAATCGCGCGCCATCGCCCCGGGCAAGAGTTGGGACGGACGCCACAACCACCTTCGCATCGGCTGACGCCCGGGCGCCGGCCTGCTCAATCTCCACCTTCAATCCGGGGTCGATCGAGCGAAACTTGTCCTGCGCCTGACGTAGCAGTTCCTCCCGATGAGCGAGTACGAGCAGCCGCTTCCTCATCTTGAGCACGCCCGGGAAATGCGCAAACACAACGGTCTTGCCCGTGCCTGTGGGCAACGAAACAATCACGCGGCGTTTGCCGGCTTTGTAGGCCTCCCGCACGCGCACCAGGGCCTCGGCCTGATACGGACGCAGATTGAGCATGACACCAGTTTCCACTTGAGGCCGGCTGGCAGAAACTCGATCTTCAAAGACATCTACAGCCCGTTCCGACGGTGTTCCGAAACGGGCTGCATCTTTTGGAATCATTGAATCGGGGCGAGAGGATTTGAACCTCCGACCCCCTGGTCCCGAACCAGGTGCTCTAGCCAGGCTGAGCCACGCCCCGATCAGAAAGAACTCCGTATATTAGCACGAATCTACTGTAGCGGCGGTCCGCGAAGCGCAAGCGCGATAGCGCGCAGCCTCAAAAAAATAGACCGCCGCTACAGTACAGTCGGGACGGGTTGCATCGTTTGGATAGGGTATGGTAAGTTCCGGCCTCAGCGTCATGAGTGAGGCGGAAGATCTCTGAATGGCGTCTGGCGTCGGGTCCCCGATATCGTTGAGGGCGAACCCGCAAATTTCAAACCGAGCGGGAAGGCCTTCGGCGGCTGCACACCGTCGATAGTGAACGAAAGCAAATACAAGTCAGACGTGTAGTGAATCCGTGGGGATAAGTCGTAACGGTGGATACGCTCGCAATTCAACAATAATATTGCTGATGGCAATTACCGCCATCGTGTTGGGTTGTAGCCAGCCCAACGTTACTCCAATTCAAAAAAGTACATCCGACCCGTATCAGGCGCGCCGGTGGAGTTCGCCCGTCTTTACTCCAGCGCACGATTCGTTCGCAAGCGCCGCTAAACATTTTCTAGGCATCCGGCCGGCACTCCCGCAGCCACTGGAATTTCCTCACATGATCCACACGCCCGATTTGGGCCTCGACTGCGACTACTGTCATTCCGGTGTGAATAGGGGAGCCGTGGCCGGTATTCCAAGCATTAATATCTGCATGGGATGCCACGAGCAGGTTGTCACGGGCGATCCTCGGATCACACAACTTGCCGACTATGCGAAAAAGGGTCAGGACCTGCACTGGCAGCGGGTCTACGGATTTCTCGAAGAATCTCATGTTCGGTTTAACCACGCGCCGCATGTACAGGCCGGCGTCGAATGCTCCGCCTGCCACGGTGATTTGACGTCCATGACGGTGGCGGAGAGGGTTGTGGATCACACGATGGGCTTTTGCGTCGATTGTCACAAGTCGAGACAGGCGTCGATCGACTGTCTCACCTGTCACTACTAATATGGATCGCCGTCAATTCATAAAAGCCACAGCGCTCACCGGCAGCAGCCTCACGCTGGCCAGTTGCGGCAATCCGGAATACCATCTGATTCGCTTCGTCCCCGAGGACAGAATGACACCGGGCGTTTCCGTCTGGAAGCCGGGGATTTGTCCGCTTTGCTCCGCTGGTTGTGGATTGACGGTGCGCGTCATGGAAGGGGAGGCGGAGGTCATCCGCAACAATCAGCGGGGCGTGACGAAGATGGGTCTCGCCAAGAAGCTCGAGGGCAATCCCGTTCATCCGATCAACCAGGGAAAGCTATGCGCGCGCGGCCAGGCCGGGATTCAGGTGACGTACCATCCGGATCGAATCGGGCATCCACTCAAACGTGCCGGGGCGCGCGGCGCCGGCCAGTTTCAAGAGGTGAGTTGGGACGAAGCTTTGTCCGAGTTCATCTCCCGGCTGGATGCGCTGGCGGAAGCGAACGATCAGAAGTCGCTGGCGTTTTTGACGCGTCCTCAAAAAGGATTACGCGGCCAGCTCATTCGAGAGTTTGCGGCGCGATTCGGCGCCGGCCCGCCAATATCACCTGAGTTCTTTAGTGAAGATGTATTGCGCCGGGCCAATGCGCTGAGTTTTGGGAAAGAGCAGCTCCCGAGTTTCGATTTCGCAGAGTCGCGATACCTGATGGCATTTGGCGCCGACTTCCTTGGCTCATGGAATTCGCCGGTCTCCCAAAGTATCGCGTATGGGCAAATGCGGCAGGGACGGCCCGGTGTGCGTGGGAAGTTCGTGCAAATCGAATCACGGATGTCGCAGACCGGAGCCAATGCCGACGAATGGGTTGCCATCAAGCCAGGATTTGACGGCCTGCTGGCGTTAGGCTTGGCCCACGTCATCATGAAAGCCGGACTCCGGCGGCCCGAAGTGGCCGGCCGCGCGGGCAGTCTTATCGAAGGATGGTCGACTGGGCTGGAAGGCTACGCCCCTGAAGAAGTCGAAAAGCAGACCGGCGTTGCCGCCGCGCGGATTGAACGGCTGGCGCGCGAGTTAGCCCAACGGCCGCCATCGCTAGCTTTGATCGGCGGATCTCCCCTGGCGCACACGAATGGTCTATTTAGCGCGCTCGCGGTGAACGCGCTGAACGCTCTGATGGGCAGCGTGAACAGACCGGGCGGCATGTTTTTCACACCTCAGGTGAACCTCACGCCGTTTCGAGCGGGAGCGGCCGAGAGCGAGCCGCCGCGATCCTTCGAAAAAATCGCCGCGGACATCCTTTTGGCCGATCGCTCACCAATCCAAATACTCCTGATGGATAGCGCAAATCCCGTTTTTTCCACGCCGCGAGCGTGGAAGGTGCGTGAAGCTTTAATGAAGGTTCCCTTCATTGCCAGTTTCGGTAATTTTCTGGACGAAACGAGCGTGCTTTCGGATTTGATTCTCCCGGATCACTCCTTCTTGGAATCGTGGGTTGAAGGCACACCTGAAGCTGGATCCCGGCTCGCCGTAGCGAGTGTTGCGCCACCGGTAATGCGGCCGCTTCACGAAACCCGTGCCATGCCCGACGTACTCCTTGAAGCTAGCCGGCGGCTGAAGCGGCCGCTCAACCCTGCGTTTCCTTGGCAGAACTTTCAAGAGATGCTTCGTGCCGCCTTTGAAACGTTGCCTGCGCCACAACCGGGAACCTCAGCCGGCACTGTCTGGGACGCCGTGCAGAAGCAAGGCGGCTGGTGGGGCGAAGCGCCGCGCGGCAGTCAGGCTTCAGCGCGGTCACAGACCGCGCCTACAGCTAGCGTTGCGTTTGTGGCGCCGCAGTTCGATGGCGATGCGAGCGAATATCCGTTTCATTTTCTGCCTTACGCGTCACAGGCGTTTTATGACGGATCCCTGGCCCACTTGCCCTGGCTGCAGGAACTACCCGATCCGCTGTCAAGCGCGATGTGGAGTTCTTGGGTTGAGATCAATCCGCAAACGGCCGCACGGTTGCAGATTCGACAGGGCGACCTGGTGGAGATCGCGTCGCGGCAGGGTGCCATACGCGTTGCCGCCTTTGTGTCGCCAGGCATTGCTCCGGATGTGGTCGCGATGCCTGTCGGCCAGGGACATGAGACATACACCCGCTATGCCAGCGCCCGCGGCGAAAACCCAATCCAGATTCTTGCGCCGATGGTGGAGCCGGAAACCGGATCTTTGGCATGGGCTGCCACGCGCGTGCGGATTTCGAAAGCCGGGAATAATGATGGCCGTCTGATTCTGTTTGCCGGCTCGTTGACGGAATATCGTCCGGAAGACGATCACAGGTAACGATATGAGCAACCACAAAGACACGAAGACACAAAGAAGGGCAACATCGAAGAATCTCGACTTGCGGTCTTTCTTTGTGTCTTCGTGTCTTTGTGGTGCTTACCCTTTTAGCTGAGGAACCGTATGGCACATCGATGGGGAATGGCTGTGGATCTGGACCGCTGCACAGGCTGCGAAGCTTGCGTCACAGCGTGCCGCGCCGAGAACAATATTTCCACTGCCGGGCCGGACCAGGCGGCACGAGGCCGGGCCAAGCACTGGATTCGGGTGGAGCGGTACTACGAGGGCGAGTTCCCTGATGTCCGTGTGAAATTCAGACCGGTTTTGTGCCAGCAGTGCGACGCAGCGCCGTGCGAACCCGTGTGTCCAACCTACGCAAGTCATCACACCGAAGAGGGTCTCAACGCGCAGGTCTATAACCGCTGCATCGGGACCAGGTACTGCGCCAACGCCTGCCCCTACAACGTTCGGTTCTTCAACTTCGCCAATCCGGTGTGGGACACGCCATTGAACCTTCAGTTGAATCCCGATGTTTCGGTCCGGGGAGTGGGTGTCATGGAAAAATGCACGTTCTGCGTGCAACGGATCAACGCAGGAAAGACTCTGGCTAAGGCGGAAAAGCGTGAGGTTCGTGATGGCGAGATCCAGCCGGCTTGCGCACAGGCTTGCCCAACGACGGCAATCGTTTTTGGCGACTTGAATGATCCTGAAAGCGCGGTTTCGCGTCTTTCCCGCTCAACTCGAGGAACGAAGTTGCTCGAAGATGTCGGCGCCAAGCCCAAGATCACTTATCTGCTGCGGCAGTCCTAATGAATCTGGAAGAAAAAAACAAGATCAACGACGATCTTCTGCGGCCCGTATTCCAGACTTCGCGATGGTTCTACGTCATTGTCGTTCTCCTGGGCGTCATCGTCCTGGCCGGACTCGGATCATGGCTCTATCAGATGTGGTTCGGTTTGGTGGTGGCGGGGATCAAGTGGCCGGTCTACTGGGCGTTCTACGTCACAAACTTCGTGTTCTGGATCGGTATCAGCCATGCCGGCACGTTGATCTCGGCAATTCTACGGCTTGTGAATGCAACATGGCGGCGGCCGGTCACACGGTGCGCCGAAGTGATCACGGTCTTTGCGTTGATGATTGGCGCGATGTTTCCAATCATCCACCTGGGCCGTCCATGGCTGTTTTTCTGGCTCATGCCCTATCCCAGCGAGCGGCAGATTTGGCCGAATTTCCGCTCGCCGTTGGTCTGGGACTTCTTTGCCATCTCGACCTATCTAACGGGAAGCACTTTTTTTCTTCTGCTGCCGGCTATTCCGGACTTCGCGCTCATACGCGACCGGACCACCGGTCTGCGGAGAAAGATTTACGGCGCGCTCGCTCTGGGATGGCAGGGAACAACGAAGCAGTGGCACAGGCTGGAGTCGGCCATGCAGATCATGGCCATCGCGATCGTGCCCGTCGCGATATCGGTACACACGATCGTATCGTTCGACTTCGCGATGGCGCCTGTACCGATGTGGCATTCGACGATTTTCGGGCCGTACTTCGTGGCTGGCGCCATCTTCAGCGGAATTGCCGCTCTCATACTGGCGATGGCCGTGCTGCGCAAGGTTTTGCATCTTGAACGTTATCTGCACCCCGTGCATTTTCAGAATCTGGGAAAGCTCTTGCTGATGATGAGCCTGCTCTGGGGTTACTTTACGTTTGCTGAACGCCTCACCGTATGGTACGGAAACGAGCCCTCCGAAATGGCTGTATTCTGGTCGACGCAGACGGGTGCTTACGCCCCGCTATTCTGGACGATGGTGTTCTGCAATTTCGTCATTCCGTTTCCGCTTTTGGCGATTCGCCGACTGCGGACGATCGCCGGGACAGTCATTGCATCGTCCACGATCATCGCGGGCATGTGGCTGGAGCGATTCCTGATCATTGTGCCCTCGTTGGCCAACAAGAATCTGCCGTACAGTTGGGGCTTCTATCGTCCACGGCCGGTCGAGATCATGATCACGATTGCGACGTTTGCCGCGATGGCGCTTCTGTACACGCTGTTTTCAAAGGCCGTACCGCTAATCTCGATCTGGGAACTAAAAGCCGGCGCGCATCCGCGGCCCGTCCTCAAGCCTCAGATGGAGGAGGAAGTCGAAGGTCTCTGGGGGACCCGGTCGTGAGAGCGCTCTATGCTTTGTATTCCGATCCTGACACGGCACAGCGTGCCGTCGACAGCTTGCGCCGGGCCGGCGTGGCCGATCGCCAGATAACCGTCATTTCCTCCGAGCCATTCGAAGAGTATGAGTTCAGCCATCGAGACAAGCCGACCTGGATATTCTGGATTGCTGCCAGTGGAGGTGCACTCGGGCTGGTGTTGGGTTACTTGTTGGCCTCAGGTACACAACGGGCGTGGCCCTTAAGTACAGGAGGCATGCCGATTGTTGCGATGTGGCCGAATATCATTATCATGTTCGAACTCACGATGCTGGGAGCGATTCTAGCGACCGTCAGCAGTCTATTCATGACAACGAAACTCCCCACCACCAAATCGAGACTTTACGATACCGAGGTCTCTAACGGCAGGATTCTTGTCGGCATCGAAGAGCCGCGTGAAGATTCTGTCGAGAAGTTGGAACGTACGCTCCGGGAGGTCGAGCCGCGGATGACGCGAATTACTCGGATCGAATCGGTGTAAAGGCTATTTTGGGGATCGGCATTCGACGCAAAAAAGTCGGGACGAGAGGATTTGAACCTCCGACCACACGCACCCCAAGCGTGTGCGCTACCAGGCTGCGCTACGTCCCGAAACCATCCATACTAGGTTTTCCTCCGAAGCAAAGTCAAGATATCCATGAGCTCGCTCCG
>Ga0066709_100005387_pt1 | contig 10514 bp, 10 predicted proteins | sample GraSoiAngelo_158_FD_79665 | JGI IMG/M metagenome (GOLD analysis project Ga0066709, IMG submission 79665) | Grasslands soil microbial communities from the Angelo Coastal Reserve, California, USA - 14_1009_16_30cm | ecosystem: Environmental > Terrestrial > Soil > Grasslands | place: USA... | reverse complement strand
TGCTGGGAGTGGCAGGCGGATTGGTTTCGGTAGCGTTCACGAAGTTGTTGTTGGGGATGCGCGCACGGTTTTTGAAGTTTCCGAGGAAGACGCTTTGGTTTCAGCCCGTGGCGGGCGGGGTAGTGGTAGGAACCATGGGCTGGTTCGTGCCGCAGTTGCTGGGCGTGGGCTATGACCATGTCGGCGAGGCGCTGAACGGCGCAATGGCTCTGAAGCTGATGGCCCTGTTGCTGGTGCTGAAACTGGTGGCGGTGGCTGTGAGCTACGCGTCGGGGAACGCCGGAGGAATTTTCGGGCCGAGCCTGTTTCTTGGCGCAATGCTCGGCGGGGTGGTGGGCAACGTTGCGAATCACTTCTTCCCCCATACTGTGGGAACCCCGGCCGCCTATGCGCTGGTGGGAATGGGCACGGCGTTTGCGGGGATCGTGCGCGCGCCCATGACCTCGGTGCTGATGATTTTCGAGATTACGCGGGACTACGCGGTGATTGTGCCGCTGATGATTTCCAACCTGGTGAGCTTTTTCATTTCCTCCAAACTGCAGCCGAAAGCAATTTATGACGAACTGGCTTATCAAGACGGCATTCACCTGCCAAGGGCGGAGTCCCGGCAGCAGGAAATGCAGCGGCAGGTGCAGCACGCGATGCGCGAAGCCACGGAAGTTTTTCAGGTCGACACGACCGTCGAGGAAGCCTTGGAAAGAGCGAGATTCAGCGGATTTAGAGCGTGGCCGGTCTCGGACCGTAACGGCGTAATCGGGGTCGTAAGCCTCGCACGCTTGCGACAATGGGCCGGGGAAGGCTCGGCGGGCAAAGCCTTGCGTGAGCTTGTGGGCGCGGACGGTTTTCCTCACGTGCATATTGATCATCCGCTGCATATGGCTTTGGATCGTATGGGAGCGAGCCAACTGGACCTGCTGCCGGTAGTGAGCCGGGCCAATGTGCACCAACTGAGAGGGGTGGTGACGCTCGAAGACATCCTGGCGCAGTATGGCGTCGCTCGGGCGGCGGAGAGTCTGCCAAAGGGCAGATGACTAAGCCAATCCCCGGGCTGTGGCGCTCTTTCCGTTGCGAGCGCGAGCGGAAAGCCGCGACGCGGTTGGGACTGTTAAACTGTTCCATCGCGGAGCGGGAGAATAGCGATGGACGAGCAAGAGTTTGATGCGTTGTTCCAGCAGCCCTTTGGAAGGGATGACTTTCAGAGGGCGGAAGCTGGACTGGGCCGCTGCGGGACACTCGCCGCCGCGCTTTTCGGTAGAACGCCCGAGGACCTGTGCCGTCAGCTGGTTGCTTTCCCATCCGGAAATCCCTTCGGGCTTTACCTTGGCGGATTTCCGGGACCTCGAACGGCACGCGCAGACGATTTCAGGCTTGGTTTTAAGCGGTTCGAGCAACCCACGTTTGGTGTGGCTGTCTCCATGGTTGACGCAGTTCGCGTCGGCCACCATCACGGTTGATGGGCAAGGTTACACGGTATGGGAAGCGTGTCGGAGATTGTTCGCCGTGCGATTGAATATTTGGAAAGGCGCTGAGGACGGCGGCCCGCCTTAGAAGGCGGCCGCACCAACTGCGCTCCAGGCGTGCGGCCAGTGCTTTATGAATGTGACGTGACCATCAATGAAGGCCGGTTGGCGGGGAGCCGACGGCGTGCGCGGGCACCACGGTGACGGTGATCTGCGAAGGATATTGCCGGGAATGATGGACCGTGTTGTGGGCGACGACGCCGCGTGATTCGTCGTAATTGTTGCCGCCGGTGTTGAGATTGCGGTCGAAGCGCGGGAAATTGCTGCTGGAAACTTCGATGCGAAGCCGGTGACCGGCTTCGAAAAAGTTGCTGGTGTTCAGCGGCTGCAGCGTCACCTTGTAGACCTTACCCGATTCCATCCAGACAAGCGGTTTGTCGTAGCCGTCGCGATAGCGCATGCGTTGAATGGTTTCGTCAAGGTTGTAGGCCCTCCCGTCGGGGTACACGTCGAGGACCTTCACCGTAAAGTCCGTGTCTTTGGCGTCGGACGAGAAGTAGAGCGTCGGAATCATCGGACCGGACACTTCGGTGCCTTCCTTGAAGGGCTCAGAAGTGAAAACCAGGATGTCGGAGCGCGCTTCCATCCTGCGCTGGTCGAACGCCCCGGCCTGAACAGCGTCGCCCGTGCAACACACATTGCCGCCGTAGGAAAGCACGGGATTTATGGGATCGTAAGTAAACGTGTCAGGCTTATCGGCTTCTGCCGGAGAAGTCACGAGCAGGCCGTCTCCCGTCAAAGAGTTGGCATGGCCAGCACTGGATAGAAACATGGTCAGCGGGTGTGCGCTGGCGAGCGGCCAAGTGTCGGAAGACTGCCACTTGTTGATGCCCATCGTGTAGTACGTGACTTTCGGAAGCGCATCGAGCCGCGGGCTCTTATCGCCTTTGAGGAAGCGGTCAAAAAAGCTATAGATAATTTCCTGATAGTCAAGCCGGGCATCGCCCATGCTGCGTTCTCCGACGATGGTGTCTTCGGTCGCGCGTGTGTAGGCGCAGTGCGTGACAGGAGCGATGATGGCCCACTGCTGGTTGGCGATCTCGCCCTTGGCGTTTTTGCGGACATGATTGAAAAGAGCAAGATTCGGGCCAATCGAAACGTCGTACCAAGACATGAACCATAGCCCGGGGACATTGAGCGGCATATCGTCGTGATAGAGGCCGCCTTTGTACCAGGCGGGATCGTTTGGAGTGCGCTTGATCATGCGGCCGCCGGTGGGGACGGGCATCGCATCGGCGAAAATTCCAGGAGGCCCGTCGACCGCCTTCAAGATGTCTTGTTCGGGGAGATGCCAAAGAGCTTTGGACCATTCGACGGGAGGAAGCTGCTGCGCGAGGTCGAAGGATTTTGACTCGCGGATGAGGTCGGCCTGCGAGCTATCGGCCGGGAACATGGGCCGCACCTGGTTCTGCTCGCCATAGAGCCAGGCGATGAACAGCATCTGGACAGCGCCGCCGCGGTACCAGTTGCCCTGCTCGTAATAGGGCGCGACCCGGCCGACACCGGCGCCGAACCCCTGAACGTTCATCGCGGCATGCGCGGGATTTCCCATCGCTGCGATGCCCATCTGGTATTCGGCGGTCGAAGAGCAGCCGGTGGTGCCGACTTTGGTGTTCGACCACGGTTGCGAGGAAATCCAGCTGAGCGCGTCGTCGCCGTCAGTGCGCGGCGCGCCAAGAATGTCGTAATTGCCTTCGGAAAAGAAGTGGCCGCGCTCGTTTTGAATCACATACGCATAGCCGCGTTTGATTGCCGTCAGGATGGTGGTCATGTCCGCGGGAACTCCGTTGCGTATATCCCAGAAGTTGAAATTGTACGGCGTGCGAACCCAGATGGTGGGGACTTTGCCGGGGGCGTTTTTGGGGCGGTAGATGTCGGTGGCCAGCCGCACGCCGTCGCGCATGGGCATCAGCACCTTGCGATCGATGACGGCCAGGGCTTCGAGTTCCTTCTCGGTTTGCATGCGTTGTTCTTTTTGTGCGGGCGTGAGGGGTGGCTGCTGAGCTCGTGCGACGGCCAAAGCGATGGTCGAGACAAAGGCACAAGCCAGGAATACTCTGACGGTAGATTTCCTCATCGGCTGATTCCCTCTCGAGAAACGGGAGTGTGATTATGCCCCATCCGGTCCTGTGCGGGAAGGAAGTGATCGACAAGCGGCCGAACCTAGAGACTCAACTTAGCGATGGGTGTGCCACGATTTTGCATCATCCTTGCGTGCTCGAAGGAGCTTCTCTCGCCTCGCTGTTCGGAGACGCAGAGCGCGGCGGGCAAGGGATCGCTGCCTATCTCAAGTAAAATCTAGCATCCGGCCCGGGTAGAGTACTGACGTCCCTACGGGTACTGACGTCCATTGACTCCGTTTCATCGGCTGTGTTACCCATAAGTGCGTTCACTTTGTGGCTTCCAGGGAGCCGCATCGCGAAACATGACTGCGGGCGCCAAACATCTCGAAATCACACTGGAGACGCAGGTCGAGAGCGTCAATCTTGCCGAGGAGATGTGTCTGCGCGTCGCGGAAGCGGCGGGATTTGGCGAGGATGACTGTTATCGCATCGGGATGAGCGTACGCGAGGGAGTCATCAATGCGTTCCACTATGGAAACCAGGAGCGGCCGGAGAAAAAAATCTATCTCGCCGTGGACATTACCTCGGAAAAACTGATCATTCACGTGCTGGACGAAGGCAGGGGATTCACTCTGGCCGATGTGCCAGACCCTCTGGCGGAAGAGAATCTGCTGAGCACTTCGGGGCGCGGGATTTTTCTGATGCGCGCGTTCATGGATGAGTTCGACGTGGTCACCGGGCGGACCGGCGGAGCGGAAATTGTGATGTCCAAGAACTTGCCGGTGCCCGGCGGCAATTCAACGAACGGCCGGGGCGGAGAAGGAACGGCGCCCAAGCAGGGAGCCTGAGGAACAGGGAGTTCAGGAAATATGGCGCTACAAGCCACGTATCGCGATGCCGGGCCGGTTACGGTTGTGGATTTGAGCGGGCGCATTACTCTCGGCGACGGCAGCGCGCTACTGCGCAAGACGATTCGCGGGCTTCTTCAGGATGAGAGGAAGAAAATCCTGTTGAACCTTGCGGATGTCGATTACATCGACAGCTCCGGAATCGGCGAACTCGTCAGCGGGTTCACCGCGGTGAAGAATCAAGGCGGCGAATTGAAGCTGCTCCAGCTGACAAAGAAAGTACGCGACCTTCTTCAAATCACAAAACTTTATACAGTGTTCGATATTTATACCGACGAGAACGCGGCCATTCGCAGTTTTTGATGGCGCTCCGTGTTTTAACCTGACCCCGCAAAGCATCGCTTGATTCCGGGCGACGCGCTCGTCCCCCTACCAAAGGCTCGCCTCCAGGACTCCGCTGCGGCACAATCTCTTGGATGGATCAGGCGGCGGACACCATTTGGATTGCAGAGCAGGCGAAGGGGATCGGATTCGACTTGTGCGGCGTGGTCCGCGCGGAAAAATTCCCGGAGCTCGAAAACACCAAGGACTGGCTCAAACGCGGTTACGCCGGAGAAATGAACTATCTTTTCGACCCGCGCCGTGAAGATCCGCGCGGGGCTATGCCGGGAGTACAGAGCGTTATCGTTTGCCTGCTCAACTACAACACCGATCACCCACTTTCCCTGGACGCTAAACCCCGAGGCCAAGAGCATGACCCGAGGGGCTGGATTTCGCGTTACGCCTGGGGCGACGACTATCATGATGTGCTGAAGGAGCGGTTGCAGGCGCTCGTCGTGCTGCTTCGGGAACGCTTCCCCGAACCCTTCGAGGCTCGTGCCTATGTGGACACGGGACCGGTACAGGAGCGCGTGGTTGCGAAGTACGCGGGCCTGGGCTGGCTGGGAAAGAACACCTTGCTGCTCAATCAGGCGCTGGGCTCGTACTTTTTCCTCGGTGTGATTCTAACGACCCTGGATTTGGAACCGGCGCTCGGTGAAGGAGAAACGCCGCCGCCGGACCTGTGCGGGAGTTGCCGGAGATGTCTGGAGGCCTGCCCGACGCAAGCGTTCGTCGAGCCTTATGTCATGGACGCGCGCAAGTGCATTTCTTACCTGACCATCGAATTGCGCGGCAGCATTCCCAAGGAGCTTCGCGAGCCCATGGGCAATCATGTCTTTGGCTGCGACATCTGTCAGGACGTTTGCCCGTGGAACCGCCGCGCACCGGCTTCCCCCCTTGTGGAATTTCAACCGAGAGCTTTGCCTCGACACCGGGAGAAGGCATCGGAAGCGGCTTCGCAGGCCGAGGAGGATTCTCTTTTCATCCCCGGGCTCGATTGGCTCTTGACGCTCAGCCAGGAGGACTTTCGCCGGGTTTTTCGCGGCAGCCCTCTGAAGCGCGCCAAATGGCGCGGGCTGGTGCGCAACGCCTGCATCGCGGCGGGAAACTCCGGCATCCGGCCGGGCGGCACGAGCTACGCCCGCATCCTGGTTTCCTTACAGAAATTGGCCGCGTGCGACGATGCGACCGTTGCTGAATCTGCCCAATGGGCGCTCTCGCGCATCCAATGAATGTGCAGCGGAAAAGCAGCGGACCAACGAACCCGCGAACCGGGGGCCGCGCGGCGGCCAGCTTCACCAGCCCGGCCGGGGGCGGCCGGGGGATCTGATTACCAATCCCCATGGCGCTCGGGGTATAATCGCTGCCGCTGGCCAGCTAGCCCTCCGCGCTACCGAGGTTCCATGAATCGCCGCAAAATTCCTTTCTCAATCGAGTTTCGCCGGCGCTGGGTTGCTCGGGACAGAAAAGATTCGACGGGATCCTCTCGGCGCTGGCTGCGTGACCACTGCGGACTCAAATCTCACTCTGGAGGAAAAATCCGTGGCATTTAGCGTGCCCCCGCTTCCTTATCCTTTTGACGCACTGGAACCCTACATCGACGCCAGAACGATGGAGATCCATCACGACAAACATCACGGCGCCTACGTTACGAATCTGAACAAAGCCCTGGAAGGCCAGTCCGCGCTCCAGGCCAAGTCGATCGACGACTTGCTGAAAGGACTCGATGCCGTCCCCGAGAATATCCGCGCGGCCGTCCGCAACAACGGCGGCGGCCACTGGAACCACACGCTGTTTTGGACGCTGATGAAAAAAGGCGCGGGGGGCGAGCCCAAAGGAGACCTTGCCGCGGCCATCAAGTCCTCCTTCGGATCGTTTGCCGGCTTTCAGGAAAAGTTTACCGCTGCCGGCCTGGGCCGTTTCGGCTCAGGCTGGGCGTGGCTGGTCGTGAAAGACGGAAAGTTGGCGGTAGATTCGACCCCCAATCAGGACACGCCATATTTGCTTGGCGCAAACGCCAAAGTGGTGCTGGGCCTGGATGTCTGGGAGCACGCCTATTATCTGAAATACCAAAACTTAAGAGGCGACTACATCAAGGCCTGGTGGAACGTCGTGAACTGGGACAAAGCCGCGGAACTTTTTGCAGCGGCAAAGTAACCGCTTTCGAGACAGTCTCAAAAAGAAAAGGTCCTCGACTAAGCCGAGGGCCTTTTTGTTTTCCACAAGATTCGAACGGCTGGAGGCTAAGCCATCAATTGCCGTTTGGCCAGGGGAACGATGGCGGCAGTGCGCCGCGGCGCAGGGTAATCCTTTATGGGCGGAGCATAGGAACGAGCGTCTCTCGCGGCTACGGGCTTGGGATCGGGAACTACTCCCATTGCGTGCCGCGCCGCTTCGCGAACCAGCTCCATGCGGCCGCGCACCTGGAATTTTGCCAGCAAGGACGAAACGTGAAATTTCACGGTCCTTTCCGAAAGGTTGAGATGCGAAGCAATTTCCTTGTTCGAGAGACTCTCCGAAACACCGGCAAGAACTTCCTCTTCTCTGCGGGTTAGCCGCACCTGGCCGTGAACGGCCTTGCCTGCCTCAAGCAGTTGGCCGGCTTTTTCCATAAGGTTTTCTAGCATGTCGTTTTCTGCCTGAACCAAAACGGCGTAGTCACTGGGGCTCTGGCCCCGAATCAGGCAGTGCATGGCCAGCAGTCCGGCCGCTTGATCGACCGGGAGACGGCCGTCGGGCCCGGCCTGTACATGGAAATGGGCTACTCCAGAGTTCTTTTCGTAAAAGAAGAAGGTATTGCGGTGGGAGATAGGCCGGGCAGTCAACAACTGATGCGGATGGTCACTTCTGCGGATTACCTTCACGTGCACCCCCTCAGAATGCAGCCTCGTGATGGAACCGAAGCCAATGAGTTTTTAGTAGTTCGTTCTGTGCCCCTTGACGAGGCCGGATCCCCAATTGAGTAACTCGCCCGTACGTGAATGCAATGGTGGCAGTCGAACCCGTGCTTGTTACCCAATCAACGCCAGCAAACAGGTTGGGCAAAGACTCCCTGAAGGTCCGTTTGGTGGACGTTCTGCCGAACTGATTCAAGCGTTGCAAGCAATCTTCCGCAATTCCAAAAAATGCAAGTCTTTCACAGGCTGGGGTTTAGACCCCAATAATCTGAGTACTGTACCCTCGTTGCGGGTAGGAATTTCACGGCATGCGAATTTTTTCCACGAAAATTTGGCGAAGTCGATCGTCATGTGCACTGCGCAAATCGCACGAAACACGCAAGAAATCAAGAGTTGTTGAGTCTAGACGTTGCTCCTCCACTTGTTGTGAAAAACTCTGCTGGAATCTGAGAAGAACCATCAAAGATCAAAACACCCGAGTTTGTTGCGGGCTAATGAGTTCGTATCGCAGGCCGCGCCACCGGATTTTGCGCGTCAGCGAAGAGTTAACAAAGTTTGCCAGGTAGAGGAACGGCATGAAAAGGGGAAGCAGGACATAGTCTGAAGCCATTCCCATGATTTGCGCGCGTGCATTGGGCAAAGCTTCGGTTACACCCGTAAGGCGCAGCCCTCCTCGCATAGCGGACAGCAGCAAGGGAAGGAAAGTCAGGATCACCAGTGGCAGGGCCGGCCTTCCCGCGACGAGCGTGGTGAGCGTCACATAGCAGCCCAGCAGCAACGTCAGGCAATAAAGAAGATGCGTGAGCGCTGCCGCCCTCCACATTTTGCTCGCGTAGACACGCGTGATCAGGATTTGCCGGTTCGTGAATTCCAGCAATCCCGCAAAGTCCGTCTCCACATAGGAGATGGTCAGGCTCTCCGGGATGAACACGATGGAGCGTCCGGTTCTTTCGAGCGCGCGAGTCAATGAATAATCGTCGCTTACGGAATTCTTCCATTCCTCCAGCACGCCCGATTGCTCGAAAGTAGCGCGCCGAATCGCCGTACCTCCGCCCCAGCAGAAATTCCTGGCCTTCTCGCCGAGCATGGTGACAACCGGCACATTCCAGGCTGCGAGAAGCCGCGTCGGCAGATTGCCGTTATTGGGGATCAGCCAGCGCATCGTGCTCGTGGCTCCGACCCGCGAATCCGCCAGCGGGGCAACCAGATGGTGCAGCCAGTGCTTCCCGGGCCGGCCATCGGAATCGGCAAACACCAGCACCTCAAATTCTTCGGGCAGTTGTTCGACGCCGGTTCGCAGATTGTTCACCTTCTCACCGCAATTCACGGCTTTCCCGGCAATCACGATTTTTGTCTTGACGCGAGAACTCTTCGCGACCCGTTCAATAATGCTGCGGGCGGGATCTTTCTCCGAGGCGAGGATAAAAAAGATTTCGTAGTTCTGGCGTTCGAATTCCGTCAACGAAACCAGGTTGCGCTCGAGCCCCGGCTCGATACCCTTGCATGGGCAGAGCACGGCCACGCGCGGCGCGTAGAATCCGGGATCGCCGTACAGCCGCCGGCGCACGTAGGCGAGCCAGCGCATGGCTTGCCAGACGAGATAGGCGCCGAGCAGGATCTGGATGATTGCCAGTATGTAGAAGAGTGTTTCCACTTTCTTTCAAAGAATAGCAGAGGAGGATTGTTCACGGAGCGCGGATAAAGCGGCTAGAATCGCAACCGTCAACGGTTGTGAAGGACGGTTTCATGAGCCGTTCCATTTCTTCAAGGAGAGACAAATGCCAAGAGTCGATGCGGGAATGGTTACTTGCGGGCTGGATTTGCCGGGGTATCGGATTGTGAGGAATTTCGGGATCGTTCGCGGAATCGTGGTGCGCTCGCGCAGCCTGATCGGAAATCTTGGGGCTGCGCTGCAAACGATTTGGGGCGGCAATATCACTCTTCTTACGAATCTGTGCGAGAGAACGCGCGAGGATGCCTTCGAGCTTCTTTTGCAGCACGCCGGCGAGCATGGCGCCAATGCCGTGATTGGCATGCGCTACGACGCCACGGAAGTGATGCAAGGCGTTACCGAAGTTCTTGCTTACGGCACGGCCGTGCACGTGGAGCGCCTTGCCTGAATCATTCGCCGCATTTCGGGATGCGAACGGAGTGGTAAACTTCGAGCCTGTCATGTTTTGCTTAGCTTGCGGTACCAAAGTTCCTGAAAACGCGAGGTTCTGCTCGTCCTGCGGCCAGGCGATGGAATCGGACACGGGAACGATGCTAGTGGACCAGGACAGCAGCTTTCCAGGTGAAACCATTTCGCCTCGAGCGTCCACGCCGCGCAAGCCGCCCGCTGCGCCCGCCCCTTTGCGCCATCCGCGTGCGACAGGGAGTCCGAACCCGCTGACGAGCTCGGACCCCATCGGTGGCGGCCGGTTCACTCCCGGGCAAATCCTTGCGGAACGCTATCGCATCGTGGCGCTCGCTGGCCGGGGCGGAATGGGCGAGGTCTTTCGCGCGGAGGACCTGACGCTTGGCCAAATCGTCGCCATGAAGTTCCTCCCCGAGCGGCTTTCCCAGGACGCTCGGGCGCTCGCGCGGTTCCACGCCGAGGTACGCAACGCGCGGCAGGTTTCACATCCGAACGTTTGCCGCGTTTTTGATATTGGCGAAACGGACGGCACACTGTTCCTGACGATGGAATACGTGGACGGTGAGGACCTCGCTTCCGTGGTGCGCCGCATCGGGCGGCTCTCGCCGGACAAGGCTACGGAAATCGCACGCCAAATTTGCGCCGGGCTGGCGGCGGCTCACGAACGC
>Ga0066709_100005386_pt1 | contig 10515 bp, 10 predicted proteins | sample GraSoiAngelo_158_FD_79665 | JGI IMG/M metagenome (GOLD analysis project Ga0066709, IMG submission 79665) | Grasslands soil microbial communities from the Angelo Coastal Reserve, California, USA - 14_1009_16_30cm | ecosystem: Environmental > Terrestrial > Soil > Grasslands | place: USA... | reverse complement strand
CTACCCTCTTTATTGCCCTCTCTTGAGGGTATTACCCTTCTCTGCCAATGCGCTGATGGGCCGTGCGTTTTGTCTGCCGCGAGGATGACCGTGGGTTAGTTCGTAAGGCAGCGCGTGTGGATCGAACCTCGAAGCGCACGCCTTCCGCGTTCTGCAAATAGGCAACGATATCAAACAGATTCCTGGCAGTCGGATTCCCGTTCGGGCCAAACATTTGGTGAAGAGTCTTAACGTGAATTTTCGTATATGCGGCCAGCTTGGGAAAGCCAACTGTAGCATTGATGTAATCACGCAATAGTTCTTTGCCGACTGACACGTCGCCAGAGAGAAGGCCTTCGATGGCTTCGCTAAGAAGCCCTTTTCGGAAGGCAGCGTCGCGTTTCACGCGTGCCTGAACTGTTTCTCTAAAATCTCGCGTCAAAGCCATGTTCACTCCTCTTTCGAGCGCAAGCTTGATGTCGTTCTGTTGGCGTTGTTTTGTGCCACCGCCAAGAAGGATGACTGTCTACTCGCCCTCTTTTCCAAAATACACACGGTAACCGGGTCCAAAATTGATCTTGCACTCGTAAACACCAGCCCCAACAGTCTTGGCATTGGCGAAGTTCCCCAGTCCTACGCGGTATAGAGCCGTTGTCACCTTCCGTGCGGCATCGGAATTCAATCCGTCGTACCACTCGCGAAAAGGACTGCGACCGCCACGGTCGTTATACTCGCGGATATCAACCATCGTTTCTATGGTAACATATATTGTACCATAATAAAAGGGCTCCCGACGGTCTTTGCTTCGCCTTCTGAATCAATCCCGAGACTCCATCGTCTCGAAGCCCGCAGCCTTCGCGTATTGCACCGCTAGGTATCCAAGCCTGCCGATCCCGAGCACGGCCGCGCGCTCATGCGGCTTGGGGTCGGCGCAGCGGAGCCCGCTAAAGACGGTGTAACCGGCGCAGAAGATCGGGGCCGCTTGCTCATAGGAAACCTTCTCTGGAATCAGGTAGATAGCGTCGGCATGTGCTCGGCCTGACCGCCTTGTACATCGATCCCCGTGCCTTTCAGATAGGGACGGTTGCAGGCCGCCGCAAGCAAAGTCTTTTCTCTTTGAATCACTTCCGCAAACCCTGCGACCATCCATTTGTGATTTTCGTTGTTAAGGGATATCGAGAATTCGTCTCCTACTCCGAGTTTCCCCGGCAGATAATTTCCGGTCCGCCCGCAATCGGTCGGTGGCAAGCGTCAATCGAGCTTCCAACTGCCCCGTCGAACTGCAGAAAATCCAAGCGCTCAGGCACTGTCTAGTGTCACGAAGCGCTCAATCCAATTGGCGCGACGTCCCGCCCGGGCACCACATCGACCTGTAAACTTGGATCGGCGGCTGGCACGTAGGTTACGGGCAGCCCGAGCTCGCGTCGCATGATATTGCAGCCCTGTGCGATCGCAGTCGCCTTGTAAAACGCGATTTCGCGGTTGCAGCCTTGACGGCCAAAGCCACAGTCGCTCGACACGATCAGGCGCTCAATCGGGATGTACTTCAGCGCCTTGCGGATCTCGGCGGCCACGTCTTCCGGTCGATCTGCCTGAAGCATGCGATGGCTGACGGCGCCCAAGCAGACCTTCTTCTTCAGATCGTGCTTGAACGGCGCAAACAATTCGAGATCCTTCTGGTTGCGATCCTTCATCTCGAGCGTCCATACGTCGCCCCGACACCGCTCCAGATAGATCTCAATTGACTTAGCGTAGCTCGTGTCCTCCATCACCCGCTGCATGTTCGGGTTGCCCCAGCAGGTGTGGATCCACAGCTCGACGTCATCGAGCCCATGGACCTCGCGGTTGAACGCGTCGACCATGAACTTTACCTCTTCGTGGTCTTTGCCGTAGGTGTTCGCCATGAAATGGAACGTCGGCTCCTCGATCTGGATACACCGACAACCGGCATCACGCAGCGCCAGCAGTTCCTTGTTCATCGCCTCTGCCATATCCCAGATGACTTGACGCTTGTCCTTGTACTTGGGCGTGTGGATATCCAGGAAGAGGGCCATCACCTGCGAGCAGCACGTCCCGAATTTGATCGGCTTGCGAGTCTTTCCCTGTGAGATGCGCCACAACTTCGGATAGTCGAGTGACCTATGCTTGATCTTGTCGACTATGCGCGGCCATCGCCAGCCAGTGTAGATCTCGTTCAGCAGCGTGCCGGGTGGATAGTGGAGCCAAGGCGCGGTCGTCTGCTCCGGCTGCAAATAGTCCCCTTCAAAGCCGGTCCAGCGCTGAAGGGGGTAGTGGTGCCACGCGCGGCCTGCCATGTCCTCATCGAGGTGAAAGTCGCCGTGGGTGAGGATGTCGAGCCCAGCGCGCTCCTGATCACTTATCACGACCGCCAGCGCGTCTTGAAACTTCTCGCGAAAGCGGATATCGAGCATGCAGGTGTCGAGCGGGCGGCCCCACATGCTCACGTCGAACCAGCGCGGCCGTGGAAACGAGCCCGTGACAGTGCTAGGAAGTATCAGGTTGGCGGTGGCGGTGAACATGGGTTCCTCCGATCGGCATTGTACATCGACTCATGATCGATCGGGAGTCAACGCAGCTGCACACGGTCAACCCACGGTAAGCCTCTTTGGTAGCCGTAACTCCCGATTACCGGAGATCTTGAACTGTCCGGTTTTGCGGTTAGGGCTTACCGGGAGTTAGGGTTGGTTCCGTTCAGCGAAATAAACCGCGCACCCAGAAAGTGAGCCTCGTCCAGCAGTACTGCGCGCGGTTAGAGATAGTGTCCGCGTTTGTTAAATCGGCGCCACCATTCCCCGTGTGCAACGCCTGTCTGTATCCCCCAGGCAGCTCGAAGACCGAGAGATCGAGAGGCGCTTCAGAGATGTCGAGCAAAAACATTACCTCTCGGATCTGCTCGTGATGCCGTCTCGCCACTTTCGCCACTCTTCTAGCGTCGAGCCTCGACTCTTTGCAAGGCACCTTTGAAAAAATCCCACCTCCATGGTCTTTCTGCCAAAAGCTGCTTCAAGCGATGGATTTCCTTGCGGTGAGAAAATGCGTGCGTGCTTGGTCGCAAAGCTTCTTCTCCAAGGAACAGTGAACCGCCGAGACCCAATGCCAGACCGATGAGAATCATGGTGAGGCCCTGGCCAGGTACGAGGCGTGGTCCTTATCTGAATCTAAATCTGCAGCGGCACTACAGCCTTTTCCATTCCTGCGTGTTAGGCGAAGCGGGCACCCTCACATCACCTTGCATTTCCTCACCGGACATCGCACGCACCGGCGGGGCGGCCGCGCTCCAGCACAGCACGCAAAGTCGGAAGCATCTGGTGCGCTGCTCGCTCTCCTGCCTTCACCAATTCGTCAGCGCGTTCGAAGTCGTCCGCCGGGAATCCGCTCACGTCCGGCTCAATCACCACGTCGGACGCCTGGCGCCAAGTCTCCATAATCTGAGTGTGGTCGATTTGAAACGTGTGCTCGATCACCTGAATAACGTTTGTGGGCGCGTGGCCTGACCCAACGCCCTTGAGATGTACGGCAATGACCGCATCAACTCCAAGATTCCGGAGAGCGGCGACCGGTACCGGGCCCGATATCGCGCCATCCACCAGAAGCCGCCCGCCAAACTCGACTGGAGTGAACGGTCCCGGAATGCTGCAACTGCCCCGCACGGGCGGAATCAGCTCTCCATTCTGAAACACAACACCTTCACCGGTGACAAGGTCCGTGGCGACCACTGCGAGCGGTATCCTTAGTTCCTCGAACGTCGCGCAATGAAGCAGCTTGCGGAGAAACCGATCCATTCTTTCATTCGTTGGCAACCCCAAACGAGCCACGGCCCAGCGGGCCAAACTCTTCCATCGAAGTTCACGCGCGGCTTCAATCATCTCCTCGACGGAGGCTCCACTCGCAAACGCAGCTCCCACTACACTTCCCGCGCTGACCCCTGACAGGGCGTGGATGAGGATTTGATTGTCACACAAAGCTTTCAGAACACCGATGTGCGCAACCCCCCGCGCGAACCCGCCCCTAAAGCGAGCCCGATCTTTGGTTGAGGGCTTGCTCTTGGATCAAGAATTGAAATAAGCGAACTCCCTGAGGATCACGATGCCGGAATGAACTGCCCTCCATCCTTTGTCCTTCCACTTTGAAAGCCATTGCTTTTCCCTTCGCATTCCTGCCCTCCGAAAATCACCCGGTTCGGAACATCGGCAGGGAGGTAGCACTCATTTCATCGTGGGGTTCCGGCCTTCGATCAACTCGGAGAGGACCTGGGCCAAGATCGGGAGCGGCGTCGGCTTACTCAGAATGGCGTCCACTTTACGCCGTTCCGCCTCCGCATCCACAGTGGGAGATCGATAAGCCGTCAAGAGGATGGTCGCTGTAAAAGGCGATTGCTGCTTGATGAATTGAAGAATCTCGAGCCCCTCCATACCACCGGTTCCGCTCAACCTGAGGTCAGCGATTACGGCTGCGTACGTCGCTCCCGCAGTCAGACTCTTCGCCCCCTGGACGTCCCGAGCGCAATCGACCTCGTACCCCTGTGCCGTCAGAAAGTCGTGTACGGCAAAAAGGATGGGCTCTTGATCGTCGATGATTAATACCCTGAACCGTTGCATGTCGCAGATTCATCGGAACAAAGCTGCTTGCGGTACATCATAGCCCCACTCACTCCCTTAGACTCAACTCTAGCGCTTACCGAGAAGCTCAACCTGTTCCTCCACCTTTACCGCATGCTTCGGGCTTTCGATTTGCACGAGATCGGGCGCATCCGGCTCTTTGAGAACATACTTGCGGTACAATTTGGCCATTCGGGCGTTTTCATTCGCCTGGCTGCGGAGCTTTTCATCGCGCGCTCGCAGTTTCTCTTCCCGGGCGTACTTGGGAATACCTCGTTCGTCTAGGTCCCTTTGCTCCTCTTGAGTAACGATTTCCTCCCGGAGCACCAGCGAGTGGTCCTTGCTATTCAGGTTCACGCTTTTGCCGCCGGCAAAGATCTCATGCCGGCCGTGTTCCTCATACCACTTCGTCAGCGTCGCCGTCATGTGCATCTTTTCGATAATCTTGCGCCAGCCAACGCCAGTGTTGTACGCGCAGAATGAAATCTCGCCCTCCTGCGTCGCATAGGGGATGATGCACTGCTCGGTGCGGCGGAAGTCGTAGTTGAACAAATCCTGAAACCACATACCTGCAATGGTGAAAAACGTCCAGCGGTTGTTTTGAGAGGGTCTAGTACCTTCGCTATTGAATTGGAAAGAGCCTTGGCCACGTCCCTTGCCGGTAACTCCGAAGGTGCTATAGAAGAGTCTCACCACTTCTGCAATGGTGAGGTGAGTAGGCGCTCTAAAGGGATCATAGTTGCGCAGCAGAGCCAGAGCCCCACCGAGGATGCAGGCCCATTTGCCGCGGGCCGCATCGTTGATGCGGACTATGTCTTGGGAAAACCTCTCCACATTGACAAAAGCTGAAATTGGGACGGCCTCTTTGGTCTCCTTGTCGACTAGAAGCCCCATGCCCGCGCCGCAGTTGGGATGGCACCCACAGCTCACTTGGCCCCAATCGGCGTGTGGCCCAGAAACTTGATCGCACCAATCCGAGAAAATGCTGGTGAAGGAGATCGGGAACCAGTCTCGGACAGGCTCACCGAGCCCGGTTTGCCTTTTCACGTCATGGGCCAGGTGCGACATCGTGTAGCGCTGCGCCATGCGGCGGATGTCGCTGATCTCTTCGTCCCGGCCTGTAAACGAAACTGGCTGGAAGGAGAGGAAGGTAATTCGGTCCGTGTTATCCAAGGCAAATTCGATAATGCGTCCCACCTGTTCGTCGTTAATTCCATTGATGATTGTGGTAACCGGAACGATGTCCACGCCCGCAGCGCTCAAGTTCTCCATAGCTCGCAGCTTTACATCAAACAAATTCCCAACATGACGATGGGAGTTGGCCGCGTTCCCAATGCCGTCGAACTGTAGATACGCGGAGGTCAGACCAGCCGCGGCGGCTTGCTTGCAAAACTCGGGGCTTTTGGCGAACTCAATGCCGTTGGTGGCCGCCTGCACTCTTTGATAGCCAACCTGGCGGGCGTACCCCACAGCCTGCAAAAAATACGGTGACACCGTCGGCTCACCCCCTGAAAACAATACCGACATCTGGCGCTTGGGTTTCACCTGAATGGCGTTGTCCAAGAGCGTTTTGATGTCGTTCCAGGTTAACTCATGGACGAACCCGACTTGGTTTGCGTCCATAAAGCACGGGTCGCACATCATGTTGCACCGGTTCGTCAAATCCACGGTCAGTACCGAGCCACGGCCGTGCTGGATGGTGCTTGCCCCGTGGTGATGAACGTGCCCGTCGTTGTGGGCGCGAATATCACGGCCCGGGAAGGTTTGCTCCAGGTGCCGTGAAAAGTCCGGATCCGTGGAAATCACGTCCTCGAAATGGCCGTGCTTCGGGCAGTCTTTTACCATCAGGATCTTCCCATCACGCTCAATAATGTGGGCTTTAATTTGGCCCGGTGCTTCGCTATTCAGCAGCGTAGAAAGGGCCGTGGAGCCCTCCAGGATTCCCTTGCGAATCTCAGGGACACATTTTGGACAGAGGGAGTCCGTCTCACGGGGCCAGCCCAGTGGTGGCTTGGTTTTCTCCCACGACTTCAAGACTGGCTTATCCGACCACCTGGGCGTGAACGACGTTCGCGGACGGATGCGGTTCAATCTATCGAAAACAAACCACGCGCCGCGAGCCCAGTAAGTGAAAGCCTTCTCGGCATATCTCTCGCCCCTCCTGAAAAGACTGATTGTCTTGACGGACGCACGCACAATCCCTCCTTTGAACATTTCACGTTGGCTGCCTGTTGAGGAGGTTCGTCACAAGCCCTGTTCTGCGGCGTGGACTAAGAAAAGGCACTCCATCAACAGTTGCGCCAGTAATAGGCAAGTCGGATGCCAGAGTTTCAAACTGCGGACCTTGCTGCCTCGATTCGCTTCAATGCGATTGCCGAGGGTGTTGTTGCTTGGCGGGCAGGCTAAACGCTGCCAGTAACTTAGCGGCCTTTGCTGATCAATTGGCGTGTAATTTGCGAACCCGGGACTGGAATTCGCGGCGAGCTCTCGCGGGGGGACAGGCTGCGTGTCGACGGTGAAAACGTCCGTGATCCGGACCAGATTCTAGAATTTGGACGGAGTGATCCTTAGTTTCTTGATCTTCTCATAGAGCGTACTTCTGGGAATCTGCAGGAGTGTTGCCGCCTTCTCGACGTGGCCATTCGCGGCCGCAAGCACCTTTTCAATATGGCGGCGCTCGACTTCGACCAGGGACAGGTTCAAGTCAGCATTGCCGTTGGAAGGAGTTGTGGCGGCATCCAAGTGCAGTTCTTGTCGACGGATCACATTCGAGTCACTCAAGAGCACCGCACGCTCGAGAACGTTCCGCAGTTCTCGGATGTTTCCCGGCCAGGAGTAAGCCTGCAACGCTCGCACCGCATCTTGTGCTAGGCGAAGTTCCCGGCGCGAAAGGTCGGCTGCAAAGGCTTCGAGGAAACTTTGTGCGAGGATGGGGATATCCTCTGCTCTGTCTCGCAACGGCGGGATAACGAGCGGGATGGTATTAATGCGGTAGTAGAGGTCGCTTCGGAACTTACTTTCCTGCACGAGCCGATGGAGATCCTGATGTGTAGCAGCAATGAGACGAACATTGACCTGCCGCTCGCGAACGTCTCCGAGCCGGCGGAAGCGCTTCTCTTCCAGAACTTTCAGCAGCTTCGCCTGCACTGCAGTGTCCATGTCGCCGATTTCATCCAGAAACACAGTGCCCTGATGCGCCATTTCAAGAAGGCCGGGCTTGCTAGACGCGGCGCCGGTGAACGCCCCCTTTTCGTGCCCGAACAACTCCGTCTCCAGGAACTCACGCGAAAAGCCCGCACAGTTGAGGTCTACGAAAGCCTCTTTCGCCCGCGGGCCGTTGTTATGGAGCCACGCGGCCAGGACGCCTTTGCCAGTGCCACTCTCGCCTTCAATGAAAACAGGGCTCTCCGAGTGAGAGACCTTTCGGGCCTCGTAAGCCAATCGCTTTATGGCCATGCTCGGACCGGCAAACGGATCTGGGCGATCGTAATCTTGCCGGGTCTTGCTGGCGAGTTCCTTTTGGCGAATTCGGCGACTTTCGAGGGCGCGGCGCAACATTACTAGGAGGGTAGAGAGTTCCGTTGGTTTGGTGAGAAAATTCTCCGCGCCTTCCTTTATTGCCCGAACGGCCATATCGATGGAACCATAGCCCGTCAGAATGATCACGGGAACTTGTGAATCGATATGCTTCAGCTTGGGAAGTAAATCCAAGGCCGTTCCATCGGGAAGAACCTGATCCAAAATGGCTGCGTCGAGGGAGGAGCCTCGGAAGGCCTGTTCTGCCCCGCGGCAGTCAGTTGCCAGCTCCACTTCGAATCCTTCCGAATCCAAGTAATCCCGGATTCCGAAGCGTATTCCATCTTCGTCATCGACTACCAAGATTCTGTAGCTCATCGGCTCGCTCTCCTGTTCCGGGGGCGTCCGAAACTATGGGCAAGTGGACTCTTACAACTGCTCCACCTTTCGACCGATTGTCAGCACTAATTTCTCCCCCATGCTCTTCCACGGTGCGCTGCGCGATGGCCAGACCGAGCCCCGTTCCTCCTTTACGAAGCGTAAAAAACGGCTCGAAAACGCGCCCCAAAGCTTCGGGGGGAAACCCAGTTCCCGAATCCTGGACTACACAAGCTACCCACATTCCGTCCGAGTCGTGGTTTTGCCTCACTTCAACCGAAACGTTGCCTCCAGGGGGCGAGTGCTGGACCGCATTCTCTAAGAGGTTTCGAAAAACGATTCTGAGGCGGTCGGGATCCATTCGCACTTGGGGGGACCCGTTGCGTATATCAACGCGTATTTCCACCCCGGCTGCCTTGGCCTGAGTTGAGCAGGCGTCGACTGCTTGTTCGATAACTTTCGCGATTGGATGCGGTGAAAGGCGGGATTCAAAAGGCTTGCCATATTCGAGCAGATCTCTCATTAGCCGGCTTATGCGATCCAGTTCGCCCCGCAGGATGCGAACGTAGTTTTCGTATTCCGGCCGCGTCCCCAGGCGGGCTTCCATCGCGTCCAGCGTCGAAGAGATGCCGAAGATAGGGTTGCGCACCTCATGGGCGACACCCGCAACTAGTGAGCCCATCGCGGACATGGTGGCAGTGCGGCGTAGCGATTCCTGAAGCTTCATCATTTGAGTGATTTCGCGGATCACAATCAGGATGCGAGGTTCGTCGATCCCCGGCTCCGTAAACAGGTTTGCGGTGACTTCCCAAGTGCGCCCACTGCCAGCGTCCTGAGCTTCAACAGAGATCGGCTCACGGTTATCGCGAATAGCGGCAGCCAGTTGGCCGGCCTTGCTCCATAGTCCGCCGGAACCAAGGCTGGCGATAGGGCGGCGATACATCTCCTCAAGCGCAAGCCCTGACAATTCGCTTGCCGCCCGGTTTGCCTGGAAGGCAGCGCCGCCAAGATCCAGGATGAAAATCGGGAATTGCAAAGCATCGAAGGTGTGCAGCCAATCCCCCGCGGACTTCCGTGCTTCCGCTTGCAGTTTCCGGTGACCCTCTTCAGCCCTCCGGCGTTCCGCTGATTCCTGGCGCAGCCTTGCCGTCATTCTTTGCAAGTCTCCGCGGGTGGCGCTTGCGGTCTCCAACTGACTCACAATCCGGTTAATGTCTTCCGCCAAGTATCTGAGTTCGCCTTGGCCATGAGGTTCGATGCGATGCCCAAACTCGCCGCGCCGGATCGCCTCGGCCGCATCTTTGAGCATTTTCACCGGCCGCGTCACCACGCCGATCACAAAAACTGTAATCCCCGAAGCGGCCACTATGAACAAGGCAATCTGCCAGAGAACCCGCTCCATCTCGCGCCGGTTGGCCTCGCGTAGAGCCACAACTTCTGCGTTCAGATCGCGAGCTACGCGATTTGCCTCTGCCTGTCGGCCATCTTCATCGTTCATAGGTTCCGGAGTTGTCGCCGTGTTGGACTTGCTCAGCGGGGTCAGGTTGTCCAGAGGCGCTTCTACTGATTTCAGGCCCGTGTAGAGCAACGCCAATAGCGTCACCCCAAGCGCCAAAATGGCTCCGAGGCCCAACGCCACGATTTTGGCCATCGTGAACCGCATGTTAACCATAATTAATTAACTGTGACGCACGGGACAATGGGTTGCCTCCGGTCGGCAGCCGAGCGGGGCGTGGAGTGGGGAGAGGTTTTGTGCCTCCTACTTAATATTGTGTGGCAACTTTAGCCACAATCCTGGCAATACTCTAGTTCGGAAGGGGTAAAGCCCCTAAACACGCTCCAAGACTTCGGCACTCGCGAGAAATGATCCTGGTATGCCTGCCAAGAGTGACCCACCACGTGCATTGCGAGAGTTGTTTTGCCGCGTGGCAAAAACCGCCATGCACTTACCAGAAGACGCTTTCTCTGGCTAGCGAGGATTCAGAAGCAAGTAGATGCACTCTTCGGCCTCGATAATGGAATT
>Ga0066709_100005384_pt1 | contig 10516 bp, 12 predicted proteins | sample GraSoiAngelo_158_FD_79665 | JGI IMG/M metagenome (GOLD analysis project Ga0066709, IMG submission 79665) | Grasslands soil microbial communities from the Angelo Coastal Reserve, California, USA - 14_1009_16_30cm | ecosystem: Environmental > Terrestrial > Soil > Grasslands | place: USA... | reverse complement strand
ATGCCGAGCAGCTGCTGGAAGCGGCGTTGGCTGAGGGCGTTGCCTATGTGGCGGTCGGGTCCTTCTTCGTCGACGGCTCCGGCGCTAACGCCATGCGCCTCACCTTCGAGCGAGAGGACGTCCCGACGATCCGGGAAGGCGTGAATCGCCTGGCCCGAGCGGTGAAGGCCCGCCGCGCGAGCCCAGAGCGGGTTTCCGGGCGGGCCTATCCGTCCCCGGACGGATAAACGCCTCGCCGTCCCTCGAGATTCTTCTTCTCGACCGCTCGAGGAGGGTCAGGGCGCGTTCAAAAGGGGGCGCCCGGATGGGTGGCCGTGTACCGGAGGAAACGATCCACCTCCACTCGTAGGCACCTTTCGCTTGGGGCAGGCCCGGGTGGCGCAGGGGAGGCAGTCCCTGCACGAGCGCCGGGTTCATGAACATCTTCCCCCAGCCCGGCTGCGAGGGCCCGGTGCTGGAGGGGTCCGTGTCGGCGGTCGGCCAGAACCGGGCCATCAGCTCATAGGTGACGCGCCCGTTCAGGAAGGCGCCCATCGCGCTGAGCTGCTCGTTGAAGTGGCGGTGCAGCTCGTCGTCGACCAGGTGCCAATCGAGCTCGCGGTCCGGTCCCTCGATGAAGCCATCAACAGACACCGACATCATCAAGATGATCTTTCTCATCGTGGCTCCGTCCGAAGCGAGGTTCGGGCCCCACCGGCAGGCCGGATCGCGGCCGGCCTACCAGCGGTACAGCATCCAATAGACGACGACGCCGGTCACGGAAACGTACGCCCACAGGGGCAGCGTCACCCGGGCGATCGCGCGATGCCGGTCGAACCGGCCCCGCCGGGCGCGGATGAAAGTCACGATGACCAGCGGCACGATGGCGGCTGCCAGCACCGTGTGGCTGGCCAAAATGGTCAGATAGACGGTACGGATCGGGCCCTGGCCCCGGAAGCGGACCGAGCCCACCTGGGCATGGTAGGTCAGGTAGGAAGCGAGAAACGCCGTCGAGCAGGCCAGAGCCGCCACCATCGCCTTCTCGTGGGCGTCCCGCCGGCCCCGCCGGATGAGCAGGTAGCCGGTGGCGAGCAGGGCCGCGCTGGTGGCGTTGAGGACGGCGTTCAGCGCGGGCAGGTCGCGGAGCGTCACGAGCCCGGCTCCGAGTGCAGGCGGCTCGCATCGGCGACGAGCGCCTTCATCGCGTCTTCGTCGGTGCTGTCGTAGTAGCCGCGGACCTCGCCGCCCCGGTCGACGAGTACGATCTTCGTGCTGTGCAGGAATGGACCGTCGCCGCCCGCCTTCTGGTCCTGCGGTGGCACCTCCATCGCGGCGAGCTTGAAGCCCCCGGTGGACAGCGCGTAGAGGTCCTTTTGCGGTCCGGTCACGAACAGCCAGCGCCGATCGGCCTTGAAGCCGGCGGCGTAGCGGGCGAGCACTGCCGGCGTGTCGTTGGCGGGGTCCACCGTGAAGGAGACGAAGGTCACCTCGTCGGGGACTTCGCGCCGGAGGCGGGCCATGCGGGCCGTCATGGCGGGGCACGCGCCGCCGCAGCGCGTGAAGATGAAGTCCGCCACCCAGATCTTGCCCTGGAGTCCGGCCAGCGTGACCGGATGGCCGGACTGGTCGACCAGACTGAATCCGGGCAGTCGTCCGAAGAGGGGAAGCTTCTCCCGTCGCAGGCACGCCGAGACCGTGAGAAGCAGGACTGCGGCGGCGAGGCGACGCCGCGCGCCGGTCGTCGCGGGAAGGAAAGGCGTCAGCGGGCCGGCCGGGCCAACAGCCGCAGCTCCAGCAGCCGCCGAACACGCCCCGGTCCGAGGCGCCGGACGAGGACGGCGGCGAGCGGCCGGCGGAAGACGGTCGCCATCAGGGTGCCGACGACGAGATAGGGCGCGACCAGCATCAGCAGGATCGCGCGGTTGAAGGTCTGGTTGATGGCGCGGCCCTCGGGCGAATCGGTGAGGGCGGCCTTGCACATCACGCACTGGGCGGAGGCGGGCCGGGCCGTCCCGGCGAGGACGATCGCGCCGAGCAGGCAGACGAGGGCGAGGCGGCGCACCAGGATCCTCAGTTGCTGAGCCGCTCCACGATGTGGCGGAACTCGCGGCTGATGAAGGAATACAGGATCAGCGAGGTCACCAGGATCCCGGCCGCGACCATCACCGCCAGCGACGGCCGCTCGTACCGGAGGTGCATGAAGTTCCCGCCGATCATCGACGCCTTGACCATCATGAAGGCGAGCAGGAAGACGATGAGGAAGATGCGGGGCAGGTGGAACGACTCCGAGGCCAGCATGGCGACCGTGATGATGAGCAGGATGATCCACGTGACGCGGTAGATCCGGTACGGGTTGCCGGTGGCGTCCATAGTTAACCTCCGAATGCGGCGCGCTCCGCTACGCGCGCCGGACGCTCGGGATGGAAGAGTCTGCTCAACACGCCGCTATAGCAGGTAGAACAAAGTGAAGATGAACACCCACACCAGGTCCACGAAGTGCCAGTAGAGCCCGGCCAGCTCCACCCCCTGGGCCGGCGTCTTGCCCATCGCGGCCCGGATGACCGTGATGATCAGGATCACCAGCCCCGAGAACACGTGCGAGCCGTGGAAGCCGGTCAGGATGAAGAACGACTGGGTGAACTGCGGCGGGCCCCAGGGGTTGCCGGTCAAGCGTGCGCCTTCGCGGATGAGGTGGGTCCACTCGTAGGCCTGGCAGGCCAGGAACGAGAAGCCGCCCACGATCGTGAAGATCAGGTTGTTGATCGCGCGCCGGCGGTCACCGAGGCGGGCCGCGGTCACCGCGGTGCCCATCGTCATGCTGGAGGTGATGAGGATGAACGTCATGAGGGCGATGAACGGGATGGAGAATACCTCGGACTGGTGCGGCCAGGGGACGGGTGACACGTGGCGCACGAACCCGTAGCCGCACAGCAGCCCGGAGAAGAGCAGGCCGTCGGTGACGATGAAGATCCACATCATCGTCTTCTGCCACGTGGCGCCGAACGGCGAGGCGCCCCCGCCCCAGTGCGCTTCGAGGGCCGGGACGTGGGCGGCGGCTTCGGCCTGCGTCATCGCCATGACCTCCCTACAACACGAAGAGCAGCAGCAAGAGGTAGATCCACAACCCGGTCAGGAAGTGCCAGTAGGTGGCGAACATCCCCAGCCCGTCGGCCTCGCCCGGCGTGTAGGCGAGGCGGCGGGCCTTGACGAGCACCACCGCGAACCAGACGAGACCGACCAGGAGGTGCAGGCCGTGGATCCCGCTCAGCATGTAGAAGAACGAGTTGTGCGGGCTCCCGGACAGGAAGTAGCCGCGAGCGGCCAGGACCCGCCAGGCCGCCAGCTGTCCGGCGACGAAGAGGGCGCCCAGCGCGCCGGTGGCGGTCAGCCAGGGGCTCACCCCGGCGGGATTCCACCCGCGCAGCCGCCGGCGGGCAGCCTCCAGCGTGGCGCTGCTCAGCAGCAGGACCGCGGTGTTGATCCACAGCAGGCCGGGGGGCCTCAGCGGCGTCCAGTCCGGCGCCAGGCGCCGCACCATGTAGGCGCTGGTGAAGCCCACGAACATCATGGAGAGCGTGGCCAGGAAGAGCCACAGCCCGAATCGGCCCGGGTCGAAGAAGACCTCCGGGCCTCCACGGCCGTTGCCGTCGCCACCGGGCTCGCCGCCGCCCTCGCCGCCGCGGTGGGGGCCGGGCCGGGACGGCTTGCGGAGGACCTCAGTGCTCATGCCGGCTCGGTCCCTCCGCGGCCTTGACCTCCATCTCGGCGGCGGTCAGCGGCTCGTGCTGCATGACCGGGTCCTTGGGGAAGTCGGGGTTGGCGTACTCGTAGGGCCAGCGGTGCACCTCGGGGATCGGCCCCGGCCAGTTGCCGTGCGGCGGCGGCGAGGCGGTCGTCCACTCGAGCCCGTTGGCCTGCCACGGGTTCTCGGTCGCCTTCTTCCCGGCGAATGCGCTCCAGAAGAAGTTGACGAAGAACAGGATCTGCGAGCTGCCCAGGATGAGGGCGCTGATCGTGATGAGCTGGTTGATCGGCTGGAGCGGCTTCAGGAACTCGTACTGGTAGGGGTCGTAGATGCGCCGCAGGTGGCCGGCGATGCCGATGTAGTGCATCGGGAAGAACGTCCCGTAGTAGGTGACGAACGTGAACCAGAAGTGCGCCTTGCCCAGGGTGTCGTTCATCATCCGCCCGAACATCTTCGGGAACCAGTAGCTGGTCGCCCCGAAGACCCCGAAGAGGGCCGCCCCGGCCATGATCAGGTGGAAGTGGGCGGCCACGAACATCGTGTCGTGGAGCTGGATGTCCGGAGCGGACTGGGCCAGCCACACGCCCGAGAGTCCGCCGCTGATGAACAGCGACACGACCCCCACGGCCCACAGCATCGGGGTGTTGAAGCGGATGCGGGCCCCCCGCAGCGTGGCCAGCCAGTTGAAGACCTTCACCGCCGACGGGACCGCGATGAGGATCGTGCCCACCGCGAACGCCATCCCCAGGTACGGGTTCATGCCGGAGACGAACATGTGGTGGCCCCAGACGATGAAGCTGAGGCCGGCGATGGCCCACAAGGCCCCCACCATGGACTTGTAACCGAAGAGCGGCTTTCGGGCGAAGGTGACGAGGATGTCCGAGGTGAAGCCGAGCGCGGGCAGCATCAGGATGTAGACCTCGGGGTGGCCGAGGAACCAGAAGAGGTGCTGCCAGAGCAGGGGCGAGCCGCCCTGGTGGAGGAATGTCTTGCCGTCGGGACCCAGGAGCGGGACGTTGTTGAGGACGAGGCCGGTCGGCAGGAAGAAGCTGGTGCCGAAGTGCCGGTCGAAGATCAGCATCAGGCAGGCGGCGACGAGGGCGGGAAACGCGAGCAGGCCGAGCACCGCGACCAGGAACATGGCCCACAGGGTCATCGGCATGCGCAGGGGCGTGAGGCCCTTCGTGCGCAGGTTGATGATCGTGGTCACGAAGTTGAGGCCGCCCATCGTGAACGACGCGATGAAGAAGACCATCCCGATGATCCAGAACGTCTGCCCGGTCTCGGACCCCGGCACCGCCCCCTTCAGGGCCGACAGCGGGGGGTAGGCCGTCCAGCCTCCCGCGGCCGCCCCCGCGCCGATGAAGAACGAGCTGAGGATCACGACGCAGCCCACGAAGAACGTCCAGTAGGAGAGCCCGTTCAGGAACGGGAAGGCCATGTCCCGCGCCCCCGCCTGGAGCGGGATGAGTATGTTGCCGAAGCCGCTCACCGGCGCGGTCGACAGCACGAAGAAGACCATGATCGTGCCGTGCATGGTGAACAGCATCGCGTAGAACTCGGGGCGCATGACCCCGAAGCCGCCGCCCACGTCGTAGCCCATGGGGAACAGCTTGGCCAGGACGCCCCAGTCGCGCTGCGGCCAGGCGAGCTGCAGCCGGATCAGCATCGCGAGCAGGCCGGCCACGAGCGCCATGACCATCGCGGTGACGTAGTACTGGATGCCGATGACACGGTGGTTCTTGCTGAAGACGTATTTCCAGATGAAGGCCTCCTCCGCGTGGGCGTGGGCCTCCGCGGCGTGGGCCTCCGGAGCGTGAGCCATGTCTGTCACCTCGATCTCCTACTGGACGGCCGCATCGGCGAGGGCCTTGTCGAACTGGGCCACCGGCACCACGTGGACCTGGCCCCGCATGCGGTAGTGGCCGAGGCCGCAATGCTCGGCGCAGGCGATCTCGAAGTCCCCCGTCTCCTTGGGCGTGAACCAGATCTGCACGGTCATGCCCGGCAGCGCGTCCTGCTTCACCCGGAAGTTGGGGAGGAAGAAGCTGTGGATCACGTCCATGGAGCGGACCTGGACCCGGACCGCCCGGTCCTGGGGCAGGTAGAGCTGGTTCAGGAGGAGGACGTCGTCCGCCGCGTGGGGATCGCTCTTGTCGAGGCCGATGGGGTTCTCCTGCGAGGCGAGCAGGTGGTCGGTCCGGCCCAGCATGCCGTCCGGACCGGGGTAGCGGACGTTCCAGGCGAACTGCTGCCCGGTGACCTCGATCAGCATCGCGTCGGCCGGAGGCTCGGCGTTCACCGCGGCCCAGAGGTTCAGGGCCTTGAAGAGGAACGTGCACATGATGAGGGCGGTCACGAGGGTCCACGACCACTCGAGCCGGGGGTTGTGGTGCCAGTAGGCCGCCCGGGTCCGGCCGTCGTCCTGGTAGCGCCACGAGAAGTAGGCCAGGAGCAGGTTGGTGAGGATGAAGACGGCGCCGGTCACGACCAGCGACAGCCAGATGGCGTGGTCGATCGCGATGCGGTCCGACTTCAGCGGGGGCAGCCACGGACGGGTGAAGTAGAAGGTGGCCAGGACCACCAGCGCGACCGTCGCCAGCGCAAACAGGAGCCCCTGCAGCCTACCCATCCGCGAGACCTCCGTGCCTCGGACTGTCGATCGTGGGACGCGCTTCCCGGCACACCGCGGTGAGAGCCGCGGTTCGGGGCCTCAAGCTATCGCAGGAGCCGGGAGGCCGTCAACCCGCGCGGCGTTTCAAGATCGTCTCGTCAGACCGCGTGCCGATTAATGGTCGGCCAGCAGCAGCGTGCAGAGGGCGACGAGGTAGAGGATCGAGGCGACGAAGAGCCACCGGGCGGCCTGGGGAGTGCGCAGCACGGCGGCCCGCACGGCGACCGCGGTGAAGCCGAGGCCGAGGGCGAGCGCGCCGGCGAGATACGTCCTTCCCGCGATCCCCGCCGCGGTGGGAACGAGGCTCACCAGCAGGAGCGCCATCGTGTTCGCCACCGCCTGCCGCCCGGTGATGCGGCCCTCGGGGTCCAGCACCGGGAGCATGGGCAGGCCGCCCCGCGCGTAATCCTCCCGGTAGATCCAGGCGATGGCCAGGAAGTGCGGGATCTGCCACAGGAACATGATCGCGAAGAGCACGAACGCTCCCGGCTCGAGCCTCCCGCGGGCGGCCGCCCAGCCGATGACCGGGGGCAGCGCGCCGGGGAGGGCGCCCACGACGGTCGAGAGCGACGTGCGCGGCTTCAGGGGCGTGTAGAGGAAGAGGTAGCTGGCCCAGGTGACGAAGGCGACCGCGGCCGCGAGCGCGCCCGTCCGCCACGCGAGCAGCGCGAGGCCGGCGCTCGTCGCGGCCAGGCCGCAGGCGAGCGCCTCGGGCGGCCGCAGGCGCCCGGCCGGCAGCGGTCGGTTGCGGGTGCGGAGCATGAGCGAGTCCACGCGGCGCTCCAGCAGCATGTTGAGGCAGCTCGCCCCCGCCGCGACGAGCGCGGTGCCGAGGAGGGTCGCGGCCAGGCGCCCGGTGAGCAGGCTTCCCGTCGACCCCAGCGCGTACCCGACGAAGGCGGTGAGGACCACCATGAGGGTGATGCGCGGCTTGGTCAGCTCGAGGTAGTCGGCGGCGGCGCCCCGGCTCGCGGCGAGGACGGACGAGCTCATGACTGGGTCACCGGGCGGGCCACCGGGACCGCGAGCGCGGCCGGCGCCGGCCGCCGGAGGCGGAAGGCCCGCAGCGTCGAGAGCCAGCATCCGCCCAGGATGGCCGCGCCCGTGGCGACGTGGAGCGTCGTCGGCGTCACGGCCTTGCCGGTCAGCACGGTCGCGGCGCCGAGGGCGATCTGGAAGCCGACGAGCCCGAGCAGCGCCGCGCCGAGGCGGGTGAAGCGGGGATCGCCGGCCCGCCGGGCCCGCGCGAGGAAGCATGCGACGGCGAGCAGCACGAGCAGGGCTCCGATGCGGTGCGCGAAATGGACGAGGACGGGCGTGGTGGCGACGGGGGGGAGAACGCGGCCGGAGGCGAGCGGGAAGTCGGGGATGGCGAGGCCGGCCCCGATGTGGCGCATCACGGCCCCCACCAGGAGCTGGCCGTAGACGATCAGCGTCGCGGTGAGAGCGGCGCCTCTCAGGCCCGTTTGGTCGACGTCCGGCGCCCGGGCGTCCCGCCACTCGCGAGACGTGGCGTAGGCGAGGGCAATGACCAGACAGAAGAAGGTCTGGGCGAGGCAGGCATGGGCCACGGAGACCGCGGTCGGAAGAAGGAAGATGACGGTCAGGCCGCCGAGGACGCCCTGGGCCACGACCGCCGCCAGCGCGGCCCAGGCGAGACGGCGAACGCCGGGCCGCGGCTCCGCCCGGGCCGTCCAGAGGGCGAGCGCGAGGGTGAGCGCGCCGACGAGGCTGGCGACGATCCGGTGGCTGTGCTCGTAGAACACGCCGCCGACCATCGGGGGCATGAGCATGCCGTAGGAGCGCGGCCAGTCGGGGACCGACAGGCCCGAGCCGGTGCTGGTGACGAGGCCGCCGACGAAGATCAGGACGAGGGTCGTGGCGGCGGTCACGGCGCCGAAGAGGTGACGCGACCGGTCGAAGGCGGGGACGCCCCGGAGAGTCGATCCGGCGCGGTCGTCTCCGGGGCGGCCAGCCAAGCGGTCAGCTCTTGTAGCTGAAGTCGGCCTTGGCCTTTTCCCCGTCCTTGACCGTGACCTTCTGGGTCTGGGTCTTGAGCTTCTCGTGCCAGGCCTCGATCTCGTAATCGCCGGCGGGCAGGCCCTTGATCTCGTAGGTGCCGTCGTCCTTGCTGACCGAGAAGAAGGGGTGGCCCACCACCGCGATGTAGGACCGCATCCACGGATGCACGTCGCAGCCGACCGGGATCATGATCTCCTGCTTGTCGAACGTCTTTGTCGACTCCATGCCCTGGCGCGGCTGGCCGATGTTGAACTCCGGGTTCGCCGTCGGGCGCGGATGGATGTTGTGCAGGGTGTCGTCGCTGTTGCGGATCTTCAAGGGCTGTCCGGCCTGCACCGTGATGATATGCGGCTGGTACATGCACCCCTTCTGGTCGAGCAGGACCGGCTCGGTGGGGGCGGGATAGGTCCCGCTGAGCCCGCTCTTGACGTACACGAAGACGTCCTTCAAGCCGCCCCCGCCGGCGTCGATCGTCTGCCGCTCCAGGCCCTGCGGGTGCATGGCCTGGCACTTGGGGTCCGCGGAGGTCTTGATCTTCTCGGGGGCGGGGGCCGTGCCCTCGAAGCTGATCTTGCCCGAGATGGAGGCGCTGCCGGTGGTGGCGCCGGCCGGCGCGCCGCCCGCGGGACCGGCGGCCGAGGTGGCGGCGGGACCGGGCGGCGGCGTCTCCTCCTTGGGCCCGCCACAGCCGGCGAAGGGGAGGCCGACGAGCGCCAGCACGGCAAGAGTGGTTCGCATGGACATCGCGTGTTGCTCCTCTATAGAGGTTTCTGTTGAGTGCATGGGCCCGGCGATCCGGGGAACGAGCTAGTCTGGCAACGCCTGCGGGGGCTTGTCAACGCCTTCCGGCGTTTCGGGGCCTGCGAGGCGGAAGCGCACCACCGAGCGATCGCGCATCCCGGCCACGACCGCGTCGCCGACGAGGATGGGCGGCGCGGCCAGCTCGGACGGCGTCTTCATGTCGCCCAGCCGGCGGCCGGTGCGGGCGTCGAAGCCCACCACGAAGCTCTCCTTCGGCCGGGTCCCGTAACAGGCGACGAGCACCGCTCCCTCCGCCACGAGCGGCGGGGAAAGCGGGCGCGACGGCAGGGGCGCGCGCCAGACGAGGTTCCCCCCGCCCTGTTTGAGGGCATAGAGCACGTCCTCGTGGCTGGCGAAGAGGACGGTGTCGCCCAGGAGGGTGGGCGGCGCCGGGACGTCGGCGCCGACCTTCCACGTCCAGCGGGCCCGGCCCTGCTCGAGGCTCAGGGCCACGAACCGGCGATCGGCGGTGCCGAGCAGGACGCGCCGCCCGGTCTCGTCCACGGCGGGCCCGGCCTTCAGGGCCGCGCGAGTCGAGAAGGCCCACACCGCGTTCCCGGTGGCGGCGTCCCGGCAGCGAAGCGTGCCGTCCTGCTCGGGAACGAAGACCCATTTGCCCGCGGCCACCGGGGTTGCGCTGAGGCGGGGCGGCGGATCGGCCGTCCAACGCACGCTGCCGGTGGCCGCGTCGAGCGCCACCAGGCCCTCCCCGCCCACGAGCACGGCGTCATCACCGAGGGCGGCGGGCAGGGCTCCGCCCACGCGGGTCTCCGTCTTCCACCGGGCGGAGCCGCTGGCCGGCGCCATCGCCCACACGGTCCCGTCGGGCTCGCGCGCCACGAGCAGCCCCGGACGAGCCGACAGGGGCCCGGGCCGGTTCGCGACCGACCAGCGCTCGCGGCCCGTGCCGCCGTCGAGGCCGTGGACCGTGCCGTCCACCGTGGCCACGAACACGCGCGTTCCGTCGGTCGCCAGGGGCGGCTGGAAGGCCGGCCCCTCGAAGGGATCGCCGACCTGGGCGGTCCACTCGGTGCTGAGCGGAAAGATCGCCGGCGCCGCCGGAGCGCGTCGACGATGGAACACGCACGCCGCGACGGCGAGGGCGAGGACGAGGAGGAAAGCGGTCCGGGGCAAGAGAGGGACTATAGCAGCGATATAATCCGCCGGCATCGTGAGACCCGCAGGCGGCGTCTCCCTGGCGTCCGAAGCGGGATCCATTCCCGCGAGGACGACATTGGCGAAGGGCGCGCCGCCGAGGACGCGAGAATGATGAGACCCGCAGGCGGCGTCTCCCT
>Ga0066709_100005383_pt1 | contig 10517 bp, 12 predicted proteins | sample GraSoiAngelo_158_FD_79665 | JGI IMG/M metagenome (GOLD analysis project Ga0066709, IMG submission 79665) | Grasslands soil microbial communities from the Angelo Coastal Reserve, California, USA - 14_1009_16_30cm | ecosystem: Environmental > Terrestrial > Soil > Grasslands | place: USA... | reverse complement strand
TCAGCAGCGACTTCGTTGCCGCGGTATCTCCGGGTCGGTTGCCAAGTGCGTCGCACGATCGCGCACCCGGCCACGTTGGCCGCTTTGTAGAAAATCAGCTACATGCACCACGGACTGCTAAGGACAAAAGCCCCGCCGAATGCGCCCGGATGTGCGTTCAGCAAGGGCAGAAATATGCGCTGGTCGTCGGAAAGAAAGTTTACACACTGGAAGGGCATGAGTCAGAAGTGGACAAACTCGCTGGTACGAGGGCGACAGTTAAGGGCACCGTCCAAGGCGAAACCGTGGCTGTCAATTCTGTCGCGCCCGCAAAAACGGCATCAAAGTAAACGAGCAAGAGGGGAAGCGTATGGATGTTTCGAACCGTTTCCCCAAGTTTTTTGTAAACGATGCATAAGGGACCAAGGGTAGCTCTATGAAGCGCTTATGCACATGGACCTATTTACTGGTTGGTGCGTTCTCCCTAGCGATCTCGCCATCTGCGGCCGGTCAGGGTATCCAACCGGGTGATTCGATAACGGGCGGGCAATCTTCGTACATGAAAGGCATTCAGCAAAGGCTCCGAAAGGCCGAACAACAGTTGGCTGCAATTAAAGCACAGGCGAATTTGCCGACGACTCCCCAGGGTCGGCGTGTCTTAGCTGAACGCCTTCAGCCCCTGGAGAAAGAGGTCGAAGGACTCAAACAGGATGTCGTCGCTGTAGAGGAAGCGCAAGTCAGGAGATTGAACAAATCCGTCAACAATCCTCAAAGAGCATTCCCCAATTGCCCTGACTTGATAGAAGTAGAGAATGAGGTCATTTCTGGAAGACCGTCAAACCAGAGCTGTCCGAAAACGATCGAAGTGATTGCTTCGCGCACAACCAAGAGATTCGAGGTAAGCGTTTCTAGTGACCAGATCCGACTCACGCAAGAAGCAAACAGTTTTTGCATTGACTTCAGAAGTGTTCAGGATGGTCGTCCGACTGATCCTGGAGAAGTGAGCGCCGAGGCTACGATGTCAACACGACTATTAGCCGTGGCCCGCGTGGATCGCTTTGCAGTGGGCCATTATTGCGCGCACGTGAATTTTCCACTGCCGGGATACTGGCTAATCACGGTGAAACACGAGGGATCGCAAGGTAGTGGGACCATCAAGTTCCTTGAGTCCGTCGATTGACGAGGCAGGGGGCGCCGATGCGCCCGGCAGGTAGAGCAGGTGCGGGCTGAGCGCATCGTGTAGCTCGTTCTGTAATCAAAACATAAAGCCGGCTTCAAGAGCACCGCGCGGCTGGTTAGAGTTCAGACCGGGGGTCCGAAAGCGGCGTCCAGCGTCATGTCAGTAGCGCGAGCGATAGCAAGATTCAGCAGTTGAGAAGCAACCTGCCTCCGGGCCAAAGAAGTGACTGAATAGCTGCGAGGGCCGCATCGACACAAATCAAACCTAGGTCGGAGTACGTCTCTTTATTCAAAATACGTTCTTCCTCGCCTCATCGATCTTGCGATGAGGAACAAGGATACGACGCGCCTTCGAGCGGAGTGTGTACCCCAGGCTCGGGGCGAAGTGTTGGAGATCGGTATTGGCTCGGGCTTAAATTTGCCTTTTTATTCGTCTGACGTTAAGCGTGTCCACGGGATAGACCCCTCGGTTGAACTTCAGCGAATGGCGAATAAAAGAATTTCGGCTGTACCGTTTGAAGTCGAATTTGTCCGCCAGTCCGCCGAAGACCCACTCCCGCTTGGCGATTCAAGCATCGACACAATCGTTATGACGTGGACTTTGTGTTCAATTCCAAATCCAGCTCTCGCACTTCAGCAGATGAGGCGAGTCTTAAAACCGAGCGGCCGCCTGATATTTGTCGAGCACGGCCGTGCTCCCGATCCCAGAATAGTTCCCTGGCAGGATCGGATAACGCCTGTCTGGAAGCGAATCGGAGGCGGCTGCCATCTCAATCGCAAGATTGACGAACTCATCCGAGCAGGCGGATTTCACATCTTCGAGCTGAAAACTTTCTATCTTCCCGGACCGCGCCCAATGACCTACACGTATCAAGGCTTGGCGCAAGTCACTTAACAAAGAATTGGAACAGCAACGATCAAATCGCCCTTAAAGAGGAGTAATGCATTTCGCCCACCAGACCGGCCACGCGCTTTACATGGCATTTGCTATGTTTTGGGAAATATTATGGGCGCTGATCCTAGGATTTTTCATTTCAGGGGTTGTGCAGGCGGTTGTGTCGAAACAGAAAATCGCCAAGATTCTCGGCGATGCCCGACCCAGGACGATCGCTGTCGCCTGCGCACTCGGAGCCGCATCTTCGTCGTGCTCGTACGCCGCAGTGGCAATCGCGCGTGCTCTGTTCCGCAAGGGCGCAAACTTTACCGCGGCAATGGCGTTCGAACTCGGCTCGACCAATCTCGTCGTTGAGCTGAGCATCATTATGGCGATCCTTCTCGGCTGGCAGTTCACGCTGGCGGAGTTCTTGGGCGCTCCGCTGATGGTCGCGATCATGGCGGTGCTGTTTCGAATGTTTCTCACACCCGAAATCATTCAGCAGGCACGAGAACAAGCTAATAAACGCCTCAGAGGTGTAATGGAAGGTCATGCCGAGATGGATATGGCCGTCACCGAAGGCCAGTTGTTCAAGCGCATGCTTTCCGACAAAGGCCAAACCGCAATCAGTCACTATTTCGTAATGGACTGGGTCTCAATCTGGAAGGACATCGCGGGCGGACTGCTGTTGGCAGGCGTACTTGCTGTTTTTGTGCCACAGGACGGATGGCGGGCCTTTTTCCTGACATCGCATCCCACATTGAGTACCTTCTGGGGTCCTGTGGTCGGTCCTGTCGTTGCGGTGCTATCGTTCGTATGCTCGGTCGGCAATATACCTCTTGCCTCTGTGTTGTGGAATGGCGGTAGCAGCTTTGGCGGCGTCCTAGCGTTTATTTATGCCGACCTAATCGTGCTGCCAATCCTCAATATTTACCGCAAGTATTATGGCTTGAAGGTCAGCCTATTCCTGTTCGTGACGATGTTCGCCTCGATGGCTGTGGCGGCGCTCGCGGTCGAATTGCTCTTTAAGGCACTCGGGCTTATTCCCGCTGAGCGTCATGCCAAAATTGTTGAGGCTGCAATCCAGTGGAATTACACCACGATTCTCAACATCATCTTCTTGATTCTCGCCGCCATGCTGATAACCCGGTTCTTCCGAACAGGCGGAAAGAAGATGCTGAAGATGATGAACGAAGTTCCAGCGGAACACCACGCATCATGATTGAATCGGTAGCCATTCCAAATCCGGAGGCTGCTAGTGCAATTCGTCGCATTCAGTGGCTTACGGTCGGCTGGATGACGATCGAGGTCGGAATTGCCGTAGTTGCAGCGCTTCGCGCACACAGTGTGGCACTTGCAGCGTTTGGAGGCGATAGTGCAATCGAGTTGCTCTCGGCGGCGGTTGTCCTGGCACGGTTCCATTCAACCAGCCGAGTCACAGAGAAATCAGCAGGCAAGATTACCGGCTGGCTCTTGGTCGCGCTCGGGGCGTACATTACGGTGCAATCGCTTTACACCTTGATTGTTTCCAAATCAAAGCCAAAGCCCAGCTATCTGGGAATCGGACTTCTCTTGGTTGCTGCCCTGGTCATGCCCTGGCTTGCCCGGCGGAAACGTAAGCTTGGGATTGCCACGAATAGCGCAGCGTTGCGAGCAGATGCGGCGCAAAGTTCAATCTGCGGTTATCTGTCGTGGATCGCCCTTGCCGGTTTGCTGCTGAACGCGTTTGCACACGCGTCCTGGGCCGATCCAATAGCGGCCCTGGGACTACTTCCAATCATCATCAAAGAGGCGATGGAGAGCTTTCAAGGTTCCTCGTGCGAATGCAGCTAGTTCGCCGTACTGCAACTGGTGACTCGCTGGAATCATTTGTAGGCGAAAGGCGACGAGGTCGGACGGTCCAGCCGCGGTACGTCTTGCGGTACGTCGAGCGGCCCGCTTTTTGCGCGAAATTCCTCCTATATATGGAGCCGGTGGAGATTACGGCTGAGATGCGGCGATGACCGTTGGATATAAAGCAAGGGTTCGCCATTCCTCTTCGCTTTTGCAACTTCCGAATTCCGGGTGTGCCAAAAATCTCTTGACACGTTACCGTATTTCTGCAAATATAGAATATAGAAAAATGCCGGGTGCGTCAGCGAAAGAGAAGAGTGCAGAACAGGTTACAAAGTACGCCGACATGTTCTCGGCTATGGGTACAGAGGCCAGGCTACGGATTATGCAATTGCTGTTGTCCGCGCATCCCGAGGGCCTGGTGGTAGGGGAGATCCAGGAAGAACTGGACATACCGAATTCGACGCTCTCTCACCATTTGGACAAGCTCAGAAACGAAGGTCTGGTTAATGTGCGTCGTGAGAGCACGTTCCTGCATTACACCGCAAACTGCGAGGCCCTTCAGGAGTTGTTGCGGTTCCTGTATGTCGAATGCTGCACGAGGAACGAAGCGATTAAGCCGCAGGACATTATTCAAATAGGAGGACGAAAATGAGTACCACTGACATAAAACAGGTAGTGAAAGAGAAATACGGCGAGGCCGCGCTCCGGGTGAAGGCTGGCCGCGACAACGGTTGTTGCGGAGCAACTGCGGCAAGCGGCTTAGGCTGCGATCCCATCACTTCCAACCTTTACGACTCGCTTCAGACCACGCAGATTCCGCAAGAAGCTTTGCTGGCGTCGCTTGGGTGCGGGAACCCGACTGCGCTGACAACGCTTAATCCGGGAGAAGTGGTCCTCGATTTGGGCTCAGGCGGCGGGATTGATGTGCTGCTGTCAGCACGTCGGGTGGGGCCTACGGGCAAAGCATACGGTCTCGACATGACCGATGAAATGCTGGCACTGGCCAATGAAAATAAGGGTAAAGCCGGGCTGGACAATGTTGAGTTCCTGAAGGGCGAGATCGAACACATCCCTCTACCGGACAACTCCGTGGATGTCATCATTTCCAATTGCGTCATCAACCTTTCAGCGGATAAAGATAAAGTCTTGCGAGAAGCGTTCCGCGTACTCAAGCCGGGCGGCCGGTTTGCAGTTTCCGACGTTGTCACGCGAGGTGAAATCACTCCCGTAATCCGGCACAGCGTTCTCCTGTGGGTCGGCTGTGTGGCGGGCGCACTTGAAGATGTTGAATACCGAGATAAGCTCGCGGCGGCAGGATTCGGGCAAATCGACATTGAGCCAACGCGCGTTTACCGCGCCGAAGATGCGCGCGACCTTCTTACTGCTGAGGGCATTGACGTGGACGCGATCGCCCCGCAAGTGGACGGAAAATTTATGAGTGCATTCGTGCGGGCAGCAAAACCAGCCAGCGCCGCGACCAAGGCTTGCTGCGGTCCCACTTGCTGCAACTAGAGTTAGTGCAAACGGTCTATAGAATGCACATCTGAGGACTCGAGAGCAGCCTGAAGATCTCGGGGGATTAGTGCACGAAAGAGCTGCGGGTAATATAAATTTCATATCGCTGGCGCTCTCGGGAGGAGGTTGTACCCCCTTGGGTGCCAGCATGCTTAGACAATCCGCCGACGTGCTTCTATCCGGATGTCTTCCTTAGAATACCAAGCATCTCGTTAGCCTTTATCGTCCTTCGGCAGCGCCTTCTCCGTGAGCTCTAAGACATTTTCCATCATGCCCGCTTGACCGTGTTTCGGATGTTTCGCTTTCGACTGTGTCTTTGGCTTACGCTCCGGCTCCTTTTTGTGTACTTCGGTTTTAGCCTTGCGTTTCATTATGCCCATCCGTTCCTACCCATCATCGGCCTAGTATTCTCATCATGCAAGAAATAGCCCAGCATTCCCCTCGGCCATTGCTATTTTGACGATCCATGCCCACGACATTTTTCTTTGCGATTCGCTAGCACACCGTGCGTGTCCACTTTTTCTAACCGCTAGACTTATTATTCGACCACTTGCCTGAGAAGCGGCCTGACCGGACTTTTATTTGGAGTTGCACCCGCCTTCCAGATCGCAGGTAAGCGAATGGAAGAATATCTGCGAGAGAGCACGCGTGGCGTTTCCATGGGAGTCGGTCGCGCGAGATCGCGCTCCATCTTGATTATCGGAGAGGTGGCGATAGCTCTTGTCCTAATCACTGGGGCAGCGCTTTTCGTCGAGAGCTTTGTCCGCCTCATGCGAGTGGACCCGGGATTCACGGCTCAGCAACTAATGACATTCCCGATTAGGCTTCCTGGGATTCGCTATCCTCAGCCGGATCGCCAGGCTCTGTTCTTTCGCCAACTGCTTGAGCAACTCAGGACGATGCCCCAGGTGCAGGCTGCCGGAGTTGTGAGTTTCTTGCCGCTTTCGGGAGGTGCCCGCCTGAGCTACTTTTGCATTGAAGGCCAAGTCTGTCAGGGAGCAGGCAAGGATCCACTGATTGCCTTCTGGCAAGTAAGCGACGGATATTTTGACGCGGTGAAGACACCCTTGTTAGAAGGGCGTCTGTTCAACGCTAATGACAAGGCAGGCGGCTTGCCTGTCACTATCATCAACCAGACTGCAGCCAAACACTTTTGGCCGAACCAGAACCCGTTGGGTAAACACATCGTGGGGTCGCGCGATCACATTGCACGGGAAGTGGTGGGAGTAGTCGCGGATATGAAATTCACTGCCCTGAACTCGGCAAGTGTGGAGCAGCTATATGTACCGGTTGAGCAGATGGCATACCCATCGATGACCCTGCTCGTGCGCTCTAGCACCAACCCGTCAATACTGGTCCCCGCCGTGCGTACGAAAATCGCAGAGCTCGATCGCGATCTTCCGATCTCGAATATTTCGAGCATGGAAAACATCGTCAAAGATTCCGTCGCGCAGCCACGCCTGATCACACAGTTCGTTTCGCTATTCGCGGCCTTTGCCATGCTTCTGGCAACCATCGGCATCTACGGCGTTATGGCCTATTCGGTCGCTATGCGCACGCGAGAAATGGGAATTCGCATGTCGCTGGGCGCCAGCCAGCGAGACATCCTGAAATTTGTGATCGGACAAGGAATGCAACTTGCAGGGATCGGCCTGGTTATTGGAGTCCTGCTTTCACTGGCAGCCGGCCGGCTGGTGTCCTCTTTGCTGTTTGGAATCCATGCAACGGATCCACGCGCATTTGGCACCGCAGCGGCCGTTTTGATGCTCACTTCACTCTGTGCCTGCTATGCGCCGGCGCGCCGTGCCATTCGCGTAAATCCCATAGTCGCTCTTCGCGAGGAGTAGCTCGGAGCTTCGTAGCGCAGGAAAAAGATTGGCCATAGTCGCACTGTTTCGATTGTCTCCAGAGGATGGACGGCGCTAGGAGTAACGTTTGGTCTCGACACACAAAAGATTTCACTGCTGGTTCCTCAAAAAATCCAGAACTGCTGAGGTTGCTGCAGGGTTGTAATATCCCGATGGAGCTCCTTTAAACGCTTCTTCAGGAGTGTCATATGTATAGAGTAGATGGTTTGTCTTTTTCAACTCCACAAATGTTCCCATTCCGGGCCGGTGCTTGTTGGCAATATTGGCAATGATTTTGTGGTCTTCGTCGCTCATGATCCAATCGTACTCTCCATGTATGGTCAGTACAGGAACATCTACTTTGCTCCAAGCGGAAAGCAGCTCCAGATCCTCCAATTGGAAATAGAATGATGCAGGGCGGCCATACTGATGATCGGGTTCGTCATACCACAGGCTGGCTAAGCCCGGTTTAGCCTTGATGATCTCGCCAGGCGTTTTTTTCTGGACCAGATAGTCATCATAGAACTGGGCATAGCCTTTCATTGCGAAAGCAACCTGATCTGTGGGGTTCCCGCAAGCTGCACCCTCCTTCGTTCGAGTTCAATCATGTGTTCGAACCAGGTTTTCACCCACCCCCCAACCACGATATAAGCATTTACATGCCGGCCTTGCGGCACCAATGGAACAATCCCCCCTCCGTTGCTCATTCCCAGAACGAAGATTCTGTTCGCATCAATGAAATCATACTTTGCGAGCGTCTGGAATGATGCCCGGTATCCTTCCAACTCGGTTTTAAAATCAAGAGTGTCACAGGGAGGTCCCTCACTGTCCCCTGTTCCTGGTTTGTCGGTGCGAAACAGTACCATACCGGAACGTGTGGCGAGATCATGCAAGAGCTGGCCAAATCCATCATCCGCGCCGAGTGGGTATTCTGAAGAATCGCAACTCAGCCAGCCCACCATGAAGATCACAGGAAGCCTGCCTGGCTTATTCAGCGGACGCGTAATAATAGTGCGTAGCCGGAATCCCCCAGCCGTCTGGACGGAGTCATGAATTATCTCAACCCCCTGCAGGTTCTCGCTGGGTAGCGCCTCAAGGATTGCCGTAGTTTCCGCTTCTTTTCCTGCTCGTGTCAGCTTAAAGCGGGCGTGATCTCCGCCATGCAGGGAACGCAATACCTGGTTCAGCGTCTTACGGCTGTCCAACCGGGTGCCATTGATCTCCAGTATGTGGTCGCCGCTTTTAAGTCCCGGTCTGTCCGCGACCGATGAGGCTTCCACCTTTCGGAGCTCTGCTCCACTTCCAGGTTCGGCGATCCGCAGGCTGACTCCAAGGTATGCCTGCCGGCGTAGCTCATCGTTACTTTGTGCAAAAGCGCTGACCGTCAGGTATACCAGTAAGGCCAGGATCTTGAGTCTCATCGCGTCGGTGTCTCCAGGGTAGTTCACCATTCACAGAACAAGATGTGAGGGGACAGCACGTACCATATCACCAAGACGAAGTACGAAGGCGGCTCTTAATTACCGACATTGCTAACCACTCGAAGAAGCCATCGTCTATAACAACTATGAAGAAGTGCGCCCAGACGCAAGTCATGCAAGGTTTTTATGCTAAGGCTTAGTAATTAGCCGAGGAGAATGTGTGACGATAAAGCATACAGCCTTCCTCACAATGTTCAACCGATCAAGATTCAAAAGATGGATCGTGTGTGGTGCCTCGCTACTCTCCTTTGCCACCGGATCGTTTGTTACTGCGCGCTTGATCCATGCGCAGGAAGCCAAGGCCGATAGCGATCGCGTTTTCGAGCTTATGGTCTATCACACTGTTCCTGGCAAAGTGCCGGTCCTTGAGTCCATCTTTCGGGATGTATCCAAGCTACAAGACAAGCACAATCTCAATGTTCTCGGTTACTGGGTGCCCGAGAATGATTCTGCCTGGGCGAACACGTTCGTCTACCTTGTGGCTCATCCCAGCCGAGAAGAAGCGAAAAAGAATTGGGCGGCGCTCCACGCCGACCCGGCTTTTCCAGAGTACAGGGATCGGGCTGTCCCGATCATAGACAAAGTGGACGAAAACTATCGAGTGGATGAGATCTACATGCGTCCGACCGACTACTCGGCAATGAAGTAGCGTCCCAATTGAGCAAGATTGATCTGATGTTTTCGGATTCAACGGAGAACTCCAGCGCATGCACAAACTGCGGAATTGTGTCCTGGCTTGCTTCCTTCTGATTACTCTCCAACTGGCGCTGGTCACGCGAGACGCCCTTCGAAATACCCCTCCAAGTAGATGGATCGCCACTTGGGCGGCCAGCCCACAATCAGCAGGCCCCGATGCACGCGAACCGTTGCTCAACATCGAAGACCAGACAGTACGAGAACGCATGCGGGTTTCAATCGGGGGAACCCACATCTGTATTCGCCTTTCTAACGAGTACGGCTCCTCACCTCTCATGGTCGGATCGGCAACGGTAGCTGTGCCAAACGACGCCTCAAGCATCAGACCAGAAACGATTCAGATCGCCACTTTTGGAGGAAAGAATTCGGTCACGATCCCTGCGGGAGCGCCGGTGCTCAGTGACCCAGTGGCCTTTGCGGTCACGCGCGGAGAGGAGATCAGCATAAGCCTCTACTTCCCCCAACGTGTCGCTACCCCGACGTGGCATGCGCTCGCGCTCAAGCGAGCATTGGTCTCGCAACATGGCGACCATACTCATGCTGCAAAAATTGAAGCTGGAGCTGTGTCTGAGTCGTCAATCCTGGTCAGTGCAGTGCTCGTTCCTGCGCATTCGTCTCAGAGTCTCGTAGTGGCCTTCGGCGACTCGGTCACTGATGGCGATGGATCTACCGTAGATGCAGACCACAACTGGCCGAGCGATCTCATCCGTCGTCTGGAAAAGATGGACGAAGGGACGAAGATAGCAGTGGTCAACGAAGGCATAATCGGCAACCGGCTGCTGAGCCACTGCTTCATTGCGAACGCTGGCTGCTTTGCCGTCAGCGCTTTGGCTCGGTTCGACCGGGATGCTCTGGCGATCCCTGGCGTCACTCATATCGTACTGCTTGAAGGCATCAATGACATCGGCTTTCCCGGCGCCAAGCTGGACGGCAGCTACCTCGCTGATCCAACTGATGCTCCTAGCCCCGAGGACTTGATCGCCGCCTATCGCCAGTTGATTTCTCGTGCCCATGTTCACGGCGTCAAAGTGATTGGTGCCACCATCAGCCCCTTTGAAGGCGTAGATTTTCCGGGCTACTACTCGGAATCGAAGGAAGCAACTCGACAGG
>Ga0066709_100005382_pt1 | contig 10517 bp, 4 predicted proteins | sample GraSoiAngelo_158_FD_79665 | JGI IMG/M metagenome (GOLD analysis project Ga0066709, IMG submission 79665) | Grasslands soil microbial communities from the Angelo Coastal Reserve, California, USA - 14_1009_16_30cm | ecosystem: Environmental > Terrestrial > Soil > Grasslands | place: USA... | reverse complement strand
GAAAAGCCGCGGTGCCGGATACAAGCCCATACACCACAGGAACCATCGGGCTGCTCGGGACGAAGCCGTCGCAAGACGCCATGGAGAACTGCGACACTCTTTTTATGATTGGAACATCCTTCCCCTACATCGAGTTTCTTCCCAAGCCAGGAGACGCGCGTGCGATTCAGCTCGAGTTGGACCCGATGCGCATTGGATTGCGATATCCGGTTGAAGTTGGACTCGTCGGCGATGCGAAACGAACGTTGCAGCGGCTGCTTCCGCTGTTGAAGCGAAACCGGTATCGAAAATTCTTGGATCGAGCGCAGGCCGGTATGAGCGACTGGTGGGAACTGATGAAAGAGTACGGCACGCGTATGGACAAGCCGATGAAGCCGCAGGTTGTGGCCTGGGAACTCGGAAAGCAGCTTTCCGAAAACGCAATCATCTCGTGCGATTCGGGAACAATCGCAACCTGGTGGGCCAGACATATACCGGCGAAACGCGGCCAAATGCATTCCCTTTCCGGAAACCTGGCAACGATGGCGCCCGGGTTGCCGTATGCGATTGCTGCACAGATCGCATACCCAGACCGGCAGTCTGTCGCGTTTGTCGGTGATGGCGGCTTCTCCATGCTGATGGCGGAGTTTGCAACGTGCGTCAAATACAAGCTTCCGGTGAAGGTGTTCGTCATCAAGAACAACACACTGGGACAGATTAAGTGGGAGCAGATGGTCTTCCTCGGCAATCCGGAATATGGGTGCGAATTGCAGCCAATCAATTTTGCGCTCTTTGCACAGGCGTGCGGCGGAACCGGCCTGACTGTCGATGATCCGCGAGACTGCGGTCGCGTCGTCGAGCAGGCACTGAGCACGCCCGGGCCGGTCGTTGTCGAAGCGGTTGTCGATCCTTACGAGCCGCCAATGCCGCCAAAAGTATCCATCCGGCAGGCGGAGAAATTCGCTGAGTCGCTGCTGAAGGGCGAGCCCAATCGCTCAAAGATTATTGCGACTGTCGCGGAGGACAAGGTCCGAGAGCTGGTTTAGGAACATGGAAGAAATTTTAGCCGCACCGCTGCGCGGCGCTGTGACAGTAGAAAACCTATGACCAAAATTACACAACTCGATGTGTCTGCCTTCACGATTCCGACCGACTTTCCCGAGGCGGACGGCACGATCGAGTGGAATTCGACCACAATCGTCATCGTCGAAGCGCACGCCGGTGGTCAGATTGGCACCGGGTTCACGTATGGCGATCGGTCAGCCGCCGGGCTGATCGACCGTATCTTGTCGCCAATTGTTCTCGAGCGCGATGCTCTGGCCATTCAAGAGACTTGGATGGCCATGCTCCGAGCGGTTCGTAACATTGGTCGGCCCGGCATTGCATCGCATGCCATTGCCGCGGTCGATATTGCATTGTGGGATCTAAAAGCTCGCCTGCTGCAGGTTCCTTTAGTCACGCTGCTCGGCCGCGCTCGCACGGGTATCCCGGTTTATGGCAGTGGTGGCTTCACTTCTTATTCCATTGATCGGCTCCAAGCGCAGCTTGGCGCCTGGGCCGAGCACGGGATCACGAAAGTGAAGATGAAAGTCGGCAGCAAACCGATGGAAGATGTCGATCGCGTTCGCGCGGCAAGAGAATCGATCGGACCGGGCGTCGAGCTATTTGTCGATGCCAACGGCGCATACACGCGCAAACAAGCGCTCGAGTTTGCGGAAAAATTCGCCACCTATGACGTGAGATGGTTTGAAGAGCCAGTGTCTTCCGACGACCTGGAAGGTCTTCGCCTGATCCGCGACTGCGCGCCGCAGGCCATGAACATCGCCGCCGGCGAATATGGATACGACACAACATACTTCAGAAGAATGCTCGAGGCCGGTGCGGTCGACGTTCTGCAGGCGGATGCGACACGATGCGCGGGCATTACTGGATTTCTTCAGGCGGTCTCCCTCACCGATGCATATCACGTGCCGCTCTCGGCGCATACCGCGCCGGCGATTCATGCGCCTTTGTGTTGCGCGGTTCCGTCGGCCGTTCATGTCGAGTATTTCCACGACCACGTTCGCATCGAGCGGATCTTGTTTGACGGAGTGATCGAGCCCATAAACGGAGTTTTATATCCCGATGCATCGCGGCCGGGTTTAGGCGTCGAACTCAAGCAGGCGGACGCGGAGAGGTATGCAGCGTAATCCACCGCCGCCATCCTATGCAGAGGAACTCGAACGGGCTCTTCGACGCCGCATCCGCGGTGAAGTGAGATTCGACGCGGGCAGCCGCGCGCTCTATTCAACCGACGCTTCCAACTACCGTCAGGTCCCCATCGGCATCGTGCTTCCGCTGGACGCCAAAGACGTCATTGAGACGATCGCGATTGCCCGCCGCTTCGGCGCGCCCATCCTCGCGCGCGGCGGCGGCACGAGCCTGGCAGGTCAGTGTTGCAATGTCGCTCTCGTGCTCGACATGTCGAAGTACATGCATCACATCGTGGCACTCGATCCCGAACGACGCGTTGCACGAGTGCAGCCTGGTCTCGTCCTGGATGATCTCCGCAATGCCGCGTACAAGCATGACCTGACGTTCGCGCCCGATCCTGCAACACACAACCACTGCACTCTTGGCGGCATGATCGGTAACAATTCTTGTGGTGTTCACTCGCTTATGGGCGGCAGAACGCTCGAGAACGTTGAAGAACTCGAGATCCTGACGTACGACGGCCTGAGAATGCGTGTTGGCGCCACGAGTGAAGCCGAACTGGAGCGCATTATCCAGCAAGGCGGCCGGCGCGCTGAAATCTATGCCGGACTGAAACGCATCCGTGACAAATACGCGGAACAGATTCGTAGGCGCTATCCAAACATTCCGCGCCGCGTATCCGGCTATTCGCTTGATCAACTGCTGCCTGAGAACAATTTCCATATCGGGCGCGCCCTCGTTGGAACCGAAAGCACGTGTGCGCTGGTGCTCGAAGCGAAACTGCGATTGGTGCATTGGCCACAGGTTCGATCGCTGCTGGTTCTCGGCTATGCAGATATTTTCGTTGCCGCCGATCAGATTCCCGAGATCCTGAGTCATCAGCCAATTGCTGTAGAAGGCATCGACGACGTTCTTGTCAGTGACATCAAGAAAAAGAAGATGCATCCGGAAAATCTCCAGCTGTTGCCGGACGGCAATGGATGGCTGCTTGTAGAGTTCGGCGGGGAATCGAAGGAAGAGGCCGATTCCAAAGCCAAGCGTCTCATGGACCAGCTTCGTACCGCGAAACTGGCGCCTGCGATGAAGCTCTACGATGACGCGAAACAAGAACACACGGTCTGGAAGATCCGCGAGGCCGGCCTTGGCGCCACGGCACGCGTGCCCGGCGAGCAAGAAACATGGGAAGGCTGGGAAGATTCGGCCGTGCCACCCGAGCACATTGGTAATTACCTTCGCGAGTTCCGTAAGCTTCTCGATCGCTATCACTACAGAGGCGCGCTGTACGGCCATCTCGGCCAAGGGTGTCTGCACACGAGAATCAATTTCGATCTGTTTACGACTGGTGGTGTTCGAACCTTCCGATCATTTGTTGAAGAGGCTGCCGATCTCGTCTTGCGCTATGGCGGTTCCTTTTCGGGAGAACACGGCGATGGACAATCGCGCGCCGAGTTGCTCCCGAAAATGTTCGGCCCGGAGTTGATTCAAGCGTTCCGCGAGTTCAAAGCGTTATGGGATCCGCAATGGAGGATGAATCCGGGCAAGGTCGTGGCGCCATATCGGATCGATGAGAATTTGCGGCTCGGACCTGAGTACCATCACCAAGAGCCGCGCACGCATTTCAAGTATCCCGAAGACAAGCACAGCTTTTCTTTTGCAATGCTGCGCTGCGTCGGCGTCGGCGAATGCCGCAAAGAAGAGCACGGCACGATGTGCCCGAGCTATATGGTCACGCGCGAAGAAATGCATTCGACTCGTGGGCGCGCGCGCCTGCTGTTTGAGATGCTCGAAGGAAATCCGCTGACAGGCGGTTGGAAAGATGATCACGTGCGCGAAGCGTTGGACTTGTGCTTTGCGTGCAAGGCTTGCAAGAGTGAATGCCCTGTCAACGTCGATATGGCGGCATACAAGGCGGAGTTCTTATCGCATTATTACGAGCATCGTTTGCGTCCCATATCCGCTTACACGATGGGCTGGATTTGCTGGTGGGCTCGCACTGCGAGCCATGCTCCGCGGCTTTTCAATTGGGCCGGGCGGACACTTCCGTTCAATGCGATCGCGAAACTGGTCACGGGGATGTCACAGCAGAGAAAGATCCCGAAATTCGCGACAAAGACCTTTACCAGCGTAAGGCGCCGGCAGTATGAGAAGCCAGGCGATGTCGTTCTCTGGCCGGATACCTTCAATAATTATTTTTATCCCGAAGTTCTTCACGCGGCTTTCAATTCGCTTCGCCGCCTGGGATACCAGGTGCAAATTCCGAAACAAACGCTCTGTTGCGGCCGTCCTCTCTATGACTTCGGATTCCTGTCCACTGCAAAAACCCTTCTGCTGGAAATTTTGGATGCACTTCGCGACGACATTCGCGCAGGCAAGCCGGTGATCGTTCTCGAGCCGAGTTGCGCGTCCGTGTTTCGCGACGAGTTGGTCAATTGGTTCCCTCAGGACTCGGACGCGATTCGCCTCGCACAACAAACGTTCTTGCTGAGTGAATTTCTGCAAAAGAAAGCGTCCGATGCTGTTCTTCCACAGCTCCATGAGCCGGCCCTCGTACACGGCCACTGCCATCACAAATCCCTCTTTGGTATGGAGGATGAAGAGAACGTCTTGAAGCGACTCGGCCTCCAGTACGAGATCGTTGATTCAGGATGCTGTGGTATGGCTGGCGCGTTTGGTTTCGAGAAGGAACACTACGATGTGTCTATGAAAGCCGGCGAGCGTGTTCTTTTGCCTCGTGTGCGCAAAGCGGATGCCGGTACGTTAATCATCACGGACGGTTTCAGTTGCCGCGAACAGATCTCGCAAGGCGCGGGTCGGCAGGCCCGCCATCTCGCCGAAATCGTGGATTTGGCTTTCAGAGTGGGAGTCAGAGACCACCGCGTTGCCCCCACACGACCACCTCGGGCTGCGTAAAAAGCACCGCGGAGCGGTGCACTTAAGTTTGTCCCCCTGTGCGCACGCCGGAGGCGTGTCAGTAAATTAGCCGGGAGTATTGCGCACGTTTTTTGTACTCCAGGTTGACGAACTCGACGAATGCGCCCCCCAGCAGGGGTGCGAGGAGTCCTCGATACCCTTTCAGGCTGCGGATGTCGTTGGTTTCAGACAACCCGGGGTTGCGCTCGCTCCCGCTCGCTTAACCCCCGGCTAATTTCCTGGCACGCCTCCGGCGTGCGCAAAATGGATGACTTAAGAGCCCGCTCCGCGGTGTCCCGCCCGGAATCCAACGTGCCAAGACAAACGCGGCCGAGTGTGGTCATGGCGCAAATTTTTAATCGCAGTACCAACACCTTGTCGCGGGTCAGCATTTTCGGCGCGGTTTTCATCATTGCGGCGCTTATAACTGTTTGGGGCGTGATGATCCGGTCCCCGTACTTCACGGAAGCACGCGTGGTGCGCGAGCAACCGGTGCCGTTTAGCCACAAGCATCACGTTTCCGGGATCGGCATCGACTGCCGTTATTGTCACACCTCTGTTGAAGAAAGCTCTTTTGCAGGCATTCCATCAACGAAGACATGCATGAACTGCCACTCTCAAGTGTGGGCGGATAGTCCGATGCTCGAGCCCGTCCGCGCAAGCTATCGAGAGGATCGCTCGTTGCAGTGGACGCGTGTGAACGATCTGCCGGATTTCGTCTATTTCGATCACAGCATTCACGTACACCGCGGAGTCCAGTGCACGACGTGCCATGGACCAGTGGAACAAATGCCGATGACCTGGCGAGAAAACACGCTGTTCATGGAATGGTGCCTTCAGTGTCACCGGCATCCGGAGCGCTACATTCAGACCGCAGGCAAGAGCATCGATTCTCCACGCAAGCTGACGAATTGCTCGATATGTCATCGATGAAAGCAGACCGATTCTGGCGAACACTGGAGGAGTACTCCAACTTCGAGGAATTCCAGAGATCATTGCTTGACGAGTTTCCGCCCGGGGTATCCGAGCGGCCCGCGTTTTTGCACCGCAGGGAGTTTCTCTCGTTGGTATCGGCGTCGCTTGCTTTTGCCGGCTTGACGTCATGCGCCCCAACCGTTCCCGAAAAAATCGTTCCGTACGTGCGGCCGCCTGAAGAGATCGTTCCGGGCAGACCGCTTTTTTTTGCCACCGCATTTCCTCTTGGCGGCTACGGTCTCGGGGTTTTGGCGGAAAGCCATATGGGACGGCCCACGAAAATTGAAGGCAATCCGGATCATCCCGCAAGCCTGGGTTCTACGGATGCGTTCGCCCAAGCGTCCATCCTGTCTCTATACGATCCCGATCGCTCGAAAGTGATTGTGAACGGCGGCCGCATTTCGACATGGGATGCATTCATTACGGCTCTTGCAACAGAGCTTGAAGCCAAGCGCCTGAATAAAGGCGAGGGACTGAGGTTTTTGACGGAGACGGTGACTTCGCCCACGGTCGCATTACAGCTTCGGCGAATTCTGGAACAATTCCCAGCGGCCCAGTGGCATCAGTACGAACCGGTCAATTCGGACAGCGCGCGGGCAGCTTCACGAACGATGTTCGGCAAGTATGTGGACGCGCGTTATCACGTCGAGAAGGCGGACGTCATTCTTTCACTGGATGCCGATTTCCTGTTATCGATGCCAGGACACGTACGGCACGCTCGCGAGTTCGCATCTCGGCGGCGAACGCAACCTGGCGAAAACAGGATGAACCGCCTTTACGTTCTGGAGAGCACACCCTCGATCACTGGCGCGAAGGCGGATCATCGCCGGCCGGTGCGGTCGTCAGACATATATGTAATGGCCTCGCGAATTGCAGACGCGCTTGGGGGAAAAACGTCGACGGGTGATGCCTGGGTCGATGCTCTCGTGCGGGATCTCCAATCTGCGCGCGGCAAGTCGCTCGTCATTGCCGGCCCGCAGCAGCGGCCGGAGGTTCACGTTCTCGCGCATGCGATGAATGCAGCGCTAGGGAACATCGGACAGACGATTGAATACATCGATCCGGTTGAGCCGAATCCGGTGGAGCAACTCGAGTCGCTGAAGCAGCTCACTCGCGACATGCAGAATGGCGCCGTCGATCTCTTGCTTGTGGTTGGTGGTAATCCCGTGTACACCGCGCCCGCCGACTTGGAATTCGCGAAGCATTTCGCGAATGTGCGAGTCCGAGTTCACCTCGCACTGTATGAAGACGAAACGTCGGACTTCTGTCACTGGCATATTCCGGAAACGCACTACCTGGAATCGTGGGGCGACATTCGCTCGGACGACGGCACGACGACGATCATGCAGCCACTGATCAATCCGCTGTACGGCGGCAAATCGGCGGTTGAGCTGCTGTCGGCTGTGTTGGGGCAGCCCACGAGGACATCGTACGAGCTTGTGAAAGAGGCGTGGGGATTGGATGAGAAGGCGTGGAGAAAAGCGGTGCACGATGGAGTGGCGAAGACAGAAGGCCTTGCGGGAGGAAGAAGCGCCGGTTTGGGGCAGAATTATTCCCCTCCTTGGCAAAGGAGGGGTGGCCGCGCCAGTAATACAAATTTCGCGAAGCCACCTTTCTTGAGGCTACGCGCTGCCGCGCTTGCGCTTCGCGTCTTGAGGCTGCGCGCGGCCGCGCTTGCGCTTCGCGCGCTGACGAGGGGATTATTAGCCTCTACGGAAGTATTCGCTCAAGAGTTGCCAGGCGCTTCCCCTCTCGAAGTTGTCTTTCGCCCCGATCCCACAATCTATGACGGCCGATTCGCGAACAATGCATGGCTGCAGGAGTTGCCGAAACCGCTCACAAAAACTGTTTGGGACAATGTCGCGCTGGTCAGTCCCGCTACAGCACAGCGTCTCAATCTTGGTCAGGAAGATGTAATCGAGATCCGACACGAAGGACGCACGATCCACGCTCCTGTCTGGATTTCTCCGGGCCATGCGCATGACTCGGTCACGCTTTTCCTCGGGTACGGCCGCACTCGTGCCGGAACGTTAGGCTCGAATCGCGGATACAACGCGAACTCGATTCGTACATCATCCGCGCCCTGGCTCGCGCAGAACGTGGAAGTGCGAAAGACCGGTGGCCGCTACATGCTCGCTTCGACTCAAAGCCATCACTTGATGGAGAATCGGCACCTCGCCCGCCGCGCATCAGCGACCGAATATGGGGAACATCCCAATTTCGCCAAAGAAGAAACGCAGGTACCGCCGCGAGAGCTGACCCTGTACCCGGAATATCCGCCGGAAAACTACGCGTGGGGAATGGCCATCGATCTGAGCACGTGTATCGGTTGCAATGCGTGTGTCGTTGCTTGCCAGGCAGAGAACAACATTCCCGTCGTAGGCAAACTTGAGGCCAGCCGGTCCCGCGAGATGCACTGGCTTCGGATCGACACTTATTATGAGGGCGACGTGGACCAACCGGAGATGCTCTTCCAGCCGATGTTGTGCCAGCACTGCGAAAAGGCGCCATGCGAGCCGGTCTGTCCCGTCGCAGCAACGACTCACAGCAATGAAGGTTTGAACGAGATGACGTACAACCGGTGCGTCGGCACGCGGTACTGCTCGAATAACTGCCCCTACAAAGTTCGGCGGTTCAACTTTTTCGACTTCCACGCCGGTGAGCGACCGAGCATGTCGCTGCTTTACAACCCGGATGTGACCGTTCGCAGCCGCGGTGTCATGGAAAAGTGCACCTATTGCGTGCAGCGTATCAATCACGCGCGCATTGATGCAAAGAAGGAAGATCGTCTGATTCGCGACGGTGAGGTAGTCACAGCATGCCAGGGCGCGTGTCCTGCAGATGCGATCGTCTTCGGCAACATTGCAGATCCCAACAGCCGGGTTGCGAAATTGAAAGCGGAGCCGCGGAATTACGGAGTGCTGACCGAGTTGAACACTCGGCCAAGAACGACGTATTTGGCGAAGATCACCAATCCGAACCCGGAGGTGCCTAAGGTGGGAGCATGATGTGAAATTTCGAAATTGGACGAATCCTGCATCTCCAATCCGAAATCCGAAATAGCAAATTGGACGGTGCCGGCTGCGCAGATCCAATCCGAAATTTCGGATTTCGGATTGGAGATGCAGGATTCGTCCAATTTCGAAATTTCAGTTTGGCTCCCCTTTTACAACAAGATGTCGCACGAAGTCATTGGCCCGGGCCATACATACGCAACAGTTACCGACAAGATCAGCTCGATCGTGCTGACGCGCAAGTGGTCCCTGCACTGGCTTGCCGGATTCGGGTTCGCATTCCTGCTCGTGATGCTGTTGATGGTCGCGACGACGTATCTGTTTGTCGAAGGAATCGGCATCTGGGGCGTCAACGTTCCGGTTGCCTGGGGCTTCGCCATCATCAACTTCGTCTGGTGGATTGGTATTGGCCACGCAGGCACGCTGATTTCCGCAATATTGCTGTTGCTAAGGCAGGAGTGGCGTACGTCCATTAACCGATTTGCTGAGGCGATGACGCTATTCGCCGTTGCTTGCGCAGGCCTGTTTCCGCTTCTCCATTTAGGCCGGCCGTGGTTTGCATACTGGTTGATTCCATATCCAAACACGATGGATATCTGGCCACAATTCCGCAGTCCGCTTGTTTGGGATGTCTTCGCCGTCTCAACATACGGCACCGTTTCATTTCTTTTTTGGTTCGTGGGACTGATTCCGGATTTGGCAACGTTGCGCGATCGTTCCAGCAGTCGTTTCGGAAGGGTGATCTATGGAATTCTCGCGATGGGCTGGCGAGGTTCGGCGATTCATTGGCACCGCTACGACGTGGCTTATTTGTTATTGGCCGGCCTGGCAACGCCGCTTGTGGTTTCGGTCCACACGGTCGTGAGCTTCGATTTCGCCATCAGCATCGTACCGGGATGGCACACCACAATCTTCCCGCCCTACTTCGTCGCAGGCGCAATTTATTCGGGATTCGCGATGGTGATGGTGTTGGCCATTCCGATTCGCGCGGTATACGGACTGGAGGACTTCATCACTTTGCGTCATCTCCAAAACATGGCGAAGGTCATGCTAGCGACCGGTTTGATCGTAGCGTACGGCTACATGATGGAGAACTTCATGTCGTGGTACAGCGCGGACCAATACGACCGCTATATGACACTGAATCGCTGGACGGGCCCTTACGGGCCAGCTTATTGGGGGCTCATCCTAATCAACATCGTCATACCCCAAGCGCTGTGGTTCAACCGTGTGAGGACGAATGTGTTGTCGCTCTGGCTGATTGCGTTCGCTGTCAATATCGGGATGTGGCTTGAAAGATTCGTGATTGTTGTAACGAGCCTGCATCGGGATTTCCTGCCATCCGCGTGGAACATGTATTACCCGACGTTCTGGGATTGGTCGACGTACATCGGCACAATCGGTTTGTTCTTCGCGCTGCTGTTCCTGTTCCTGCGTTTCCTGCCG
>Ga0066709_100005380_pt1 | contig 10518 bp, 10 predicted proteins | sample GraSoiAngelo_158_FD_79665 | JGI IMG/M metagenome (GOLD analysis project Ga0066709, IMG submission 79665) | Grasslands soil microbial communities from the Angelo Coastal Reserve, California, USA - 14_1009_16_30cm | ecosystem: Environmental > Terrestrial > Soil > Grasslands | place: USA... | reverse complement strand
GCTGCGTACGCCAAGAAGCGGCGGTCGTCGACACCCAATCGGGCAGACTGCTGCGATGGAGCCAGCAGACGTCCTCGACAACGTCCGCCAGATCGCCGACCGGTTCGCCGCCGATCGGAGGGCGCGCCAGCTGCGCACCGTTCTGATCCGTTCGGAGTTCGACGAGCTGGCCGAGGCCGGGCTGCCGCTCTCGGGGGTACCGACCGATCAGGGCGGGTTGTGGGAGAGCCAGCGCAGGTCCACCCGGGGCATCTGCGAGCTCCTGCGCACGCTCGCACGCGGCGACTCGTCGCTCGCGCTCGTGTCCGCCATGCACCCGTCCGTGCTGGCGTTCTGGCTCGCGAGCCCGGTTGCGCCCGACCCCTACACCGCGGCGTGGGAGGCGCAGCGTCGGGCGCACTTCGAAGCCGTGGTCGGCGGCGCCTGGTGGGGCACGATCACCTCGGAATCGGGCAGCGGCGGCGACGTGCTGAGGACCAGGGCGAAGGCGCGTCGCGACGGTGGCGAGTACCGCCTCACCGGCGCCAAGCAGTTCGGCAGCGGCTCGGGCATCACCTCGTTCATGATCACGACTGCCGTGCCCGACGACGAGCCCGAGCCCGACTGGTTCGTCCTTCCGGTGAAGGACGTGCCCTGGGACGGGTCGAGCGGCATGAAGCTGGTGGGCGAGTGGGACGGCCACGGGATGATCGCCACCCAGAGCCACGCCATGGCGTTCGCCGACTTCGCCGCGACCCGGTTCGCGTGGCACGGCAACCTGCGGGGGTTGATCGACGCGGCCGCTCCCTTCTTCGGCTGTTGCTTCACCGCAGTGATCGTGGGCGTCGCCGAGACCGCGATCGCGCACGCGCGCGCGCAGCTCGCACCGAAGCAGGAAGGGATGCGCGCGTACGAGCGGGTGGAGTGGGCTCAGGTCGAGCTGGAGGACTGGCTCATCCACCAGGCCTACGAGGCGATGCTACGGGCGGTCGAGACGAGCGACCGACCGCTGGCCGAGGTGCGGCGCGGCAAGACCGCGGTCGCGCAGCTCGCGGAAGCCGCGCTCACACGCGTGTGCCGAGTTGTCGGCGGCGGCACCTTCGGGCGCCAGTCGCCGTTCGGCTGCTGGTTCGAGGACGTACGCGCCCTGGGCTTCCTGCGGCCGCCCTGGGGGCTGGCCTACGACGCGATGTTCGCGGACAGCTGGGCGGGCTGACCCCAGCGATCAGGGCGCTTCGCCCAGCGCACCGGTGACGCCCCGCCGCGCGGCGTCCCGGCCCCGCTGCACGACATAGAGCAGGAAGGCCGACTCGGCCGCCGCACCGATGCCGACGCGCACCACCGTCGACCCCACGTGACCGGTGACGAAGCCCTCGATCGAGCCCGCGGCACCGAACACCGCGATGAGACCCAGCACGATCACGATGGCCCGCCGTCCCTCCTCGAGCAGCGCGGTGCTCCGAGGTCGGTCGCCGGGGTCGATCAGCGACCAGCCGAGCATCAGGCCGGCGGCTCCCGCGATGAACACCCCTGTCAGCTCGAGCAGGCCGTGAGGGAGCACGAGGCCCCAGAACTTGCCGCTCTGCCCGACCGACGCGAAGAGACCCGCGACCTCGCCCAGCCGCGCGCCGTTGAAGACGAGCACCCGGACGGTGGGCAGGCAGACGAGGATGCCGCCCGCGAAGGCGAAGAAGCCCACCTGCACGTTGTTGGTGAACACCTCGGCGGCGAAGGCCTCGGCCGGCTGCGACGAGTAGTAGTCCTCGAACTCTCCGTGGACGTATGCCTCGCGTACGGCCGCGGGCGCGCTGGCATCGAGCGCGGCGGGCGAGTGCGCCAGCCAGACTCCCATCGCCAGCGCGGGCACCACGGTGAGGGCGAGGCTGACGGCCACGAAGCGACGGGCGTGCCACACCGCCGCGGGAAACGTGTCGGCGAAGAACCTGCCCACCGCCCGCAGGCTGCGCGCGCGGGTGCCGTAGACGACCGCGCCGGCGCGAGCGACCAGGCGGGTGAGCGTGGCGGTCAGGGACGGGTCGCGGTAGTAGGTGCGGGCGTAGGAGAGGTGCGTGCTGACGCGCTGGTAGAGCCGTACGAGCTCGTCGAGCTCGGCCGGCGACAGGCTGCGCACGGTGCGCCCCGCCCGGGCGGTCAGCGCGCCCAGGCGGTCCCAGGTGGGCTGGTTCAGCGCGATGTACCGGTCGATGTCCATGATTGGTCGAGTGAGCCTTGCCTCGATCGGTGCTTCGGATCAGTCCTGTACCTCGTCCTGCCGATCTACGGTAAATGACGATGGCGACGGCGCAGAACCAGGTGGTCACACCCGAAGCCGTGCCGCTGGATCTGGAGATCGCGAACATCGGGTCGCGCGCCCTCGCCGTGATGATCGACTGGCTGATCCAGGGCACCACGCTGTTCGCGTTGATCATCGGGTTCACCGCCCTGGTCGGGGCGACCAACACCCACGTGGGCGCGGGCATCGCGGCTGCGTTCTTCTTCCTGCTGACGTTCATCGTGCTGTGGGGTTACCCGACCGTGATGGAGACGTTGTGTCGCGGCCACACGATCGGGAAGCTCGCGCTCGGGCTGCGGGTCATCACGGTCGAGGGCGCACCGGTGCGCTTTCGTCACGCGGCCATCCGCGCCACGCTCGGTCTGGTCGACTTCATCCTGACGTCGGGAGCGGGCGCGGTGATCTCGGTGCTGATGACGCATCGCAGTCAGCGTCTCGGTGACCTCGTCGCCGGCACGGTCGTGTTGCGCGAGCGCACCGGCCTGCGCGCGCCGGTCGCGGTCGAGTTCCCCGTGCCGCACGGGCTCGAGACGTATGCGCAGACGCTCGACGTGGCGCGCGTGACCACCGACGACTACCGCGCCGCCCGCACGTTCCTGCTCAGGGCGGCGAGCCTGGCTCCCGCCGTGCGCTACGACCTCGCCCTGCGGATCGCCCAGCCGGTTGCCGGGCGCGTGCAGCCCGCGCCGCCTCCGGGCGTGGCCCCCGAGGCGTTCCTGCTGTGCGTGGCCGCCGTCTACCAGCACCGCCAGGCCCGGCAGGGTGCGCCGGTGCCGGCGTACGCCCCCCCGCCCCCGTCGCCGCCGGCCCCGCCCGGCCGCGAGCAGGGCGACTTCTCGCCACTAGCCTGACCCCGCGTGAGCGTCTCCCTCGAACCTGTCTATCTGGATCACGCGGCGACGGCGCCGATGCGGCCCGAGGCGGTCGAGGCGATGCTGCCGTACCTCACCGAGCGCTTCGGCAACCCGTCGGGCTCGCACGCGGTCGCGCGCGAGGCGCGCAAGGCGCTCGACGAGGCGCGTGACGTCGTCGCCGAGTGCCTGGGGGCCCAGCCGGGTGAGGTCGTCTTCACCGGGAGCGGCACCGAGGCCGACAACCTCGCCATCCTCGGGGCACACGCGTCGCGCGGCGGGCGCGTGGTCTGCACTGCCGTCGAGCACCACGCGGTGCTGCACGCGTGCGCGGCCCTCGGCGGTGACGTCTCACCGGTGGGCGCGGACGGCATTGTCGACGTGCGCGCGCTCCGCGCCCGGCTCGGGCCCGACACCTCGGTCGTGTCGGTGATGCTCGCCAACAACGAGGTGGGCACGGTCCAGCCGCTCGAAGCGGTCGCGGCGACCGTGCGCGACCGGGCGCCGAACGCGGTGCTGCACACCGACGCCGTCCAAGCCTTCCCGTGGCTCGACGTGGCCACCCTGGCCCGCCCCGCCGACCTGGTCGCGGTGAGCGCGCACAAGTTCGGTGGCCCCAAGGGCGTGGGCGCGCTCGTCGTACGCGACGGAACCCGCGTCGCCCCGATCCTCCACGGCGGTGGCCAGGAGCGCGACCGGCGCAGCGGTACCCACAACGTCGCCGGCATCGTGGGGATGGCCGCGGCCATGCGGGCCACGGTCGCCACCCGCGCCCAGACCGTGGCGCGCGTGACGTCGCTGCGCGACCGTCTGGCCGATGGTCTGCTGGCGGTGATCCCCGACGCGGCCGAGACCGGCGACCGGTCGTCCAAGGTCGCGGGCAACTGCCACCTGTCCTTCGCGGGTGTGGAGTCCGAAGCCCTGCTCGTGCTGCTCGACGGCGCGGGCGTGTGCGCGTCGGCCGGTTCCGCGTGCACGAGCGGTGCCATCGAGCCGTCGCACGTCCTGGTGGCCATGGGCGTGGCGAAGGGGCGCGCGCTCGGCTCACTCCGGCTCACGCTCGGGGTCACGACCACCGAGTCCGACGTCGACCGTGCCCTCGAGGCGGTGCCCGCGGCGGTCGCGCGCCTGCGCGAGACGGCCTGAGCCGATGCGCGTGCTCGTCGCCATGTCCGGCGGCGTCGACTCTTCCGTCGCGGCCGCCATCCTCCTCGAGCAGGGCCACGAGGTCGTGGGTGTGACGATGAAGCTGTGGGGTGGCGCGTCCGACTCAGGCTGCTGTTCGGTCGCCGACGTCGACGATGCGCGGCGCGTTGCCCAGCAGCTGGGCATCGACTACTGGGTGTTCGCGTTCACCGACGACTTCGACGCGCACGTCGTCGAGCCCTACGTTGCCGCGCACGCGGCGGGCCGCACGCCCAACCCGTGCATCGAGTGCAACCGGCGGCTGAAGTTCGACCGCCTGTTGCGCAGGGCCGACCAGCTCGGCTTCGACGCCGTCGCGACCGGGCACCACGCGCGGGTCGTCGCGTCGCCGGACGGACGCCTGCGGCTGCGTCGTGGCGCGGATCGGGCCAAGGACCAGTCGTACGTGCTGTACGTGCTCGGTCGCGCCGAGCTGTCCCGCTGTCGCTTCCCCGTCGGCCAGCTGACGAAGGCCGAGGTGCGCGGGCGCGCCGCGGCCCTCGGGCTGCGCACGGCCGACAAGCCCGACAGCCAGGACGTCTGCTTCGTGCTGGCGACGGGCGGCCGGCGCGCCTTCCTCGAGCCTCGCATCGGCATTCATCCCGGACGCCTGGTCGACACCGCAGGGCGCGAGGTCGGCCGCGTCGACGCGGTCGAGCTCGTCACCGTGGGCCAGCGCCGGGGCCTCGGCTCGGCCGGCGGCCCGCGCCGGTATGCGCTCGCGGTCGACACCGCGGGCGCGACGGTCACGGTGGGATCGCTCGACGACCTCTTCGTCGACCGGGTGCGGCTCAGCGGGCTCTCGTGGGTCGACTCGCCCGTCACCGGTCCCGTCCTCGCGCAATCCAGCGCCCACGGTGCAGCGGTGCCGGCCATCTTCGACGGCGAGCACGTGAGGTTCGCGGCCCGCCAGCGCGCGGTGGCGCCCGGCCAGAGCGTCGTGCTCTACGACGACGACGACGTGCTCGGCGGAGGGATCGCCGTGTGAGGCCGGCCCTCGTGCTCACCGCGGTCGTCGCGACGTTGCTCTCGGCGGACCCCGCGGAAGCCTCGTGCGGGACGCCCCCACCCCTGTCGCAACGGTTGCAGGAGGCCACGGTCGTGTTCGTGGGGCGGGTGGTGACCACGACGGACAACGGTCGCACCGCGCACGTGCGGGTGGAGCAGGTGTGGAAGGGGGCACCCCTGTCCGACCGGGTCACCGTGAAGGGCGGTCCCGACGACGAAAGTGCGAGATCCTCGGTCGACCGCTCGTTCCGCGCCGGTGCGCGCTATCTGTTCGTGCCGGAACGCGCCGGTGGGCAGTTCCGCGTCACGTCGTGCAGCGCCACTGTCGAGTACAGCGGCGCGCTCGCGCAGTTCGTGCCCGACACGGTGACGCTGCCGCGGCGCTCGTCGACAGGGAGCAGTGGCCTCGCCCGTCAGGCTGCGATCGCGCTGGCGGTGGTGCTCATCGTTCTCATCCTGAGCCTCGCCTTCTCCCGCCGTCGCCGGCGCTCGTCGGTCAGCTCGTCCTGATCCGCCGCGTGCGCGCCTGCTCGAGCACCGCGCCCGGCCGCGTGGGCGTGAACAGCAGGCGGGTGGTGCGGCCCGGCTCGCCGGCGCGGACCCCGGGCTTCACGAGGGTGAGCTCGACCTTGTCCAGCAACAGGAGCTCGAGCGCGAGGCCGGGTGCCCGCTGGGTCAGGTCGAGCGAGTCGCTGTCGGCGGGAGCGGGTCGGAGCACCTCGACCGTCTGGCGGGGGAAGAGGACCGGGTCGGCGAGGGTGAGCGGGTCGTGCAGCACGAGCCCGGCGGGCACGAACACCGCCCACCGACGCGAGAGCACGTGCATCGACCGCGTGAGGAGGACGGCCACCGGCGCGCCGACGACGATCGCGATCGCGCCCGCCACCCACTGACGGGTGGCGACGAGGAGCGGGCCGACCGTCACGCCCGCGATCGCGAGCGCCCACGCCAGCACGAGCGGTCCCACCAGCAGGGCCCCGGGGACGCGGAGGGGGAATCGACGCTCGTTGGGGTAGGCGGGCCCGTTCACGCACGCCAGGCCGAACGCCGGCGCGAACGCCCACGTCGCCGAAACGGTCGCCCAGACGAGCGCGAGCGCCGACACGTGGTCGGCGGTGGCAGCCGCGACGACCGCGACGACCGAGGCGGGTGCGACGATCCGCAGCGCGGTGAGGCTCAGCGGGTGGGGCACGAGCACCGCCACCACCCCGACGGCCCAGCCCGTCCACAGCCCCGATGACGCGACCAGCTGAACCGGCCGGCTGGCGGCGTCGAGCGCGTCCGCGAGCGGCGGACCGGCCGTGAACGGCAGCGCGATCCACGACACCCGCACGACCCACGGCACGAGGCGTTGGGAGTCGACGCGCACACGCCATCAGACCACACGCCATTAGACGACATGGCCATCAGACCACGGTTCGCGCCGACCGGCGTCGTGCCCCTGCGGCGGCGCGTAACGTCGTGGGGTGACCTGCACCCCGGACCCGGCCGCGCGTGCCGCCGAGCTGCGCGCCGCGATCGAGTACCACAACACGCGCTACCACGCGCTCGACGATCCGGAGATCTCCGACGCCGAGTACGACGAGAAGGTGCGCGAGCTGCGCGAGATCGAGGAGCTGCACCCCGACGTGGTGACGCCCGACTCGCCCACCCAGAGCGTGGGTGCCACTCCGTCGTCGCTCTTCGCACCCGTCCGGCACCGCACGCGGATGATGTCGCTCGACAACGCCTTCTCGTTCGACGAGCTCGTCGCGTGGGGCCGCCGCATGGAGCGCTACATCTCGGGTGACGTGGACTTCGTGTGCGAGCTGAAGATCGACGGCGTCGCCCTCTCGCTCGTGTACGAGCGGGGTCGCTACACGCAGGCCGCCACGCGAGGCGACGGCGCCGTCGGCGAGGATGTCACCGACAACGTGCGCACCGTCGAGGCCGTGCCCGAGCGCCTCCGCGGCGGCCACCCGCCCGACGTGCTCGAGGTGCGGGGCGAGGTGTACATGCCGATCAAGGCCTTCGAGGAGCTCAACGCGCGCCAGGAGGAGGCCGGAGGCCGCCTGTTCGCCAACCCCCGCAACTCCGCGGCGGGTTCGTTGCGCCAGAAGGACGCCAAGGTCACCGCCAGCCGCGAGCTGTCGTTCTGGACGTATGCCGTCGGCACCGTCGAGGGCGGGCCCGCCTACACGCGGCACTCCGAGACCCTCGAATGGCTGGAGCAGGCCGGCTTCCCGGTCAACCCCGAGATCCGCACGCTGGGCACGCTGGACGACGTGTTCGCGTACTGCGAGCACTGGCTCGAGCACCGGCACGACCTCGACTACGAGATCGACGGCGTCGTGGTGAAGGTCGACGACCTGGGGCAGCGCCAGGAGCTGGGCGCCACGTCGCACGCGCCGCGGTGGGCGATCGCCTACAAGTTCCCGCCCGAGGAGCGCACGACCCGGCTCGAGCAGATCATGGTGTCGATCGGGCGCACGGGGAAAGCCACCCCGTTCGCCATGCTCGAGCCCGTCTTCGTGGGTGGCTCGACCGTCTCCCTCGCCACCCTCCACAACGAGGACCAGGTGCGGGCCAAGGACGTACGTCCCGGCGACACCGTCACCGTGCGCAAGGCGGGTGACGTGATACCGGAGGTCGTGGGACCGGTGCTGTCGTTGCGTCCCAAGGGCCGGCGCAGGTGGAAGTTCCCGACGCGCTGTCCCGCATGCGGGGAAGCGCTCACCCGCCTCGAAGGCGAAAGCGACACGTTCTGCACCAACGCGGAGTGCCCGGCCCAGCTGGCCGGCCGCATCGGCCATTTCGCCTCGCGCGGCGCGATGGATATCGAGGGGATGGGGGAGAAGACGGTGCTGACCCTCACGGGCCGCGGGATGGTGCGCGACGTCGGCGACCTCTACTCGCTGACGTACGACGACCTCATCGTCCTCGAGGGATTCGCCGAGCTCTCGGTGCGCAACCTGCTCGACGCCATCGAGCGGTCGAAGTCCAGGCCGCTGCCGAACCTCCTCGTCGGCCTCAACATCCGTCATCTCGGCGGTGCGGGCGCTCAGGTGGTGGCGCGGGCGTTCGGGCACCTCGACCGCATCATCGACGCCCCGGAGGAGAAGCTCGCCGCAGCGGGCGGCGTTGGTCCTGTGATCGCGAAGAGCGTGAGCGAGTTCTTCGCCCACGAGCCGAATCGCGCCGTCGTGGAGAAGCTGCGCGCCGCGGGCGTGAACTTCCAGGGGCCGGAGGCGCCCGACGTGCCCCAGACGCTCGCGGGCATGTCCGTGGTGGTCACGGGCACCCTCGAGACGTTGTCGCGCGAGCGCGCCGAGGAGGCCGTCAAGGAGCGCGGCGGCAAGGCGCCGGGAAGCGTGTCGAAGAAGACCGACTACGTGGTGATCGGTGAGGGCCCGGGCGCGGCCAAGGTCAACAAGGCGAACGAGCTCGGCATCCCCATGCTCGACGAGGCCGCGTTCCTGCGCCTGTTGGAGACCGGTAGCCCGGGGGAGTGACCCGAGGGAAAGATCAGCCCGGCGGGTCGCGAAGGGCGGCGCGAATCGCAGCTGCAGTCGCGGCCATCGCGTCGTCGCTCTCGTACTTCTGACGCGGCCAGAAGAAGCCGCGCAGGCCGTCCTTGCGCCGTCGGGGCACCACGTGCACGTGCAGGTGGGGCACGCTCTGGCTGACCCGGTTGTTGACCGCGACGAAGGTGCCGTCGGCGCCCATGCCCGCCTCGACCGCGCGGGCGAGGCGTTGCGCGGTGGCGAACACCGGCTCGACCAGGTCGGCCGGCAGGTCGGCCAGGGTCTCGTAATGGGCACGCGGCACCAGCAGGCAGTGGCCGGGAAAGACGGGCCGGGCGTCGAGGAAGGCCATCGTCCGCTCCTCCTCGAGCACCACGTGCGCCGCGATCTCTCCCGTGACGATCTGACAGAACACGCATCCGGGCACAGAGCTGCCACTCATCGCTCGGCGTGGTGCGCAGCACCCGGGTGCCCGCCGCCAAATGTCAGCCGAGACGCAACGCGCGCCGGTGGGGCAGGGGCCCCCACCGGCACGCGGCGGGCGTGGTGCGCAGCACCCGGGCGCCCGCCGCCAAATGTCAGCCGAGACGCAACGCGCGCCGGTGGGGCAGGGGCCCCCACCGGCACGCGGCGGGCGTGGTGCGCAGCACCCGGGCGCCCGCCGCCATGTGTCAGCCGAGACACAACGCGCGCCGGTGGGGCAGGGGCCCCCACCGGCACGCGGCGGGCGTGGTGCGCAGCACCCGGGTGCCCGCCGCCAAATGTCAGCCGAGACACAACGCGCGCCGGTGGGGCAGGGGACCCCACCGGCACGCGGCGGGCGTGGTGCGCAGCACCCGGGTGCCCGCCGCCATGTGTCAGTGGAGGTTGAAGCACCACTGCTGGGTGGCCGCGGCCCGGCGGCCCTGGGCCGCGGGCCAGAACACGATCGAGGCACAGTGCCGGCCCGGCTTGAGGTCGGCGAAGATGCTGCCCTTCTCGGGGCGCAACTCGATCTGGTAGAGCGACGGCTCGCGGTAGAGGTCGCTCTCGGGGATCTCGGCCCCGTCGAGGATCAGCGCCCCCTCGTAGCCCGCCTTGAGCACCGCGCCGATCTTGACCTGGCGCAGGTCGAGGTCGCCGGGCGTCGGGTAGATGCGGTCCACCCCCGGCTGGACGACCTCCTCCGGTTTCCGCGCCCCGGAGAAGCCGACCGCCAACCCGACGAGCGCGGCGGCCACGATCACGGAGATGATGATTCGTCGGACAGTGTCGCTCACGAGTGCACCGTCACCATTCTCCTCAGAACGGGCGGTTCCCCCAAGTCGGGACATCTGAACGGTAGCCTTCCGCCCGTGGCCCCCACCCGACTGGTGGACCAGATCGGCCGCGTGCTCGGTGGTCGCTACCGCCTGCTGGCCCCGATCGGCACCGGCGCGTCCGCCCACGTCTTCCTCGCGGAGGACGTGAGCCTGCGCCGGCGCGTGGCGGTCAAGGTCCTCCACCCCGCGCTCGCCGACGACGAGGGCTTCGTGCGCAGGTTCCAGGCCGAGGCACGGGCGTCGGCCGCGCTCAGCCACCCCAACGTGATGGCGGTGTTCGACTGGGGCGACGACGGTGAGACGCTCTACCTCGTGTGCGAGCACCTCGGGGGCGGCAGCCTCCGGGCCGTCCTCGACCGCGGCCACCGCCTCACGCCTTCGCAGGGCGTGCTCGTCGG
>Ga0066709_100005378_pt1 | contig 10518 bp, 7 predicted proteins | sample GraSoiAngelo_158_FD_79665 | JGI IMG/M metagenome (GOLD analysis project Ga0066709, IMG submission 79665) | Grasslands soil microbial communities from the Angelo Coastal Reserve, California, USA - 14_1009_16_30cm | ecosystem: Environmental > Terrestrial > Soil > Grasslands | place: USA... | reverse complement strand
GCCACTTGTTGCAGGTGTACTTGTAAAAGCTGTTACAGGGATCAAGGGTTTTGTCGACCACATGGGGATCGAAATGCTCGAGTTTGGGAGCCTCCTTAGTATCCGCTCCGCCCCCAACAGGCAGCGCCGTTTTCACCATCGCAGTCTGGCAGAGCAAAACTGCGGGCAGAACCAGAATGAGCAGGAACGCAATACGTAACCTGGGAATATTCATGTGGCCTCTTTTGGCGGAATTGATGACGCAAGATTGCAGACCGATAGCTCGGAAGAAGTTACGCATACAGACAAGAGCAAGTTGCGCAGAAAGACACCTGAAAGGCACGCTACGGACGCACCCACAACATATTACAGACGGATGTGGCAGCAAGTGGTTAGCTCAGTATCTTACGGCCAATGCGCGAGGACTTAGCCAGTGTTGTGTAAGCCCGCAGCAATGCCGTTGATGGTTGCACCCATCGGATACTCAATCTCGGTGGCATCAGCTCCCTTTTGCTTCCGCCGCAGAAGCTCCACCTGGATCAGGCTCATCGGGTCGACGTACGGATTGCGCAGCCGAATCGACCGTGCCAGCACGCGATTTCTTGCCAGCAGTTCGCGCTGCCCCGCGACACGCAGAATCATGCGCCGGGTGACGAGAAACTCGTCTTCCAGCATGGCGAAGACTCGCTTCCGAAGAGCTGCATTGTTGACCAGTCCCGAATAGACGCGGGCAATCTCGAGATCGGCCTTAGCCATGCCCAGCTCGACGTTCCGCACCAACTCCGAAAACAATGCGAACTTGTGCATCATGTGACGGAGAAGGTTCTCGTGGCCAGACCCCTTCTTCGCAAATTGCTGGAACGCGTCTCCGACGCCAAACCACGCCGGGACGGCGTGACGGCTCTGCATCCAGCCAAAAACCCAAGGGATGGCACGCAGATCCTCCAGGCGGCGCCCCTTGGTTCGTCGTGAGGGGCGCGAACCGATGCGGGCCGTGTCGAGTTCGTTGACCGGCGTCGCCTGCTCGAAGTACTCCAGCACCTCGGGATTCTCAGCAATGTCGCGGCGATAGACGCGGTAAGCCTCCGCTGACATTTCTTCCATCGCCTCTTCCCATCGTTCCTGGTCTTTGCCGCCCGATTCGCCGGTGCCGCCACGCGTCAGCGCTTCCAGACTCGCGGCGATCATCAATTCCAGGTTCCACTCGGCAAGTACCGGGTCGGAATATTTCCAGTTGAGCACTTCTCCCTGTTCGGTAAGTCGCATTTGGCCCGAAAAACATCCGTGCGGCTGGGCCAGAATCGCGGAATGCGTGGGCCCTCCGCCACGTCCGACGGTTCCTCCGCGCCCGTGAAAGAGCCGCAGTTTGATCTTGTTTTCGTCGGCGGCGCGATGGAGTTCGCGGTGCGCTTTGTAGAGTTCCCACGTGCTGGTGAGCATTCCGCCATCCTTGTTGGAGTCGGAATAGCCCAGCATCACTTCCTGCCATCCTTCCCAAGACTCGACCAGCGGCCGATACTCCGGATGTTTCCACAAGCGTCGCATCACTCCAGCGGCAGCGCGAAGCGAAGCGATCGATTCGAAAAGAGGGACGGGCATCAAGCCAGGATCGTCGCCCGAACGCCCCACGTTTACCGCGCAATGCTTTGCCAGACGAATGACTGCCAGCACATCGTCTTCGGACTCCGTACCGCTGATGACGTAGTTCCTGATGGCGCCTGGAGAGTACTTACGCTTGAGCTCCGCAACCATCCCAAAGGTGTTAAGCAATTCCCGGCTCCGCACAGAAAGGCTTACCCCTGCAGCAACTGAGTTGGCGGCGACCGGGGTATTGATCTCAAGTTCCTTCGTGACCTCGGCATGCAGGCGCGCGTGCTGGCGGATATCAAGCGTGTGCAGATGAAATCCGAAAGTGCGCACCTTGCGCAACAGTGGGTTGACGAATTTCTGCACCAGAAGGTCACCGTGATGCGACTGCAGGCTCTCTCGTAGCAGGAGCAGATCCTGCTCGAAGTAGCCTACGCGAGGATAGGCCGGGGCCGCATCCGAGTTTTCCAGGCTGTACCGCAGCCGATGCAACACATAGGAAAGGAAGCGGCGATACGTTTCCTGCGTATTGTGCTGTCCCCAGAGGAGATGGACGCCCGGAATGTCCGCCTCGTAATCACGGATCCGCTGCAGCATCTCTTGCGACGCTTCCACCTGCCGCAGCGAAGAACTCAAACGGTCGCTCAAGGATTCGATCTCGCCGATATACTGACGCAGAATCGCAGCTTGTGCCAGCTGAAGTGCATCGCGAATGCCCTCCGGTTTGACGAGTGGATTGCCGTCCCGATCTCCCCCGATCCAGGAGCCGAACTGAACCAGATTGGGCACGTCCGCTTCGTCGAGAGCCATCCCATAAACATCGCGAAACGATTCGACGATTTCATCGTAAATTCTCGGCAGCGTGGGGAACAATGAAAGCCGAAAATAGCGCAGTCCCATGCGAATTTCATCGTTGACGGTAGGCTTGGCCAATCGAACCTCGTCGGTTTGCCAAAGAGCAGTGACCTCGGCGCTGATGTTGGTTTCGCAGCGCTCAGCGTCGCCGCCGGTGAGAGGAAGCCGGTCAAGGAGTTCCAATTGCTCGGCAATCCGCCGCCGCTTGATCAAAACCGTCTGCCGTGCCACCTCGGTAGGATGCGCTGTAAATACGGGCGTCACGCGGATGTGGGCCAACGCGGCGAGCGCGTCTTCCGCGGGAATACCGGCCTGCTTCATGCGCAGCAGCGTGCCGCGAAATGAGCCCGCAGGAGGGACGCGCTGGTCTCCTAATTTGCCCGCGCGGCGCCGGCGCTTCCGATGGTTGGTCTCAGCCAGATTCGTCAACTCGAAGTAGATGGCGAAGGCTTTTGTGACCTGATAGGCCCGTGACAAATCCATCTTCGAGATCAGGCTCTGTGCCTGGCCCATGAGTTCCGTAGTTGCCACCGATGCGGGCTGCCGCTGGGATTGGTCGCGGTGTTGGATCAAGAGTTTCCGTAGCCGCTCTACATCGTTCAGCAAGTCCTCTCCCACTTGCTCGACCAGCACTCGTCCCAGTAATGCGCCTAGAGACCTGACATCTCGCCGGAGGGGGTTGTCCTTCGCGGCGTCGTCCGATTGAGCCGTCAGTTCGGCCAGGCGGGCGCTCTGATCGTCAGGTTTCCAAAGCGGTTTAACTTTGCTCATGCCAGTTCAAACGGAGGCGAGAAGACAGGATAAATGAAAGCGTGAAAGATGCGGCGCAAGAAGAAAGCACCTGAGAACTGCGAACCGAGAACTGCTTCCCCTACTGCGCAGCCTTCTTCTTCGGCATGTGCCGCAGGCTGCGGCCTTCAATCAAGCTGTAGAGATCCTCCGCGAGATTCGTGGTGTGATCTCCCGCACGCTCCAGGGCCTGCGCCATCAGCAGTATTTCAAAGCCCGAGGTGTCGCCCTGCGGAACGTTTTCCGCCAAATGCTTTTGGAATAGGGTGTGGCAGAGCCTGTCCACGTCTTTGTCCCTTTGTAAAACCTTGCGCGCGCAATCCAGGTCAAGGTGGACGAATCCCTGATAGATAAGATCCAGCATATCCCGCAAGATCACCGACATCTCCACAAGTTGACGCTGATCGGACGCGGGAAGCTTAGCGTTTCGCGATTGCAGCCGCAGCGCAACGCTCATCACGAGGTCTCCGATGCGCTCCAGATCGGTGGTGCTCTTCAGGCTGGTGAGCAACTGGCGCGCCCGGGCTTCGTTGACCCGCGTGATAGCGGCCGGGAGGCGTTCATCAATCTGCCGCTCGATCAGGTCCAGTTCCTTCTCGCAATCTTTGATGGCAAGGAATGCCATGCGGGATGCGCTGGTGAGCAAGTCCCGAAGGTTGAAGGCGGCATCCCGCGCAATGAGGCAGGCCTTCAGGTAGAGCTGCACCAGATCGTCGCAGGCAACGGCTCTCCTCGGCGTCCAGGATTTGGTTCCCGCATCGGGTCCGTCTGACTCGGGTGCTGCCAATCGTTTTGCTGCAGATTTGCGAGGCATTCGCGGTGCGGCGGTGCATCATTCCGCCAGCTGTTACAGTGAGGTCACACGCAGTGTAGTAGACGATTGTGAAAGGAGCGTTAAAACATGCATTGCGTGCGGCAAGTACATGAGACTACATTGTACAGTTCGACGCACGCTTGCAAGGTTTCTATGGAGTTGAGTGACTATTTCCGGCGTCAGTTTGCTTACGATGAATGGGCGAATCGTGAAGCGCTTGCGGTAGTACGCAAGCACGCGAGTGCATCGGCACGGCCGCTGCAACTCATGTCGCATATTCTTTCGGCCGAGCGGCTGTGGCTGGAACGGTTGACGCAGCAACCGCAGAGCCTCCCAGTATGGCCGGAATTCAACGTGGAGCAGGGCGAAGCGCAGGCCGTGGAAGTCGGCCGGTTGTGGAGCGACTATCTGGACGAACTTCCTGCTGACCTCTCGCAGATGATTTCCTACAAAAACAGTAAAGGGGAAGCTTGGACCAGCGCCGTTCAGGATGTCTTGACTCACGTCCTGATACACTCGGCGTACCATCGCGGGCAAATTGCCAGCCACATGCGCGCCTGCGGCCAGACTCCTGCTTACACCGATTTCATTCACGCCGTGCGTCAGGGATTGATCAAATAGGATGGTCTAGTGAGCCGCCCATTCAGCGCACACCGTGCAAGCGACCATCGGTTCAGAAAGGACAAGTCGAATGGAAAGCCGGCATCTCGGGGTATTCACGGGTGTGCAGATCGTGGCCATGGCGATTCTCGTTTGGTTCCTGATCACCTGGAAGGCTCCATGGGATAACCAGCGCTACGTCGGCACGGTGCTGGCATGCGTGGGTATCTTCGGCATTGGGCTCGCCCCCTACCAACTCGGCAGCTCCTTTTCCATCACGCCGGAAGCGAAACAACTTGTTACCCATGGACTCTATTCCAAGATCCGCAATCCCATCTATGTGTTTGGTGTGATGATATTCGTCGGGTTTGCCCTCGTACTGCAGAAACCTACCTTGTGGGTCATGCTTGCGGTGATAGTCGTGGCGCAGACGATCCGCGCGCGTCGTGAAGCCCGCGTTCTAGAGGCTGCCTTCGGCGACGCCTACCGCACGTATCGCCAGAATACTTGGTTCTGATGCGCAACGCTCTCGGCTTTTCCTGCTGCCTTAGGCGTTCTTTGCCCTCGTTCCTCCGAAGACGTAATATCTCTGCAATGAAGAAATTGTCATTCGTCCTCCTGTTGGCACTCTCTGCCATCCTACTTTTGGCCGCAGGTGAGTCCAGAATCCCCTCCATGCCCGCCGCCGTTTCCAGCAATGCAGTTGCGAGCCTGAAGGGCGGGCTTCAGCTTTTCTCGCTGATGGGCGTGGGTCCGAGGAAGACGTGGGATGACATCACGAATCAGGTCTATGTGATGAATCTCTCGTCGGGCAAGTGGAATGACGGCCGCCCGGTGCCGGGAGTGGCCGGACGTTTGGGAGCTTCTGCAGGGGGAGCAAATGGTCAGGTCTTTCTCTTTGGCGGATATGTAGTGGATGGGCAAGGAAGCGAAATCACAGTCTCAGACGTGAATGCCTACGTGCCCCAGGGCCAGCGCTGGTACCGTGCCGCTGATATTCCCGTACCGGTGGACAGCGCGGTGATTGGCGTAAACCGCGATCGATATATTTACCTTGTCGGAGGTCGCTCGAAGAATGGCCCAGTCAATAACGTACAAGTCTATGATCTCGAAAAGGATTCCTGGAGTCAGGCGACACCACTGCCAGGCGCGCCAGTTTTTGGTCATGCCGGCGGCCTGACCGACGACACCATCGTCTACATCGATGGCGCCATGAAGAATACAGCGGGAGGGGCGCCCTTTGTAGCCTCGCAGGAGTGCTGGCAAGGAAAGATCGATCGCAAAGATCCGAACAAGATTGAGTGGAGTAAGTTGCCTTCTCATCCGGGACCAGCGCATGTCGGTATTGTGGGAGGCCCGTCGGAGAGAGAGCACAGGATTTACTTTTCCGGCGGCACCGCGGACCCGCACAATTTCAAGGGCCTGGGTTATGATAGCCAGCCCGCCGAGCCATCGCCCTTTACGTTTGCCTATAACTTGCATGGCAAGCGCTGGGAGACGATCAGTGAGAACACACCCGATCCGCGCACCGATAGTCGCGGCATCCTCGCTACACCCCTCGGTCCGCTCATCCTGGGGGGCATGGCGAAGAATCAGGCGGTGACCTCGCGAGTCGCCATCCTGCCAAGGAAGTAGCTGGGCGAATATTTTCCCATCAGATGTTGGCAAGCGGTGGGCACTCAGGATAAAATCCGCTGATCCTGATCGTTCGCCTTCCCTGGGGCTGGGAGATTTTATTGGACGATCCGCGTTGAGGGACAACATGTTCATACCTCGCTAGTCGCTATCCTCTCGCTCGCCACTCGCGGGCTCTCGCTTCACGCCATTTGCCAGTTTCAGCTGCGGCTCCGCTGGGTTTGCCACAGCGCGATTCTCGGAAAGCTTAGATGGTTATGGAAGCAACTTCTGTGGTTACGGAATCACCGCGCACTTTGTGGAGCTCTCTCGCCGAAGCCATCCGCGGTTCTCATCAGGACTACACCCAGGGCAGCCTGAACCGCGCGATTCTCCTGCTGGCCGTCCCCATGGTTCTCGAGATGGTCCTGGAATCGCTGTTTGCGGTGGTGGATGTCTTCTGGGTGGGACGTCTCGGAGCCAACGCCGTAGCCACGGTCGGGCTGACCGAGTCGATGCTGAGCCTCGTCTTCGCGGTGGGGATGGGTCTCAGCTTGTCGACGACCGCCATGGTGGCCCGCCGCATTGGAGAGAAAGATCCTGAAGGCGCAGCCGTTGCAGGGGTCCAAGCCATCATCCTTGGACTGATTGTTTCGCTGCTGATCGGCCTGCCGTGTCTGTTGTTTGCGCCGAACTTGCTGCGGATGATGGGCGCTTCACCCGAGATTGTAGCCACCGGCAGCGGCTACACCCGAATCTGCCTGGGCGGCAGTTGTGCGGTCCTGCTGCTGTTTCTGAACAACGCAATCTTCCGCGGCGCTGGAGATGCAGCCATCGCCATGCGCCTGCTCTGGGTTTCGAACATCATCAACCTGGTGCTCGATCCTTGCCTGATCTTCGGCTGGGGACCGTTTCCGCGTCTCCGTGTCACGGGCGCGGCTCTGGCTACATTGATCGGGCGCAGCATTGGAGTGCTCTACCAGTTCTATCGGCTGCTGAAAGGCACCGAGCGCATCCGAATCCTGACCCGCCAGATTCGATTGCAGTGGAACGTTCTATTTCGTTTGCTGCGAGTATCGCTGACCGGAATTCTGCAGTTTGCCATCGCGCACACCAGCTGGATCGGCCTGGTGAGAATCGTGAGCACGTTCGGAGCAGCAGCGCTTGCCGGATACACGATCGCTATTCGAATTGTGATCTTCGTCATTCTGCCGTCGTGGGGACTGAGCAACGCCGCCGCTACACTGGTGGGGCAAAACCTGGGCGCCGGCAGGCCCGATCGTGCGGAACAAGCAGTGTGGCGCACAGGACTCTACAATGTAATTTTCCTCGGCACGGTCGGACTGGTTTTCGTCCTCTTTCCCGAACCCATCATCCGGCGGTTCACCCATGATCCGGCAGTCGTGCCGCTCGGGGCAGCGTGTCTGCGGATTGTAAGTTACGGCAACCTGGGTTACGCGTATTTCATGGTGATGATGCAGGCCTTTAACGGCGCGGGCGATACGGTCACTCCAACCATCGTGAACTTCTTCGGTTTCTGGCTGTTCGAGATTCCTCTGGCCTACTGGCTGGCAATTCCCCTGCACATGCGCTCGAACGGAGTTTTCGCTTCCATCGCAATTGCCGAGGGGGCCATGGCTGTCGCGAGCGCGATTCTGTTCAAGCAGGGGAAGTGGAAGAAGAAGAAGATCTGAGCTGGAAGGTGGGGCGGGAGGAACGGTATCGAACCGTCATCTCCGGGATGGAGCCCCGGCGCATTGCCGTGGTTATGCTACTCCCGCGTACTGCATTTTGGATAACGCCGGACTAAGGTATTGCATGCCACACTTTCTGTCAATACCGCGAGAGCTGAGAGCTGAAAGCTGTAAGCTGCTTCCTCACCTCGCCCGACCCAAAACCAGGGTCACATCATCAGGCTGCTCGTTGTCACCAATCCAGGTGTCTACCGCCGCGGTAACGGCCTGACTGATTTGAGCCAGTGGGAGATGCCGGTTTTCACGAACCAGATCGATCAGCCGGGACTCCCCAAACTCGCCAAAATCGTTTTCCGGCTCGGTGACGCCGTCGCTGTAGGCAACGAGGATTTCCCCCGGCTTCATCACGACCGAATCCTCTTCGTACGACATGTTGTCGAAAAGTCCCACGACGGTACCGCCGCATTCCAGCCGTCGCAACGAGCCATCTTCGCTGATCAACAGAGGAGGCAGGTGCCCACCGTTGCTGTAGGTCAGCTGGCGTGAGCGTCCGTCGTAGATCGCAAGAAATAGCGTGGCGTATTTTTCCGGAGGAGTACTTTCGAAAAGCTGATGATTGAGCAAACTGAGCAGCGCTCCCGGAGAGACTTCCACGCCCTCCGGCCAGCTTGCCATCAGCCGCCCAGAACCAGCCACAGCCCCAACTGCAATGGGTTCGCGCAATTGCGGCACGCTCTCCATACTGTAAGCGCGCACCGCGGAATGAATGGTAGCCATCAACAGCGCCGCCGAGATTCCCTTACCACTGATATCACCCACTGCCAGGATCAACTTGTGGGAACTCGCATTTAGGAAGTCGTAGTAGTCGCCGCTTACTGTACGCGCCGGACGGCAGAAGCCGTGCACCTCAAGCGACTCCAGTTCCGCACCCTGTCGGGGAAAAAGTTGTGCCTGCACTTCCTGGGCAATCGCCAGTTCATTCTCCAGGCGCTGCTTCTCTTTCTGCTCCAGGATCAGCTTCTCGATGGACTCTGTCATCGAGTTGAACGAGAGCGCCAGCTCCGACAGCTGATCGCGGGATCTCACCGGTATCCGATGGCTAAAGTCCCCGCGATCCACGTGTTTAGTCGCGTCGTGAAGCTGCGCCACCGCCTGTGTGACAGTTCGCGTCATGCGCGTGCCGGTGAACAAAGCGACCAGTTCGATGATTAGAAAGAAGATTCCGACGCCCAGCAAAATGTATCCCACACCAGCGGCGAAATCCCCTAGCGATGCAAACAGGTGGCCATAGAGTACGGATGGAAGCGTTCGTACCCTGACCAGCGCTCCGGCCCGCTCAGTGTCTCCCGTTTTCCAATCGACCACCCGCAACGGTGTGCCGAACTGGATTTCGCGGTCAAAACCACCCGAGGACGGCGGGAGCACTCCCGCAGTGAACGTGAGGCGCAAATCCTCTTGACGGAAGACCATCCCGCCCTTGCTCTTCTCTGGAGTGATCGAAAGCGAGGTCTGGGGCGCCGCGTTCGACGGGTCGGTTCCGCTGCTGGATGCAGCCTTCGGCGGCTCCTCCATCGAGATTCCCGCCGCATAGAGTGTGACTTCGCCGAGGGTGCTGGCGAGGTGCTCAACGAGATTCTTGTCCAATGGTTCGCTGGTGACGACTGTGAGCGCTTCCGAGCGCACCGGAAAAACGGAGGCGACACGCAGATGCAATTGACCCTGGTCGCGGACGATCTCCCGGAACGGCAGCCCATCGCGAATGGACTGGCCGTAAGGATTGTCATTCTTATTCAGAAACCCAGGAGGGGGGAACGTTTCGGTTTTTCCCGGCTCACTCGAGAGCGGCAGGGACTTCCCCTTATACCAGGCGCCGACCTGACGCCGTGCCCAGGCACGATCCCTCTTCTTCAAGCCTGCCAGCGACTCGACCGTAGGATTCTCCCCACGCTCCAGACGCGCCGCGAGTTCATTGCCGATTGCGGCGTTTCCGGCCTCCAGGCTGCGCAGTTGAGAATGTATTGCCGACGTGAACAAAAAGCCGGAGAACTGCCCCGCAAAGAGAAAAAGTGAAACGAACCCCAGCGTAAGCAACAGAACCACTAGAATCACGACGATGAAAACGAAGGTGACGATCAGCCGGTTCCGAACCCGCCACAAGAGTTTCTTCTTGAGCCAGCGAAATGTGAGGATCGAAAAAAGAACCGCTGCGATGAAGATGAGAAAGGTGACCCATCCCCCAAGGTGCTCGCCCCAGGAAGGCGCGAACAACCCGAGCAGCTTTTGCAAGAGCAGCAACACTCCGCCCAGGCCGAGGAAGTAGCAGGCGATGCGCGCCATTCGGCTTTCTGGCCAGAGTCCAGCTGCGCTCAAGCTGCGCCGAAATCGCCGAAGTTCTGGATACGACCACCGCATGAGTGCAACCGAGAGCTACCAGGAGCTTAAGATTATAGACGTGAACTGAAGCTAGGATGCCCGTGAAATGTGGGAGCAAGTGGCCCGGAAATCTGTGGCATGAATCCACTCTGTCATCCTGAGCAACGCGAAGGACCCATGCACTTGACTGCACAATAGGTAGATCTTTCGCTT
>Ga0066709_100005377_pt1 | contig 10519 bp, 6 predicted proteins | sample GraSoiAngelo_158_FD_79665 | JGI IMG/M metagenome (GOLD analysis project Ga0066709, IMG submission 79665) | Grasslands soil microbial communities from the Angelo Coastal Reserve, California, USA - 14_1009_16_30cm | ecosystem: Environmental > Terrestrial > Soil > Grasslands | place: USA... | reverse complement strand
CTCGACGACCTGCGCCCGCTCGTCCGGCGGCGCCGGCTGGTGACGCTGACCGGGCCCGCGGGAGTCGGTAAGACCCGGCTCGCGGTGGAACTGATCCCGCTGGTGCAGCGGTCGTACCGCGGTGCGCTGTGGTGGGTCGAGCTGGCTCCCCTGCCGGCGGAGTCGGCGGCCACCGCGGCCGTCGCGGCCGCGCTCAGGGCGCGGGGCGAGGGCGGGCACGATCTCGTCGACAGGGTACGGAAAGCGTGTGAGGACGGCCTGGCGCTGCTGGTCCTGGACAACTGCGAGCACGTCGTCCACGACTGCGCGAAGCTGGCGGAGCGGCTGCTCGCCGCGTGTCCGCGGCTGCGGATCCTGACCACCAGCCGCGAGCAGCTGGGGGTACCCGGGGAGGTGCTCTTCCCGGTCCTCCCCCTGCACGTCGCCGGACCGCAGGACGCGACGGAGAAGGAGATCCTGCGCTCCGACGCGGTACGGCTGTTCGTCGCGCGGGCCGGCGAGGCGGCGCCCGCGGTCGCGTGGGACGGCGCGATGCCGGTACTGGCCGCGCTCTGCGCCCGGCTGGACGGCCTGCCCCTGGCGATCGAGCTGGCCGCCCGTCAGGTGAATCTCCAGCCGCCGCAACAGTTGCTGGACCGGCTGGATGAGCGGCTGGCCACGCTCACCGCGGCCGCGGCCGCCCAGCCGCGGCACCGCAGCCTGCGGGCGGCGATCGAGTGGAGCTACAGCCTCTCGACCGGTGTCGAACAGGCGGCCTTCCGCAGGCTCGCCGTCCTGCCGGGCGGCTTCGCCGACAACGGCGCGGCGGCGCTGTGCGCGGATCTGCGGCTTGCGGCGGACGAGCTGTGGGCCGTCCTCACCGGTCTGGTCAGCAAGTCGCTGCTCGCGGTGGACACGGTGGTACCGGGTCGGTTCCGGATGCTGGAGTCGCTGCGCGTGTTCGGGCGGGAGCAGCTTGTCGGCTGCGGCGAGTTGGCCGCCGCCCACGCCCGGCTGCTGGCCTGGCTGACCGATCTCACCCCGCCGAGTCCGCTCGAAGGGACCGGGTACTGCGACAGGCTGGCCGTCCTGCGCCGCGAGCACCACAACCTGCGGTACGCCGTCCAGGTGGCCCGGGACGACGACGATCCCCGGTACCCGCGGCTCGCCCTCGACCTCGCCGACGATCTGGTCTCGGCCTCGGAGCTGCGTCAGGCTGACGAGATCCTCGAAGGTGCGCTCGCCCGCTGTCCCGGTTGCGCCGAACGGATCCAGGCACTGAGCGAACTCGGCGCGGTCAAGGTGGCCCTGGGCGAGCCGGTCGACGGTCGGCGGTACGCACGGGAAGCCGCCACCCTCGCCCGCACGCTCGACGAGCCGGCATTGACCGCGCGGGCGGTGGGCGTGCTGTCCATCGCCGTACAGGACGACGACCCGGCCGAAGCGGCCCGGCTGTCCGCGGAGAAGGTCGAGATCGTCCGCCGGATAGGCGATCGCCGGCAGATCGGTCTGAGCCTCAACAATCTCGCCTGGCACCTGATGGTCACCGGCCGGTACGACGAGGCCGGCGCGACGCTGGACGAGGCCCTGTCCTGGCTGGACCCCCAGCGCGACTCAGCCGTGGTGACGGCCGGCCGGCACACCGGCGGCACGCTCGCGCTGCTGTGCGCAGACGTCGACGGGGCGGCCGCGCGGTACGGCGAGGCCCTCAACGACACCAAACCCGGTGACAAAGCCTTCCGGTACCTCTTAGCCGGCGTCGCGCTGGTGGCCGACCGCCGGGACCAGCCCGAGCGCGCGCTGCGACTGCTCGGCGCCGCGGCGAAGGCCAGCCACGACAAGAGTGTCGCCGAGCGGTGGTGGCACGAGCTGCTGGCGGACGCGGAGGAACGGGGCCGGGACCGGCTCGGCGCCCGGCGGGCCGTCGCGGCGCTGGCGGCGGGTGCCGCGCTCACCGCGGAGCAGGCGTTCGAGTACGCCGTGTCCGATTCCTGGCCGGGTACCCCGGGCGACGGTGCCGGCCCGGCGCTGACCCCGCGGGAGCAGCAGGTCGCCGAACTCGTCGCGCAGGGACTCACCGACCGGCAGATCGCGGTGCGGCTGGGCCTGTCGCCGCGCACCGTGACCAGTCACCTGGCACACATCCGGACCAAGCTCGACCTGCCGAACCGTACCCAGGTGACGGTCTGGGCCACCCGCCGGTCCCCGCACTGAGCCGCGCTCGGGCGCCCCGGGCGCTCGCCGCGGTCCGCTACCGGGCGCCGCTGAGTTTGGCGCGAACTTTGTCGGCGGTGTGGTGGTCTGCATCTGTCACAAAGCGCTGCGCCCCCGACAATTCAATAGCGAAACGCCCCGTTGGCTTCGATGCTGGCGGGGCGTTTTACATTTACTAGCGGGTGGTCGACCAGCCGCTGGCGGACCTCCGCGTAGCGTTCCAGCGCTTCGGCGGCGCGGCCGGCGTTGACCCGTACTCCGGCAGCCCAGATCTCCGCCGCGCCGAGCACGCGAAACTCCGTCACGGTGGTGCCTCTCCACGGTCGCCCGATCGGCCCACGACGATTTCCCAACGCCGCGACCGTGCGGTACGGGATGCCAGTGGACCGGGGGTGCGCATCCCGTCTCCGCACCCGGTCACCGATTCCGCAGCACCGCCGCGGTCCGCTGGTCCGCCGGGAAGAAATGCTCCACGGCAAGCTCCGCGACCGTCACGTCCATCGGGGTACCGAACGTGGATACCGCGCAGAGCAGGACGAGCTCACCGCCGCGGGTGCGCAGGCGGAGCGGGACCGCCGGCTCGTCCGCCGGGCCGCTGCCCGGGTCGGTGTCCCCGTCGGAGTACCCGCGCAGCTCCGTGTAAAGCTCGGTGAGCGCCGCAGCGCCGGTCGCCTCGATCCGCCGGCGCAACCGGCCGAGCAGGTGGGACCGCCAGGCCGCAAGGTTGGCGATCCGCGGCGCCAGGCCGTCCGGGTGCAGCGCGAGCCGCAGCATGTTCACCGGCGGGTCGAGCAGCGCCGGGGCGGCCCCGTCGGTAAGGAGCGCCACCCCCGCGTTGGCGTGCAACATGTTCCACTCCCGGTCCACCAGCAGCGCCGGGTAGGGCTCCTGGGCGGCCAGCATCTGCCGGACCGCGTCGCGTACCGCGGCCATCGGCGGCGAGTCCAACGCCGTCTGGCGGTACACCGGGGCGTACCCGGCGGCCAGCAGCAGGTCGTTGCGCTCCCGTAGCGGCAGGTCGAGCTGCTCGGCCAGATGCAGCACCATCTCCCGGCTGGGCCGCGAGCGCCCGGTCTCCAGGAAGCTCAGGTGCCGGGTGGACACCGTCGCGCGCATCGCCAGGTCGAGCTGGCTGAGCCGGCGCCGCTCCCGCCACCGGCGCAGCAGGTCGCCGACCTGTAACCGCCCGGTCCACGGCACCGGCCGTCACCTCCAGCACGCCTCCGGCTCACGGGCAAGGGCCGCCCACGACCCCACCTTGCGGCGGTCCCGGCCCCACTTCAATTACCTCTGGCGTAATTGCCGACGGCGACGCGGCCGGAGATCGTGGAGCGACGAAAACACTCCACCCATCCAGGAGCGCCAAGGATGACAACCAGCGCCAACCCCGCTGTCACCGGCCAGGTCGCACCGCCTGCGCCACGCGACACCGCTCCGCACTGGGCCGTTCTGCCGGTGGTTCTCGCCGGCGTCTTCCTGAGCGGCCTGGACTTCTTCATCGTCAACGTGGCGATCCCGTCGATCCAGCAGGACCTGCACGCGAACCAGGCGCAGATCCAGTTCATCATCGCCGGGTACGCGCTGGCCTACGGCGTCGGCATGATCACCGGCGGCCGGCTGGGCGACCTGTACGGCCGGCGGCGGATGTTCGCCCTGGCGATGACGCTGTTCACGCTCGCCTCCGCGGCCTGCGGGTTCGCGCCCACTCCCGGGTTCCTGCTCGGTGCGCGGGTCGTGCAGGGCGCCGCCGCCGCCCTGATGGCGCCGCAGGTACTGGCCATCTTCAGTACCGTCTACACCGGCGTGGCCCGGGCCAAGGCGATCAACTGGTACGGCATGACGATGGGCATCTCCGCCGTGTTCGGCCAGCTCATCGGCGGCGTACTCATCAAAGCCAACCTGTTCGGCCTGGACTGGCGAAGCTGCTTCCTGATCAACCTGCCGATCGGCCTGGCCGCGGTGCTCCTGACACTGCGCATCATCCCGGAGTCGAAGGCACCCGGCCGCCCCCGGCTCGACCTCGCCGGGATGATCCTGGTGACCGTCGCGCTGCTGGCTGTCGTGCTGCCGCTGATCGAGGGCCGGCAGCAGGGCTGGCCGGCGTGGACCTGGGTGCTGCTGGCCGCGGCGATACCGCTGTTCGCCATCTTCGCCGTCCACCAGAACCGGCTGCGCCGTGCCGGCGGCTCGCCGCTGATCGACCTGACCCTGTTCCGGGAACGGGCGTTCACCGCCGGCCTGCTCGCGCAGCTGGTGTTCTGGACCGGCCAGGCCTCGTACTTCCTGGTGTTCGCGCTGTTCGTGCAGCAGGGACGCAAGATGGACGCGCTCGGTGCCGGGCTCATCTTCGGCGCGATCGGCGTCGGGTACCTGGCGACGTCGACGACGGCCCGGCTGGTCGCGGCACGGCTCGGCCGCCAGGTCATCGCGCTGGGCGGGCTGCTGCGGGTGGTCGGCCTGACGCTGCAGGTCGTCACGGTCGCGGCGATCGGGATCACCGGCAACATCGCCTGGCTCATCCCGGCGCTGATCATCGACGGGGCGGGCATGGGCTTCGCGGTGGCACCGCTGGCGTCCACCGTCCTGAGCCGGGTGACACCGAGCCACGCCGGATCCGCGGCCGGTGTGCTGACCACCGGGGTACAGGTCGGCAACGCACTCGGTGTGTCGCTCATCGGGCTCATCTTCTACAACGTGCTCACCCGCACGAGCGGCCCGACCGCCTACCCGCACGCGTTCAACTACAGCCTTCTGTACCTCATCGGGGTCGGCCTGGCGCTCGCCCTGCTGGTGCAGATGCTGCCGGCCAGGCCGCCCGCGCCCCGCTGACCACACTCCGCCCCCCGCACGGTACCCCGGTCGCAGAGCAGCGACCGGGGTACCGTTTCGTCGTCGGGTGGCTCAGGGACCGAGCAGTTCCTCAGGCGTCGGCAGGCCGTCGTAGGAGAACGACGGCAGCTTCTCGTGGAACTGGTAGTCGGCCCGGATGCGGCCGCTGTCGTCGAGCACCAGCACGTCCAGCCCGACGATCTCCACGCCGCCGGTCTCCAGCGAGAGCATCACCCAGTTGAACCGCACCAGGTTGTGGTGCCCGACCGCGTTGTGCGACGACTTGAAGGTGTACCCCATCGGCGTGTACAGCCGGTGGGCGTAGGTGATCTGGCGGGTGATCGCCCGGTGCCCGACGAACGGGTCACGGGCGTACATGACGTAGACGGCGTCGGTGGTGTACATGTCCTCGACGGTCTTGGCACGCAGCTCGTCGTCCGCCTCGTTCCACAGCGCGACATACCGGTCCACCAGAGCGTTCCAGCCGGTCACGGCGTTGCCTCCTCCACAGTAGACGGTGACTCCAGGTGAGCCCGACTGTGGCAGAGAAGCCTGACCGCGCCCTGACGGTCAGCTGACCAGCCTGACGGTCAGCTGACCGCGGCGGCCTGCTGGTCCAGCAGGTAGGCCAGATCGGTGGCGATCGGCAGCGCATGCTCGTGGAGGAAGAAGTGGCCGCCGGGGAACCGCCGGTCCCCCAGGTACGCGGCGCTGCGGGCCGGCCACGAGGCCACCGCGCCGGGCGCGAGCAGCGGATCCCCGGCTCCGCTGTAGGTCACCAGCGGGCCGCGCAGCCGGGCGCGGTCGTCCCGGTAGCCGGCGCAGACGGCGAGGTCGGCCCGGATGGTGGGCAGCGCCACCGCGAGTACCGCCGGGTCGTGGTACCCGACGTCCGGGCGCGGGTCCGGGCTTCCGTCCACGCCCATGCCGAGTTCGGCCAGCCGGTTCACGAGTACCGCGTCGGGCGCGTCGACGAGGTCGGCCACCGTGCGGAACCCTTCGGGTGCCCAGCCGGACGGCGCGACGAGCGCCGGTGCCGGGCCGCCGTCGCGCTCCAGCGCGACCGCCACCCGGTACGCCAGCAGGCCGCCCATCGAGTGCCCGAACAGGCCGTACGGGCGCCCGTCGCACTCGGCGTCGAGCACCTCGCACAGCGCCTCGACCAGTGCCGCGAGGTCGGTGTACGGCGCCTCGGCCAGCCGGTCCTGCCGGCCGGGCAGCTGAACCGCCTGCACCGCCACGTCAGCGGGGAACAGCGCCGCCCAGCCGTGGTACGCGGAGGCGCCAGCGCCGCTGTAGGGAAGTAGGAACAGGCGCAGCCGGGCGGCCGGGTCGACCTCCGCCGGCCGCAGCCAGTCCCCCGTCACGACGCGGGCCGGGCCGGTACCGCCGCGGCGTGGTACCGGTCCCGCAGCACCCGGCGCAGCACCTTGCCGGTCGGGTTGCGGGGCAGCTCGTCCACGAAGTCGTACCCGGTGGGGATCTTGAAGTCGGCGATCTGCCCGTGCAGGAAGCGCATCAGGTCACGCGGCTTGGCCTGCTCGTCCGGCCGCAGCACGACGCACGCGTGGACCGCCTCGCCCCAGCGCGGGTGCGGTACCCCGTGCACGGCGACGTCGTGCACCGCGGGATGCTCGCGGATCGCGTTCTCCACCTCGACGGGGTACACGTTCTGGCCGGCCACGATGATCGTGTCGTTGATCCGGTCGCAGAGGAACAGGTACCCGCCGTCGTCGAGGTACCCGGCGTCGCCCATGTGCAGCCAGCCGTCGACCAGCATCTGCGCGGTGGCCGCCGGCTGGTTCCAGTACCCCACGAAGTGCGCGGGAGTGCGGATCCACACCTGGCCGATCTCGCCCGCCGGGAGCGGTGCGCCGTCGGCACCGACCACCTTCACCTCGTTGCCGGGGCACACCCGACCGGCCGAGCCCAGCCGCGGGTTGCCCGGCACGTGGTCGGCCGGCGACAGGCAGGTGACCACGCTGCCGGTCTCGGCCGCGGCGTACATCTGGGCCAGCTCGCAGCCGAACCCCGCCATGGCTTCGCGCATCAGGTCGGGCGAGATCGGCGAACCGCCGTACACCACCTTGCGCAGCGACCGGAACGTGGCCGGGGTGACGCCCGGCTCGGCGAGCATCATCTGCAGCATCGCGGGCGCCGCCCACATCGTGGTGGCGCCCAGCGTCTCGACCAGCCGCACCGCCTCGTCGGCGATGAACATGCGCATGACGATGCTGGTACCGCCGACGTTGAACACGTGCATGAACCAGACCAGGCCGGCCGAGTGCAGGCCGGGGAAGCAGATGAGGCTGCGGTCCTCGGCACGGAAGTCGATCCAGTCGACCCCGGCCCGGCGTGTGGCGTCGATGTAGGTGAAGAACGTGCGGTGCGCCAGCACCACGCCCTTGGGCAGCCCGGTGGTGCCGCTGGTGTACATCTGCAGCACCGGGTCGTCGGGCCCGGTGGTGGGGTTCAGGTCGGTGTCCGGCTGGCCCTGCCGCCAGGCCCGGAAGCCGGCCGTCCGGTCGCCGTCGGCGTCCATCTGGACGGTACCGAGAAGGCGGGTCAGGCTCGGCCGTACCCGGTTCACCAGCCCGTGGAAGTCCCGTTCGTGGAACAGCATCCGCGCGCCCGAGTCGCGCAGGATGTGCTCGACCTCGCCGTCGGTGAGCCGCCAGTTGATCGGTACCAGGACGGTTTCGCTCTTGGCGCACGCGATGGCCAGCTCGTAGTAGTCGGCCGACTCCCGCCCGAGAAACGCCACCCGGTCGCCCCGGCGCAGCCCGGCCGCCCGCAGCGCGTGCGCGGTCCGGTTGCTCGCACGGTGCAGTTGCCCATAGGTGGTCGCCCGCCCCTCGAAGAGGATCGCCGGGTGGTCGGGCCGTTGTTCGGCGTGCAGCTTCGACCGGGCGTGCAGGGCGGGGCGGTTCGGGTCGGTCATCGCCTCATCCGTTCTGGTCGGGGGCGAGCTGCCGGTCGACGTACTCGGCGAGCAGCTCGGGTGACGGGTGGGTCAGGGCGACCGCCGGCGGCAGCGGTACCCGCAGCGCGTCTTCGAGCGCGCCCTTGAGCTCCACCGCCGTGAGCGAGTTCATGCCCAGCTCGACGAACTTGGCGCCGGACTCGATGGCATCAGGGTCGTCGATGTGCAGTACCCCGGCGGCCTTCGCGCGGATCAGCTCGTCGAGCGCCGCGAGGCGGTCGGGGCGCGGCCGCTGCGCCAGCCCGGTGATGCCGGGCCCGCCGGCCGGCCCGTCCTCGGCGGGCAGCCGCCCGGACGCCCGGTCGGCCCCGACCGCGAGCTTCGCGAAGCTCATGCCGAGCAGTTCGAAGACCGGCCCGTCGGCGTCCAGCACCAGCAGATCGGTGCAGAGGTCGCCCTCACCGGGTACCACGGCGAGGACCGCGCGCAGGCGCTCGGCGGTGGGCCGGCGGAACAACCGGAAGCAGCGGTAGCCCACCGCAACATAGCTGTGCCCCTCCGGTACCAGTGCGGCGAGCGCGTGGGTGGCGCTGTCGGACACCGGTGGCGGCAGGTAGTCGACATCCCCGTCCGGCGGCGCGTCGACCTCGCCGACCGCGAGGTCCGGGCCGTACCGGGCGAGCGTGCGCATCCGCCGGCCACCCGGCCCGTAGTCCAGGCCGACCCGGGCGTAGGCGTCGTACACGTCGGCGGCGGTCAGTACCGTGTCCGGCGTTCCGGCCGCCGCCGACCGGGCCTGCAGTGCCCCGGCCGCCGGACCGAGCGCATCGGTGCGCTCCCCCGGCGCGCCGATGACGGCGGTGACGTGGCGCCGCTCGACCGGGCCGAGCCGGCTGGCGATCTCCACCTCGGCGGTGCCGTCCGGCCGCGGCCGCACCCGCGTGCACAGGTCCACCGGCTCGTGCGGGTCGGTGAGGAACAGCGCCTCGTGGAACACGATGTCGCGGACCGGCCGGCGGGTCTCGCCGTACACGTGGTCCTGTGCCGCGAGCATCGCCTCCAGGTACGCCGCGGCCGGGACGAACGCGGTGCCGTTCAGGGTGTGGTCGCCGAGGTAGTCCGGGCTGCGGGAGCTGATCCGGGTGGTGAACTCGCGTACCCCGTCCGGCCGGGCCGGCCGCGGCGCGCCCAGCAGCGGGCTGCGCACGCCGTCGCGGTTGTGCCGGCGCGCGTCGTTGGGCAGCCAGTACCGGTCGCGGGCGAAGGGGTACGTCGGCAGGTCGGTCATCCGCCCCGGGGCGCCGGCGTGCACGTCGGCCCAGGAGACGGCGTACCCGGCGGTGTACAGCTCGGCGAGCGACCCGCGGATCATCCGCGCATCGGTGTCGTCGCGGTGCAGGCTGGTCAGCCACCGGTGCGGTACCGGGTCCACGCACTGGGTGGCCAGCGCGGTCAGCGCGGTCGACGGGCCGATCTCGATGAACGCGAACCGGCCACGACCGGCCAGCGCCGCCATGCCCGCCTCGAAGTTCACCGGCTCCCGCAGGTGGCGCAGCCAGTATTCGACGGTGCCGAGATCGGCCGGGCGGGCCACGGTACCGGTGACGTTGGAGACGACGGTGATCCTCGGCTCCCCGAACGTGACGCCGTCGAGGACCTCCCGCAACGGCTCGCGGACCGGGTCCATCAGCGGTGAGTGCGCGGCGACCGACACCCCCAGCGGGGTGAACTTGACGCCCTGCGCGGTCAGCTGCGCGCCGACCGCGGCGAGCGCGGCGGGGTCGCCGGACAGCACGCACTGCTGCGGCGAGTTCATTGAGGCGATGGCCAGGTCGGGACGGCCGGCGAGCAGCGGGGCGACCGCGCCGGCCGGGGCGCCCACGGCCGCCATCGCGCCGGGCCGCGAGCGTTCCTGGGCGAGCCGGGCCCGGGCGGCGGTGACGCGCACCCCGTCGGCGAGCGGGAAGACCCCGGCGACGGTGGCCGCCACCAGTTCCCCGGTGCTGTGCCCGATCAGCGCCTGCGGCCGGATGCCCCAGGACATCCACAGGTGCGCCAGCGCGTATTCGAGCGTGAACAGCGCGGGCTGGGTGTAGCGCACCTCGTCCAGCTCGCCGTCGGTACCGGCGTCGCCGAACATCAGGTCGCGGATCGACCGGCCGAGGTGGGTGGCGAACAGCCGGTCGCACTCGTCGACGTGCTCGCGGAACACCGGGTACCGCCGGTACAGGTCGCGGCCCATCCCGGTGTACTGCGAGCCGGAACCGGTGAACAGGAACGCCGCCTTGCGGATGCCGGACGCCGCGCGCTGCCGGGTGCCGCGCAGCCGCTGCGCCTCGCGGTCCAAGAGCCCGGCCAGTTCCTGCCGGTCGTGCACGAGTCCGGCGATGCGGTGGGTGAAGTGCGCGCGGCCCAGGTTGGTGGTCCGGCACACGTCGGCGAGCGCGGCGTCCGGGTGGTCGTCGAGATAGGCACGGTACCGGTCGACCAGCCGGCCCAGTGCCGGCCGGCTCTTCGCGGACAGCGTGAGGATGTGCCCGTCGCTGTCGGGTACCGGCGGCTGCGCTGCGGCGG
>Ga0066709_100005376_pt1 | contig 10519 bp, 9 predicted proteins | sample GraSoiAngelo_158_FD_79665 | JGI IMG/M metagenome (GOLD analysis project Ga0066709, IMG submission 79665) | Grasslands soil microbial communities from the Angelo Coastal Reserve, California, USA - 14_1009_16_30cm | ecosystem: Environmental > Terrestrial > Soil > Grasslands | place: USA... | reverse complement strand
GAGTGGACCGGGACCGCGTGGTCGTCGTCTTCCGGCCCCCGCCCGACGTCGCGCTCTACCACCGTGCCGCCAACCCCCTGTTCCCTCGGGTGCTCGAGCGCGTGGGCACGGACCCGGGTGTGCGCGCCGTCGTCATCCCGCGCACCGACGATCAGCGCGATTACGTTCGCAGCCTCGGCTATCCGTCGCTGATCGTCCCGGACGGCGCCGTCGATGCCCAGAGCCTGATCGCGCTCGCCGATCTCGTGCTGTCAGCCGGCGGGACGATGAACCGGGAGGCGGTGTCGCTTGGCACGCCGGTCTACACGACGTACGGCGGCCGCATGGGCGGCGTCGACGAGGCCCTGATCGCCGAGGGGCGCCTCCGCCCGCTCACCGATCCCGACTCGATCGAGCTCCGGAAGCGCCCGGCGAACGGCACGCCGACGCGCCGCGACCCGGAGCTGCTCGTCGACCTCTTCCTGGGAACGCCGCGATAGCCAAGCGCCGCCCCGACGCACGCGGCGTCCTGCACCGCAGCGTGCGCCGCGGAGGGGGAGGCGAGGCCGCCTCGAAAACCCCGCGTGGAGCGAAACGATGCGCACCACTCGCCCATTCCTAGACTGGTGCGCCGTCGCCGATGCTGCCTAGCCCGGCACCACCTGACGCGTGGGCGGCCTTCGTCCACGTTGGATCGCGCATCCCCAGCGTCGACAACGGCCTGCTCGGATTCGGGCTCGCGCTCGTGATCGCGCTCCTCACGACGCCCGTGGCGCGCGCGTTCGCCTGGCGGATCGGCGCGATCGACGAGCCGCGCGAGCGCAGCCTTCACCAGTTCCCGACTCCGCGCCTTGGCGGCCTCGCGATCGTCGTGGCCGTCGTGGCGGCCACGCTCATCTTCCTCCCGCACGACAAGAAGACGCACGCGATCCTGATCGGCGCCGCCGTGATCGTCCTCGTGGGCGCAGTCGACGACCTGCTCGAGCTGTCGGCCGACTTCAAGCTGGTGGGGCAGGTGTTCGCCGCGGCGATCCCGGTCGTGGGAGGCGTGCGGGTCACGAGCTTCACGCTGCCGTTCGTCCACCACGTGGGGCTGAGCCCTCCGTTCGCGTACGGGCTCACGGTGCTGGGACTCGTCGCGCTGATGAACATCGTGAACTTCATCGACGGTGTGGACGGCCTCGCCGCCGGCGTGTGCACGATCACGGCGATCACCTTCGCGCTGATCGCCTTCTCCCAGCACCGGATCGAGCCGCACGCGGCCGGCGTGCTCGCCCTGATCACCGCAGGCGCGTCGCTCGGGTACCTGCGACACGGCTTCCACCCGGCGTCGATCTTCCTCGGGGACTCGGGCTCCAACCTGCTCGGCTACCTGCTCGGCGCGATCGTCGTGCAGGGAACGCTGAAGACGAACGCGTTGGTCGGGCTCGCCTTCCCGCTGGTCATCTTGGCCGTGCCGATCCTCGACTCGAGCTTCGTGATCGCGAAGCGGATCAAGTACCGCCGGCCCGTCTACCAGGCGGACCGCTGGCACTTCCACCACCGCTTCGCGAACATCGGCTTCTCGCCGCGGAAGACGACGCTCTACCTGTACGGGTGGACCGTGACGATGGCGGGGCTCGCGCTGGCGATCCGGTTCTTCCCCTACTCCGACCACCACGGCCACTTCCACACCGGCTGGGTGCTGGCGCTGATCGGCTGCGGCCTCGTGGGGCTGGCCGCGAGCGTCTACCTCGTGCTCGTGCTGGAGATCCTCAAGCTCAGACGATTTCGCGAGTTCCAGCTGCGCAGCGACAGCACGCTCGCCGGCGAGCCCGAGCCGACGGCGGCGGATGTCGATTCGCGGGTCGCGCACGAGCTCGAGACCGGCGAGTTCGAGGCGCTGCGGGCACCGAGAAGCGAGCGGTAGCGCACCGGCGTGACGCGGAGGCGCATCGCCGCGCTCGGCGCCCTCGCGGTCGTGGCGGCCGCCGTCGTCCTCGTGCTCGCGTCCGGCGGCGGAGGAGGGGGCGAAGCCTCGAGCCGCCATGGCGGCCGGATTGCCCTGCACACGGGCGACTTCACGTGGAAGGTCGCCGTGAACGGGCCCGCCGCCACCGTGGCCGCGGAGAACCGCCGCCCCGGGACGGAGGATTGGCGCCTGCCCGGTGGGGTGGGCCGCGGCGAGGTCGAGGGCTACGTCGCGTCGCAGAGCGTCCGCCCCGGACAGGTCCAGCGGGTCTACGTCCACTCGAAGGGCGCGCGCTGGATACGGGTCGATGTCTACAGGATGGGTTGGTACGGCGGTCGCGGAGGGAGGCTCGTGCTCGCGAGCCGGCGCCTCGCGCAGCGCGCGCAGCCGCCGTGCGCGCATGACTCGCGGACCGGGCTGACCGAGTGCCGCTGGCATCCCACCATCCGCTTTCCCATCCCCACGGCGCTCACCTCAGGCGTGTACGTGGTGAAGATGACCACCGATCGCGGAGCGGCACGCGACGCGATGTTCGTCCTCGAGGCCGCGCGACCGCGGCCGATCCTCGCACAGATCTCGACCTCGACCTACGAGGCCTACAACACATGGGGAGACGACAGCCTGTACCCGGGCGGACACACCGTGGGCATAACGGGCACCGGGCAGGGCGTGGAGGTCTCCTACGACCGGCCGTACGAGACCGTCACCGGCGCCGGGCAGTTCTTCACCCGCGACGTCGCCGCGGTGCGCTTCCTGGAGCGCGACGGCTACGACGTCTCGTACACCACGAATCCGTCCGTCGACGCCCGCCCCGGCCAGGTGCGCGGGCACCGCGTTCTCCTCGACATCGGTCACTCCGAGTACTGGTCGCAGCCCGCCGCCGACTCCTTTAGCCACGCGCGCGACGCAGGAACCAACCTCGTGTTCCTCGCATCGAACACCATGGCGTGGCGGGTCCGGTTCGCACCCGCCACCGCTTCCTCGGGCGAGTCCGGCGCACCCGACCACCGCATCATCGGCTACAAGGAGCACGTCGCGAGCGATCCCGACCGCGCGCTGCCGAGCGGCCTCTTCCCGCGCGGCGGCGCGCCGATCACCGGCACCGCCTGGCACGAGTGCGTCACGCCGCGCGTGCCGGCCGTCGGGCGGTCGGTCAACCACTACTACGCGTGGCGGCCGTCAGCGCCGCTCACCCCGGGCTGGCTCTTCCGCGGCACGGGGTTGACCGCTGCCGCGCGCGTCGGCGGGATCGTCGGGTACGAGCTCGACCGCACCGATGCGAACTCCCCTCCCGGGATCCAGATCGTGGGCGGCGGGACCACGCCGTGCCAGGGAAACCGGCCGCCCCTCGGCGTGTCGCAGACGACGCTCTACCGCGCGGCGTCAGGGGCGCTCGTCTTCTCCTCGGGGACGATGGCCTGGCAGCTCGGCCTCTCGCCCGCGCCCGACGCATCCCCCGACGCGCCGCGCCAGGCCGACCCGCGCCTGATCCGGCTCACCGAGAACCTATTCGCGCACCTCCTCGGCCGCTGAGGGACCCGGGCTCCTAGCTCCGGGTCTCGACCTCGCGCAGCTGGTGCGCCGGCGTGAAGAACCCGCGGTAGCCGAGCCCGGTGGCGAGGACCGACGAGAGCGCCACGCTCCCGAGCAGTGCCCACAGGAGGATCAGCTGCAGCCGCACGGCGTCGAGCGGGCGGGCGCCCGCAATGAGCATCCCCACCATCGTCCCGGGGAAGAACACGACCCCCGTCGTCTTGGTCGAGTCGATCAGCGGGATCATCCCCGAGCGCAGGCTGCGGGTGACCGCTGCGCGGGCGGCCTCCCAGGCGGTCGCGCCCAGCGCCAGCGTCGCCTCGATCTGCAGGGCGTTGCCCGAGATCTCGTCGGCCAGCCGGTTTAGCGAGACCGCGGTCGCGGTCATCGCGTTCCCGATCACCATTCCGCCGACCGGCACGAGATAGCGCGCCTGTGCAGGGAAGATCCCAAGGGCGAGGACCAGGCCGAGCGTCACCAGGCCGGCCACGGCGAGCGCGATGACGATCGGCTGAAGGGCGCCCGGCACGGCGCGCGCGCGGCTGCGGGCCGTCACCGATCCGAAGGCGACCATGACGAGAAGGAGCGCCGCTACGAGCCACAGGCTCTTCGAGTCGAAGATCGCCTGGATCACGTAGCCGACGGCCGTGAGCTGCAGGAACGAGCGGAAGACGGCGGTGCCGAGATCCCGCTCGAGCTCGACGTGGCGCCAGATCGACACCGCGGCTGCGACCGCAACCAGCGCAAGTGCCGCGGCCACCGCGCCGAGCGAGAGATGGATCGCCGCGATCACGCCCACGCCGCTACGTGCCCGTTCTGGATCTCCACGATCCGGTCGGCCAGCCGGTGGGCCTGCCCGCGGTCGTGGGTGACCACGACCATCGAGATCCCGGTGCGGGCGACGAGGTGCGCCAGCGTGCGCTCGACCCCGTCGCGTGCCTGCTCGTCGAGTGCGGCGGTCGGCTCGTCGAGCAGCATGGCCTCCGGCTCGAGGGCGAGCGCGCGGGCCAGCATCACCCGCTGTTGCTCGCCCACCGACAGCCTCGAGGCCTCGCGATCGGCAAAGGAGGGCGCGAGCCCCGCGAGCTCGAGGGGCCGCTCGACGGATACGTCGCGGCCCGCCAGGGACGGCCCGTAGCGCACATTCGCGGCCACGGTTCCCGGCAGCGGCGCGGGGAGCTGCGGGACGAGGCAAACGCGCCGGCGCAGGGCGCGCGGATCCAGCCTCCGGATGTCCTCGCCGCGAAAGCGGATCGTTCCGGAGTCAGGGTCCGCGAGGCGGTTGAGGAGACGCAGGAGCGTCGACTTTCCCGCCCCGGACGGCCCGAGCAGCGCGGTGGCGCCGTCGCGCAGCGCGAGGTCGATCCCCCTCAGCACGGGTACGCCGCCGCGCGATGCGGCGACCTTGTCGAGCAGGAAGAGCGCCGTGCCGGCCAGGCGGCCACCGTACCAGCGGCGCAGCCCGGCAGGAGGTATCGTCCGCGAACGAAGAAGGGCGGCGCCGGCGCCCTGAGGGGGAGGGCGCCGACGCCTTTGGGGGAGAAGCCTGTGTGCCTAGGCGGCCTCGACAGCCTCGGCCAGCGCAGAGACGATCATGGGGTCGAACTGGCTGCCCGAAGCCTCCCTGACCTCGGCCAGAGCCTGATCCGGCTCCATGGCGAGGCGGTAGGGCCGATCGGCGGTCATCGCCGCGTACGAGTCACACACACAGATGATGCGGCTCGCAAGCGGAATCCTTGCCCCGCGGAGGCCGTCGGGGTATCCGCCGCCATCCCAGCGTTCGTGGTGAAAGCGCACCACGGCCGCAACCGCCTCGAGACCGGGAATGCTCGCGAGCGTCTCGGCACCCCACGCGGAATGGCAGCGGATGACCTCGTACTCGTTCTCGTCGAGCGGGCCCGGCTTGTGGAGGACGGCGTCCGGAACGCGGATCTTCCCGACGTCATGGAGGCGGGCGGCGAACTCGAGCTCCACGAGCGACGCCCGCTCGAGGTGGATCAGCTCGCCCACCGCGAGCGCGAGCCGGACCACGTCCTCGGAGTGGCGCGCGGTGCGCCTGTCGCGCATGTCCATCGCCGCCGAGAGCGCCGCCACGTGCGCGCTCATCAACTCCGTCGCCTCCTGGCGACCCTCGATGTGCTCGAGCGCCGCGGCCGCCAGCTCCCCGAGTTCCGCCAGGAGGATCAGGTCCTCCGGGCCGAAGCTCCGGGTGCGTGACGCGGAGGCCGCCGACAGCACCGCGCCGACGCGTCCCGACCACGTGATCGGCACAGCGACTGCGGGCGCATCCTCGGCGCCCTCCCAGCCGAGCGGGTGGAGGAGGGCGCTGTAGTCGTCGACCGCAACCGGCCCCCCGCCCGAGAGCACCTCGCCGATCATTCCCTCGTCCACGCCGAACCGCCCACCCAGGAACTCCCACGGCACCCCCTGTCCGGCGGCCGCGATCACCGCGCGGGGATCGTGGCGGTCGCGGACGAATATGCACGACCACTCGACGCCGGCGGTGCGGCAGACCTGCCGCGCGAGCCGCTCCAGCACGAGCGCCCCGTAGCCGGTGTCGGTATCGGGCGACGCGGGGAGGGGCCGCGATCGCGGTTGCGCGAAGCGCCGCTGTTGCTCTGGCGTTGACATGAGTCCCGGCCCCAAGGACGATCACCCCGATCGCCTAGGCGAAAACTCGTACGGTCGTCGAGGGCTCCCTGCCGGGCCGGCGGAATTCCTTTCCTCGTGTCCCTCTGCGGCCCCACAACACCGGATGGATACCGGCCGCCTTCCCAGGGCGGAGGCTGCGTTTGTATAAGCACAATGTTTCCCCGCACGTTGCGTCAAAAACTTGTTCACGCGCAGAATCCTGGCGCGCGCGGGCCTACGTCAAATCGAGGAGTCCCGCCAGTTCCTCGGCCGGCACCGCGCCCTCGCGCAGGATCCGGAATTCGCCGGACGCGCCGTACTCGGTTAAGTCCACCACGGTCGAGGGAGTGCCCGGGAGCTCGCCGCCGTCGAGCTCGACGTCCACTCCGGCGCGCGCCGCCGCGTCCACGTCCTCGAGCCGGCGCGCGTCGGCGCCCCCCGAGAGGTTTGCGCTCGACTGCATGACGGGTCTCCGGACGACCGAGAGCGGCTCGATCGCTCCGGTCAGGCGGGGAACGCGGACTCCGAGGCGGTCCGGGCGGGGGCCGCAGGCGAGCGGGTACAGGCCGGCCGGGTTCGGCACGATCGCCGTGAGCGCGCCGGGGAGGATCCGCCGGAGGGTGACGAGCGTCCGCTCCGGGACGTCACCGAGCGCCTCCAATGCGGCCTCGAGGTCGAAGAACATGACGGCCGCGGGACGCTGCGGAGGCCTGCCCTTCAGCTCGTAGAGCCGCTCGACCGCGTTCTCCGACTCCGGGTCGACCGCCAGGCCGTACACGGTGTCCGCGGGAAACAGGACGATGCCGCCCGCTGCGATCGTCGCCTCGAATCGCTCGGCGTCCTCGTGCGTCACGGGACCCGGCCGAGGGTCACGCGCTCGCGGCCCGACAGGTCACGGCAAGTGCGCGCACCGGCGAGTAGCTCCCTAACGCGACCGGCCTGCCCCGGGGCGTGCTCCAGCGCGAGCGCCGCGCCCGACGGCGCCTCGTCCACCAGCTCGCAGATCGCCTCGAGGCCATCGGGTCCGGCGACGAGCGCCTCTCTCGGCTCGTGGAGCCTGATCTCCGGCGCCAGCGTGGGCCACTCGTCGTCGCGTACGTATGGCAGGTTCCCCACCACCAGGTCGACCCCGGCGGCGCTCGCCGGGAGCCCGGGCGCGCAGTTGAAGTCGACCGCGAGCCCGAGCCTGGCGGCATTCGCCCGGGCCACGTGGAGCGCGGCTTCGGACACGTCCGAGGCCGTCACCACGAGATCCGGCCGCTCGTCCTTGATCGCCAGGGCCACCGCGCCCGAGCCCGTGCCCGCATCGTGGACGCCCGTGCCGCCCGGCAGCTCGAGCGCGACCTCGACGAGCAGCTCGGTCTCCGGCCTCGGCACGAGAACGCGCGGATCGACGACCAGCTCGATCCGTCTGAACTCGCGCCGGCCGAGGATGTAGGCGACGGGCTCGCGGCCGGCCCGGCGTGCAACGAGCGCGGAGGCGGCGGCCTCGAGCTTTGGGCTCAGCGGCTGGTCGCCGTCGAGGTGGATGCGCTCGCGCGGAACCCCGAGGGTGGCCGCGAAGAGCAGCTCGGCATCGAGGCGCGGAGTCCCGCAGCCCGCGCGCTCCAGCTCGGCCGCCGCCTCGCGAACGGCGTCGAGCGTCGTGCGAACGGTCGTGGCCACGGCCGGCCGGACTACTCGCTCTGAACGAGCGAGCCCGCCTCGAGCTTCTTCCGCTTCTCCTCCGCCTGGAGCGCGGCGGTGAGCGCGTCGAGGTCGCCGGCGAGGATGCCCGGGAGGTTGCCCTTCGTGAGCTTCACCCGGTGGTCGGTGACGCGATCCTGCGGGAAGTTGTACGTGCGGATCTTCTCCGAGCGCTCGCCCGTGCCGACCTGCGCCCGGCGCTCCGCCGAGAGCTCGGCCTGCTGCGCCGCCCGCTGCATCTCGTAGAGCCGGGCCCGCAGCACACGCATCGCCTTCTCGCGGTTCTGCAGCTGCGACTTCTCATCCTGCATCGAGACGACGAGCCCGGTCGGCTTGTGGGTGATGCGGACCGCCGAGTCCGTGGTGTTGACCGACTGACCCCCGGGTCCGGACGAGCGGTAGACGTCCACCTGGAGGTCGTTTGGATCGAGCTCGACCTCGACCTCCTCGGCCTCGGGAAGGACCGCCACCGTCGCGGTCGAGGTGTGGATGCGCCCCTGCGACTCGGTCTCGGGCACGCGCTGCACGCGATGGGTCCCACCCTCGTGCTTGAAGACGCTGTACGCGCCGCGCCCGCGGATGGCGAACGTGTAGTCGCCCTCGGCCGTCGACAGCGGCTCGGTCTTGAAGCCGCGCCGCTCCGCGTAGCGCGTGAGCATCCGGTAGAGGTCGCCGGCGAACAGCCCGGCCTCCTCGCCGCCCGTCCCGGCCCGGATCTCGACGATCACGTCCTTCTCGTCGTTGGGATCGGGCTCGACCATCGCCAGCCGGATCTCGTCCTCGAGCTCGGCGAGGCGCGCCTCCGAGGCCTGGAGGAGCTCACGCAGCTCGGGGTCGTCGCCGTCCTCCGAGAGGAGCTCGCGAGCGCCGGCGGCATCGTCCGCCGCCTTGCGGTACTCCTGCGCGAGGGCGTGCGCCGGCTCGAGCGCCCGGTAGGCGCGGCCGACGTCCGCGTATCGCTCGCGATCGCCGATCACCGCCGGATCGGTCATCTCGCGCGAGAGCTCCTCGAAGCGGCTCTCGATCTGTCTGACGAGGTCCTCGATCACGCGATCGAGGTTAATGCGTCGGGCGGGCGCGACCGGGCCCTTACGCGACGACCTCCATGCCGACGCGGTCGACGTCGCTCGCCTGCTCGGGGTTCTCGACCGCCAGCACCGCCTGGAGCGCCGTGATCGCCACGGCGAGCTGGGAGAGATCCGGCTCGCGCGTCGTGAGCTTCTGGAGCTGCATGCCCGGCCACATCAGGATCTGGGCCCAGCGCCGGCTGCGGTTCTTGCCGAGCAGCTTGATCAACTCGAACGCAAGCCCGGCTACGAGCGGGATGCCGATCACGCGCGACGGGAAGAGGATGTACCAGGCCGGGGTGCCGAGCGGGGCGAACACCACGATCGCCACGACCATCACGATCAGCAGGAAGCTCGTCCCGCAGCGCGGATGGAAGCGAGAGAAGCGCTTCGCGTTCTCCGGGGTAAGCGGCATGCCGGCCTCGTAGCACGAGATCGTCTTGTGCTCCGCCCCGTGGTACTGGAACACGCGCTCGAGGTCCCGCATACGCGAGATCAGCCACAGGTAGAGCAGGAAGATCGAGATGCGGATCGTTTTCTCCACGAGCACGAACACGATCGCCGGGTGCAGCGAGCTCTTGAGCAGGCTGGCGATCCCGACCGGCACCAGGAAGAACAGGCCGATGGCGAGCGCGACGGACAGGATCACGGTGCCGATCCACGTGCCGCGCCCGAGCTCCTCATCCTGCTCCTCGACCTGGGCGTTCGCGGAGATCCCGAGCGCCTGGATCCCGATCTTCAGCGATTCGGCGAGCGCCACCACCCCGCGCACGATCGGCAGGCGGAGCGCGCGGTGCCGCCTGACCCACGACACGAGCGGCTCGGAAACCACCTCGATCGGGCCGGTGGCGGCCTCCCTCGGGTCGAGCCTGCCGTCCTCGGTGAACTGCTCCGGGGCGGGCTTTCGCACAGCGACGGCCCACGTCGATACGCCGCGCATCATCACGCCCTCCAGGACGGCCTGTCCCCCGATAGGCGCGTCGCGCGGGCTCTGCTCCCGCCCCTCCTCGGTCATACCCTCATGCTATCGGCGGTCCGGGGCCCGATCAGTAGGGTCGCGTGCTACGCCGCGCTAGCACTTGCGCGAGAACGAGTTGTCGTTCTCGTTCGACTCGGCGATGCGGTTGTCGGGATCCACGATCGCCTCGACCGTCATGCACTGCGGGCCGTTCAGCTTCACGGTCTTGGTCTCGCCCGCGTCAAGCTGCTTGAGCGTCCGCGTGTCGGCCAGGTGCCCGTCGACGTAGAGCGCCACGGCGACCTTGCGCGCCCGCGCGTTGCCGTCGTTCGCGACGCTCACGCGGTAGACGGCGGTCCCGGGCGACTGGCCGGCGGCCATCTTGATGCCGGTCACCTTGAGGTTCGGAAGGCCCGGCTGGGCGCAGGCGCCGGAACGCCGCTTGGCGTGCTCGATCAGGTGATGCGATCCGTCGAGCCAGTGAAACTGGACGACCACGCGGTAGGAGCCGCCCGGCGTCATCCCGTTCACGGTTTGGGAGAACGTGAAGCGGTTGACGTCCTTCGCGGAGCGGTGCCAGGGGCCGAGCTGCAAACCGCGAGTCTGCGGATGCGGGCCGGAGCTCCGTTCGATCAGGCGGAAGCGCATCGCCATCCGCACGGTGCCGGGGACGCTGTGCATCTGAGCGACAAAGGTGGCGCCGCGGGTGCTCGG
>Ga0066709_100005375_pt1 | contig 10520 bp, 11 predicted proteins | sample GraSoiAngelo_158_FD_79665 | JGI IMG/M metagenome (GOLD analysis project Ga0066709, IMG submission 79665) | Grasslands soil microbial communities from the Angelo Coastal Reserve, California, USA - 14_1009_16_30cm | ecosystem: Environmental > Terrestrial > Soil > Grasslands | place: USA... | reverse complement strand
TTCGGTGCCGGCAACTACGGCATGTGCGGGCGCGCCTATTCGCCGCGAATGCTGTGGATGTGGCCGAACGCGCGCATCAGCGTGATGGGCGGCGAGCAGGCGGCGAGCGTGCTGGCCACCGTGCGGCGCGACGGCATCGAGGCCAAGGGCGGCACCTGGTCGAGCGATGAAGAAGCGGCGTTCAAGCAGCCCATCCTCGACCAGTTCGAGCACCAGTCGCATCCGTACTACGCGAGCGCGCGGCTGTGGGACGACGGCGTGATCGATCCCACGGACACGCGCCGCGTGCTCGCGCTGGCGATCAGTGCGAGCCTTAACGCGCCGATTTCTGAGGCAAAGTTCGGTGTCTTTCGGATGTGACCGATCGACCTATCTAGGAGAACCTTTGCCCATGAATCGAAATACTCGAATGCTCTGCCGCGAGCTCGTCGTCGGCCTCGCGATGCTCGCGTGCGTATCGCTCGCGCAAGCGCGCGACACGATGCTGCTGCTGCCGATCGAGCCGGTGCTCAAGCAAGCCGCCACCCGTCAGCTGCTCGGATCGGGCGTCGCGCTGCGCTTCGGCCACAGCGAGCCCGAAGGCAACGAACTGGTCGTCGAAGGCCATGGTGCCGTCAAGCCGCATGTGGGCTACTCCTTCAACAGGGAAATCCGTCTGTCCGACGAAGAGGCCTGCCAGCAGGCGTTTCGCCTGGCGCTCGCCGACATGGTGAGAGCCGTTCGGCAAAGCGGCGGCAGCGCACTCGTCGGCGTCGTCAGCAACCACCGCGGCTCGGTCATGGGCAGCCCGGTCCAGTTCGAATGCCATGCCGGCATCACGAAGGCGCTGGTCGACTTGCAGGGGCGGGCTGCCAAGTCGGTGCCGGTTGCCACGGCGAAACCGGCGCCGGCAGCCGCCGTCAAGAATGCTGCGCCGCAGCGCGGCGGCGAGGAAGGCAGTGCCGAGTCGCATCATGAGGCCGTTCCCGCAGCGACCGGTTTCGCCGCCGCCAACGATGCCGACGCAGTGCCGTTGCGCGACGAGGGCAAAGCCCGCTACCGCCACTACCTCACGCTGCCGTCGCCGAAGGCGTTCGTCGTTTACGAGAGCGGCGGCTGGCGCTTCTTCTGGAATGATCCTGATGCGATGACCAAGGCGCTGGACCGCTGCGCGAAAGAAGGCAAGCCGTGCTGGCTGTATGCCGTCGACGATCGCGTGGTGTGGAGCGCCGACGCCGGCAAGCGCATTGGCACAAGCGCGCAGCTGCGAGGCCAATGAGCTAGGCCGGCGCGTCGCCCGAGCACCGTTGATGGAGTCGTCGATGAAGAACTACTTCGCCACGCTGGCGCGCTACAACGCCTGGGCCACGCGCAAGCTGTACGAGCATGTCGACTCGCTGTCCGAAGATGACTACCGGCGCGACGCCGGCCTGTTCTTCACGAGCGTGCATGGCACCTTGAATCACTTGCTGGTCGGCCACCTGCTGTGGTTCCGGCGCTTCGCGGCCGGCGAGTCGCCGCGAGTCGCGTTGAACGAAGAGGTCGAGACCGATCGCGCGCGGCTGCGCGAGCGGCTGATCGATGGCGCGCAGCGATGGTTGCCGTTGATCGAGTCGCTCGCCGATTCGCGCTGGACCGGCAAGCTCGACTACACATCGACCAAGGGCGTGGCGATGTCCTTGCCGTTCGCGCCGACGCTCGGTCATGTGTTCAACCACGGCACCCACCACCGCGGCCAGATCACTGCGGCGATCACCGCGATGGGCCACCCGTGCCCCGAGATCGACCTGGTCTGGATGCTGCAGGCGGAGGCCACATGAGCTTCATGAGCTACACCACCCTCGATGTGCAACGGCCGTCAGCGCATGTGGCGCGCGTCTTCCTCAACCGCCCGGAGATGCGCAATGCGTTCAACGAGACGTCGATTGCCGAGCTCGCGCAGGCCTTCAGCGCCTTGTCGCAAGACAGCAGCGTGCGCGCGATCGTGCTCGGCGGCCATGGCAAGGCCTTCTGCGCCGGCGCCGACCTGTCGTGGATGCGCGGTATGGCCGACTACGACTGGGAGCGCAACCGCGCCGATGCGCAGGCGCTCGCCGAGATGCTGTGGAGCATCTACCGCTGTCCGGTGCCGGTGATCGGCCGCATCCACGGCGACTGCTATGCCGGCGGCGTCGGCCTCGCGTCGGTCTGCGATGTGCTCGTCGCGTCCGACGCGGCCGGATTTTGTCTGAGCGAAGCCAAGCTGGGCCTGTTGCCCGCGACGATCAGCCCGTACGTGATTCGCGCGTTGGGCGAGCAGGCTTCGCGGCGTTACTTCGTGACCGCCGAGCGCTTCAGCGCGGTGCAGGCGCAGGCGCTCGGCTTCGTCCATGCGGTCTGTGCGCTCGACGAGATCGACGCCAAGATCGACGAGATCGTCGCGACGGTGGTCGGCAACGGGCCGATGGCCGTGCGCGCGTGCAAGACGCTGGTACAGGACGTTGCCGGTCAGCCTCTGACCGCAGCGCTGCGCGAAGACACGGCGCGCCGCATCGCCGACGTGCGTGCCAGCGACGAAGGCAAGGAAGGCGTGCAGTCGTTCCTTCAGAAGCGCAGGCCTTCTTGGCTTGGAGACTGATGTCCCCTCTCCCCCCGGGAGAGGGAGAAATACAGGTGAGACGAGCATGTTCAAGAAGATCCTGATCGCCAACCGCGGCGAGATCGCCTGCCGCGTCGCTGCGACTGCGAGACGCCTCGGCATTCGCACGGTCGCCGTCTATTCCGACGCCGACGCGAACGCCAAGCATGTGCTGGCTTGCGACGAAGCGGTGCACATCGGCGCGTCGTCGCCGAAGGAAAGCTATCTGCGCGGCGACAGGATCATCGAAGCGGCACGCGTCACCGGTGCGCAAGCGATCCATCCGGGCTACGGATTTCTGAGCGAGAACGAGGACTTCGCGCAGGCCTGCGCCGACGCGGGACTCGTGTTCATCGGACCGCCGCCGGCGGCGATCAAGGCGATGGGGCTGAAGGCCGAGTCCAAGCAATTGATGGACAAGGCCGGCGTGCCGTTGGTGCCGGGCTATCACGGGGCGAATCAAGATCCCGCGCTGCTCAAGCGCGAAGCCGATCGCATCGGCTACCCGGTGCTGATCAAGGCGAGCGCGGGCGGTGGCGGCAAGGGCATGCGCGCGGTCAATGCGCCGGCCGAGTTCGACGCTGCATTGGCGTCGTGCAAGCGCGAGGCGATCAACAGCTTCGGTGACGACGCGGTGCTGGTCGAGCGCTACGTCACGCGGCCGCGTCATATCGAGATCCAGGTGTTCGGCGACACGCAGGGCAATGTCGTCTACCTGTTCGAGCGCGACTGCTCGGTGCAGCGGCGCCACCAGAAGGTGCTCGAAGAAGCGCCGGCGCCCGGCATGACCGACGCGCGCCGGCGCGAGATGGGCGAAGCCGCGGTGGCAGCGGCAAAGGCAGTCGGCTACGTCGGCGCCGGCACGGTCGAGTTCATCGCCGAGCCGGCTGAAGGCGGCGACCTGCGCTTCTACTTCATGGAGATGAACACGCGGCTGCAGGTCGAGCATCCGGTGACCGAAGCGATCACTGGCCTCGACCTGGTCGAGTGGCAGCTGCGGGTGGCGGCCGGCGAGCCGCTGCCGATGAAGCAGAGCGAGCTGCGCATTCACGGCCATGCGATCGAAGCGCGGATCTGCGCCGAGAATCCGGACGCGAATTTCTTGCCGGCGACGGGAAGGCTCGAGGTCTATCGCACGCCGCCTGACGCGAAGAGCTTCGAGCTCGGCAATCTCCGGCTCGATCACGGCGTCCGTGAAGGCGACGCGATCTCACCGTACTACGACTCGATGATCGCCAAGCTCATCGTTTGGGGCGCCGACCGCGCGCAAGCGCTGGCGCGGCTCGACGCGGCGCTGGCGCAGACCCATATCGTCGGGCTGCACACCAACGTCGCGTTCCTGCGCCGCGTCGTGCAAAGCCGCTCGTTCGCGCAGGCCGACCTCGACACCGCGTTGATCGAACGCGAGCGTGACGTGCTGTTCAACGCTGCGCCGCTGCCGCTGCCGGTCGCTGCGGCCGGTGTCGTCGCGCATGCGCTCGCGAATGAGCGCGCCTTGGAAACCGCGGACCCGTGGTCGCGCCGCGATGGCTGGCGATTGCACGGCGCCGCAGTGCGCCGCTTCGACCTCGAAGCCCAGGGCGCGCACCATGTCGCGCGGCTGGAGCGCACGCACGACGGCGCGATGGTGTTGGCGATCGGCGCCGATCGCTGGCCGTTCGCGGCGAGCTCACGCGGTGCCGATGTGCACGACGTGGCACTCGCCGGTCAACGCCATGTGCTGACGGTCTACGCGACCGGCGAGCGCATCAGCATCTTCGCGCCCGACGGCCAGGCCGTGATCGACGAGATCGACCCGATTGCCCACGCGGCCGACGGCGTCGTCGAGGGCGGCCGTCTGACCGCACCGATGCCCGGCAAGCTGATTGCCTTCCTCGCTCAGCCCGGCGACGCGGTCAAGCTCGGCCAGCCGCTCGCGGTGATGGAAGCGATGAAGATGGAGCACACGATCACCGCGCCGCGCGACGGCACCGTGCAAGAGCTGCTCTACGCCGCCGGCGACCAGGTCAGCGAAGGCGGCGAGCTGCTGCGATTGGCGGCTGCGTGAAGCCGAAGCCGGAGGTGTCGTGCGCCCACGCGGAGTCGCGCGCCACATGCCCACCGGGTGCGGCCGCACGCGCGGCGGCGGCGTGCACCGGCGCGGCGGGTCGGCTGGCGCGGATGAACTTGCGGGCCAGCGACATCAGCTCCGCATCGCCCGATGCCTCGCACACCCACAGCACCTCGCGCGCGTCGGCATCGTTGGCGAGCATCGTCGCCACGGCGATGCCTTCACCGAGATGGCGCAGCAATGCAAAGTGAATGCGCGTCGCGATGCGGAGTCGGTTATTGGCGTCCAAGGCGTGTGTCCTGCTCGAATTCCGGTATGTTGATATGGCGAGCGTAGCGGTGCCGTCCCCGCGCCGCGCGGCGCGCCAAACCAGAGCGAGACTTTTGTCATGATTCCAGCGCAAGTTTCCTTGGTCGATGTGGGTCCACGCGACGGTTTGCAGAATGAAAAGCAACCGGTGTCGGCCGCGCACAAGATCGAGCTCGTTCATTTGCTGCAAGCCGCCGGCGTGCGCGAGATCGAGGTCACCAGCTTCGTCAGCCCGAAGTGGGTGCCGCAGATGGCCGACAACGCGCAGGTGATGGCGGGCCTACAGCGCGTGAGCGGCGTGCGCTATTCGGTGCTGGTTCCCAATCTGAAGGGCTTCGAAGCGGCGCTCGCGTCGCGGCCCGACGAGATCGTCGTCTTCGGTGCGGCGAGCGAGGCGTTCAGCCAGCGCAACATCAACTGCAGCATCGAAGAAAGCGTCGAGCGTTTTCGCCCGGTGGTCGAGGCCGCGCATGCGCACCGCATCAAAGTGCGCGGCGCGATCTCGTGTTCGCTCGGCTGCCCGTATCAAGGCGAGGTCACGCCCGACGAAGTCGAGCGCGTCGTGCGGCTGATGAGGGGCATCGGCGTCGACCATTGCGGCATCGCCGACACGATCGGCGTCGGCACGCCCAAGCGCGTGCAGGCGGTGATGGAACGCGCGCTGAGGCACTATCCGATCGCCGAAGTCAGCGGCCATTTCCACGACACCTACGGTCAGGCGCTGGCCAACATCTACGCCTGTCTCGAGATCGGCATTCAGACCTTCGATGCGAGCATCGCCGGCTTGGGCGGCTGCCCGTATGCGAAAGGCGCGACCGGCAATGTCGCGACAGAAGACGTGCTGTTCATGCTCAACGGCCTCGGCATCGAGACCGGCATCGACATCGACAAGCTCGTCGACGCGGCGGCATTCATCTCGAACCTGCTCGGCCGCAAGCCGGTGTCGCGATCCGGCAATGCCTTGTTGGCGAAGCGGGCTGCATGAGCGAGTCGCTGCACGATCGTCCCGAAGGCTTTCGCCGCGTGACCGAGCTGTTGGCCGCGCTGCATCACCCGCATGCGCCGAAGTACCTCGACGTCGCCGCGCGCACTTCGCAAGAGGCGGCCGATGCACTGCGAATCGGTGTCGGCCAGATCGCGAAGAGCGTGATCTTCCGCCGGCGCAGTGACGACGCAGCGGTGCTGGTCGTGACCTCGGGCGACAAGCGCGTCGACGAGAAGAAAGTCGCGGCCTTGGTCGGTGCCGTCGGGCGCGCCGACGCCGAGTTCGTCAAGGCGAGCACCGGCTACACGATCGGCGGCGTCGCGCCGGTCGGGCATGCAACACCGCCGGTCACGCTGATCGACCGCGAGCTGTTTCGCTTCGACGTGATCTGGGCTGCGGCCGGACATCCGAACGGCGTTTTTCAGCTGAGCCCGCAGCAGCTGCAGGTGTTGACCGCAGCGCCGGTTGTCGACGTGGTGCAGGCATGACCCCAGCGTCCTCCGTGCCGAGCCCGTGCACCAACGTCTGCCGCATCAACGAGACGACGGGCTGGTGCGAAGGCTGCATGCGCACGCTGACCGAGATCGCTGCATGGTCCAGCCTCGACGACGAAGAAAAGCGCGCGGTATGGGCGCTGCTGCCGCCACGCCGCGAACGCATGCGAATCGTCATCAACACGCCAAGCGAGCGCCGATCATGAAGCACATCGATTTCTACTTCGACCCGATCTCGCCGTTCGCCTACCTCGCGTTCGAGCAGTTGCCGCAAGCGCTCGAGGGCATCAGCTACAGCGTCGACTACCGGCCGGTGCTGTTCGCCGGCCTGCTCGCGCACTGGGGGCAGAAGGGGCCGGCCGAGATCGAGCCGAAGCGCGCCTGGACCTTTCGCCACATTCATTGGATGGCGCAGCGCCACGGCATCGCGGTGCAGACGCCAGCGCAGCACCCATTCAATCCCCTCGCGCTGCTGCGTCTCGCACTCGCCAGCGCGCCTCAGGGCCGCACGCCGAACCGCTATGTCTGCGAGCAGGTGTTTCGTCATGTCTGGCGTGGCGCTGCGGCACCGAACGATCCGCAGCGACTCACTGCGTTGCAGCAGCAGCTCGCGCCGCTGCGAGATCCGGCGAGCGACGCAGTCAAGCAAGAGCTTCGCGAGGCCACTGCCGCAGCAGTCGCCAAGGGCGTGTTCGGTGTGCCGACTTTCGAGGTCGACGGCCGCATGTTCTGGGGCTTCGACTCGCTCGACATGCTCGCCGCGTACCTTCGCGGCGACGCGTGGTTCGATGCAGCACATTGGGACGCTGCGTCGATCGCGCCGCCCGGCGTGAAGCGCTGACGCGTTCGCGCGTCGAAAACGCGCGACTCTCACATCGAGAAACGAATCCTCAGGGTTCACCCTTGAGTCGTCAGCGTGCGTTCAGCGCCGCGTCAGCCTGAGTTCAGCGCCGCGTCAGGGGTGGGTCAGAGCCTGCATTGAAGATGCCGACACGCACCACAAGGGGTGGTGCTCGCTTCAAAGGAGACATCCCAATGGCAGGCAACGCAGGAACCGTGATCGGCAAGCCGATCGCGACGTCCGGTGGCATGACGGCGGAGGAGAAGAAAGTCATCTTCGCCTCGAGCCTCGGCACCGTCTTCGAGTGGTACGACTTTTATCTCTACGGAACGCTCGCCGCGCTGATCGGCAAGCAGTTCTTCTCCAACCTCGACCCGAGCTCGCAGGTGATCTTCTCGCTGCTCGCGTTCGCCGCCGGCTTCATCGTGCGCCCCTTCGGCGCGCTGGTGTTCGGCCGCTTGGGCGACATGATCGGCCGCAAGTACACCTTCCTCGTCACGATCCTGATCATGGGCTTGTCGACCTTCATCGTCGGCGTGCTGCCCAATTACGCGTCGATCGGCATCGCGGCACCGATCATCCTGATCGGCCTGCGCCTGCTGCAAGGCTTGGCGCTCGGCGGCGAGTACGGCGGTGCGGCGACCTACGTCGCCGAGCATGCGCCGCACGGCAAGCGCGGCAGCTACACCTCGTGGATCCAGACGACGGCGACGGCCGGCCTGTTCCTGTCGCTGCTCGTGATCCTCGGCACCCGCACCTGGATCGGTGAAGAAGCCTTCGCCGACTGGGGCTGGCGTGTGCCGTTCCTGGTCTCGATCGCCCTGCTCGCCGTCAGCGTGTGGATTCGCCTGTCGATGAACGAGTCGCCGGCCTTCAAGAAGATGAAGGCCGAAGGCAAGACCTCGAAGGCGCCGCTGACCGAATCGTTCGGCCAGTGGAAGAACCTGAAGATCGTGATCCTCGCGCTGGTCGGCCTGACGATGGGCCAAGCGGTCGTTTGGTACACGGGCCAGTTCTATGCGCTGTTCTTCCTGACCAACGCGCTGAAGGTCGACGGCGCCACCGCGAACCTGATGATCGCCGCGTCGCTCGTCATCGGCACGCCGTTCTTCATCGTGTTCGGCGCGCTGTCCGACAAGATCGGTCGCAAGCCGATCATCATGGCCGGCTGCCTGGTCGCTGCACTCACCTACTTCCCGCTGTTCGAGGCGCTGACCAAGACCGCGAACCCCGAGCTCGCCGCTGCGCAAGCGAAGAACAAGGTCGTCGTCACCGCCGACCCGAACGAGTGCTCGTTCCAGTTCAACCCGACGGGTGTCGCCAAGTTCACGAGCTCGTGCGACATCGCCAAGCAGGTGCTGGCCGCAGGCTCGGTGAGCTATGACAACGTGGCAGGGTCCGGCCCGGCGAAGATCGCGATCGGCGACAAGGTCATCGAGTCGTACGCCGCGAAGGGCCTGCCGGCCGACGAAGCGAAGAAGAAGGACGGCGAGTTCAAGAAGGCCGTCGGCGCGGCGCTGAAGGAAGCCGGCTACCCGGCCAAGGCCAAGCCGATCAGCTTCATGGGCGGCCAGTGGTGGACCATTGTCGGCATCCTGAGCCTGCTGGTGCTGTACGTGACGATGGTCTACGGCCCGATCGCTGCGATGCTCGTCGAGATGTTCCCGACCCGCATCCGCTACACCTCGATGAGCCTGCCGTACCACATCGGCAACGGCTGGTTCGGCGGCCTGCTGCCTGCGACCGGTCTGGCCATCGTCGCGCAGACGGGCAACATGTACAACGGCCTGTGGTACCCGATTATTTTCGCGGGCATCACCTTCGTCGTCGGCATGCTGTTCGTCAAGGAAACGAAGGATGTGAACATCTACGCGAACGATTGATCGTTCTCTAGAGCATCGTCCGCAAGCCGGCGTAGTCATCGACTGCGCCGGCTTTTTTCATCGCCATTGTCAAGGAGTACCAGATGACTCATCGATTCGCAAAGACCGAGCGCGGTCGTGCCGAGATCGCAAATCGCGGCGCCAAGCTGCCGCGCAGCGCGCGCAACCTGTTGTTGATCATCGATGGCTCGCGTGCGGCGTCGAACTGGGTCGAGTTGATCCACGGCGCGACGTCGGCCGACATCGATCTGCTGCTGGCCAAGAATCTGATCGAAGCGGTTCAGGTCGAAGCGGCAAAGCAGGCGGCACCCAAGCAAAGCCTCGAAGCGGCGATCGCCTCGCTGAGCTACGACCAGCTGTACGGACTCTTGACCAGCCAGGCCAAAGAGCGGCTCGGCCTCGTGCGCGGATTCAAGATGGTGCTCGACGTCGAGAAGTGCAGCGGTGCGGCGGAGCTGCAGGCGCTGGCCGTGCGCTTCGTCGGCATGGTTCGCGACGTGCAGGGCGACAGTGCCGCGCGCAAGATGCAGTCGGCGCTCGGCGTCGTCGCCGCCTAGGCGCGATCGTCAGGGCGCTGCGCCTGCAGCAGCGCCAGGCACTCGCCGCACAAGCAGCCCTGGCATTGCGCGCTGAGCGCGGCGAGCGTGGCCGCATCGAGCGCCACCTGCATACACCAGCACGGCTGCACATCGCTCACACCGCAATGAAACGCTTGCCCGCAGCGCGGACAAGTGCTGTTCGATTCTGCTTCGTGCATGTCAAGCGGCGAACAAAGCCCGATGCCGCTCGCGCAGCAAGTTCTTCTGCACCTTGCCCATCGCGTTGCGTGGCAGCTCGCCGACGACGAACAAGCGCTTGGGCACCTTGAAGCCGGCGATCTTCGCTTTCAGCATCGTGCACAGCTCGTCGGCGTCGAGCTCCGCGCCGGGCCGCGGGACGACGGTGGCGATGACGCCTTCGCCGAAGTCCGGATGCGGCACGCCGATGACCGCGCTCTCGGCTACGCCGGGCAGCTCGTTGAGCACGCTCTCGACTTCGGCCGGGTAGACGTTGAAGCCGCCGCTGATGATCAAGTCCTTGCTGCGGCCGACGACCGTGACGTAGCCGTCGGTGTCGATGCGGCCGACGTCGCCGGTCTTGAACCAGCCGTCGGCAGTGAACTCCTCGCGGGTCTTCTCCGGCATCCGCCAGTAGCCGCTGAACACGTTGGGTCCGCGCACTTCGATGCCGCCGACCTCGCCCTGCGCACTCGGCTCGCCTTGCTCGTCGACGACGCGCAGCTCGACGCCGGGCAGCGGCACACCGACGCTGCCGCCGCGCCGCTCGCCGTCGCACGGGTTCGACGTCAGCATCAGCGTCTCG
>Ga0066709_100005374_pt1 | contig 10520 bp, 8 predicted proteins | sample GraSoiAngelo_158_FD_79665 | JGI IMG/M metagenome (GOLD analysis project Ga0066709, IMG submission 79665) | Grasslands soil microbial communities from the Angelo Coastal Reserve, California, USA - 14_1009_16_30cm | ecosystem: Environmental > Terrestrial > Soil > Grasslands | place: USA... | reverse complement strand
TTGGAAATTGGCCGACGACGGACTGGATTCCGATTCATTTCATTGGAATGACCGGTGTTTCGAAAGGGTTCGGAATCCAAACGACACCAGCACTAAGCACGGAAAACTGTTGGTGGACGCTCGATCTTTCGATAAAATCACGGCTGGGCGGGCATGGCGCCCCCGGAAAGAGTCGAGGGATGGCGAATGGTGGGCGGTAGAGGATTCGAACCTCTGACTTCTACCGTGTGAGGATAGCACTCTACCGCTGAGTTAACCGCCCCCATTGGAAAAATAGCAGGAACGCGGGAGAAAATCCACCGCCTCCCAACTCCACCTATGGAGAACACCCAAGTCAGGAACCTCGCCGCCGCGACGCCGGAGCTGGTGGCCCGGCTCCAGCGGTCCGTTCAAAGCGTCATCCGCGGCAAGGACGAAGTCATCGAGCTGGCCCTGGTGGCGCTGCTTGCGCGCGGCCACCTGCTGATCGAGGATGTCCCCGGCGTCGGCAAAACCACTCTCGCGCACGCGCTGGCGCGGTCGTTCAACTGCGCGTTCCACCGCGTGCAATTCACCTCCGACATGTTGCCCTCGGACGTGCTGGGCGTGAGCATCTTCAACCAGCAAGCCGACCGATTTGAATTCCGGGTGGGACCGATCTTCGCCAACATCATCCTGGCCGACGAAATCAATCGCACCACGCCGAAGACCCAGAGCGCGCTGCTCGAAGCCATGAACGAGTACCAGATCACAGTGGACAACCACACCTACCCCTTGCCCCAGCCGTTCATGGTGGTGGCAACGCAGAATCCCGTCGAGCACCACGGCACCTATCCCTTGCCCGAATCGCAACTCGACCGCTTCCTGATGCGGCTCCGGATGGGGTACCCCTCGGCCGAAAGCGAAAAGGAAATCGTCAGGAAGTTCGCAGGCTCGGACCCGCTCTCGAGCGTCGAGCCGGTGATGAGCGCCGAAGAAGTGGTGGAGCTCCAGCAGGCCGTGCGGGGCGTGAGCGTGGACGAACAATTGGTCAACTACAGCATGGCCATTGTCGAAAAGACCCGGCGGCACGAATACTTGGGCCTCGGCGTTAGCCCCCGCGGCACCATGATGCATTACCGCGCGGCGCAAGCTCTGGCGTTCCTCGAAGGCCGCAACTACGCCATTCCCGACGACTTCAAGCGGCTCGCTTTGCCCGTGCTCGCCCACCGCTGCGTGGTCAGCTCGCGCTTTGTCTCGACGCTCAAGAAGTCCGACCAAACCGACTTCATTCTGACCGAAATCCTCGAATCCACGCCCGTGCCCTTATGAGTCTCGCACGGAGGAGAATCTCGGCGCCATGAGGCGCCGCTAACACTCTTCGGCGATGTCCACATTGGCCAAATCCGCGGGGGGAAGCCTCTGGCGCGAGGCGGCCGCCTTTTTGAGCGATCGTCTGACGCAGATTGACCGGCCCGCGTGGCGGCGTTTTTTTCTGGCGCTCTTCGGCTTGGGGCTGGCCTTCCTTCTCGCCGTCTTTTCGGCGGCGCTCAACCAGTCGGGGCGTCACGGCTGGGGCGTGCTCGCGGCGGCGTTGTCGCTGGTGCTGGCGGGGATTGTCGCCGTCAAAGTCGTCCCGTACCTCGCGAAGCGGACGGCGCTTGAGCGCTGGCTCGAAAAAATCGAATTCGAATTTACGCGCGAGGGCTTGGTCTATTTTCTGGTCATCGCCGTTATCGTCGTCGCGGCGCTCAATACGGGCAACAACCTTCTGTTCATCGTTCTGGCAAGCCTTCTCGCGGGGATCCTTGCCTCCGGCATTCTTTCCATGATCGTCCTCGAGCGCCTGGAGCTCGACTTCCTGCTGCCCGAGCACGTCTTCGCGGCCCGGCCCGTCGTCTCCCGCCTGACGGTACGAAACTTGAAATGGCTTCTGCCGTCTTTCTCTTTAACCGTGGCGACCCGCCGCGGCGGGCAGTCCGCGATGAAAAAGGGGGAGGCTGCATCCCTGCCCAGCGCGCCTCGGCAGTCGGAGGGTGGGATCTTGAATGAGACCGTTTATCTGCCATACATCCCGCGCCGGGCGTCGGTGACCCAGCACGTGGAATTGCGGTTCCGGCGCCGCGGCCGCTACACCCAAGAGGGTTTCAGCGTTTCGTCGAAGTTTCCGTTCGGCTTCCTGATGAAGACGCGAGCCGTCATTGCCCGGCAGGAAATCCTGGTCCTGCCGAGCGTCGAGCCCACCGAGGAGTTTTACGAGATCCTGCCGCTGGTTTCGGGTGAAGTGGAAAGCTTCTACAAAGGCCGCGGGCACGATCTTTACGCCATCCGCGATTATCAGGAAGGCGATACGGCCCGGCACCTGGACTGGAAGGCCTCGGCGAAAGCGCAACAGCTCAAGGTGCGCGAATTCACGCGCGAAGACGAGCGCCGAGTGGTCCTGGTCTTCGACCCCCACCTTGCGGATTCGGACGCGATAACGCTCGCGAAGTTCGAAAAGGCGGTCAACCTCTGCGCCTGCCTGGTCTGGCACTTTTTTGAAATAGACGCCCAGATGCAGTTTCTGACCGAAGGCTTCGAGACGCGGATGGCGTCCGCGCCCGAGGTCGTTTACCCGGCGCTTGAATCCCTCGCGCTCATCGAGGCGAGGGCCGATGGGCGCTCGACCCAGGCTCTTTTCGCGCAGGCGTCCGCAGTGCGCGGCTTCAACATCATTCTCACCAGCCAGCCTCGCGGCTCCATCCCCACGTCGCTATGGGGCACGTCCTATCTGATTTTCATAGATTCGCTGTGACGCGATAAGGACCGGCCGTGGTCCCTTGTCGGTGGTCCGCTGCCCAATGCCGAAATTCGAAAATCGAAACTTGAAAATCGGGCCGAGTTTCGAATTTCGAGTTTCGATTTTCGTCTCGGCTGATCACAGACAACGGACTACGGACCATTGACCACGGAAGTATGGTCATGGATGATGCGCCAACCGTCGGGAAACTTGCGGAAGACCAGCGTGAACACCCCGCCCGGCCGGTCGTGGGCGCGCTCAAGCCGCCAGCGCCCGATGACCAGCGCGGCGTCGGGCGCAAGCACAGTGACTTCGAGAGCCGAAAATTCAAGCTTCCCCATCACTTGCCGGTCGGGATAATCGTGGCGATAGCGTTCGAGCACCGCCTGCCAGCCGCGCTTTAGGCCCGCGGCGCCGGCGAAAGTTGTGGCCGGCGAGTTCCAATAACCCTTCATGAAGCCGTCAAGTTCGCCGTTATTCCACGCCGCGACTTGCGCTTCCAGAACGGCGCGGATCGCCGCTTCGCGAGCCGTAGGGGCGGGTTTGCCCCTCGACTTTGCTCGGGGCCCTGAGCCTGTCGAAGGGAAACCCGCCCCTACTCCTTCAATCCCAGAAGCCAGCGCCGCGACGAATAAAACCCTACAAAGGCTTTTCACGTTTCCCCCTTTCCGAACGCAACCCCTTTCGCTTCCGGCCCCGCGGCAATCACGGCGGCGCCCACCACGAGCACGACGGCGGCGAGGATTCCCATAGATTCCGCGTAATTGAAGCGCTCGGCCAAGCGCGCCTCGACGTAGCTGATGCTCGACGCGGCGAGCACGCCGAGCTGATAGGCGAAGCCGGGGAAGAAGCCCCGCAACGCGCCCGGCGAAAGCTCGTTGATGTGCGCGGGGATGACGCCCCACGCGCCTTGCACCATAAACTGCATCAGAAACGCTCCCAGAACAATCAGAGGCAGGTTAGGCCCGAGAATCCACAGCGGCGTCACGAGCAGTGCCAGCAAGACGGCGACGACCATGGCCCGGCGCCGCCCATGTCGGTCGGAGAAGTATCCCACCGTCAGGCCTCCGAGGATTGCGCCGACCATGGAGATGGCAGTCACGAGCGACGTCAGCGTGGCGCTGAATTGCCTCTGTTTTTGGAGGAAAGTCGGATAAAGGTCCTGCGTTCCATGCGAAATCAGGTTCATCATGGTCATCAGAAGGACGAGATGGAGGAAAGTTTTCCAGCTCCGCACGATATTCCGGCCGTAATTTCTCCAGTCGGTTCGAGATTCGTGCCACGCCTTGGGCTCTTTAACTTTGGCACGGACGAAAAGCGTCAACAAAGCCGGCAGCCCTCCCACAAAAAACAGGGCGCGCCAGCCCCAGTGGGGGTAAATCAAAGCGTAGGCGACGGCCGCGAGCAGAAAGCCCAGGGCGTAGCCTTCCTGAAGCAGCCCCGAAAATATCCCTCGCCAGCGCGCCGGCACCGATTCCATGACAAGCGATGCACCCACACCCCATTCCCCGCCCATGCCGATTCCGTAAAGCAAACGCAAGACGACAAACACCCTGTAACTCGGGGCCAGGCCCGAGAGCACTTCGATCAAAGAGTAATAAAGGATATTGAGAATCAGCGGCAGGCGGCGGCCGAAATGATCGGCGAGCAAGCCGAAAAGGAGAGCGCCAAGCCAGCGCGTGACGAGGCTGGCCCCGAAGGCCGCGGCCACCGCCGCAGTGGTGACGCGAAACTCCTGTCCAATGGGCAAGAGAACGAATGCCAAAAGGAAAAAGTCGAAGGCGTCAAGCGTCCAGCCGAGAAACCCGGCGAGCAAAGCGTTCCTCTGATCCGCTCTCCCGCGACCAACGTCAACGGCTTCCATGTTGCCCTGAGTTAGTTTTGCTTGTGACGTTTGACTGTTGGCCTTCGACTATTACCGGACCGTCAGGCTATTCGCTGTTCGCCACATCCCCGCCCTTGACGACGACTTTCACGTGTTCGAGCACCGTCACGTCTTCGAGCGGGTCGCCGTCCACGGCGATGAAGTCGGCGAAGTGGCCCGGCTCAAGCGAGCCTACGCGGTCCGACCATCCGAGCAGGTCCGCAGCATTGATGGTCGCGGCCTGAATCGCGGACAGGGGCGTGAGCCCCAGCTTCACCATCACCGCGAATTCGTGGGCGTTGAGGCCGTGGGGATAGACTGCGGCGTCGGTCCCGAAAGCCACCTTGACGCCTCCGCGGAAGGCCCGCGCCACGTTCTCGCGCGCCGCCGGCATCACGAACTTCGCCTTGGCCACCATATCCTCGGTCAGCCCCATTTCGCGGTAGTGCTCCATGAACCAGTCGGAAAGATAGAGTGTGGGCACCAGATACGTTCCGTGCGCTTTCATCAACTGAATATCCTCTTCGTTGATAAAGCTCCCGTGCTCGATAGAGTCCACGCCGGCGAGGATCGCGTCTTTAATGCCTTGTGCGCCGTGGGCGTGCGCGGCGACTTTGCGCCCCAGGCGGTGCGCCTCGCGGATGAGCGCCTGCATCTCTTCTGGGCTGAACTGCTCGAGATCGGGGCTATCGCCTTTGGAGAGCACGCCGCCCGTGGCGCAAAACTTGATGACGTCGGCTCCATATTTGACGTTCTCACGCACTTTCGCCATCACCGCCGGAACGCCGTTCGCCACGCCCTCGGAAAAGAAGTGGAACTCCGGCGCCAACAGGTTGCTGTCGCAGTGCCCGCCCGTGATGCCGATGGCCGGGCCGGAAGCGTCAATGCGCGGCCCGGGAACCTCGCCGTCGTTGATGGCGTCGCGCAATGCGATGTCCGAATAGCCGTTCGCGGCCACGTTCCGAACCGTCGTGAATCCGGCCTCCAGAGTGCCTCGGGCGTTGCGCGCGCCGCGCAGCGCTTCCCGGGGCACGGAGACCGCAAGGGCGCGATAGCCGCCAAAAAACGGCGAAAACGTCAGATGCGTGTGCGCGTCAATCAAGCCTGGGAGCACGGTGTAGCGAGAGAGGTCAACAATGCGCGCGTCTTTCGGCACCCGGCTCGCGAGCTCCGTCTCCGCTCCGACCTGCATCACGCGGCCGTTCTCAATCCAGATGAGCTGATGCTCGAGATATCGCCCCGTTCGAACATCCAGGACGCGCCCCGCTTTCACCGCGACCACGGGCGCGCGGCGCTCCTGAGTCTCCACCGGATAGGCCGACATGAAAAACAGAATCGCCGCAGTGACTACTTTGGCGAGTTTTTTCATCAAGACCTCCTCAGGAAAAACCGGCGAATCCAGAGCCGTCTTTCACGGCGCGATACTATACCTCACTCTTGCCGTTGAGGGGCTTGCCTTGAATTAGTGGGGCGAATCGTCGAGTGGTATGGCGCGGACCTGAAGATTCAGGCGAGTGGCTTCGCTGACGCGCACGGCGGTTCCACGAGTCTCGTATTGTGCCAGCCAGTCTGGGTTGCGGTACTGAACTCCTTGCGGGCTTAACCAGGCAAGCAAAGTGTATTCGCCCGGCGGAATGCCCGCCAACACAAACTGGCCTTCTTGATTCGTCCCGTTCTCCCGAAAAAGGTCTTCGCGATTTCTGCGGTTCGGGTCCGGGACGAAGACAACAAAAGCGTTGGCGACGGGCTTCTTCTGGTCGTCCACCACGGTACCTTCGATATGGCCGGCCCGCGCGCTCAAAACCACTTCAAGCGTCGAACTTGGAGTGTCCCGATTCACCGTGAATGATTCGTCGGCATTCTCCCGCCCGCCAAGGGTGGCCGACTTCAAGTACAAGTCGCCCCAGCCGTTCAGCCTGACCCGATAAACCCCTTGCGCCACGTCGGGAATCTTAAAGCTGCCGTCGGAACTGGGTTGAGAGCCAGCGCCGCCTATCTCGGGCAGGTCCACCGGAACCAGGGTGAGCCAAAGGTTTTCCGGCTTGACCGGACTTTCGCCCTCAAACCTGACGTGGCCCGCTACCTCGACACTCGGCAGAAGGTCGACAATTACCCCATCCGCTCCGCCCTCGTCCACTTGCACCGCCAGTCGGGCACTCATGGGGTGCGATTGCTGGTTGAAATTCGCAACCAGGGAGTAAGAACCCGGGACAATTCCATGGATTATAAAATCGCCCTGTGCGTCCTCAGTGCACGCATAGCGCGCGAGCCCTCCCCAGTCATTCGAACCTCCCTGGGGCTGGAGATTGACGCATCCGCCTTGAATGGGTATTCCGGCCACACCATTCACCAGCCGGCCACGAAGCTGAACGGCCTTAACCGGAAGCACGCTGAATTCTATTGAGCCGATGTCGTCGCCGGGCCTGAGCTCGATGGCCTGAGCGCTCCCGGGATCTGTCGTACCGGGATAGTAGGTGGGCACGTAAGTCTGTTCAGTCGTAGAGGCACCGGACGTCCCGTCGCCCGTCCCCGCAAGGCTGTGCGAATAATTGGGGAGCGTGGCCGCCAGAAAATATTTCCCCGGCTGCAAACCAAAAATTCGGTATTGGCCGAGGTCGTCGGTCCCCACGCTGCCGCGAACGGCCAGTTCGTTCCGGCCATTCCCCCACTGAGACTGATACGCAGATACGTTCGCGCGAGGAAGCGGGTCGCCGTCTTCGTCCATGACGCGGCCGCTGACGGCGGCAGCCGGCGTCAGTCTAACCACGATGCCATTCACGGTCTGCCCGGCCGCAACGGGCACAGTGTTGGTCGTTCCCGTGGGGCCCTTTGATTCGTAGGCGCTCCCCAGAAAGTCCACGTGTTCGGCGTACAGGTTGTACTGACCTGGAGCGACGCCCGAAAACGCAAAACCGCCGCTCGAGTCGGTGGTTGTTTGATACGTCCCGATGCCCTGCACATTGCGCGCAACGACCGTGGCTTTTTTCACTCCCGCTCCGGTCGCGCCGTTGATGACGCTCCCGGCCAGCGCACAATCTTTATTCGGAGCCTGGGTCACCGTTAGAGTTATTTGGGGAAAGAAGAGAGAAAGAATCAATCCAAGCAGGTAGCCCGCGTACATCTTCAGCCTCCTGGCACAAGCCCTGTCGAGTCCAGATCCCGCCTTCGAACGAATGGACACCCCGCGGGCCGCGGAAGTTCGCTCGCGCCCCGCGGCTCCATCCGTCCGAGGCTATTCGTGGGATGCCGGCTCGAGGGGGGATTGTTGTCTGTCAGGAGGTATGCCGGAGACGCTGGCGCGCGAGCACCGCAGCCCCGAGCGCGCCCGCCTGGTCGCCGAGCTGGCCGGGGAGGATGCTCACGCGCTCGAATCCCCGCTGCTGAAGAAAATAGTGATACGCGGTTTTCCGGATCGGCCCCACAAAATCTTCCTGGAGCCGCTCGGCCAATCCTCCGCCGATGACCACGCACTCAGGGTCGAGTATGTTCACGATATTGGCGACCAGAATCCCCAGGTAATGCTCGGCTCGCGCCATCACTTTGCGCATGACACGGTCCCTTTTCCTGAGCGCGCGGACGACGATGCTCGAGGTCATGCGCTCGCGGTTTCGAGTCTTCATGATTTCGAGCACCTGGCTCTTGTGTCCGGCTTTGATCTCCGCGCGGACGTCGCGCTCCATGGCAGTGCGGCTGGCGAGCGCCTCGGCGCAGCCGCGTTTCCCGCAGCCGCAACGTGGGCCATCCGCTTGAATGACCACGTGGCCGATCTCTCCAGCGCTTCCGCGGCAGCCTTCGTAGAGCCGTCCGCGTGAAATAATTCCTCCGCCGATTCCCGTGCCGACGAATATGCCCACCAGCTCTTTGGTTCCCCGGCCCGCACCGAGCACGTGCTCACCGACCACTCCGACGTTCACGTCGTTTTCGACCAGCACCGGCACCTGGAGCGTCTTGCGGAGCTTCGCGCCTAGCCGCACGTCGCGCCAGCGGATGTTGGGCGCTTCGAATACGATGCCGCGTTCCGAATCGACCGCTCCAGGGGCGCCGATGCTTACGGCGCGCACTTCTTTCATTTTGAGCCCGGCCCTCTCTACCGCCTGCTCCACGACGTTGGCAAGGTCGGCAATCAGCTTGACGGGTTTTTCCTTGGGGTTCGTGGGCTGCTTGTCTTCACCGAGCACTTGATAGTCCGCGTCCACCACCAGGGCCCGCATGCTTGTGCCACCGAGGTCCACACCCACGATGACGTCGCGAGGATTGGTCATGGCGGAACGGCTCCTCCCGGTGCGGTCTGAGACGCCCTAGTGTACTCCAACTTCGGAAGACGTTTCCCGGCCTATTTAATTACACACGACCCGGAACGGTCATCGCCCTTGCCCTGACCGGTCAACCCGAGCGGGCTGGCTTACCTTTGGCGCTCGAAATTCACTCCAAGGACCTTCCCAAGAAGTCCTGGGTTAAGATTAGCCAGATCCGGACTCTGGCAGTCGAACGGATCGGCTCTCGAATGGGCCGGGCAACCCCGGAAGAAATGGCCCAGGTCGCTACGGGCACTCAGACCCTGGTCGACACTCTAAGCGGTGAAGAGTTCGGCCACCTTGCCATTGTGATCGTCGACGATGGCCGGGAGGTTCGCGTCACACAAACGGACCCTGGAGTCACTCTCGTCGGTAACGAAAAGAAACAATTCTCGAGTCGGCCTTGATGACAGGACAACTAGTGCCGTTCCAATGCCTCGGGCCGAGCCCCGTGCCGTAGGATTCGCTGACAGGCAGCTAATTGCGACTCCTTTGAAGGTTGGCCGAAATCGCTGCCTACAGGAATAGCTTCAGATAGTTGGAACGGCACTAGACGGTCAGATGGAGACGGCGAAAATTGCCGGGGCCAAGAGGGCTCTGCACCCCAAGCTTCTCGCGGGTGCAGGCCGGTGACGCGTCCCGCAAGGTTCCTGTATCAGAATGGCAAAAAACCAGCCTGGCGCATGGCTTGGCCGAGAGCTCACTTCGACTTGGCAGAATTCTTTGGCAGGAAGCTTGAATCTTCCCTGGAGCGATGCGTGGCCTCGAGCGATGGGTCGTTAGAATTCGCCAAGTAATTCTCAGTAGGTGAAGGCCGATACCGCGCCCTACAATCTAACCCGGCAACTTCGCTGCCCTTTTTCGTTCCTGCCGCTCCCTTAAGCTGAAAGCATCGCTCCATGGAACGGCCAGGATTGGACAACAGGATCACCGCGTTGGCCGTCACCAACTTCCGGAACGACCGCCGTCGCTTCGGCATCAAACGCGCCCACCGCCGCGCCTACGAGAATTACCCGGCCTCCCTTTCGTAAGGAAGCGCTGGCTAGCTGAGCCAATCCCGCATCGCCCACGCGCCGGATCTGTCTAAAGTCGCTGATCGGAGTACTAGAAATCAGAACCTATACTTCAGCGTTGTTACTGATCCAATTCTTCGATAGCTGAATTCAAGGCGCCCAGTCGCGGCAGGATGGCAGAGATAAATAGTAAAGTGTTCGTCCCTTCACCGACCCGGAAATTGCCGCGTTTGCCCAGCACACCGGCATAGATTTTAACTACCCGCACTCGCGAGCCCACCGCCTCTATTAGCGCAGGCCTCTAAGTTACGCCAAGGTATTGAACGTTCCGACAACCTTAATGAAGGCATGACCTTATACCGTTGACGTTTTGATCTACGTAAAAACGTCTAGGGCCAACCCGCCATCCTCCACAGCCCCAATATGGGGACAGATTGACCCGTCCACGTTCAGCGTGCCTGACAGCATGAGCACTCTGGACGCCCGCCGCCTACGGCAGCGGGATACGGTACAGGTTGCGCTGCACCGTCACGCGCGAGAATGCGTACGTCTGGAGCGTAGGGCCGGGCGTAGCTGCCGCGTCTATCAGACGCGCCCCGGAGAGGTTAGCA
>Ga0066709_100005372_pt1 | contig 10521 bp, 10 predicted proteins | sample GraSoiAngelo_158_FD_79665 | JGI IMG/M metagenome (GOLD analysis project Ga0066709, IMG submission 79665) | Grasslands soil microbial communities from the Angelo Coastal Reserve, California, USA - 14_1009_16_30cm | ecosystem: Environmental > Terrestrial > Soil > Grasslands | place: USA... | reverse complement strand
CGCCGTCGGCCAAACGGCGCTGGAGCTCTCGAGCGCGCTCGTCGCTGCTGAACATACGCGCCAACATGCCGGTGAACGACCGCGGCGCTCCTTGGCGCGGCATCGTTGCCTCGAGCCAAGCACGAGCACGCCGGCGGAACTCGTCGACTGACTCGGTCGCGGTCGTCACGCTCGCACGCTCCTCCAAGGCTGGGGCTCGGGATGATGCGTCACGGCATGATCCGTCCGCCATTCGCGTGGTACACCTGGCCGGTTACGAACGACGCCTCATCCGACGCAAGAAATGCGATGACCGCAGCGATCTCTTCGGGCCGGGCGTTTCGACCAAGCGGGACATCCTGGTTCGCCGCCGTCGCGACGGCGTCGACCAGCGCTTGGTCGTTGGTCGGAGGCCGCGCCCCGGAATCGGTCGGACCCGGCGCCACGACGTTGACGCGAATGTGCGGCGCGGCTTCGAGCGCCAAGCACCGGCTGAAGCCGACGATGCCGGCCTTGCTCGCGGCGTAGGCGCTGAGACCGGCGATGCCGCGCGAAGCCGCTCCCGATGCGACGTTGACAATGCTGCCGCGGCCCTGCTCGCGCATGAGGGGAAGCAGCGCGCGGCAGCAGTAGAAGGTTCCGGTCAGGTTGACGGCGACGACATCAGCCCAGAGATCGTCGCTCATGTCGACGATCGTCGAAAACGGAAAGATGCCGGCGATGTTGGCGAGCACGTCGACGCGTTCGAATCGCTCCTGGGCCACGCGCACTGCCGCGTCGACGGACTCGCTGCGACGCTGGTCCATCTCGAGGCACAAGGCCGTGACGCCGTGCGATTCGCATTCCTGGGCCACCGGCGCCAGTGCGTCCCTACGCACATCAGCGAGGACGACATCGGCCCCGAGCTCGGCCATGCGTCGCGCGGTTGCCGCTCCGATTCCGCCGGCGGCTCCGGTGAGGAACGCGACCTTCCCGCTGAAGTCCATCTCGGCTCCCTCCCATCGCGACCTGGCGTCGCGATGTCACCCGGTCGCAGCCTGCGCTGCCCAGCTGGTGCGGTTTGCGGCCGCGATCTCGGCGATCGCCTGCCATTGATCGGGGCCGTCGACGATTTGCATGTCGAACGACGTCGCGTGGCGGAACTCGAGGACCTCGGCACCGTCTGGGCCGGCGTGGTAGCCGTAGGGATGACCCGAGGGGACGAAGAAGCCGCACCGCGGTCCGAGCACCTGGCGTCCCAGCACGATCGTTCCCGACACGACGTAGTACAGGCAGTCCGCCGAGTGGCTATGGCGAGGGAGCGGGTAGTTCGGCGCCCACCGAGCATGGACGAGGCTGAAGCCGCCGTCGCCGGGCTCTCGGAAGAGCGTCTTCACCACCGAGCCGAGATCGAGCGCTCCGAGCGCGTCGCCGTCGATTCCGTCGAGTGCACCCGGAACAACGGTGGGCGGATCCATCATGCCGCTCGCCATCAGCTCCTGGGCGTCTTCGAAGCGAAAGATCGTCATCTTGGTCTTCGGCTCACGGTCGTTCATCGTTCGGATCCTTCCCACGCGGTGCGGCCTTGCGGAGCATCATGTGCGCTCGATCGGGCGATCGTCAGGCTCTGCCATGATTCCAGAACACCCCGCGCCGGTGCGGCGACGTGTGATCGGAGGCGTCGATGAGCTCTCGTGACCATGAGTCCGAGCTACCGACCGTGTTGCAACGCCGCCACACCGACGAGTACGCCGCGCCCGCGTATACCGACGCCGATCGGCGCGTCATCGCGCGTCTCGAATCGTCGTCACCCGAGGCCGCCGACCGGGTTGGCCGATCGTTGGCCGCGTATTCGGCGAGCCGGCTCGGCACCGCCGCGGGACTGCGCGCCATCAACGAGGAGTGGGGATCCGAGTTCTACGCGGTGCCGCCCGAAGCCACGACCGACACTGTCGCCGCCGACGAGGCGCTCGGTAGCTCCGACCCGGTCATCGACGTCCAGACCCACTACATCGCCGACCGCCCGGAATGCAGCGTCTACTTCGACGTACTCGAGTTCTATCGAACGATCGCGCCGCGCTGGTGGAGAGGGATCGATAGCCTCACCGCGTTCAACCTCGCCGAGTACCTGCGCTGTGTCTTCGTCGAGAGCGAGACCGCGGTTGCCGTGCTCAGCTCGGCGCCGGGGACGAGCCCGTCGCGCATGCTCTTCAACGACGAGCTCGCCGGCACGCGGGAGCTCCTCGAGCGCGTTGGGCAGAGCGGCCGTCTCCTGAACCACGCGGTCGTCCATCCCAACGACCCGCGTGAGCTCGACGAGATGGAGCGCTGGCGCGACGCGTACCACCCCTCGGGGTGGAAGGTGTACACGCTCGGTCACACCTCCCGCGACGGTTGGATCGACGGCTGGATGCTGGACGACGAGGACAGCGGCGTCCCGTTCCTCGAGCGTTGTCGCGACCTCGACGTCCGGCTCGTGTGCGCGCACAAAGGCATCTCGTTCCTCGCGCCGACCGGGTCGCCGCGCGACATCGGACCGGTCGCGGCCGCGTTCACCGACATCGACTTTCTCGTCTACCACTCGGCCTACGAGATTCCTGACGGCGAGAACGCGGAGGAGGGACCGTATTCCGACGACACCGCGGACGTCGGCACGAATCGTCTCGTGACGACCCTGCGCGCGTCGAACCTTCGCCCCGGCTCCAACGTCTACGCGGAGCTCGGGACGACGTGGTTCTCACTGATCCGCCGTCCGGCCGAAGCCGCGCACGTGCTCGGCAAGCTGTTGTCGGCGGTGGGCGAGGACAACGTGATCTGGGGAACCGACTCGATCTGGTACGGGCCGTCGCAGCCCGCCATCGACGCGTTCCGGTCGTTCCAGATCCCGGAGGAGTACTGCGAGCAGTACGGCTACCCGCGGCTGACGCGCGAAGTGAAGGAGAAAATCCTGTCGCGCAACGCCGCGCGCGTCTACGGCATCGACCTCGACGCGGCGCGGCGAGCTCGCGAACACGAGGACCTCGCGTGGGTGGAGCTCGCCCGTGAGGCCTATCTCGAACGAGGTGTCCCGAGCGCCGCTTGACCACGGAGGCGACCGAATGTCCGGCCTGCTCGACGGAGTGCGCGTCATCGAAGTGGCGCTGCTCGCTCCAGACGCGCTCGGCATGCATCTGGCCGATCTCGGCGCCGATGTGATCAAGGTCGAGCCGCCGGGCCGCGGTGACTACGTGCGCCAGATCGGCGGAATCACCGTCGACGGCGTGTCGCCACTCCACCGGCGGTGGAACCGCGGCAAGCGGTCGCTCGCGCTCGACCTGCGTACACCGGACGGGGTCGAGACGTTCAAGGAGCTGGCCGCCGTCTCCGACGTGGTGATCGAAGGGCTCCGGGCCGGTTCGCTCGCGCGCCGCGGCGTCGGCTTCGACGACCTGCTCGCGGTCAATCCCAAGATCGTCTTCGCCGCCATGAGCGGCTACGGCCAGACCGGCCCCTACCGCGACCTGGCGAGTCACGGCGTCGCCTACGACGCGTTCGCGGGGCTGATCCCGCCGGTTCCGGGTCCCGGTGGATTCGTGGCGTTCGGCCGCCCGCCGAGTGTCGGAACGGCGGTCGGTCCACTCTTCGGTGCGCTGGCCGTGTGCGCGGCGGTGATCCGCGCCCGTGCGAGCGGCGAGGGATGCATGCTCGACGTCGCGCAGGTCGACGCCGCCGTGGCCTGGAACACCCACGACCTCGAGCTCGCCGGCGCGCGGGCCGTCGGCGCCAAGATCGAGGTCACAATGACGCCGACTTCCGAGGCGCCGGCTACCGAGGGCGCGGAGGACGGGCGCGAGGGCCTGGTCCGCATGGCCGACAGCGTGCGCTACCAGTACTACCCGACGAAGGACGACGGCTACTTCTTGTTCATGGCGTCAGAGCGCAAGTTCTGGGAGAACTTCGCCCGCGCGGTCGGTCGTGAGGACCTGCTCGAGCGCTATCCGAGCGCGGAAGTCGGCGATCACGCGCGCGGCAACCTCGCGTTGCGGGCCGAGCTCACCGAGATCTTCCAGACGCGCACGCGTCGTGAATGGGTCGAGCTGTTTCTCACCGCGAATGTCCCGGGCATCCCGGTGTACCTCGGGACGGAGATGGTCGACGATCCGCATTTCAAGGCGCGTGCACGGATGCTCGATGCGGAAGCCCATCGCATGGGTGGACTCGGCATCCCGATCCAGGCATCGGTCGAGCTTCCCGATCCGGCGCCCGCGCCGACGGTCGGCCAGCACACCGCCGAGGTGCTGCGTTCCGTTCTCGGCTACGACGACGATCGCATCGCGAGACTGCGCGCGACGGGTGCGCTGGGCTAGCGCCTGATGACAAACGCATCCGAACGCGCCGGACCGTTCCGCGCGCTGCGGGTCCGCGGCTACCGCCTGCTGTTCATCGGCCAAGTCCTCTCGGTCATCGGAACCTGGACGCAGAACATCGCGATCGCGTGGATCGTCTTGCGCGACACCCATTCTGCGAGCTCGCTGGGCGTCGTCGTCGCGTTGCAGTTCGTCCCGCTCCTGGTGCTCGGCGCGTGGGCCGGCACGATCGCCGACCACACCGACAAGCGCCGTTTGCTCATCGCCGCCAACATCGGTGCCGCCTTGGTGGCGCTGGCGACGGCGCTACTCGTCACCAATGGCCAGCACTCGGTCGAGGTCCTCGGCGGGATGTCGCTGCTGATGGGGCTCACGTCGGCCTTCGAAGTACCGGCTCGTCAGAGCTTCACGGCCGATCTCGTGGGCCTGCACGACCTTCCCAGTGCGATCGGTCTCAACGGCGCCACGATGACCGGCTCGAGGATGGTGGGTTCGGCCATCGGCGGTTTGCTGATCGCCGCGCTCGGCGCCTCGGCGTGTCTCTATGTGAACGCCGGCTCGTTTCTTGCCGTGATCATCGCGCTGGCGATGATCCGGTCGTCCGAGATCCGCGGGGTGCCGGTCACACCACGCCAGCGGGGCCAGTTGATGGAAGGACTGCGCTACGCGCGCCGCGATCCGGAGGTTCGCTTCCCGCTCGCGACCATGGCCGTGATCGGAACGTTGGCGCTCAACAGCGTCGTGCTGACTCCGCTGCTGGCGCGCATCACGTTCGACGCGGGACCCGAGCTGTTCGCCGCATTCAGCGCCGTGAGTGGGCTCGGCGCCATGCTCGGAGCTCTCTACGCGGCGCGGAGAACGCACGCCACGGTCGCCGCGATCGGGCGGGCCGCGGTGGCTGGGGGCGTGCTGCTCTTCGCGCTCGCGGCCGCGCCGTGGGCCGGCCTCGCGGTGGCACTTCTCGGCGCCAGCTCGTTCGCGTTGGCGCTCTACATCTCTTCGACCAACGCGCGCTTGCAACAAGTCACCGACAGCGCCTTCCGCGGGCGCATCATGGCCCTGTATTCGGTGCTGTTCCTCGGGTCGACGCCGATCGGCAGCCTGATCGTGAGCGGCGCCTCGCAGGCGAGCAGTCCCCGCGTCGGCGTGCTGATCGGTGCGGTTGCGACCCTCGGTGCCGGGGTCGTCGCGCTCGCGCGCGAACACGAAACCCGCACTCGGGTCACCGCGCCCGTGCCGGGTTAGACCCGGACGGCGGCCGGAGCGGGGCGGATATCCCTGCTTCCTCCCGAAGTTGGTCCAATCGGCGCTCCCACCGGAGCCGTTGTCGCAGCCAGTCGTTGACCGCGCTGGCGGCATCCATCAGCGCACCCGGCGCGCGCCACAGTCGTGCAGCGGGCGCTGGAGCACGCCGGGAACGAGAAGCTCGGTGAGCAACTGGTTCCACTCGTCGCTCCACGGGTCGCGAGGAGGCTCGTCACTTGCGACATGTGCCATCTTGGTTCGGCTGTTCAATTTCGACATGTCAGTTCTCGACTCCATGAGGGCGCGTCAGGCCAAAGGTCAGACGCGTGGAACTCGTCATCTCCGCCTCTGGGATCCCGGCGCTCAGCCGAGTCCCGTGCGGGGACTCCATCAGTATGTCAACTTTGAGTTGACATGTCAACCCATTGTTGACAGAGCGGCGCCGTTGCGCCACCATGGGCGTCGCCCGCTGAGAAAGGTTTCCCTGGTGGCCGAACGCCGCGACGTGCCGTCAGAGCTTCACGACGCATGGCGGGACGCGACCAAGCATCCCGACCCGCTCGAGGCGTTGATCGCGGCGCGCCAACTCGAGCACGAGCTCACACAATGGCAAGGCCAGCTGGTCTCCGAAGCACTCGCGGCCGGCGCAACTTGGGAGATGATCGGCGACGCGCTGGGCATCACTCGCCAAGCCGTGTGGCGGCGTTTCCATGCCGACGTCGACGACCTCAAGATTCATTACCGGGCCGAAGCGGAACGCCTCCGTCGCAAGGCGGAGCACGATGCGCGTCGTGCCGCGCGCGACGCCATGCGTCGCGCCCGCCGCGACCGCTGACGGGGGCGTGCTGCTTTTCGCTCTTGGTGCTACGCACCGGGCCGCTCGGCCCCGCTCACTGCTCGGCGGGATACCCGCCTCGCGGTCGTTCGCTTGGTGCGCGTAGCTCGGAAACCAGGCGGGCGAGGATGCGGTAGTCGTCGATCATGGATGTCGGACACTCGATGCCGTCGAAGCGCTCGATCTCGGACCAGTGGTCCGCAACGTCCTCGGCAGTCGGCGTCTTGTCGTCGTCGCAGAGCCAGCCGGGCGGGGTGCCGATGAACACGCGGGCGTAGCGCCCGGCTTGAGTGGCGAAGATGCCGCCGGTGCACGCACACGCGTCGCTCGCGAGGTAGACGACCATCGGGGTGACCAGCTCCGGATCGATGCGTGAATACAGCGGCGCCATGAAGTCGCCCATTTCCCGGAATGCATCGGGGGGCATCTTGAGGTCGTCGCCCATCGCGGTCGCGGCAAGCGGGCAGATCGCGTTGGCGATGATGCCGTCGCCGGCGCCTTCGATCGCGATCGTGCGGCTGAGCCCGACGATGCCGCCCTTCGCGGCGGCGTAGTTGGCCTGCCACGGATTCCCGTACAGCCCGACATTGGACGAAGTGAAGACCAAGCGGCCATAGCCGCGGTCGCGCATGACCCGAAACGCGGGCTGGCTCACGTAGAACGCGCCGCTGAGATGCGTCTCGAGCGCGGCGCCCCATTCGTCGGCGGTCAACTCGTCGACTGGCCCGTCGCGCAGAATGCCGGCGTTGTTGACGACGATGTCGAGTGCGCCGAACTCGTCGAGCGCGCGTTCCACCATGGCCGCGCCCCCTTCAGGCGTCGCGACCGAGTCGTGACTTGCGACCGCAGTTCCGCCCGCGCCGACAATCTCCTCGACGACCGCATCCGCGCGATATAGGAGCGCGTCGCCATCGGGCGTGGCTCCGACGTCGTTTACCAGTACCGCGGCACCGCGCCGACCGAGCTCGAGCGCGTGCGAGCGACCGATGCCGCGCCCGGCACCGGTCACGATCGCGACCCGTCCGTCGAACCTCAGCTCCGCCATGCGGGGGTATCTTGGCATCGAAGCCCAGCTGTCGGTCACAACTGCCGCGCGTGGGACAGTTGGTGACCAAAGCGACCGAAGAGGTGATCGCCATGAGTGACCTTCCGAATGCGCCGCAGTGGCGCGGCATCAACCACTTGGCGCTCGTGACGCCCGACATGGACGCGACCGTCCGTTTCTACGCCGGAGTGCTCGGTATGCGCTTGGTCGCCACGACGATGGCCGGGCCGATGCGGCACTACTTCTTCGAGATCGACGAGGAGAACACCATCGCCTTCTTCGAGGTCAAGGGAATGGAGACCTTCGCCAAGGCGGCAGGCGCGCCCAGCGATCGGACGATTCAGCTCGATCACATCTCGTTCAACGTTGCCGACGAGCACGCGCTGGAGACGCTGCGCAAGCGCTTGCTGTCGGCCGGCTCCGAAGTCACCGAGGTGGTCGACCACGGGTTCGTCCGATCCGTGTACTTCACCGACCCCAACGGGATTGCGCTCGAGGCGTCATGGTGGGTCATGGACGCGACGGGACGCGCCGCCGACTTCACCGACCGCCATCTGTTCGGGGACCCCGATCCGGTGCCGGCGGTGGAGGAGCTGCGGGCCGGGACGCTGAAGCGCGTCCCGACAACTCGGCTGGTGTAAGCGCGCCTCACGCACGCATCGTCAGAGATTCGCCAGCGTGGCGTCGAGGTACTCCTCGAACTGCTTGACCGCTTCGTCGTTGGCGCGGGAGCGCTGCAGGAGCTCGCCGAGCGCAGCGCGGGTCTCGTCATCGGTGACCCGGCGATCGACGAGCGCCTCGAAGTGACGGCGGGCGCGAATCATCTTCTTCGGGACGAACTCGGTCGGCCAGAGGTCGGGCGAGGCCTCGTACTGGCGCAGCACCTGACGGGCGAGGCTCACCTTGTGCACCTCGGTGGGACCGTCGACGATGGCCATCACGGCGCCGCCCCCGCCGAGCGACATCAGGTTCGACACGCCGAGCGCGCCGTGGAGGTGCTGACAGCGATGTGAGATGTCCGCGAGGACGCGCGCGGTGACGACCTTGCACGCTGCGATCTGCATGCGTGCCTCGCGCGTGCTCGATTGGTCGATGAGCCACGCGGTGTGCATCACCAACAACCGGAACTGCTGCAACTCGATCCACGAGTCCGCGATCATCTCCTGCACCATCTGCTTCTTGGCGAGGACACTTCCTTGGGTGAAGCGGCTCAACGCCCGTTCGCACATCATGTCGAAGTGCTTTTGGGCGGTCGCGACCGATCGCATCGCATGGTGGATACGACCTCCACCGAGGCGACGTTGCGCAACCTCAAAGGCCTTTCCTTCGCCGCCGAGCAGATTCTCCGCGGGCACACGCACGTTCTCGTACCGAACGTGCGCGTGCATCCCCTCACCGATGGCCTCGTGACCCAGTCCGATGTTGTGGAGGACGTGGATGCCCGGAGTATCCGACGGAACGAGGAACATCGACATGCCCTCGTACGCGCTCACTTCCGGGTTGGTGACGGCCATCACGATGAGGAACGACGCCGTGCGCAGGTTCGACGAGAAGAACTTGTCGCCGTTGATCACCCACTCGTCCCCGTCACGCACGGCGCGGGTCTTGAACTGCGTCGGATCCGAGCCACCGTGCGGCTCGGTCATCGAGTAGCACGAGAACACCTCACCGTTCAGCAAGGGCTGGAGCCACTTGCGCTGCTGTTCCTCGGTTCCGTACGCCGCGATGATCTCCGCGTTGCCAGTGTCGGGCGCCTGGGTTCCGAAGATGACCGAGGCCCACGAAGACCGGCCCAGGATCTCGTTCATCAACGCCAGCTTGAGCTGGCCGTAGCCCTGGCCGCCGAGCTCGGGGTCGAGGTGGCACGCCCACAGGCCGCGATCGCGGACCTCCTGCTTCATGGGGTCGATCAGGCTCTTGAGAGGTTCCTCGATCGGCTGGAACGAGAAGTGCCCGAACAGCTCGTCGATCGGCTCGATCTCCGTGCCCACGAACTCGCTCATCCAGTCGAGCTTCGCCTGGAACTCCGGTTCCGTGGTGAAGTCCCACGCCACGGTGGCCCCCCTTTGGTCGATCGGCCGCAACGATGTCGCCGCGACGCCGCCGACAAGCAGCTCAGCGTAGGGCAACCTCGCGCGGCACCTCGCAGGCTTGGTCGAGCTCGACGACCTATGTGACGGCAACGTTGCGGTGCGCACCACCGCCCCACGACGGCATCACCGTCGAATAGAGACCCGTCCCGCCCGCGACGAGGAGGAGCAGGCCTTCAGGTCCGGCAATCGCGTGAACGAACTCGTCCGGATCATCGGGCCTGCCCCCGTGGACCGCGGCGAGTTGCGCCCGCGTGTTCCCAGCGCGGTCCACGAGCGCGTCGACAAGCGACTCGCGCGTGTATCCGGCGGCCGCGAGCGCATTGGCGTGATCGGGATTCACGACGAGGACCTGCGTACCTCCGCCGAAGACGGCGTTGTTCGCAGCGAGGCCGCTGAGGGCGGCCGCGAAGCCGGCGACGAGCCGGTCCGCCGTTGTCGGGTCGTCGGCGTCCACGAAGCCGATGACGGAGTGCGGCGCTTCGACGCACACCACGGTGACGGTGCTGTCGTCAGGCTGGTAGCCGAGCGCGGTGTGCAGCGGAGAAAATGGGCTGGCGTCGTCGTCCTCGGCGAGGCAAGCGGTGAACTTGCCGGGGTGGCCGAGCAGCGCCATGTCGGAGACGCCCGGCCGCCCGCCGCCGAGGTTGATCATGCACAGGCGTAGCGCGCGGCCGATCGTGGCGTTGGCGCGGTGGCCCGGCCCGAGCGCGCCGAATCCCGACGCGATACCGCACGCGCGCGCGACGGGGCCGTTGACGATGATCAGTGGCCCGAGGTTATGGGTCGTGCTCTGCACCTCCGTGAGATCGAGCACCGGATCGCAAATCGCCTGCACCGCGGCGAGGACCACGGGGAACACGTCGGGGACGCATCCCGCCATCGCCGCGTTCGCCGCGATCTTCTCGACTGTCGCCTCGCCGAGGTTGGGCGCCACCGCGCCGATGACGACGTCGGGATCGAGCCCACCCGCGAACACCATGCGGTCGACGCGGTCCGGCG
>Ga0066709_100005370_pt1 | contig 10522 bp, 9 predicted proteins | sample GraSoiAngelo_158_FD_79665 | JGI IMG/M metagenome (GOLD analysis project Ga0066709, IMG submission 79665) | Grasslands soil microbial communities from the Angelo Coastal Reserve, California, USA - 14_1009_16_30cm | ecosystem: Environmental > Terrestrial > Soil > Grasslands | place: USA... | reverse complement strand
GTTCTCACCGGCCTCGTCAAATGGGAAACTCTCCTCGACGACGCCGCTCCTGTCGTCAACACGCTTAAGAAGCTCCACATAGCAAGCGTGCGGCTGATCGTTTTGATCGGCGCACTCATGGGGATGATCTCGTCGTTGCTGGTATTCCAAATTGGGCAGGCACGCGTTTGGTTCGCCATGTCCCGCGACGGCCTTTTTCCCAGAATCTTTGGCCGCGTCCATCCGCGCTATCAGACCCCGGATTTCTCCACCTGGATGGCTGGATTTGTTGTCGGCATTCCTGCGGGTCTCCTCGATATCGGAACCTTCGCTGATCTCTCAAATATCGGAACGCTTTTTGCTTTCGCTCTGGTTGCTGGAGGAGTTCTGATTCTCCGTTACCGCGAACCGAATCGTCATCGCGCTTTTCGCGCACCGGGAGGGCCACTTGCCCCGATTTTGACGATACTTACCTGCCTCCTCCTGATGGCTGGCCTCCCCATCATGAATTGGATCCGCTTCTTTGTGTGGATGGCGATTGGACTTGTGATTTACTACAACTACGGTCGCAGGCGCAGCACGCTGCGTGCGGCAAACCAGGCATAGGGGAATCGCGCGATGGGGCGAGCGGTCTTACATAGGTCGTGGCAGCGGGCGGGCGTCTTTGCTCTCTTTGCCGCTCTCTTTCTGTCGATCCCGAATCCCACTCTCGCCTGGGGGAGAGGTGGTCACCGGCTAATTGTTAACAAAGCCGTCGAAACGCTCCCTGCCGATGTCCGCTCATTTTTTGAGGCCAACCGCGCGTTGCTCTCGCAGCATGTTACCGATCCGCTGGATGCGATCGTCAAGTCTCCCGCCGAGCGGCACAACCATTTCATTCTTCTCGACAAGTATGGGCGATTTCCGTTTGAAGCTCTGCCGCGCAACTACAAAGCAGCCGTTACCAAATTCGGCAAGCCGAAGCTGGACGCCAACGGGCTTCTTCCCTGGCAGATCGGCGTTTACAGCGAGAAGCTGACTGAGGCCATGAAGGCCGGGAAATGGGAGGAAGCAAGACTGGACGCAGCCATTCTGGCGAACTATGTCGCGGAGGCCCACGATCCATTCAACACCACGGACAATTTTGACGGACACCTGAGCACCCAGCCGGGAGTCAATGAGCGCTTCGGGACAACGCTGATCGACCGTTATTCGTCGTTTTTCCCCATGCGCCCAAACGATGCGATTTTCATCAACGACCCCACGGACAGGGCTTTCGAAGCCTGCCTCAGCTCCCATAGTTGGCTGGAAACTATTCTTCTTGCCGATCGCAACGCGCGCCGCGGAGAGAATTCCTTCACCGACGAATACTACGACCGCTTCTACAACCAAGCGGCGGCCATTCTAATTCGTCAGCTCTCCGACGCGGCAACCGATGTGGGCTCTTTCTGGCTCACGGCGTGGGTGAACGCCGGCCGGCCGCAATTGCCGCACTAATCTTTTCGGATGACGCCGCTCTTGCTCTCCGACCGGATTGTTTCCCTTCCCAAGGCCGAGCTGCACCTCCATCTTGAAGGCTCCATCCAGCCTGCGACTGTCTGCGCGCTGACGGCCCGCCATGGCATGGTCACGACCGAGGAGGAAGTCCGCCAGCGGTACGCCTACCGAAACTTCCCCGAATTCATCGAAGCTTTCAAATGGATTACTGCGTTTTTGCGCGGACCCCAGGACTATGCGCTCATCGCCCATGACCTCGCCGAGCATTTGCTCACGCAGCGCGTGGTCTACACGGAGGTAACCCTGTCCATCGGCGTGATGCTCCTGAGAAAGCAGCAGCCAGAAGCAAATTTCGAAGCCCTCCTCCGCGCCGTAGAGCCATTCGAAAGCCGCGGGCTGCGATTCCGGTGGGTGTTCGATGCGGCGCGCCAGTTCGGGGTAGACGCGGCGATGCAAGTCGTCGAATCCGCAAAGCGCTGTGATTCGAGAGCCATCGTCGCCTTCGGCGTCGGCGGTGATGAGCTCAGCGTCGCGACAAAGGAGTTTCGCCCGGTTTACGATCTCGCCGCGCAAATCGGCCTGCACCGTTTGATGCACGCTGGCGAGGTAGGCGGGCCCGAGAAAATCCGCGAAGCCATCGAGTTGCTGGGTGCGGAGCGCATCGGCCACGGAATTGCCGCGATAAACGATCCGGAGTTAATGGATTTGCTCACGGAGCGAAAGATTCCCCTTGAAATATGCCCAGCGAGCAATATGAAAACTGGCGCCCTCGCCCGGCAACTCCAGTCCAAGGACGCAAGAATTGAAGATCATCCCCTCCCCAAACTCTTGCGCCACGGCATACCCATTGTGCTCTCTACCGATGATCCAGCCATGTTTCACACCACTCTTCACGAAGAGTACGCAAACGCCGCGCGCATGGGCCTGCAGGAACACGAGCTGGCCAGAATCATTGAGATGGGTTTCGAACACGCTTTTCTGCCTGCCGACGAAAAGCGTGGAGCATGAGGTAGTCACAGGCAATGTTATACTGACGGCATGAAAGCACACGTCTGGGTAATGCCAAAACGCACCGTACTCGATCCCCAGGGACAAACAATCCAGCACGCCCTCTCCGGGCTCGGCTACTCTGCCGTGCGTGACGTCCGCCAGGGGAAATTCTTCATTTTAAATCTCGATGGTTGGAGTCGCGATGAAGCGCAGAAACAGCTCGAGCATATTTCGAAAGAAGTGCTCACCAACATGGTCATCGAGGAATACCGCTTTGAGATCGTGGACTGAGCCGCTTCTCTCATGAAGATTATTCGCACCCTTTCCAGGAGTTCATGGTCATCCCTCGCCGGCTTCTTGCTAGGCGTTTTCACCATCCTGGCGCTCGCGGGTTGCAAGCAGAGCGGGCACAGTTCCGATCCGCGTCTGAAGCAGATTGACGAGATGCTGGACTCCCAGCTGCCCGCAGGCACTGCCAAATCGCGAGTAACCTTTTACCTCAGTTCTCAGAATTTCCCCGTGGAAAACACGAGCGATCCCCACGAAATCGTGGCCATCGTTCATCATGTGGACACGGACACGCTGCAACCCGCGACGGCGCGCGTTACATTTCACTTTGATGCCCGCGACAATCTGAAGTCCTACGAGCTCGTGACGGCGGCAGGCTCTGTTCCCCAACGATAATCTGATTCGCCACACGCTCCTGGGAATTCATCTTGGTAAGAGCACCAACATGTTACGCTGCTAAAAACTCTTTGAGGAGACGCCGCGCATGTGCGGAATAGTCGGCTACATCGGGCCCAAGAAGGTTGTGCCCGTTATCATTGAAGGTCTGCGTAAGCTCGAGTACCGCGGTTATGATTCCGCCGGCATCGCCGTTGTGCCGCGGTCCGGCAAATTGGAAATCCGCCGCGCCCCGGGTAAGCTTCGCAATCTCGAAGAAGTCATCGCCAAGTCCCCGCTGGATGGCACCTACGGCATTGGCCATACGCGCTGGGCTACCCATGGCCGTCCCACCGAAGAGAACGCCCACCCGCATCGCGACTGCACCGGGCAGATCGTTGTCGTCCACAACGGGATTATCGAAAATTACCTCGAGCTGAAAGAGAAGCTGCAGAAGGAAGGCCACAAGTTCGTCACCGAAACCGACACTGAAATCGTGGCGCACCTCGTGGAAAGAAATTCGCAGGGCGGCGTTCCTCTTGAGGAAGCGGTGCGTCAGTCCTTGAAGGAATTGCGCGGCATCTACGCGCTTGTATTCCTTTCCGCGAATGATCCTCAAAAGATTGTTGCGGCGCGCCTGGGCCCGCCTTCGGTGATTGGGCTCGGCGATAAAGAATACTTCGTCGCCAGTGACATCCCCGCTCTGCTCCAGCACACGCGCGAGATGTTTTTCCTCGCCGACGGGGACATCGCCGTGCTGACCGCACAAGGCGTGCGCGTCATGGACCACGACGGCCGCCCCGTCGAAAGGCCCCCGCAGCACGTGGCCTGGGACCCCATCATGGCGGAAAAGGGCGGCTACAAGCACTTCATGCAAAAAGAAATTTTCGAGCAGCCGCGTGCCGTGCGCGATACCTTGCTAGGCCGTATCTCGCAGGACACCGGAAAGGTCTTTCTGGATGAAATGGCGATTACGGAAAAGCAGTTCCGCGAATTTCAGCAGGTGCGTATCGTCGCTTGCGGCACGAGCTGGCACGCCGGGCTGGCCGCAAAATTCATGATTGAGCGTCTTGCCCGCCTTCAGGTCGAAGTCGATTACGGAAGCGAATTCCGCTATCGCGACCCGATTGTGGACTCAAAAACGCTGACGGTTTGCATCAGCCAGTCCGGCGAGACCGCGGACACGCTAGCGGCCCAGCGCGAAGCGAAGTCGAAAGGCTCGCCCTCGCTGGCGATCTGCAATGTAATTGGGTCCATGATCACGCGCGAAGCCAACGGCACGATTCCCACGCACGCCGGGCCAGAGATCGGCGTGGCTTCCACCAAGGCTTTCACTTCACAGTTGACCGCGCTGCTTCTCCTGGCTTCCTATCTTGGCCAGATTCGCGGCAAGCTGACCGAAAACGCCGCCAGGACCCTGATGCAGGAGTCCACGCGCATTCCCCACAAGATCGAGACCGTTCTGCAAGCGGATCAATCAGGATTCTACGAAAATTTGGCGCGGCAATTCTTTCGCTTTACCGATTTTCTTTATCTGGGCAGAGGCATCCACTACCCCATCGCGCTGGAAGGCGCGCTGAAACTGAAGGAAATCTCCTACATTCATGCGGAAGGTTATCCCGCGGGCGAAATGAAGCATGGTCCCAACGCGCTGATCGACGAAAACCTGCCCGTCGTGGTCTTGGCGACACGCGATGAATCCGACCCCGAGGCAATGACGCGCTACGAGAAGAGTGTTTCCAACATCAAGGAAGTCAAGGCCCGCGACGGCATCGTCATCTCCATCGTCACCAAGGGAGATCATCTCGCGCGCGAAGCCTCCGATCACATTATCGAACTTCCGCCCGCGCCGGAGTTGCTCGTGCCCTTGCTGGAAATCATTCCTCTCCAACTGCTCGCCTACCACATCGCGGTGCGTCGCGGTTGCGACGTCGACCAACCGCGCAACCTGGCGAAATCCGTCACCGTGGAGTAGTCAGGGCCGTTTCCGTTACTATAGAAATATGCTTCGTTACTTTTGTCCGTGTCTCGGCGCTCTCTCACTCTTCTTTCTGCCGACCGGATTTCCTGCTTGTGCTCAGGCTCCGGACGCCGTCACGGCGCCATTGCGCGAAGTTCACGCCGACGGCGAAAAACTTCTTACCGAGACACAGATCATCGCGATGACGGGCCTGGCCACCGGCGCCGAGATCGGTCGGGGTGATTTGCAAACCGCCGCGGACCGGCTCGTTCAAAGCGGGCTTTTCGCCAAAGTAAGTTACAACTTCCAGACGAAGGTCGCCGGCATCTTGGTGACCTATCACGTGGAAGAGTCGCCGCGAATCCTCGTCTACTTCGACAACATTCCGTGGTTTTCGGATTCACAGCTGCGCGACGCCATCCGAAATAGATTTCCTTTCTTCGACGGAACGCTGCCGGAAGCCGGGGCCACGGTAGATCAGGCCGTTGATGCCGTGAAAAACTTACTCTCGACGCGCGGACTGCAAGTGTCGCTCGAGCACACGGTAATCGCGAATCCTAACGGTGAAGGCAACGTGCAGGTAATCAGGGTCGAAGGCGCCGCACTTCAAATCGCGAAACTGGAATTTAGCGACCCTTCCCTTTTAGCCTCCAAAGCCGTACAGCAACATCTATCCGAGATACTGCGAAAGCCCTATTCGCGAATGACCATCGATCTCTTTCTCTCCGAAGCGATAAGGCCCATTTATCTGCAGCAGGGATTCCTGCGCGCGAAGTTGGGTCCACCGGAGGTCCGATTGCCCGGCGATCCCAATCAGAAGCGGCCCTCGCAAATTCCTGTTTATGTGCCGATAGCACCGGGCGCGGTCTATCGCTGGAAAGAAATCCATTGGACGGGAAACACACTCGTGTCGGAATTCACGCTGAACGGTCTGCTCGGGGTCAAGCGGGGGGATGTCGCCGATGGCATGCAGATCGAAGGAGCCTGGGATCGCGCTCGCGAAGAATACGCTCATCGCGGCTACCTCGAGGCAAAGCTCGATCCCCTTCCAGCCTATGACGATCAGGAGCACGCAGTTTCGTATTCGGTGAGCATTCAAGAGGGGCCGCAATACCACTTCGGCAAAATGATCCTCACTGGAATTTCCCCTGCCGCCGAGCGAAAGCTGCACGCCGCCTGGCCGATCGCTGCCGGCGAAATCTTCGACAAAGCCAAGTTCGAAGATCTTCTGGCAAAACTGCAAACACACCAGGAACAGGTCTTCGGTGAGTTGCCGGTGCACTACGAAAACGTCGGCCATTGGCTGCAGACGGATGCGAGCAAGAACACGGTTGATGTGCTTCTGGATTTCAAGTGACTCCTAATGCAGCGCAATCTGCGATGAGGTAGCACTCTGCGATATACTCAGCACTGGGATGAAACAGTTCATTCATATTCGCAATGCAGAGGGCGGGGCAGTTTCCGCGGAAGAAAAAGAAAATCTTCTGCTCACTCGCCTTGGGGAAATTCCTTCGCTCATCGTCGCGCTCTCGGGAGGCGCGGACTCCGCCTATTTGGCCTGGGCAGCTCACAAGTCGCTGGGTGCCCAAGCCCTATCTGTCACGGCGCTCTCGCCTAGTTACTCGGCCCACGATCGCGCCATCGTGGAAGAGTTTGTCAACAAGTTGGGCATGCACCACGAATTTATAGAAACGCACGAAATGGAGAATCCCGCGTATCGCGCAAATGCGCCTGACCGTTGCTATTTCTGCAAGGACGAGCTGTTTTCCGCGTTGGACGAATTAGCGCATGCGCGCGGTTTTGCCGCCGTCGCCTATGGTGTAAACGCCGATGACACGCTCGATTTTCGCCCCGGCCATCGCGCCGCCACGGAGCATCAGGTTCTTGCGCCGCTTCTCGATGCCGGCCTTCGAAAGGCGGAGATTCGCCTTCTCTCGCAGCACGCCGGATTGCCCACCTGGGACCGCCCAGCCTCCGCTTGCCTCGCTTCGCGCTTGCCCTATGGCACGGAAGTGACACCGGATCGTCTTGGACTGGTGGAGCGCGGAGAAGCAGCGCTGCGCGCGCTTGGATTCCGCCAATTTCGCGTGCGACTACACGATAAGCTCGCGCGCGTGGAAATATCTCCCGAAGAAATGCCTCGTGCCCTCGCGGTGGAAATGGCGGCCGCCATGGCGGACCGCTTAAAAGCTGCAGGCTTCGCCTACGTTGCCCTGGATCTTGAGGGATATCGTCAGGGCTCTCTCAACGAAACTCTTTCGCCCGTTGGCCAGCGTTCCGCAAAGGCCGCTCGGGGAACATAATTTCCTGTTCTTGCGTAGCTATAGGTGGGACGGCTCAGCGCAAGTCTCTGCACCGTTACGGAGGATGAATGGCGCGCCACCGCAATCATTGCTTACCGCTCGTGCTCTTTTCGGCCATCGTTGTCCTGGCCGGCTGCAACAGTGGGCCTTCGGTTAGTGGCACCTTCGATCGCAACTATAACGCGACCGGTCCGATTCGCCTGGAACTTACGAACGCCTCCGGTGACGTCGACATCACGGGCAGCGCCGACGGCAAAGTGCACGTGCGCGGCGACGTGCGCGCATCGGGATTCGGCTTTGACAACCCGCAGAAGCGCTTGGACGACACCCTCGCGAATCCCCCCATCGAACAAAGAGGCGACACCATTCGCATCGGCAAGGAAATGTCTCGCATGCGCAACATCAGCATCGCCTACACGATTCAGGTGCCGCGCGACACGGAAGTCAGTGCCACTGTCGCGTCCGGCACGCAGACGGTTCGCGGCGTGCGCGGCCCAGTGAAAGCGCAGGCCGCGTCAGGGGCCATCCGTGTGGAGAAAATAGAGCGCGACACCCAACTTACGACCCTCAGCGGGACAGTGTCCGCCGCTGACATTGGCAATGATGTCCGCGCATCGTCCGCTTCGGGAAGTGTGACGGTCTCTAACACTCGGGGCGACGTGCGCGCGAACGCTCTTTCGGGCGTCATTCGCATATCGAATCCCGGGGGGCGAATCGAAGCGGATACAGCCAGTGGCGAAATCGAGATTCGGGGCGCGGCAAGTGACGTGAAGGCGCATGCTGCCTCGGGACGTGTTTCCGTCCAGGGAAATCCAAATGCCGACAGCTACTGGGAACTTAGAACGGTATCCGGTACCGTTCAACTCGGCGTCCCGGCTTCTGCGAATCTCCATCTCTCCGCAGAAGCGGTCTCCGGCGAGATTCGCACCGACATTCCGATCGTCATCGAGGAACAAGGCAAACATTCTCTTCGGGCCCACATGGGCAGCGGTGGCGGACGCGTGGACGTGCATACCGTCTCGGGCGAAATTCGCATGACCGGCACCAAGTAAGCTGGTGCCCGTTCAGGTTCTCTTTCTCGAAAGAAACATCTAAGCGACAATTCTTCCCGATACCCTTAGAATTCACCTGTATGGCTTCTCAGCTCTTCTCTGTGTTCGCGATTTCGATTCTTTTTCTTTGCGCGGCGGCTTCTTCACCCTGCGGTCAGGCCCCTGCGCAAGATGAAAAGAGTCAGAATCCGTTGCCACCATCGTCCAAAGTCGCCGCCTCCAGGCAGGGCGCTCCCGCCAAACAACCTTCGCCCGAAGAACAATTGCAACAAGCCATCAACAATTCCGGGAACGATCGCGCCGCGCTGGTCCGGAATTTGGAAGCCTTCTTAAAGGACAATCCTGATTCACGGCAGCGGCCACAGATTTACCGCGCGCTTGTGGAAGCCAGCCTGCAATTGCAGGACAACGCGCGCGCCGCCGGTTACGCCGAACGAATCGTCGCGCTTAGCCCTGAGGACATCTCCATGACCATCTTGACAATTCAGTTGCTCGAACAGAACGGCGACGAGGCTGCTCTCCGCCGGGCCACAAACTATGCCACCCGCGTTTTGGAATTTGTCGAGCGCAGCTCTTCCGGAGAAAAATCGCCGAGGGTTTCCCAGGAAGATTGGGCCACGGAAAAGAAGCGCGATCGCATGTCCATGCTGACGTTGCGCGGAAGACTCGAACTGAAATTGAAGGACACAGTTGAGGCTCAAAAAGATTTAGCAGCGAGTTACGCGATCCAGCCCAGTGCGACGGCCGCGGAGCAGCTCGGTGAAATCGCCGAATTGAAAAAGGATTCGAACGGGGCGATCCAGCAATACGCGCGCGCGTTTGCGCTGGCCGACGCAACGAATGGAAGTGCCGGCCGCCGCGAGATCCGGCAGAAACTGGGAAATGTCTGGCGGCTCGCCCACGGCTCCGATGGTGGTCTAGGCGAGTATTTGCTTCGCATTTACGATGACGTCTCGCAGGCTTCCGTCGCGGCCAAGCCGAAGAAAAATGCCGACGCCCATGAGCCCGCGGATTTCACTCTCAGGAAAGCTCCCGGAGGGACGGCGTTCCCGCTAAAAGACATGCGGGGAAAAGTCCTCGTCGTCAATTTCTGGGCCACCTGGTGCGGACCTTGCCACACGCTTGAGCCTTTGTTCGCACGTGTCGCCGCGGAGTTCCAAGCGAATCCGGACGTGTTTTTTCTGGCCGCCAACTGTGACGAGGATGAATCTCTAGTGGCGCCCTATCTGGAGGTGCACAAACCTCACACGCCGGTCGTATTCGCAGATGGTCTCGACCGGTTCTTCGCCGTCAACTCCTTTCCGACTGTGATGGTGATCGATCGCGCGGCAAGAATTGCCTATCGTTCGAATGGCTTCGAACCCGACACCTTTGAACCCAACCTGGCGGTGGCCGTCCGCCGCGCGCTCGCTCCTCCTTCGCCCTCTGCCCTAGTCACTGCTCCCCAGTGATAAAAGGGAGGCGTCCGTCGACGGCGGCACAGCATTTAAGAACCAGCCCAAAATCTGGGGGATGGAAGTTACTGGAGCGGCGGCATGCCCATCTTCTTCACGATGGCCCAATAACGCGGGTCGGAATGCAGGGAATCCAGGTCTGGACTGTGCTGCATGTGGACGAGTTGCGGATCGCGCTGCTCAAATGCCTCCTCCAGGTAATTGCCTCTTTTTTGTCTCCTGCTCCGGCGGCAACTTCTGCCATCTGCAATGGCGAGGCGTATTCCTTTGCCGCTCTGCGCTTCAAGTTGCGCAGGAACGCCAAATTGACGGCCCGAAAGCCCCCTTTGCGGTATGCCCGGTCCACATCGGTCACAGCTACTTCGTCTCCCTCGATTACAGATTCCCTCCATTGCCGTGCCGCCCGTCAGCAAGGCACAGTTCCCGCCTGCCGGCCATTGCCGACCGAAAGGGGAATTCCTGTGAGAAAGATGATTCGAAGGATGTCTGGAGTTTTTGGGGTAGTCCTGATGGCGACCTTCTTCGCGCTCAATACAAATGCGCAGTGCGGAGCGTCTGACGGGCCAGCCACTTCCGCTGCTGCAACTAACCTGTTGATGCGATCGGCCTCGCTGCGCATCGCAAGTCATATTTCGTTTCGGCTAG
>Ga0066709_100005369_pt1 | contig 10523 bp, 9 predicted proteins | sample GraSoiAngelo_158_FD_79665 | JGI IMG/M metagenome (GOLD analysis project Ga0066709, IMG submission 79665) | Grasslands soil microbial communities from the Angelo Coastal Reserve, California, USA - 14_1009_16_30cm | ecosystem: Environmental > Terrestrial > Soil > Grasslands | place: USA... | reverse complement strand
GGTTCAACGCCATAAACATCGAACCACTCGAGCGCAACCCGCAGGAAGTCGCCGCGCGCGCAGCCGATCTCGAGTAATTTTCCCGAAGGCTTTACCTTGCGGATGAGATCAATCCGCCACCGCGCGTTGAGCAGCGCAAGCCGGTGTTCTTGCTCCAGTCGCAGGTACCGAAAGTTTCGGTTGGCGGTTCGGAGTTTGGCCGTTGCCTGATTAGCAGTCTGGTCTCCGAAAGTCAACGCTGATGTTCGGGCGCCCACGTACCGCAAGCCGCAATTGAGGCACTCCACAAGCGGGCCGTCCAACCCGCGGGAGTTCAACAGGAAACGCGGGTTCCCGGTTCCGCAAAGGTCGCATGGGATGAAGCCACGAAAAGGCACAAACGCCGTTCAAGCCGAAAATGTCTGGTCCCGGCGAGTATACATGCGGTCGTAGTAGGACAGGTACGAAGCGTCCTTGATTTCACGAATCCAGTCTTGATGTGTGCGGTACCACTCGATGGTCGAGGCAAGCCCGGAAGCAAAATCAATCTCGGAGGACCAATTCCATTCCTTGCATATTTTCGAGCAGTCGATGGAGTAGCGCCGATCGTGCCCGGGCCGGTCCTTCACGAATCGAATGAGCGACTCGGGCTTATTCGTTAACCGCAAAATTTCGCGGACGACTTCCAGATTAGTTTTTTCATGACCGCTGCCGATGTTGTAAACCTCACCGGGCGTGCCGCGCTCCAGGGCTAGCAGCACGGCGCGCGAGTGTTCGTCGGCAAAGATCCATTCGCGGACGTTGAGGCCGTCGCCATAAATGGGGAGCGGCCGATCGCCCATCGCATTCGTGACCAGCAGCGGAATCAGTTTTTCTGGAAATTGATATGGGCCGTAGTTGTTCGAACACCGCGTGATCACCGCCGGCAGGCCATGGGTTTTGTAGTACGCAAGGACAAGGAAATCCGCCGCGGCTTTGCTGGCGGAATACGGGCTCGTGGGATCCAGCGGCGTATCCTCGCGGAACGAACCTGTCGAGCCGAGGCTTCCGTATACTTCGTCAGTTGAAATCTGGACGAATTTGGCCACCTTATATTGCCGGCCAAGTTCGACCAGGCATCGCGTGCCCTCGATATTCGTACGAACGAACGGCGCGGCATCGAGAATCGAGCGATCCACGTGCGTTTCGGCGGCAAAGTTCACAACGGCATCAAATCGGCGCCGCGCGAACAGGTCTTGCAGTTGACCGGCATCGGCGATGTCGCCGCGCACAAACTCGTAGCGCGTGTGCCCGGCCACTTCTTCCAAGTTCCGGAGATTTCCGGCGTACGTGAGGAGGTCGTAATTCACGACGTCGATGTCTTTACGTGTTCGAAGAATGTATCGAACGAAGCTGGATCCGATGAAACCTGCCCCACCGGTGACGAGAATCTTCATATGCCCCGCATTAAATCAAAAAGGCCACGAAAATGGATGAGAAATGTTAAAGCCGCGCCGACACCAGCCTCGCGAACAATTTTTCATAAGCGTCCGTCACCGCATCCCATGAATACCGCGTTTTCGCGCGATTCTGCGCGCAGGCGCGGAGCCGCACGACGAGCGCGTGATCGGCCAACGTGAGTTGAATTTGGCGCCTCAATTCTTCAGTGTCTTCGAAGAATATGCCGGTCTCGGCCACCACCTCGCGATTTTCCGGTGTGTCCTTTGCGATGATGCAATTTCCCACTCCCATCGCTTCAATCAAGGCCGGATGTGTACCTCCCACTTCGGTCGCTTGAATGTAGGCGTAAGCGTGCGACTGCAGTTCGCGATATCCGGTTCCATAGATGGCTCCCGGAAATCGGATTCGAGGATCTCGCGTCGCTTTCAGTTGCTCGATATATTTTTGCGCGTACGGCGCGTCACCCACGATCAGCAGGGGTTTGTCTGTCTTGACGTTCTCGAACGCGCGAATAACAAGATGCGCATTGTTTTCCGGCTCCAAACGGCTCACGAACAGGAAATACTCGCGGGGCCGCACACCCAATTCATCGAGAACAGCGGTGCTCTCGATCCGTTCGGATTCGGCGCCGTAAACGATCATTGTGGATGAGGTCCCATACTCCTTCAGGTAGTAATTCCGAATGACTTCCGCATCCGTGACAACGGCGTTGGGGATGATGGTCGCAAGCCGTTCCGAAAACCGGTAGTACCTTCGCGCAGCCGCTCCCCATTTCTTTCGCAGACGCTCGATACCGTCGACATTCAAGGCCAACGGCGTCGCCGTAAGCCGCGGGATCGCGCCGAAAATCGCATTAGCGGCGTTGCACATGAGGATGCAATCGAATCGTCGTGGAATGGCGTGGAGCACGGACAACAATGTGTGCGTGACAGTGTCGAGATGTTTGGTTCCAATGGTCGGGAGTATCACAAGCCTCACGCCTTTGTATCTGTCGTGGGGGTACCGGATGTTATTCGATCGGCCATAAACGGTGACGTCGTGACCTCGAACAACAAGGCGTGTTGCAAGTTGTTCAGCGAAGGTCTCGAACCCGCCGTAGTTTGCAGGAATGCCGCGGGTTCCGATGATGGCCAGTTTCATGGAGCCGCGATTATAGACTATGCTCGGGAATCAACCAGGATGAACAGCCTCGTACAACACTTTACGGAACAATTACCCGAAGCGCTGGCCCTACTCGAAAAAATGGTTTCTATGGAGTCACCCAGCTTCGATAAGGAACTCACGGATAGGTTCGTCGTGTTTCTCGGAAGCAAGTTTCAGGAAATCGGCGGCAAGGTGGAATTCGCGCCGGCTGAAAAAGTCGGGAATCATCTGCACGTAAAATTTTCGCTTGGGTCCGCGGATCCCATCCTCCTTCTTGGACACACCGACACGGTCTGGCCGGCAGGCGAAGTCGCGAAGCGACCATTCAAAATAGAAAACGGCCGGGCGACAGGACCCGGCGTGTTTGACATGAAGGCAGGAATTCTTTTGATGTGGATGGCATTGAGGGTGTTGAAAGACCGGCCGGTACTGGTTCTTCTGACGAGCGATGAAGAGATTGGCAGCACGTCATCACGCGCTCTGATCGAATCCGAGGCAAGCCGATGCCGCGCCATATTCGTTCTGGAGCCTTCGCTTCCCGGAGGCGCGTTGAAAACTGCGCGCAAGGGCATCGGCAGGTTCACGGTGAAGGCGATTGGTCGAGCGGCCCACGCCGGCATTGATCCGGAAAAAGGCGTGAACGCGATTGAGGAAATCGCGCGGCAAATTTTGAAGCTTCAGACAATGTCGGATGCCGGTCGCGGCACAACAGTGACCGTCGGCGTTGTGCAAGGCGGAACGCGTTCGAACGTGGTGCCCGCCGAAGCAGCTGCTGAAGTTGATGTTCGGATTGCATCAGCCGAAGAAGCCGGACGCGTCGCGAAAATGATTCAGGGACTGTCGCCGGAATTATCCGGCGCGCGCCTGGAAATTCGTGGCGGGATCAACCGGCCACCGATGGTACGGAACACCGAGACCGCCCGCCTGTTTGAGGCAGCTCGCGCCATTGCCGCGCAACTTGGAGTGGATTTGCAGGAGGGAGCAACCGGAGGAGCTTCAGATGGAAATTTCACATCCGCTCTCGGAATTCCAACACTGGACGGATTGGGCGCGGTGGGCGGCGGAGCACATTCCATCGACGAGTGGGTGGACCTCGAATCGTTGCCGCTCAGGGCTGCGCTGATTGCAGGACTGATTGAGAACTGTTTCCGTTAATAGCCAAAAAAAAGCACAAAACTCACAAAAATTTTTCGCTTTTGTATTTCTTGTGCCTTTTTGTGGCCACTGACCCGAACACTTCGTGCGTTCGGGACAATGCCGAAATCGTCTTTGACATCGCTGTCGCCCGATCTCTAGAATCAAGTGTTATTCCAATGAGATCGGTTTTTTATGTGGAGGACGATTTCGTTGCCGGTCTTCTCGAGCAATATTTTGTTGGCAACGGAAACAACACTCTTTTTCTAAAGCGCTCGCCAAACGGCAATTTGCCCCAAGACATCGACGCGAGCTCCATCGACCTGTTCCTTGCCCAATCTGAGGATCCCGAAAACCTTTTGGGAATCTTGGAAACCGCGCGCCAACGGTACCGGAAGGTTCCCATGCTCGTCCTCACCTCGCACGCCGATCGCGTTCCCGAAAAATATAAGTCCTTCGCGCATATTGTTTCCCTGCCGGAGTTGTTGGAATCGAACTTCCGTTGGCACATTCGGCTCGCGAAGACGATGCGACTCGTTGAAACCGTGAAGAAACACTTCGAAGCGGCAGAGTCGGTGCTGATCTTGTTGCAAGACGACCCGGATCCCGATGCGATTGCCAGCGGACTCGCGCTCCGGCAAGTGTTGGGCCGGAATAAGCAAACAGCGCCGCTCGGTTCATATGGCCGCGTGACGAGGCCCGAAAATATTGCGATGGTTAAATTGCTCGAGATCGAAATCGAGACGGTCACGATGAACACGATCAAGAATTTCGAGCGAATTGCGGTTGTCGACCTGCAGCCACCGCACCTGGCAAACCCGCCTAAGGAGATCGACCTTGTTATCGATCACCATCCCGAACAGTTCAACTACAAGAGCCACATTAAAGATATTCGTCCGAGCTACGGTGCGACATCAACAATCCTGGTCGAGTATTTGTCTTGTACCAACAGCAGCATCGGCACGCGGCTCGCAACGGCGCTGCTTTACGGAATCAAGAGCGACACGTTCGCACTCTCACGCGAAGTGAACGAATGGGATGTCCAGGCGTTCTCGTACCTATACCCGCTTGCCAACCAAAACTTGATGCGACGCATCGACCGGCCCGAATTGCCTCCGGCTGCGCTGGATGCGTTGAGTACGGCCCTGAAGAATCGGCGCGTCATTGACAAGGTCGCGTTCGTCAATCTGGGCCGCGTCGAACGCGACGATCTCATCCCGCAAATGGCCGATTTCAGCCTTTCATTCGAGGGAATCGAGTGGGCCGTGGTGAGCGGATTATACGGTTCGAACTACGTCATCTCTGTGCGCAATGTTGGCTATGTCCGCGCAGCAGGCCGCGTGCTGAAGGAAGCGTTCGGCCAGATCGGCTCTGCCGGGGGCCATGCCTCGATGGCAAAGGCGATTATTCCGGTCTCTCAATTCGAGCGGAACTGGGACATTGATCCTCGAAACATCCGTCAGATGGATCGCAAGGTCCAGCAGTTGTTTCTGCGTGCGCTCCACAGCGGGAGATAGACTGCCGCTACAGTTAAGTCAAACCTGATGAGAGCCGTCATCCAACGCGTGTCCAGCGCGCGCATCGTTATCGAAGGCAAGGAGCATACGAGCATTGGCCACGGCATACTGGTTCTTGTCGGTATCGGGAAAGAAGACACCGATGAAGATGCGCAGATGCTGGCACGCCGCATCGTGGAGCTTCGTATCTTCGAGGACGAGGCGGGCAAGATGAACCGCTCCATTGCGGAGACTGGAGGTCATATCCTGGCGGTTTCGCAATTCACGTTGCTTGGAGATTGTCGGAGAGGCCGCAGGCCGTCCTTCGATCCGGCGGCCCCGCCTGAGGTCGCACGAACGCTCTATGAGCGATTCGTGAAGGAAGTCGATGCGCTAGGAGTCCCTGTGGCTACTGGCGTGTTTCAAGCGATGATGGACGTCGAGCTGACCAATCAAGGGCCGGTGACCTTCATTCTCGACAGCCGTAAGCGGTTCTGAAGCGGGTCTGCCCACCGCAGCATGGGGCCGGGGACCGAGCGTAGCAATGTGGTCGATGAACAACTTCACGGAAGCGGACGTAGCAAGCAGATAATTCGAAACACTCCAGCGGCAGAGCCGTGCTATCGGATGCAGCGGAGTGACCAGCCACCCTCGAATCGGCTCTTCGGTGTTCGCTGTTTTCGTAGCCATAGACGACCACGAATCGAGATTCAAGGTCTGTAGCGCAGTTGCCGCCTCTTGCGCAGTGGTGATCAGCATCGGCTCGCTATTGAGCGTCGGCGAATACCAGAACGGCCGCGCGGGCGCCTCGGGCACGGGCAACTCCTCCCGCAGCACACCCATGGATACTGAAGAAGAGCCCTCGATCAGTTTGCGGACCTGTTTGAATTCGGACCAGCCCGCCTCCTCGTCCATCGATGCATTAGCCATCTCCCGCAGGGTAGCGTCCCAGCGAGAGCCAAATTTCGTCGCCGACTGCACCGCCGAGCTGAAACTGATCGAGCCCGCCGATACTAACGCCGATAGCAGCGCGGTTCCGATCACGTGAACGCGCAGCGGCACATTGGGATCTTGTTTCCCGACCCAGTCCAGCAACGACGACTGAAAGACAAGATTCTCGATGAGGCGGGCGTGAATACGGTGGTAATCGTAGGGTTTTCCGAACCGGCGCTTCGCTTCTCGAATGGCTGCCGTGGAGAGGCTGCCTTCGTGCAGCCAGGTATCTCGCACTGCGGCAATCGTGGTATCGAAGAAGCGATCGGCGTTGTGAAGCGTATGGAACGTAAAAACGTCCCACCCTGTAATTGCTGTGGCGGTAGCCATGCGGTGCCGTATGGTGGCCAGCGCATCAATTTCATTCAACCAACCCAGGGCGACGTTCTCCGCCGGCATGAGGCTATGCAGAGCGGGAACCATGATGGTGGCCGGACGCGCGAAAGCTGCCGTGCCCTGCCATCGATCGAGCGCGCGAAGCCAACACACCTTCCAACGCAACCCGCGGCGGGTGGGCATTGGAACCGGATAAGTGCGTGTTGTCCACGCCTGTCGTTGTTGTTTATGAGCATTGACTAGCATAAACGGCTCACCCCCTGAAGCAATTCGCTGACCAACGCCACGATTTCAGGAATGGCCGGAATTTTAGCCAACTCTGGACCCAAAACACACCTTTTGTGATGTGTTTTGAATATGTTCTGAGGAAAGCCGCTGTACTCGGTCCAGAAAGTTGATAGGCTTTCGCGGCATCTGGTGCAGCATCGGTAAAAAAATACATGGTCTCCAAGAATATCAAACCGCTTGACGATCTTTTTGTTCTAGATCTCTCTCGTATTCTGTCAGGGCCCGTCTGCACAATGCTTCTCGCGGATATGGGCGCACAGGTAATAAAGGTAGAACCGCCGCCCCTCGGCGATGATAGCCGGCAGTGGGGTCCGCCATTCGTAGCCGGCATCAGCACCTATTTCATGTCCGTGAACAGAAACAAGAAAAGTCTTGGACTTAACCTCAAAACACCAGACGGCCGCTGCATTCTCTGGAAGCTGATTGAACGTGCTGATGTTCTGATCGAAAACTTCCGCCCAGGCGTTTTAGAGAAACTCGGATTCGGATACGACACCGTTCGACGGATCAACCCTCGAACCATCTACTGTTCAATTTCGGGATTCGGCCAAACCGGGCCGTACCGCGACCGCCCGGGTTATGACGTCATTGCGCAGGGCGAATCCGGCATGATGGACCTTACAGGTTATCCGGATGGACCGCCAGCCAAGCTTGGGGCGTCCCTGGCGGATGTGGTTGCGGGTCTGTACGCCTGCAACGGCATTTGCCTGGCATTGCTCGCACGCCATAAAACCGGCAAAGGACAGCACGTGGATGTCAGTTTGTTGGACGGAATGGTCTCGACGCTGACCTATCATGCGCTGATTTACCTGTCGACGGGCCGCTCGCCGAAGCGCGCCGGAACCCGGCATCCCTCGATTGTTCCGTACGAGTCGTTTCAGGCACGAGACGGTTTTGTGAACATCGCCGTCACCAACCAGAAGCAGTGGGAGAATTTTTGCCGGGTGTTGGGTTTTCCTGAAATTGCCACCGATCTGCAGTTTGAATCGATGAAGGCGCGCCTGGCCAATTACGCCGAATTGCGTCCGATGATTGAGCGCGTCGTGGCGAGCATGACGCGCGCTGAAGTCATGGCCGCCATGTCGGAAGTCGGCATTCCCGCTGGTCCGATTAACACTGTCGGCGAGGCTCTCGAAGACCCGCAGATTCACGCGCGCGACATGGTAATCGAGCTGACCCATCCGGATTACGGGCCGCTAAGACTGCTGGGGATTCCGATTAAGCTATCCGACACGCCGGGTATCGTGGAAAATGCACCGCCAAAGTTTGGGGAGCACAACCGGGAGGTGCTGCGGATCTTAGGTTTCGAGGAAGAAGAAATCGCGCGATTTGCAGAATCCGGCGTGATTGCAAAATAGGCTAATCTCCTAAAAGTGCATGCCCTTGATTTCGCAGCGCCCGATCACCTATTCTTCAATGTTCTTCTATGGAAACGAAAAGCACTAGTGTGTTACCGGCTCCGGACGAGCTCATCGAGGTTAAAAAACCAACTTCTCTTCTCATCGCACAGTTTTTCTTAGTCCCCCTAATCATCATCGCGATCTGCGTCGGAATCTCCCTTCTGTTCGGCTATCTCACGTACGAGCAGAAAACTCCGCAGGAGTACTTGAACGATGTCCGCACGGGCTCGGAACTCTGCTGCCGGTGGCAATCGGCTTACGAGCTTTCCAACATCATCTCGTCTCAGAAAGAAAAACTCCGCAATACGGATTTCGTAAACGATCTTATCAAGGTCTATCAGGGCTCACGCGATGGCGATCCGCGCGTGCGTCGCTATCTCGCGCTGACAATGGGCCACTTGGGTGACGCGCGCGCTGTGCCTGTGTTGATCGAGGGCTTGAGCGACAATGACTCTGAGAACCAGATGAACAATCTGTTGGCGCTGGGTACAATCGCGGACAAGTCTGCTACTCCAGCGGTCGTCCAGCGCCTGAGCAGCAACGATCCTGCAATTCGAAAGATGTCAGCGTTTGTGCTGAGCGCGATCAAGGACCCCGCTGCAACCCATGATCTGGAAATTGCGCTGAACGACACCAACGATGAGGTGCGGTGGTATGCCGCGATCGCGCTTGCGCAGATCAACGACCCTGCGGGGGCGGACGTCTTGATGAAGCTGATTGATCGCAGCTATCTCGACGCCCTGCAGGGCTTCACGTCCGAGCAAAAAGACCAGTTGCTGATCAATGCTGTTAAATGTTTGGGACTACTGAAATTTCAACCTGCTAAGGATAGAATACTCGCGCTCAGCCAGACCGATCCGGATCTGGGTGTGCGCGATGCTTCATTGGAAGCGCTGAAAAAGTTCTAATTTGTACTTGCGGGCTTGCGCCCGCCTTTCATCATCTCGGGGGACTCCAATGAGTAAAGAGGAATCAACCGTTCCCTCCACGCCGGCTCCGCCGAAGCCGGCCCCGCCAAAGGCGCCAGCCAAACCTGCAGCAGCCGCAGCCAAGCCGGCCGTGCCGCGCCGTTCTTTTCTTTCCTGGATGACATTGGCGTGGACCGCTTTCACGGCTTCAATGCTTGCGGCAGTGACGGCGACCGCGCGATTCATGTTTCCCAATGTTCTCTTCGAACCGCCGCCGACGTTCAAGGCCGGCTACCCTAACGAGATTCAGGTCGGCCAGGTCGATGAACGATTCAAACAGAAATTCGCCGTCTGGTTGGTGCGCACCGCATACGATCAGTATGCGAATGCGACCGGTATATTTGCACTGTCCACCGTCTGCACGCATTTGGGTTGCACGCCGAACTGGCTGGAAGCGGAACAGAAGTTCAAATGCCCCTGCCACGGCAGCGGCTACTACAAGACGGGTGTGAATTTTGAAGGCCCAACGCCGCGGCCGCTGGAGCGCTATGCGATCAGCCTGGCGGACGATGGGCAGATCCTCGTAGATAAGAGCAGGAAGTTCCAACAGGAAAAAGGCGAATGGTCAAATCCTGCTGCGTTCTTAAAACTGTAATACATTAACAATTCATTTCTTCAAAGCTATGGCCAACTTCACAGATCGACTTAAGGAGACCTTCAAGGCTCTATCGCCGGTGCGGATCGGTGAGTACATCCAGGACAGTCAGATCTATCGATCCGTTTTCCGCGTGGGTGTGCCGGACTCGGACCGCAAGCGCATGCTGGTCATGCTGGGCAGCGTCTTTCTCCACCTCCATCCGGTGAAGGTACGCAAGTCCGGCATTCGCATGCGCTACACGTGGTGCATGGGTGGAATCACGTTCTTCCTGTTTCTTGTGCTGACGTTCACTGGGCTGCTGTTGATGTTCTACTACCGCCCGACGCTGGAGTACGCGTACGTCGATATCCGCGATCTTCGTGAGCAGGTTCCGCTTGGAATCATGCGCGAAATTCACCGCTGGGGTGCACACGCGATGGTGATTGCCGTGTGGCTGCACATGTATCGCGTGTTCATGACCGGCTCCTACAAGCCGCCTCGAGAGTTCAACTGGAACGTCGGCGTGATTCTTCTCGTTCTGACGCTGCTGTTGAGCTTTACCGGATATTTGCTGCCATGGGATCAGCTGGCAATTTGGGCCATCACCGTCGGCAGCAACATGGCGCGGGCGACACCGTTCGCGGGACATGAAGGTCCAGGATCAGCCCTTCTCAAACTTGGCGACATTCCACTTGTGAACAATGCGAGCGATGCGCGATTCGCTTTGCTTGGCGGGCGGTTCGTCGGGGAGGGAGCACTGCTTCGATTT
>Ga0066709_100005367_pt1 | contig 10524 bp, 6 predicted proteins | sample GraSoiAngelo_158_FD_79665 | JGI IMG/M metagenome (GOLD analysis project Ga0066709, IMG submission 79665) | Grasslands soil microbial communities from the Angelo Coastal Reserve, California, USA - 14_1009_16_30cm | ecosystem: Environmental > Terrestrial > Soil > Grasslands | place: USA... | reverse complement strand
TGGCAGGCCTGCACGTGTTCACGTTCAACGAGATTGAGCCCACCGAGCGCTGGCGCCAGGACACCCTGGCGCGATTGCTGTCGGCTTGAAAGGAGGGTAGCGGTGGCTGTCACGTTCCCAACTGATCTCCAGATCGCGCGCCGCGCCCGCCTGCTGCCGATGCCTGAGATCGCCGCAAAAATGGGCATCGGCCCCCATTTGCTCGAGCCTTACGGCCACGACGTGGCGAAGATTCGGCTCGACGCCATTGCAGAGCTTGCGGACCGACCGAAGGCCAAGTACGTGGTCGTGTCCGCCGTCACTCCCACGCCTCTCGGTGAGGGCAAGACGACGACGACCGTCGGTCTCGGCCAGGCTCTTTCGCACATCGGCAAGCGCGCGACAGTGGCCATCCGCCAGCCCTCGATGGGACCCACTTTTGGCATCAAAGGCGGCGCCGCCGGAGGCGGCTACAGCCAGGTAGTTCCTATGGAGCGGTTGAATCTTCACCTTACCGGCGACACCCACGCGATCACCGCCGCCCACAACCTGCTGGCGGCGATGATCGACAACCAGATCCACCACCACGAAGCGCTCGTGGACCGCGACAGCGTCACATGGCGGCGCGTCATCGATGTCAGCGACCGCGTGCTGCGCAATGTCATCGTCGGCCTCGGCACTCGCGAAGACGGAGTCATCCGCCAGACAGGATTCGATATCACCGCCGCTTCGGAGGTCATGACGATCCTCGCGCTCACGACCTCTCTGCGCGATATGCGCGAGCGGCTGGGCCGCATCGTGATCGGCAACACCACCGGTGGCAAGCCGATCACCGCCCACGAGCTGTTCGCCGCCGGAGCGATGACGGTGATCCTGCGCGACGCGATCAAGCCCAATCTCCTCCAGACGCTCGAGAACACGCCGGTGCTCGTGCACGCAGGCCCGTTCGGAAACATCGCGACCGGCAACTCGTCGGTCATCGCCGACCTGATCGGCATCCGGTGTGGCGATTTCCTGGTCACCGAGGCGGGCTTTGGCGCGGACATGGGAGCGGAGCGCTTCTTCAACATCAAGTGCCGCGCGTCGGGCCTCGCCCCTGACGCCGCCGTCGTCGTCGCCACCGTCCGCGCGCTGAAGGTCCATTCCGGACGTTTCAAGGTCGTCGCCGGACGGCCGCTTCCGGCGGAGATGGTGAAGGAGAATCCCGATGACGTTTGGGCGGGTGCCGCGAATCTTCGCAAGCAGGTCGAGAACATCCGCATCCACGGCGTGACTCCCGTCGTCGCGATCAATGCGTTTCCGACAGACCATCCCGCCGAGCAAGCCGCCGTTCGGGAGATTGCGGAGGAGCTTGGCGTGCGCTCGGCGGTGTGCAACAACTTTGCCGAGGGTGGGAGGGGAGCGACCGAGCTGGCCGAGGCCGTCGACGAGGCATCGCGCGAGCCGAGCACCTTCCGCTTCCTGTACCCGGCAGAGGCGACACTGCGAGAGAAGATCGAGACGGTGGCGACGAAGATCTATGGCGCCGACGGCGTCGACTACTACCCGCCGGCGGCTGAGCAGATCGACTCGTTCGAGCGCAATGGCTTCGGCAATCTCTGTGTTTGCATCGCCAAGACCCACCTCTCCATCTCGTCGGACCCGAAGCTGAAGGGCGCGCCGACCGGATGGAAGCTGCCGGTGCGCGAGGTACGAGCGTCGGTCGGCGCGGGCTTCGTCTACCCGATCTGCGGCGAGATGCGCACGATGCCGGGCTTGCCATCGAGCCCAAACGCCATTCGAATCGACATCGACGACAACGGCGAGATCATCGGTCTGTCTTAGGTCCGAACTACTAGACGTAACGTCCCCTCCGGGCTTGCCCCGCGCACCACGAGCGCGGGGACCCCACAGGAAAGTCAATTGGTGGGCCGCCTCCCCGCGGAGCGGGGAGGACGATCTCGCTAATGTGACGCTGCAGCGTCCTGCGCCTTCCTTCGCTCGACGGCTTCTGACAGCAGCGTCGCGAGGTCGATGACCTGAAGCTTCGCCCCCGTCTCGCGGACGCCGTCGTCGAGCATCACAGTGCAGAACGGGCAGGCGACGGCCAGAGTGTCGGCGCCCGTGCCCGCAGCTTCGCGCACTCGCTCCTGGTTGATCGGCCGGCCGCGCTTCTCCTCCATCCACATGCGCGCGCCGCCCGCGCCGCAGCAGAAGGTCCGCTCGCGATTCCGCGGCATCTCCACCGCGCGCCCGGCGGCCGCCACCAGCTCTCGCGGCTGGTTGCGCACGTCGTTGTGGCGAGCGAGGTAGCACGAGTCGTGGTAGGTGATCGTGCGTTCTCCGGCCAGCGGCTTCAGCTTGCCCTCGCGAACGAGCCCGGCCAGGAACTCGGTGTGATGGATGACCTCGTACCGCCCGCCGAAATCGGCGTACTCGCTGCCGATCGTGTTGAAGCAGTGGGGGCACGTGGTCACGATCTTGGTGGCCTTCGCCTCGTTCAAAGTCGCGACGTTCTGCTTGGCCCGCTTTTGAAATGTGTATTCGTCGCCCATGCGGCGCGCTGGATCGCCGGTGCAGGCCTCGCGCGGCCCCAGGATCGCGAAATCGACGCCCGCCTCCTTGAGCAGCTTAGCCGTCGAGATCGCCGACTTCTTCGCGCGCTCGTCGAACGAGGGTGCGCAGCCCACCCAGAACAGGACGTCGGGCGCGGGCTCGCCAGGTTGGAGCACGTGAACGTCGAGGCCCTGTGCCCACTGCGCGCGGTCGCCCTGCGGCTTGCCCCACGGGTTGGACCCGCGGTCGATGTCGCGCAGCATCGAGGCGGCCTCCTCGGGGAATCGGGACTCGACCATGACCAGGTTGCGGCGCAGATCCACTATGTGGTCGATGTGCTCGATGCCGACGGGGCACTCGCGAACGCATGCACCGCAGGTGACGCAATCCCAGACCACGTTGTCGGTTACCGCCACGGGCACGAGTGGTTGCAGCTTCGCGTTCGCCGACGCCAGCGCCTTCGGCCCATCGGCGAGCATCTGGTCGCGGAGGGCCATGATCAGGAGCTTCGGCGAGAGCTCCTTGCCCGTGTTGTAGGCGGGGCACACTTCCTGGCACCGGCCACACTCGGTGCAGGACATCGTGTCCACCATCTGTTTCCAGGTCATCTCGGCGACGGTCGCCATGCCGAAGCGCACGTCCTCCGCCGGAGTGATCTCGAAGTCGACGGGTTCCAGGCGCCCTCTTGATTTGGTGCGCCCGAAGAACACGTTGACCGCGGCCAGAAAGATGTGGAGGTGCTTGGAGTACGGAAGGTAGACGAGGAAAGAGAGGATGAGCAGCACGTGCGCCCACACCGCCGCCCTCTCCACGTACGGCGTCAATGGGCCGCCCAGCGCCTGCGCGAGCAGGTTCGAGATCGGCGCCCAGGCCGCCGGGTACTCGTTCAGAGCGAGCGCGATACGGCTCGCATGCCAGAGGAACAGCGTGATCACGATGCCCGCGATCCACAAAAGGATCAGGTCGGCCTCGCGAAGGTGGCTGCCCGCGAAGCGTCCCGGCTTCTGCACCTTGCGGATGGCGAACGCTGTGATCACGCCGGCCAGCACCAGCAGGGCGAACACGTCGACCAAGAGCGCATACCATCCCTGCTCGCCGAGCCACGGCAGGGTCGCGTGCTGATCGACGATCCCGATCATCGCGACGGCGATTGTCGGCAGCAGGACGATGAAACCCCAGAAGATCGCCGCATGCATGAGGCCGGGGAGCAGGCGTTGCAGCAGCTTGCTCTGCCCGACCACGACCACCGCCTCCGCGCGAACCCGTCCGGGCAGGTCGTCGAAGCGTTTGATCGGCTTGCCCATGCGAACGAGGCGGTAAAGGAGGACGGCACGACGCGAGAAGAGCGCGACGGCAACAACCAGCACGACCGCCAAGGCAACCGCGGCCACAGTCACTCCCTCTCCCCTCCGGGGAGAGGGCTGGGGAGCGGGGCGTTAACCGGCGTGGCCTCTATTCGCACGGATCTCCTTGGAGATTGCGGGGACTATCTCCTTCAGGTCTCCCACTACCGCGTAATCGGAGTTGAGCATGATCGGCGCCTCGGCATCCGAGTTGATGGCGAGGATGCGCTTGGCGCCTTTGCACCCAGCCATGTGCTGGGTCGCCCCTGAGATGCCGCAGGCGATGTAGAGCTCTGGCGCGATCTTGGTCCCCGTCTGCCCGACCTGGTCGGTGTGCGGGCGCCACCCTGCGCTGGTCACGACCCGCGAGCAGCCGACGGCCCCGCCGAGCAGGCCGGCCAGCTCCTCGATGATCGCGAAGCCTTCCTTCGACCCCACGCCGCGGCCGCCGCTGACTACGACCCTCGCCTCCGCGAGCGACACACCGCCGCCTGCCGCGGCGACGTGCTCGATGACTCGCACAACAAGTTCCTGCTCCTTCAATTGGGGAGTGAACGTTTCGACCTTCGTCTCGGCTTCGGCCGTTTCGATGGGAACGGCATGCGGCGCCACCGTGACGAGTGGGCGAGTGCTGTTAAGCCGCGCTTCCTCCAGCAGGCTGCCGCCCCATCGCTGGCGAGTCAGAGTTATCGGGTCGCCCGCCGACACAGCTATGCAGTTCGTCGCCAGCGGCAGGTTGGCACGAGCACCGACGCGGGCCATGACCTCGTTGCCACGTTCGGTGCCGGCGGCGAAGACTGCCGTGGCGTCGAGCTGGTCCGCCAGCTGGCCGAGGATCGCTGCCCAGGCGTCGGGCGCGAACGAGTCGAGAGCTTCGTGCTCGGCTATGTGAGCGACGTTGACGCCGTAATGACCGAGGTCGTTCGCAAGCGCGAACACCGCGTTTCTTCCCAGCTCGAGGTCCAATCTGATTGGCGACGAAAGGACGAGCGCATGGACGGCTTGGCCGGCCGCGAACGATCTCGCCACCGCCAGCGTCTGCAACGAAGTGTCGAAGGCCTTGCCATCGGCGTGTTCGATCAGGGCAACTACGGGCGCCATCAGACGACTCCGATCTTGCGCAGCATTTCCACCACCGCAGGCGCAGCGGACGGCCCGCTGCCCAGGACCTCGGCGCGCCGACCCTGGCCCGCCGGCACGACAAGGCTCGCCAGCTCGAGCCGCGCCTGCGCCTGAGTCGGCGTCATAGTGGCGACCGGCTTGCGCGCGGCGCGCATGCGGCCCGGCACCGATGGGTAGCGCGGAAGGTTGAGACCCTCCTTGACTGTGAGCACCGCCGGCATCGGAACCGCGTAAACGTCGCGGCCGCCCTCCGACTCCTGTTCGCAGCGCACCGAGGCGCCCTCGATCGTCACCTTCTTCAGACCGGTCACGCATGGCCGCCCAAGGGCGCCCGCCACCCGCAGGCCGACCTGGAACCCGCCCGAGTCGGCGGACTCGTTGCCGAAGAGGATCAAATCGAAAGGACCGGACGCGGCCTCGTCGGCGCGGATCGCGTCGATAATCGCCGCCGCCGTCGCCTCCGGATCCCACTCGCTTCCATCGGTTTCCAGGTGGATGGCGCGGTCGACGCCCAGCGCCATCGCGTCGCGGAGCTGCTCAGCAGCTTCGGCTGGACCAAGCGTGAGCACCACTGACTCCCCGCTCTTGGCCTCGATCATCCGGACCGCTTCCTCGACCCCGCACTCCTCATGAGGGCTGATCGTGAACCCGAGGTGCCGGGTCTCGAGCGCCATCGAGTCAGGCGCAAGCACCATCTTGCCGCCTGTGAACGGCACGCGCTTGACGCAGACGAGGACCCTCACGCCGCCACGCGCAGCGTCATGAACGGATGCGCAGGTTCTCTGGATCGAACACAGGGGTCGGGCCGGCCACGGCCACGGTCACCGGGTAGCGCTCTCCCATGTACTGCACGGAAAGCGCAGCTCCTGCCCTGGCGTGCTCCGGCGGCAGGTACGCCATCAGGATGTGCTTGCCGATCGAAGGGCCGGCGCCGGCACTCGTGACGTACGAGCCCCGGCCATGCCGGTCGACGATTCGCTTGCCCTCATGCGTCAGGATCGGCTCGCGGCCGAGCATGTAGCGCTTCTCGCCGGTGCTCGAAGTGTGGTCGTCGACTGTGAGCGTGCACATGATGGCGGCCGGCTCCTCCTGACGATGCCGGAGGTGCGCTTCCTTGCCGACGAAGTCCTCGTCCTTTACGCGGGGTGCTGTCATGCCCGCTTCGACGACGTTGTACTCGGTCTCGAGCTCGTTCCCGTGCGCGCGGTAGCACTTCTCGAGGCGGCCCGTGGTGCCGTAAACGCCTATGCCGCAGGGCGTGAGGCCGTGCTGCTTTCCCATCTCCCACAGCAGGTCCCACAGCTTCAACCCCTGGTCCATGGGGATGTACAGCTCCCATCCAAGATCGCCGACGTATGAAATCCGCGAGGCGAGCACGCGCAGCGTCCCGGCCTCGATCGTGCGGCACGTGCCGAACTTGAACCCATCGTTCGACACGTCGTCCATGGTCAAGGTCGCGAGGATGTCGCGCGCTCGCGGGCCCCACAGTCCGATGGTTGTAGTGGAGGAGGTCAGGTCGGTCAGCTGCGCAGTGCCGTCGGGAGGCAGGTGGTCCTGGAACCATTTGCGGTCTGACATGCCTGATGCGCCGCCGGTCACCACCCTGAAGTGCTCGTCGCCGAGCCGCATGATCGTCAGGTCTGACTTGAACCCGCCGGTTGGGCTCAGCACCGGCGTGTAGACAACGCGTCCGACCGGCACGTCCATCTGCCGGAGCGCAACGCATTGCACCGACTGCAGGGCGCTCGGACCTGTGATGTCGAAGATGGTGAACGCCGAGAGATCGAAGAGGCCGGCGCGCTCGCGCATCGCGAGGTGCTCGGCGTTGATGATCGGCGACCACCAACGGGACTCCCATTCGGCGGTGCGGCGCGTGACGCGATCGCCGAACTCCTCCAGCAGGGGAGCGTTCGACTCGTACCACTGAGGGCGCTCCCACCCCGCGGCCTCGAAGAATGTCGCACCCAGCTCTCGTTCACGGACATTGAAGGGCGATAGGCGTACCTCGCGGTTCGACGCCCACTGTTCGCCGGGGTGGACGATCCCGTAGGTTTTGTTGAACCCCTCCGCGGCCCTCGCGCGCACGTGCGCGCGTGTCTTCTGATGTTCGTGGAAACGCGCGATGTCCGACGAGTGAAGGTCGATCTCCGATTCCCCGTGAACCATCCATTCTGCGATCGCTTTGCCGGTCCCCGGGCCCTCCTTCACCCACACCGCCGCGGCTGCCCACAATCCCTTCACGTCGGGCGATTCGCCGAGGACGGGCATGCCGTCGGGCGTGAGCGACAGGATGCCGTTGATCGCGTACTTCACCCCGACCTTCTCGTCGCCGACGATCTCCGGCATCAGCTCGAGCGCGTGCTGCATCTGGAGCTCGAAGTCCGGCTGGGTGAATGGGAACTCGGTCGGCGAGAGCGCCGCCTGCGCCAGGGACGGAATGTCGTCGGGGTCGTAAAGGATCGGCCGGTGAGCGTATGAGCCGATCTCCAGGTCGCCGCCTGCCTGACGCTCATACATGTTGGTGTCCATGTCCCGAACGATGGGAAACTCGATGTCGCTCTTCGCGCCCGCGAAACGTGGCACCGGGCCGACGTCGATCATCTGGTGCACTGCCGGGGTGAGAGGTATCTGGGTCCCGGCCATCCTGGCCACGCGCGGGCTCCAGACGCCGCAGGTGATGACGACTGTGTCGGCTTCGACGTCCCCCTCCGTGGTGCGGACGCGCCGAACCCGCCCGTGCTCGACGTCGATTCCCAGAACCTCTGTCTTGGCCGCGACGGCCAATGCACCCGCTGATTGCCCCCGCTCGCGCATCAGGGTGCCCGCTCTCAACGAGTCGACGACGCCCACGCCAGGCGTGTAGAAGCCCCCAAGGATGATCGACTCGTCTAAATAAGGGACCAGGCGTTTGGTTTCGGACGGGCTCACGAGTGCCACCGGCTCGATGCCCCACGACATGGCGGAGGCCATTCGCCGCGTCAGCTCCTGCATGCGCTCCTTGGTACGCGCGACCTCGACGCCGCCGGATTCGATGAAGACGCCCATCTCCTTGTACTGCTTGACGCTTTCGATGGTCAGCGCGGTCATCTCTTTTGAGTGGTCGACGAGGTAGATGAAGTTAGAGGCGTGACCGGTCGAGCCGCCAGGGTTGGGCAGCGGGCCCTTGTCCAGCAGGACGATGTCGCGCCACCCCAGACGCCCGAGGTGGTAGGCCACGCTGTTCCCGACGATCCCACAGCCAATGACGACGGCGCGGGCGTGGCTTGGGAGGTTGCGATCAGTAGGGCCCATCCTTACCGCCGCGTAGCGCGCCTCATTCCGGTTCGTAGGGGGAGCGGACCTCTTCCGGCAGCTCGTACCAGCGCAGTCGGTCTCCGACCTGCGCGCGCATCCTCCACCGCAGCGGCTTCGGCTTGGCTTCGACGACCTTCCAGATCTGGGCGAGCCTGGAGCGGACGAGGTCGCGGTCGACATCGAGCTCGTCGAGCGTCGAGCCCAGCTTTTCGATGTTCACCTGCAGCGTGCGATAGAAGCCCCAGTCCTCCGCCGTAAGGTCTGCGATGTATTCGGCGTCGATCGCCTCCTGGTTGCCGCTCTCGACCGGGTGGTCGAGGAGAAGCGCCGTGAGGTCGACCAGGTCCTTGCGGTTCACCTCATAGATCTGAAGCTTGCTCAGCAGCAGGTCAGACGGGCTCGCGCAGGGGCCTTCGTGGTCGAGGCGCCCGCGAAGGTCGATGACGTGGGACATCTTTATCGCGTCTATGAACACGTCCACCTGGCGCCCGTGCTCGTTGTCGAAGAAGTAGAGCCGCGTGTCGCCCTGCATCAGGTTGAATCGCTCGTTGGCTTCGTAGCCGAGGGCCGGGAAGAAGGCGAGCACGGCCTTTCGTTCGCGCTTAGGCATCGCGTAGTCGAGGTCGCCGTACTTTCGCTTCAAGGGGGGCCGGCGGGCGCTCGGCGAGTGAAGATGGATGCCCGCCCCGCCCATCAGCTTGATGTGAACGTGCGCCGCGGTCGCTGCGGACGCGATCCGTTCGGCTTCCGCGATCGGATCCTCGAGCGGGCCGTTACCCCCCATCGACCTCGATCACGATCGTCTTCAGGTCGGTCATCTGCTCGAGGGCGAAGCGGCCCCCGACGCGTCCGATGCCGCTGTGCTTGCCGGCGCGGCCGCCGAAGGGCAGGTGCGCCTCCCAGTAGTTGGTCGACTCGTTGACGTTGACCCATCCCATCTCCAAACCGTCTGCAAAACGAAGAGCGCGGGAGAGGTCGCGGGTGTAGACGGCGCCTAGAAGTCCGTAGGGCGAGTCGTTGGCCAGTGTCAGCGCCTCCTTCTCGTCGCGGAACTTGATGATCGGCGCGACAGGGCCGAAGGTCTCCTCCTTGCTCACGCGCATCGCCGGCACCACGCCGTCAAGGATCGTGGCCGGGTAGTAAAGCCTCGTTGGAAAGCCTTCCGCCCTTTTGCCGCCCAGCACCAGCTTCGCTCCGCCCGCCAGGGCGTCGGCCACGTGCTCGTCCATCTTGGTCGCCACGCCCTCATTGTTGAGCGGCCCAAGAGTGGTGTCGGACGCGAATGGGTCGCCGAGACGCAGCGCGCGCGCCGCCTCCTCGAGGCGCTCGACGAACTCGTCGTGGATGGGCTCCTCGACCAGGATCCTCTCGCCCGCCGTGCAGCTCTGGCCTGCGCACAGGTAGCAGCCGACGATCGCCCCTTCCACGGCGCGGCCGACATTGGCGTCGGCGAAGACCACCATCGGGCCGTTGCCTCCCAACTCGAGCATCACGTGCTTCCCCGCCGCCCGCCGCGCTACGGAGGCGCCGGTCTCGGTGGAGCCGACGAACCCGACGCCGTCGACCAGTGGGTGGCCCGCGACCTCGTCCCCGACCTCGGCTCCCGGGCCGGTCACCAGGTTGACCACCCCAGGCGGCAGGTCCGCTTCGGCGATGCATTCCATGAGGGCGATCGAGATGACGCTTGTCGACGAGGCCGGGGTCCAGACGGCAGTGTTGCCGGCGGCCAGGGCCGGGGCGATCAGCTCGGCGGCCATCGTGAGGGGCCAGTTCCAGGGCGTGATGATCCCGTATACGCCGCGCGGATAGTGCCGGGTCAGGACGAGCTTGCTCGGGCTCGCGGATGGCAGGACTCGACCTTCGAGGCGCTTGAGGTCCTCCGCCGCGATTCGAAAGTACTCGGCCGCCTCGTCCACCTCGCCCAGCGCTTCCGCCACCATCGGCTTGCCCTGGTCGAGAGTGAGCAGGTGCCCCAGCTCCTCGCGGCGGCGCTCGATCGCCTCCGCGATCCTGTGCAGCCGCCGCGCTCGCTCGAAACCCTTGAGGCCGGCCATCGCGGGCCGCGCCCTGTGGGCGGCCTTGACGGCGCGCTGCGCATCGGCGCGCGTGCCCTTCGGGACCTGCGCGATGGTCTGGCCGGTGGCCGGGCTGATCGCGTCGAAAGTCTTGCCGCTCTCCGACTCGATCCATTGGCCGTCGACGAACATCTTCTTGATCGAGCTGGCGACGTCGACAGTCATCTGGTCTTCTC
>Ga0066709_100005366_pt1 | contig 10527 bp, 14 predicted proteins | sample GraSoiAngelo_158_FD_79665 | JGI IMG/M metagenome (GOLD analysis project Ga0066709, IMG submission 79665) | Grasslands soil microbial communities from the Angelo Coastal Reserve, California, USA - 14_1009_16_30cm | ecosystem: Environmental > Terrestrial > Soil > Grasslands | place: USA... | reverse complement strand
TGTTGGGGGCTCGGTGTCAGGAGAAAACGTAACGGAGAGGGGGGGATTCGAACCCCCGATAGAGGTATTAGCCCCTATAACGGTTTAGCAAACCGCCGCCTTCAGCCACTCGGCCACCTCTCCCACGTTACAGCGCCTTAACTTAGCTGCCCCGTTGGGGCTCCGGTACCCGGGGTGTTTGCCGCTTGTTTGCCGTAGCGCCGGGCCAGCGCCTCGTTCAAGTCGGCATCGTTGATGATGTTGTAGCGGTCAAACATCTCGCGCCGCCGCCACCCGCACAGCTGCATGATCGTGCTCTCGTCCACGCCGTGCCGGCGGAACTCGCGCGCGGCCGTGCGCCGCAGGTCGTGCATCAAGCGGCCTGCGCACCCGGCCTGGCGGGTGGCGCGTTGCCAGTGGTGGAGCAGGGTGGTATAGCCGAGCGGCTTGCCCGCACTCGGCCCTTGGAACACGTGCAGCCCCGCGCGGGCCGCCCATGCCGCTGCCAACACGTCCTTGAGATCGGGCGCCAGGCCGAACGGGAAGACGCGCGCCTGCTTGCCCTTCGTCTGCCGCGCCGAGAGCCGGATACCCTTGTGCTCCCAATCAACCCGGTCCCACGTCAGGCTTAGCACCTCGCCCACGCGCCAGCCCGTGACGCGGAGAAATTTGACGATGGCCTGCGCGTAGCCCGGGAGCGCGAGCAGGACAGCGGCGAACTCGCCCTCCTCGAAAAAGCCCTGCCGCGCATTGTCCACCTCGGGGAGCTTGATTGTGCAGGGGGCCACGGCCAGCACGTGCTTCTCGATGGCGAGGTTGAACGCCCGCCTGAGCGCGCTCAGCTCGTGGTTCACGGTCTGCCGGGCCACCCCGGCGGCCAACCGCGCCGCCGCATACTCGTCCAGCCGCACCGGCGTCACCGCCGTCACGCGCGTGGGGGGCGGGAAGAACGCCTCGATGTGCGCCCAACACTGCTGCACCCGCTCCTTCGAGCGGAGCCCGTCGAGGTCGTACTGCCGCTCGTGCAGCCAGCGGAGCCCGCCCACGAGCTGGTCCTTGCCCTCCGCGTCCTTCGTGTACTCGGCCAGCACCACACGCTCGGGGCGGCCGATGAGCGTCCCACTCTCCCGGTTGCCCATGCGCTCCCGCAGCTTCTTCTGCGCGTCCCGCTTCACCGTGGTGTCGCTCGATTCGCGGTGGCGTTGCCCGCGCACGCTGTAGTCGAGCCACCAGACCGCCGTCTGGCGCTTGCCCACCTTCGGGCGGAACACTCGTCCTTGGCCTCTCATGACTTCCTCCTGTGTGTGGGTTGGGGTGTGAGGAGCTGACGCAGGTGACGCATCAGCCGCTGCGACGCATCGGGACGCAGCGTGCTGCGGCCGTCCAAGGCCGGGGCGAGCACGAGGCCCAAGAACTGCGAGAGGGCTTCGGCCGCTGCATCGAGATCGCCGCCGGTGACGCCCGGCGGATCAGACAGCAGGGCGTGGCGCCAGCCGGTGGGGTTATAGAGCTGCTGGAGCCGTGGGGCGACTACCTCTGCATCGGCTCCTGGCACGAGTCGGTTGAACAGGACCGCATCGCGGAGTACCACCTGCAGCGCCTTGGCGCCCACGAGCTGGATCGCGCCGGGCAGCCGCTCAGCCTTGAGCGCCGAGGGTCCACCCCAGTCGCTGCCCCGTCCCGGGTCATCCTGCTCACCGCGCAGCCACCTGGCGAACGCCGCCTGCGGCCGCGTCCCGCGCAGCACCTCGGCCAAGCGCTCGACAGTGACGCGGCGGACTTGCCGCTCACCGGGCCGGATGCTGTAGGCGAGCGCCTGGCGCGACACCTTCAATCCGAGCTGGGCGAGGCGGCGCTGCACTTCGTAGAGGTTGAGCCCCGCCCACCCAAGGGCATCCTTCAAGCGATCCCCGCGCACCGGCACGAGCGGGTTATCGCCCCACTTCCCGCCGCGCGGCCGCCGCTTCTGCTTTGCTCGTTTTGGCAAACGTGCCTCCAGTGCTTGCATTCCTCTGCTGGTTGGCAAAAAATTCCCTCCTAAGCATACCGCTCAGCAAAAAACTCCGCTAGGGGGCGAGATGACCGGCTTGGGACGAGGACGATTCATGGCGCTGGCCGATGCGGCGCGGGCCCTGGGCTGCAGCTACACGGTGGTCTACCGCCTCGGGCTCAGCGGGCGGCTCCGGGCAGAACGCCGAGGCAAGCACTGGTACGTGCGCCGCGCCGACGTGGTGCAGCTCCTGCGCGAGCGGGCCACACGGCCTGCGGTGGCCTGAGACAAGACGCCCGCTGCGGGCTGTCACCGCAACGGGCGCAAACCTAGGAGGCAGCGTCGGTGAGCGACGCCACCAACAACCTACTCCGACAGCCGCCCCGCGCAAAGCGGCACGATCCGCTACGCGCAGCGGCGCGTGCTGGGGACGGCGCGGCCATGCCGAGGCGGCCTAGGCCGCCCCGCACGAGGGTCGAGATCGCGGCCTTCGAGGAAGCCATCCGGGCGCTCGTCCTCGCCAACGGGCCGCCGCTGGACTGTCGGAGTGTGTTCTACCTGGCCGAGAGCCAGGAGCCAGGAGCACCGGGGCACTGCGAGAAGACCGAGCGGGACGAGAAGCAGCGCGTGCGCCCGGCGCTGCTCGCGCTCCGGCGCACCGGCCGGCTCAGCTGGGACGCCATCGTGGATGAGACCCGCCCGGTGGACCACGTGGCGGGGTTTCGATCGGTGAAGGACGCGCTGGAGCAGCTCGCGGGGGCCACGCTCGACTTCTGGGAGGGGCGTGACGACCGGCCGGCCATCTTCGTGGAGAAGCTCGGACTGGTGGAGGTCATCGCGCCCGTCACGCGGCATTGGGGTGTGCCACTGCAGCCGCTGCGCGGCGATCCCAGCGACAGCGCGCTGTACCGCCTGGTACGAGACTACCTCACCGACAAGAGCACCGTCTACCTGTTCAGCGACCTCGACGGCAAGGGCGAGGGCTCGATCTACACGGCCACGGCCCGGAAGCTCCGCGACCAGTTCGGGTGCCGTGCCAAGGTGGTGCGGGTGGCGCTGACGCCAGCACAAGTCAAGCGCTACCACCTGTCCACACGCCCGCCGAAGAAAGGCGACACACGGGCCTATGCGGTGGAGCTGAACGCGCTGCTCCCGGGCGTACTGCGGGGGCTCGTGGACGCGTGCATCCGGCGCCACGTGGACGAGGACGAGTGGCAGGCGCACCTCCGGCGCGTTGAGGAGTTTCAAGCGCGACTTCGACAGCTCGCGCAGGCGGAGCCCGAGGGGCGGCTATGAAGACGCTGGGCCAGGCCGCCCACGCCTACGCCGCGCAGGCGTGGCACATCTTCCCGCTCAAGCCACACGCGAAGGAGCCGCTGACCGCCCACGGCTTCCACGATGCGACGAGCGAGGCCGCCGAGGTGGAGCGGTGGTGGCGCGAGTGGCCCGACGCGAACATCGGGTTGCACCCCGCGCCGAGTGGCATGGTGGTGATCGACGTGGACGGTGCCGAGGGACGCGCCGCCGCGCAGCCGCTCGGCCTGTTCAGTGAGCCCACGCTCGCCGTGCTCACCGGCCGCCCCGGTGGCGTGCACCTCTACTACCGGCATCCCGGGTTCCCAGTCAGCAACCGCCCGCTGGCGCCACACCTCGACGTGCGCGCGGACGAGGGCTACGTGGTGCTGCCCCCGAGCCTGCACCCCTCCGGCGCGCGCTACCGCTGGGACAAGGCGCCGATGCTAGCGCTGCCGCCCGAGGTGCTGGCGCTGCTGCAGAACGGCGGGGCACTGCGCGTGGCGGCGCCGCTGGCGCCGGGCGCCGCGATCCTCGAAGGCCAACGCGGCCAGACGCTCACCTCGCTCGCGGGCACCATGCGCCGGCGTGGCATGGAGGCGCCGGAGATCGCGGCGGCCTTGTTGGTGGTGAACGCCGCGCGCTGCCGCCCACCGCTCGCGGATGAGCAGGTGCACGCGATTGCCGCCAGCGTGTCACGGTACCCACCCGCCGAGGCCGGGCGCCTGCCGCTCCGGGGTGAGACGCGCGACAACGTGCCGCCGCCGGAACAGGACGAAGCAGCGGAGCCCGCAGCCGGCCCTCCGCCGCGCAGCCGCAGCCTCGCGGAGATCCTCACCGACCCCGATGCGCAGAAGCCGCCACCACCCGTCGTCCCCGGCCTGGCGTGGGCCGGCCGGCTCACGTTGGTGGCCGCCCGTGAGGGCGTCGGCAAGTCCACGCTGTTCGCTGCTGCGACCGCCGCCGTCACCACGGGCGGCGAGTTCTTGGGCGAGCGCTGTGTCCAGGGCACAGTCCTCTGGGTGCTCGTGGAGGAGCACCAGTCTGACCTCGTGATCCGGGCCCTCAAGTTCCAGACCGCGCCCGACGCGCTCTACGTGCTGGAACGCCCCGACGAGCCGCTGGTGACGCTGCGCGACGAAGTAGACCGCCTGCGGCCGACGCTCGTGCTCGTGGATACCGTGCACCGTTTTGCCAGCTCGCTCATCCGCGACGGCAGTGCCTCGGACCAATGGGGCCCGCTGATGACCGAGCTGGACGCCATCGCTCGCCGCAGCAATGCGGCCGTGCTCCTGAGCGCGCAGGCCATCAAAGCCACCGGCGAGTACCGCGACTCCAGCGAGATCGGCCACGGCGTGGACGTAGTGCTCAACCTCGTGCGCCCCGACAAGGCCAGCCCCGTGCGGCGCCTCGAAAAACAGAAGGCGCGCTGGCCCCTGGACGATGTGACGTGTGAGCTGGTGGGCACCACCTACCACCGGGGCGGCGCCGTGACCAAGCGGCTCTCCAAGCAGCGCCAGAAGGTGCTCGACGCCCTCGAACCGCCGATGAGCTACACGGAGTGGTACGAGGCCAGCGGCGTGCCCGAGCGCACCTTCACCCGCGCCGTGAAGTTCCTCCTCGCCCACGGCTACGTCCGCCAAACCGAGCAAGAGACCTATGAACTCGCAACGGCCACAACGGCCACTTAACGGCCACGGCCGTTGTGGCCGTGAGCCCACGAGTAACGGCCATTCCACCCTTGTGCCGGGAAGGCACAAGGTGGCCGTTACGTGGCTGCCTCCCGTCCAACCGGCCGCTGTTTCGAGCGCGAGACAGTGCGCTCTCTCGACACACGCGCGCTCCCCGGGGGCTGTAGGCTGGCGCCCGCTGCCTTCTCGCGGGGTGCCTACGTGCGAGGTGGTACGGTGAGGCGGCGGTATGGGCAACCGCCGCGTGCGGCTAAGCGCTTGAGCGGCAAAGGCTCAGCGGCCGCGTTTGCCGTTCGTTTGCCGGAGGGCGGCGCTAGCGGAGTGGTAGCGGCTGGTGGGCGGCTGCTGACGGTGCAGCAGGCGGCAGAGGTGCTGCAAGTGAAGCCGCGCGAGCTGGTGCGCTTCATCCGGCAGCGCGGGCTGCCCGCCCTCCACCTCGGCAAGAAGCTCTCGTTTCGCATCACCGAGCGCGACCTGTGGGCGTGGATCGAGGCGCAGAAGGCGGCCCCATGAAAACGCCGCGCCAGGTTGCCCTACGGCGCACGATCACCCCGGCGGCCGTATGCCGGGCCCACCCAGCAGGAGCACAACCCCGAACCGAGAGGTGAGAGATGGACCTCACGCCGCTGTGCGCGCAGTGCCAGGAGAAGCTCTCGATGCCGTGCAACATGGTCTGGGTGGACGGAGGCGTGCTGCTGGTGCACGGCAGTTGCCAAGCGGCCTTCGAGCAGACGGCGGAGGTGCGACGGGTGCAGGCGCTGCCGAGTGTGCGGCCCGCTGATGTGATCCCAGCGCTCAAGCGCGCTCGGCGCGAGGTGGAGCACCCGCGCGAGCTGGACGATCTGGACCGCCGCGAGCCATGAGCGCTGAGGTGCGGGCGCAAATCGAGCGGTTGCGCCAGCTGCGGGAGCGGGTGGCCGTCCTGGCGCGGCAGCTGGCCGAGCGGGAGCTGGATGCGCGCCTGTTGAAGTTGGGCATCGAGGGCGAGCACCGGCAGGCGGGGGCCACACAGACGGCGGCCGAGCGCGAGGCACGGGTGGACCCGAGCTACATCGCGCACGAGCGAGCGACGGCCGCATTGGGCGAGGAGCACGGGCGGGTGCTGGCCGAGTGTGAAGCGCTGCGGTTCGGCATCCTGCTCGCCCTGGCCGAGCGGAGCGGGGAGCCGGTGGTGTGAGCGCGGGTGCCGGCGGTCCGAGTGCGTGGCGGCGGCGCGGTCGGCTGCGGGCTCCTCCCGTGGTGACCACCACCCGGAGTCCGTCTCGTACTGCAGCGGTAATGGGCACGGGGAGGCGCGGCCAACGACCCCCGCCCAGCCGCCGGCATCCATGGGGCGCGCGGTGAGCCACGGGCCCGGGCGGCCACGGTTGCGGGTCGAGGGTTCGTCGCCCGGGAGACCCGTAACGGTCTCGTGTAGCGAGTGTGGCGGCCCTTGCCCACCACGGACATATCGCGGCGGCGAGCCGAGGCGGTATTGCTCGGGTCGGTGCCAGCGGCTCGCCTCGTGCCGCCGTCAGCTGGAGGCGGCCGGGTACACCGTGCACCGAGGGCCGCGCTGATCTGTGCGCGTGCGGCACGGGGCCACGCCCCTCGCTCCGGGCGAGCAGCATCGGCGGGAACGCGCCATCCTGGCGGGGCTGGCCGACGATGAGCGGGCGGCCCTGACGCTCGTGCTTGAACGGTTGGGCCATGGGCCGACGGGCTGGTATGGCTGGCTGCTGGTCCGCCGCCCGGCCGAGTTATTGGCGTGGCGCACCCTGGTGGCCCAGGCCGAGCAGCGGGGCATGACACGCCGAGCAGCGGAGGACGCGGCCGCCCAGCAGCTGGGACAGCACCCCGACACGTTGCGCTCGCGGTTGCGGTAAAAATTACCGTTGCCACGTTGCGGGGGACTCGCATGAGGAGGGACCCGTGCCGATGACCGCCCCGGGCAGCGTGGCTGGCATCACGCCGCTCGCGCAACTGGCGCCTGACGCGCCGTCGTCCGTGATGGACGCGCTGCAGCAGTTGCGCGCGGTGCTGGCACCCTACGAGCGGCCGGTGGAGGCGCCGGTGGTGCCGGCCGATCCCCGGGACCGGATGCAGGACGCCATCGACGCCGTGGACGCCACGGTGACCAATCGGACGCAGCTGCGGACGCTCCCCACGGCCCTGTTGGCGCTGAGCGACAAGAGCAAGGACGAGCGGCGGGCCTTGATCCAGACGCCGTTGTACCAGCGGGCCCCCGAGGAGGCGCAGAAGGACGCGCTCCGCGACCAGCTCGCGGAACTCGCGCCCCGGGTGGTGCCACTGGTCGAGCGGGTGGCGGCGGATTTCGCGGCGGTGCGCAGTGCGTGGCCCGCACAGCGCCAGCCCGGCAAGCAGTTGCTGCTGCCGAAAGCGCGACCGGAGGTGTGGGACCTCGTGCAGCTCATCCTGACCGTGCCGCTGCCCGGCGCGTTGGCCGTGGTGGGCGACTTGGTGGCGGGCGAGGCCGACGCGCTCATGCTGGAGGACGCGGGGTGGGCGCTGTGGCAGCGCCGAGGCGATCCCCAGTGGGCGGAGCCCGCCTTCGCCGTGCACCGGCGTGTGCGCGCCCAGGTGCTACAGGACGCGGGGCGGGCGCAGGCGTTTTACGGCGCGGCCTACGCGAGCGCGCTGTTGCGCGAGATGAAGCATGCCGCCGAGTCGCTGTTCACGGCATTGTTGACGAAGGGCACGCTCGACGTGGTGGAGCAGCAAACCTCCTTCCCGTGGTTCCGGTTGCCTCTGCCGGCGGACGCGGTGGCCATGCTGGTAGGCGCGCTGCCGCAGGATGACAAGGCCGAGTTGCTGGAGTTGTTTGGCTTGCGCGACGCGGGGAGCACGGGCGCGAGCGGCGAGGATGCCGGCCCGCTGCGGGTGCCCGAGCGCGCGAGTGTGGCGGCGACGTGAGCCAGGTGCGCGACGCCGACGAGGCGGTGTGCGTGGTGTGCGGCGAGCCCGCGTCGCTCGCGCGCGGGGCGGTGGTGCGGGTTCCGGGCGAGCGGCGGTGGTGGCACGTGCGCTGTCTCGGGGCGTGCCCCGAGCTCGCGGCGGCCGCCGCGCGGCACGTGCAGCGGGCGTTCCGGTTCCGGGAGCCGCGCCGCCTCACGCCTGCGGCGCGGTGAGCGCCGCCCCGCCGACTGAGCCGCCCCGCTGCACGTTCGTGAAGGCGAACGGCAGCCGCTGCCAGGTGACGTTCGCGTTGCGCGACGGGCTGTGCGCCCCGCACGATCCCGCGCGGGCCGAGCGGATGCGGGCCGCCCGCCACCGGGGTGGAGCCAGCAGCGCCGCCCGAGGACGCACCAACAAGACCGTGCGCGTGGTGAGTGTGGACGCGGTGCCGCCGCTGGCCACGCTGGACGATGCCGTCACCGCGTCGGCGTGGTTGTTCAAGCTGGGCGTGAGTGGGCAGCTGGACCCCGCGACGGCGCGCGAAGGCAACCGCAGCGTCACGACCTTCAAGGACTCCATCCACAAGCGCGACCTGCTGGCGCGCATCCGCGAGTTGGAGCGCAAGCTCAAACAGTACGAGCAGGAGCGCACCGCGTGAGCGAGCAGAAGGTCGGCCAGCTGGAGGAGCGGCTGGGCGAGCTGCTGTCGGCGGGGAGCGCGCGGCGCAGCCTGCGCGACTTAGTGCCGTACGCGGCCGACCCGGTGGGCTTTGCGGTCGAGGTCCTGGCGGTGCACCCGTGGTCGTTGCAGCGCGCCGTCTTGGAGGCGCTGCGCGATGCGTCGCTCGTGGCGTGCGCCGGGTGCAACGGCGCCGGCAAGTCACTGATGATCGGCATCGCGGCACTCTGGGGCGTATACTGCGTGCGCGCCAAGGTCCTACTGTTGAGCGCGAGCCAGCGCCAAGCGACGGGCGTGCTGATGCGCGATGCCGTCGCGCCCCTGCACCGCGCCGGGCAGTTGCCGGGCGACTTGTTCACGGAGACGCTGCGGCTGCCCGATGGCACGGTGCCGCTCGAAGCCTTCACCAGCGACAGCGTGCACCGCGTCGGCGGGCGGCATGCCGAGCGCGTGCTGTGCTTAGTGGACGAAGCGCAGGACCCCGCCCTCGATCCGTTGTTCGAGGGGTTGCAGGGCAACACGACGGGCGCGCGCGACGTCGTCGGCCTGTTCGGCAACGCCCTACGCGACTCCGGCGTGTTCTTCAGCGCGTTCCGCAGCGGCACGCCGTGGCGCACGTTCCGCATCCCGGCCAGCGCGCACCCGAACCTCAACCCGGCCGGCGGCGAGCCCCCGCTGCTGGGCCCCGGCGGCCAGCCCGTGGGGCCGACGGCCGCGTGGGTCGAGAAGATGAGCCGCGTGTACGGCTGCGGCAGCGCACAATACCTGGGACGGGTCGAGGCGCTGTTCCCGACGCAGGGCGCCGATGCGCTCATCACGCGTGCCGAGGTGGAGGCGGCGGTCGCGCGCTGGGCCGCCGCGCCGCCCGCCAGCGGTCTCGCGCCCGTGATGGCGGTGGACCCGGCCCGCGGCCACAACAGTACGGCATGCGTGGTCCGGACGGGCGACGTCGTGCGCGAGATCGCGGCGTTCGTCGAGCGCGATACGTCCCGCGCCCTGGAGGAGATTGCGCGCATCGGCCAGCGCCACGGCATCACGCCCTACTGGTGCCAGAACGGCAATCCGAACCGCGCAGTGAAAGCCCGCGGCACCATCGTGATCGACACCTGTGGGCTGGGCGGCCCCTTGGCCGACGAGCTGCGCCGGCGCGGCTACACCATCCTCGAGTTCAACGGCGGCAAGAAGCCCAATCAGAAGCCCGTGGGCGCCGAGTACCAGAACCTGCGGACGCAGGCGTTCTGGCAGTTGCGTGAGCGCTTCCAGCGCGGCGCCATCGCACTGCCGCCGGGGACAGACTGCGAGCTGTTAACCGACGAGCTGTGTGCGACGCTGTGGCACCCCACACCGCAGGGCAAGCTCGCCATCGAGGAGAAGGACGCGCTGGCCGTACGGCTGCAACGCAGCCCGGATCGTGCGGACAGCCTCTCCATGTGCTTCGCGACGGTGGCGGCCTACTCGCTCGGCGCCAGCTCGGCAGCCCTGTGACCGAGCCGCGGTTGCTCAGCGAGGTGCAGGCCGAGGCCCGGCGCCTCGCGTGGCCGACCGACGCGGCGCGCGTGCTCACGGCATGGAACACGGCGAACCACGCGGCCGAGCTCGGCAAGTACTACACACGGCTCGCCGCGGCAGGCCGCTGGCACGAGTGCCTCGACCTAGCCGACGCTCAGTGGTGGCTGAACAAGGCGACCGAGCGTGTACGCGGCCCGTGGTGGCCGTGGGTGTACGAGGCGATGCGCCAGCAGGCACAAACGGGCGAGGTCACGCGCGACGTGCCCGACTATGCAGTGGCGGCGTGGGAGACGTGGGCGGCAGCGGTGAAGAACCTGCTCGACGCGCTCGACGCCGCTGACGCCGCGCTGGCGGGGGCCGCGTGAAGTGGCTCGTCCCCGGGACCGACATGGGCTACGGCGACGCGATCCAGTTCGCCCGCTTCGTGCCGCGCGATGCCAACGCGGCGCGGATCGTCTTCGCCGTTGACCCCACCATGATGCGCCTGTTCGG